>ENA-UOXK01001496-UOXK01001496.1-mixed-culture-metagenome-genome-assembly--contig:-NODE-1496-length-16248-cov-41.975174_pt1 | contig 16248 bp, 11 predicted proteins | sample MGYA00238160_ERZ761638 | MGnify/ENA primary metagenome ERZ761638 (study PRJEB28912, sample SAMN08777098) | mixed culture metagenome | isolation source: Freshwater growth medium | place: USA...
GTCGCTGACCACCGCGTCCGGATACGCCGCCGCGATGCACGTGTGCATCACATCGGATACGCCGCCGCGATGCACGTGTGCATCACATCGAGCCTGCGATGGAGCTGCGGATTCTCATCGTCGTAGCGCCTGAGCATGAAGAGGTGCTCGGCGGGCGTAGCCCTGCGCTGGTGCGTCGCTCGGTGCGGGGTAAACCCTCGGCCGGCATGAGCGCAACGGCATCCACGACCACTTCTGCAGGCACCACTGCAGGTGATGTTGGGCAGCGGCGGAAAGGGGCGCCTTCGACCCAGTCGTCGCGGTGTGCGCTGCTTGAGCGCGTCGGAGGCACGTCGTCGTCGCCCCACAGGCTTCGCGCTGCGCGCGCGCGCGCAGGCCGTGGTGAAAGGGCAAAGGACAAAGGACAAAGGACAAAGCCTGCGAAAAAGTCGGTTCCGAGACGACGCAAGATTTTCTGCAGGTTGAGTCCGGCCACCGCGGTGGGGCGTGTTCTCTCTCTCTTTAGTCAAACAGGGTGCTGCAGAGAAGGGCTCTTGATGGACGATCAACAACTGAATCCGCTGACTGCGATCCGCGCGTACATCCGAACTCCAATGGATCCAATGGAATCGAATGGGTGGGTCCAAATACAAAGGAAGAACGCTGCGGCGGCAACGATTCAGGCCATGAAGCGTGGCGCTTCTGGTCGTCTTCAGGTGCAGGCGATAAAGGCGCACGTCGAGGCGCAGACTGAAACGGCGCAGCAGCTTCAGTCAGATGCGGCGAAGAAGCTTCAGGCGTTCGCACGAGGCATCGCTGATCGCTCGTGGTTCAAGCGATCGTCCGAGAAGGCTCAGGCGATCGTGCGTGAGATCTCCTCTGATGGTGCCAAGGTGCAGCCGAGCAATGCGGAGACCTCGACGAGGAAATTAGCCGATGCTATCTTCAAATGTTTGGTTGGCGAAGCGCCCTGCGCGCGCGCGGAGCGTGACGAAACAGAGCTGGCACGTGTGGCCACAGAGTTCCGTCGTGTTCAGGGTGAGCTGCGCCGAGTGCAGAAGGACGCGGACTCGCTTCGTCAGGACCTCAAGTTGAAGGGCGCCGAAACAGACTCGCTCCGCCGCCAGCTGGAGTTCGTGAGTCACGAACTGCAGTCGAAGATCACAGAGAATCATGAGCTCGAGACGCATCTTCGAGCTGTGCGCCGCGCAGCTGAAGCCAAAGCCCATGAGCGTGCACACGGTCACCATCGGTCACCATCGTACGAACCAGCGAAGGGCAGCAGTGAAGGCAAGCAAAAGGCCGAGCTCGAGGTTGCAAAGGAGCGGCAGGCTGCCGCAGAGGCGACGGCGATGCGCTTACAGAGAGAGCTCGTCGAAGTGCATGCCGAGCTGACAAAGGCCAAGAGCGAGGAGATCACCAAAGCACCTGCCACAGTCGGGTCCTCGAAGCTGCCGGTCGTGTCCTTGAGGGACTCCGACACGGATGAGATGGCTGAGGAGCGCACGAAGGAGATGGCCGAGGAGCGCGCCAAGGACATGGCTGAGGAGCGCACGAAGGAGATGGCCGAGGAGCGCGCGAAGGACATGGCTGAGGAGCGCACGAAGGAGATGGCCGAGGAGCGCGCCAAGCTGCAGGTCGAGTGCTCGAAGCTGCAGCGCCAGATCCAGCGGATCGAGAGCGAGCGCGACCAAAAGGTGGAACGACTCGAGGCCGAGAAAGCGCAGGCGCAAGCCGCCGCCGCCAAAGCGCTCGAGGCGACGGAAATGTTCCGTGCGCAGCTCAAGGCCGGGAATCAGTTCAGTTGGAGGTCACAGCTCGCAGAGCGCGATAAGGAGATTCAGAGTAGCCGGGCGACGATCGAGGGGCTGCGCTCGCAGCTGCAGGCGACGGAGAGGAAGGCGGAGCTGCGAAGGACGACGGTGAGTCAGCTCGAGGAGCAGCTACGCGCGGCGGAGGAGGTGGGGAGGTTTCACTCGCAGCTGGTGCACCAGCTCGAGAATCAGCTCGAGCAGCAGAAGAAGATTGTGAGCGAGAGGGGGACGTTATAAACATGTTGAAGAAGTTAAATAATGGGGCGGGAGAGGCCCTTTTGGCGCGTGAAAATGTTCGATCAACTTTTTCTGCCCCCGAAACCGCTGAGGGCTCACCGCATGTGTGTAGCTGTTTACGTGTTGGTGTGAATTCAAATGAATTCACATGAACAGTCCGCTTGACCAGGGGCACAATGGCTGCCGCCCTCTCAATCTCGCCCGACGGGCGTCACGCCGCTGTTGCGGGTCGCGACCTGCTGCGCTGCGTGGACCTTACCGACCCTAGCAGCTCAATCGAGACGGGCCACAACCTGCTCGCGCAAACGCGCAAGAACATGAATCTGAGCAGCAACGATGTGCAATGGCGACCGATGCATGATGGGCAGCTGGCGACGGGCGCGCCCACCGGCGACGTGCTCCTCTGGGATTGCGAACGCCGCGGCAATGCGCTGCTTCGCACGATGCGTGGCAACAACTCCCGCGCGATCAACAGGCTGTGCTTCAGCCCGTCGCAGCCGTCGCAGCTGCTCGTCGCAGCCAACGAGCGCACTGTGCGCCTTTGGGATATTGGCCAGCACCTCTCGACGCAGCAGCTCGCCTTTGGAACCGCCGGCGAGGTGCGCGATGTGCAGTTCTGCCCACACGCGCCCACGCGCTTCGCGGCCGCGCTCGAAAACGGCGCGGTGCAATTCTTCGACGTGCGCTCGAACAAGCAACCTCTGCTGCAGCTGCAAGCGCACCAAGGCCCAGTCTACTGCCTCGAGTGGCACCCGGAGGAACGCAACGTGCTCGCAACTGGTGGGCGCGATAAGGCCGTGCGCGTGTGGGATTTGAGTGCCGCGCTGCCCGCGCCGGCGCCGTCGCAGGCCAAGGGCGGCGGTGGCGGGTTGGGCATGCTCGCCGGCTTTGGTGGGTGGAGCGACCACGAGAAACCAACGCCGCCGCCGAGTGGACTCGGGAGCAGCGCCGCGACGCAGGTGCACGCGATCCTCACCCTTGCGGCGGTGGGTCGTATCAAGTGGCGGCCGACGTCCAGCGGCGGTAGTGCCGAGAGCCGTACGTCGGTGGAACAGCAGCGCTGGCACCTCGCGTCCAGTGCCGTCCAGTACGATTGCCAGCCGCACGTGTGGGACGCGCGTCGACCCTCGATTGCGCTGCACTCGCTCCCGGGACATAAGGATGTGTGCACGGGGATCGGGTTCCTGGGCGCGCCAGTGGCGCCGGTGGGCGACGTGCTGCTCGCCCTTTCCAAAGATGGGATGCTGCAACGCCATGTGCTCTCGGAGCATCCGGCTCCTTACGCAGACGTTCCGCCTGTAGCGATCTGCTGGTCACCTTCAGGCCATCTCGTGGGGGCGTACAACCCGATGGTTGTGACACTGCGGGAGGCTCACGCGCTTGCTCGGGTGCCCGGGGAGCCTCACTCGCCGATCTGGAAGCCTCACACTCCGCTGGGCTCTCCGACCATCAGTGCTTCGGTGCCGCCCACCTCTTCGACGCCAAGCTCGCCGCGCCTGGCACCCCAGCGGCATGCGGCGGCCATGGCACTATCTCCGATGAGCTCAGCTCGCACCAGCACGGCGAACCGCTCGGGGCGACTGCCCTCGGTGGCACGAGTCATTCACTCGCCCAGCGGTAGAGCGACTGATCCGCGTTCGATGGTCACTGAGGCGCCGGTAGTGGGGGGCGCGGCCGGCCAGGACGATGTCTCCTCAGAGGAGGCACGCATTACGTTTTACGAGGCACGCGCCATCACGCTCGCTACCGAACGTGCGATCCTCGAGCCCCTTTTGGTGGAGGCGCTTCTGGCGGGCGCGGGCGGACCGGGCGCCGCCGCCGTGGCGGCGGCAGCGGCGGCGGCGGTGTCTACTAGCCAAGACGCTCTTTGGCAAGCGCGCGCGCTCGAAAGCTACCCGTCAACCACATTGTTATCGACCACCTCTACACGCGCGAGCGAGAGAGGCGACTCGCGACAGGTCTTCCCGCCATCGCTACAGGCGCTACCGCCGCCCATGTGCGCATTGCCCGCATCCCTCTCAGGCACTTTCGGAGCCGTTAGGACACGACATGATTCCAAGGCGGCTGACTCGAGGGTGGCTGTGCCGGGCCAAGAAGGTGGCGCAGCTCGCGGTGGCAGCGGCCGCGGCAGCGGTGGCGCGTCGGCACACTTGGCTGCCGATGTCGCGCTGCTGCCGCCGCCGCTGCTGCCCTCGCTGCCGTTGCCGCCGCCCATCACCTCACCGCTGCTGCGTCCTGCAATTGTCGTTCCCACCTCACCGCTGCTGCTTCCCACTGACCAAACGCCGCCACGGGCGCTGCTGTCGGCTGAGCTGGAGGCGGAGATGGAGGCGGAGATGGAGGCTGCCCTGGCGGAGGTGCCAACTGAGACGGAGCGGTTAGTTCAGTTGGCGCGCGGCTATCGTACGTGTGGGGCATCCGTGTCTGAGCTCTGCGCGCACAATGCAAGAGTGGCAGCCGCGGCTGGCGCCGAGCAGCTCGCGCACACATGGCAGATGCTCCATTTCCTCCTCCTGTCAGCGGCCGAGACGGTCGCGGCCACGGCGACGGGGCCAACGGCGCCGGGACCGGGGCTCACGGCTGCGGCGGGGCCGACAGGTGGGGTGGGCCCGACGGGTGGGGCGGGGCCGACGGGAGGGGCGGCTCCTCCAGCAGCGGCGGCGTTGAAGTCGGTGGGAGCGCTCAGGGCGGGCACTGGGGCGGGTACAATGACGGGCACGGGGCCGTTGGTGATGGCTGGCGCTGTGCCCGCCGTCGCAGCCGAGGGAGCCTCGATGACGATGACTCTTGCCCTGCGGCCCGCGAGCGAAGCCCACGCGGACGCGGACACGGACGCGCAGCACGCGACGCTCGATCTCGTGAGCCGAGCTCAGGCGGCTCTTCTTGAGTCCGTCCTTCCGACGATCGCGTCCCTGATGCGCTATCACGCGGAACGGGGCGACGCCCAGACGTGCGCCGTGCTCGCGCGCACGCTGCTACCCGTCGCGCCCAATCTTTCGCCCAAGGCACGCGTGCTCCGGCATGAGATTGCATACGTGGAGCGGCTGCAGTCGCTGCAGCTCTTTGGCCTTGCCAATGAGGTGATCAAGCAGAGCCATGACGAAGGGGTACACTCCCTCAACCAGCGCTCGACAAGCGTGCACGTGGGCGGCGGCGGCGCTTCCGCCTCGCGCAACGTGCCGCCCCTTGCGATCTGCTCCATCTGCCAGTTGCCGGTTCGCGGCATGCACGCGTGGTGCCAGGGGTGCGGCCACGGTGGGCACGCTCATCACATGCGCGAATGGTTTCAGACGTCGCTCGAATGCCCAACGGGATGCGGCCACCGTTGCCTACGGCGCACGGTCAGGAAAGCAGCCGCTCTGCCGCCCTCGGACGCAGTGCCTTCTCGTTTCGAGGCGCTGCCGCTCGCGACCGTCGCTGCGCTGTGCATGCCATGCCCAGACTAAAACGGCTTCCGAAGTGCCAGCCCGGTCTCCTGGGGCGCCGGCGCGGGCGTTTCCGTTTGTACGACGTTGTACCGCGCGGCTCCCGCGGGCGGCGGGGCGTTGCGCTGCCCCGGTGTGGTCGCGGTATACAAACGCGCGTAAAAGTTGTCGAATGTTGGGCCACGAAGTTCTCCGTACGGTATTTATGTCGTTCGAGGGATGTTGCATGTTCAGAACATGAGAGAGACACCATAACACAATCATCCCGCGCGCACGCGGACTCAGTGCGGGACTCACAGGCACAACGACACGTCACACACCCAGGTGGCCAGTACTCCACTCTGACGCCACTCGTACGCCCAGTACGAATTACCACCCGCGGCGCTTGCGGTGGGTACGCGTGCATGATGCCTTCGCACGAGATCGGCACGTCCAGCATGCACCCAACAGAGCGAGCGGCGCCCCCGGTAGCTCATCGCCCAGCCACTCTCTCCCAGGGGCATCTTCGGGTATCTCGCCCCCACCACTGCGTGCCGCTCGACGTCTACACTGCTACACGGCGGCCGCGGCAGCGGCGCACGGCCAGGGGCCAGCTTAGCCGAAGAAGCGGCGGAGCGGTACCGTGTTCCACTTCTCGGCCTCGTCCTGCGCGGCGAACTGCGAGCGGTACTTGCGTTCGACAAAGTCGCGCTTCGCCTGCAACTGCTTCGCCTTCTCTTCAGCGACCGTGAAGTCGATGGCGCGCTCTTTTTTGTCGCGCGTGACGGACCGCTTCTTCTCGCGGTACATCTCGTCCATGTTCTTGTTCTTGAGCTCGCGCGTCGTCTGCGCCGCCGACTTGCCCACGTCGGCGCGGATGGCGTAGAGCCCGTTGATCTGATCGCGCTCCGCCTTCCACGCGATCGAATCCTGCCGCGTCACCTGACCCGCAAGCTTCTTTCGGATGGCCACCTGCTTGGCCGCATCGAGGACCGCCGCCTCGGTCTGCGCCTTGCTCAGCGCCGCCACATGCTGGTTCTCCATCAGCATCTGCTGCCGCACCTCCTCAACCTGGCGCTTCACCTCAATGCGCATCATCGTGCCCTGCTTGCGCTCCTCCTGGTCCACCGCTGCCTCCTGCGCGTCGAGGCGCGCGTCGAGTGCGTTCGCGATCAGCACGCGCTTGCGCGCCTCCTCGCGGAAGCCCTCGTGCGCCTGCTCGCGCTCAACCTGCCACTCGGCCTCGGTCGCGCGGATCGAGCGAACCAGGTTCTGGTTCTTCTCCCGCGTGAGGTCTTGGTGCAACTTGGCGCGCGCGTTGGTTGCGAGAATGGCATCGCGGTTGGCCTGGGCCTTGCTGAGCCGCTGCTGCTGCAATTCCTCCCGCTGGCGGAGGCGCTCCTCCCTCTCAATTCGGCCCTGAGTTGCCAGTCTGCTGTTCTCGTCGGCGACGGCAAACTTGGCGATGCGGGTGAGCGGGAGGGCGGACTCGCGCGGCGGCGAGTTTGGCCGCGGCGGCGAGGCGAACATGGCCTTCAATTCATCCACCTCCGTGGCCGGCATGCAGACTGCGCGTGCCAGGAGCGAGCGTCGGTCCGAAAGGATACCGAATGCTGCGAAAGCAAACTTGCTGTCGCCAAAGTTTGTCGCGGTTTCGAGTCCGTCGACACGGCGCGCCGGAAACTGCGCCATCCGCGAAAATAGTATCTATTACTCACACCCGCTTCAGTTCTCAGCGTGTTTTGTTTTCCTCCTCTCTTCCAGTACATGTAAATGTTAGTATGAGGAACCCCTGTGGTATACATGTACATGTACCGCTTACCGGCGCCAAGCCATTGCGCCAAGCGGGAGACGCAGACGGTACCGCGCTCTGACCTCTGTAAAATCCAATGGTTATGGTAAAAACCCTCAGCGCGCTGTAACCTGTAAGATCAATCGAAAGTGTCTACGAGTAGTCGAGTACATGTACTCGTAGCGTAGAGTGCGTGCAGTCTGCAGTGCTGCGCGAGTGTGCGACTCCGCGCTGAGACCTGAGTGGTGGAGACCTTACATGTACACCTGAGACCTGTGTCCCTAGTTACCCTAGTGCCAAAGTCGAAAGGGCAACGAGTGCCCTACCCTGATCCAACCACCAACGTTTCCGTTGACCGTTCGAGAGCGCGACGACGGGACGTCGGGACGACCTCGCGAGTGCTCGAACGGAGACACGAGAGATGTGACGCTGACGGTGACGCGTGACGGGTCTAAAGCCTGAGAAAAAGAACCTCGTCCCACATGGTGGATGGCAGCGGTTTACTGGCGCTATACAAGACAGACACGCGGGGCTAATATTAATGATCAATGACACGATCGTACTTCGAGACCCGAGGTGTCTGAGCCTGCTCAGCTATGCAAGTGCTGGCTGCTCATGCCGAGCGTCCCCGAGTGGCTGGCACAATTCTTATGCGAATAGACCCCTCTCACTTGACGAGCTCGATCATACAGAATGCTCTTCATCCTCCTCCTCGTCGTCATCGTCGAAGAAAAGCACCTCACTAAGCGAGGGTGGTGCGCCGACCAGCGATCTCAGGCTGGGCTCTTTGCGCAACGCTTGGCGGAGGAGGGACTGATCTGCCTTGAGGAGCGAGAGGGTGGCCTCCTGCTTGGCTGCCAGATCGACAATGGTACCCGACGATGGTGTTGCGAACTCGCGTTTCACTGCGCACCGAGGTGGCAGGAAGAGCTCGGCCGGTGTCTCGCCAACCATTGCGGTGATTGACGCGGGCGACGCAAGAGTGGGTGAGCTCTGGACAATGGCGCGCGCCATCTTCTCGGAGATGATCGCCGCACTCTCCTCCTGTTTCCTGCGCACGCGCTCCTCCATGAGCGCCATTGAGGTCTCTAGCAATCTGGCAACCGGCTCCATGATCAGATCAGTCCAGCCAAGAGCTCCAACTGTTCTCGGCGGGAGGATAGGCGAGTGCTCGAAAACCAGACGAAACTTGACGTCCGTGTACCTTTTGTCGTGATTTTGCAAGGTTGCAATCGTGATCCTGACCGACTGACTGCTCCTGGTCTTAGGGGACCGCTCGAGGTCGAAAGCGTCGCCTTGACCCGTTTTTTCGAATCATGTCGGCCATTCCTGCCTCTCCGTCCTTGTACATTCCGTTCGGCGCGCGTCAACCCATCGATTCGAAAGCGTATGACTCCTACGACGAATTCGATGTGCCCTCCGAGAGTGAGCCACCTTTCGCTGGCAACGCGTCCGATAGTGCTTCCGAGAGTCCACCCACTCAGCAGCAAGGCGTCTTTGTCTCCGAAGCGGAGCTGCTTGCCCTCAAGCAGTGGGCCGCGCGCACCGAGGAGGAGCTGAAGCAGCAGGTAACTGCGCGTGACGAGGAGATGCGGGTGCTGCGAGATCGTCTCGCCGCAAGCGAGGCAGCACTCAGAGCGGCACAACGCAAGGACGGAGCCGGGCGGCGGGATTTGGAAGTCGCAGAGGAGGACGAAGACGTGCCTAGCGGAGCGTCCTCGCGCCACACGACGAGCGCAAGGCGATCATCTCGAGAGACTAATGCTCTCGCGCTCGAGCTCTCATCTCGCCGCCGAGCGGAGGGCTCCGCACGCCGTCGAGCTGAGTCTTCAAAGCTGCAATCAGAGTGGCGCGCTGCGCGCACCGCGTTGGCGAGCGCCAAGGCGCCAGACGAGAGCGCCAAAGCGGTCGCTGCTGACGCCGAGGGCTCATAGTACTGTGTGTATAAACAAAAACACATAACCATTCGCTAGATCTTCTCAAGAGTCGACAGACGACACGCTGTGCCACAACACCAGAGCGCGCGACCGAGAGAGGCGCAGCACACCGCCAATCTCGCACAATGGTCGAACTGCCGTTGTGAAACTGCATCATCGCATCACTCACATTCATCAGTTGGCAACTACCAATCCAATCGGTAGCGACCTGAAAGTCAGCGCCCTCAGTCCATTTTCTGGCTGCAAAAGGTCCTTTGCGGAGCCACCATTGCTTGCACTGTGCAGAAGAAGATGGTGCCCACAAAGGCCGCAAGCGCAACCAACTCTGTCATTCCGAGTCCGCTGCCAAAACCAAGATCGAAGCCGCTCGACGAGGCGAAGTCACTCGCCTTGAAAATGGGAGGGCCGCGCTCTTCCATTCGCAGGTTCACGGCCATGGGACAGGACTTTTGAGAAATGGTCAGCGCCTCAGTGAATCGACAAGCGTGTACGCACCGAACGGCCACTACCACACGAAACACTGCCATAGAGCTGCTTTTGCGAAAGGTCAGCTCGCGAGTTCGAATCACAGTTATAACCCAAAAGTGAGTGAATTGGTCGGGGGAACGACAAGTTTGGGGCGTTCTTCAGTCGAGTTGACACAACACTGGGACCTGTCACCAATGACTCGGGACGAGTTTTCATATCAAAAGAACAAAACCACCACCTTCATTCACAGTAAATATTCACAGCCACGTCGTCTTGATTTCCTGCGTCCTGACTCAGAGATTTTCCCAGAATCAAGGCTCTATTGTCTACAGAGCTCTATGCCGACAACGATTTCCACGCCTGGCCGCGCTTGAACTTGGCCAACTCGAGCACCACGCGCTTAGTCTTGACGCGCACCTTCGCGACAGACTCCTTGGGCTCGATGCGATAGAGGGTCTCAGTTTGAGTCAGCACATGAGTCACGGAACCAATCTGGACCTCGAGCCGGAAGCCCAGGTCGGTGAAGCTCGCACGCATGACGCCCTCCTCGTTGAGGGTCTCGCCCGGCCGGCCGTCAAGTACCGCCTCGAGCGGCACTGTCACCTTGACCTTTGCTTCGTCCGCGTCCTCAAACCAGTAGCCACAGCGGGCGAGGCTCGCAGTCGTCGGCGCCACGGGCATGGGGGCGGGCGGCGCAGCGAGAGCAGCGGCTGCATGCACGCCCACAGCGAGCCCGAGGCGTGGCGCCTCGATCTTCTTGGGAGACAAGGGATTCGCGCGCGCCGCAGCCGCAGCCGCCTCGCGCGCGAGCTCGATCCCCATCGTCTTCGTAAGTACCTGCATGCAAGCAGAAGGAGATACCCAAGGGATGGGATGCACTCAGGGATGCACTCAGGGATGCACTCAGGGATGCACTCAGGGACGCACTCAGGGATGCAATCAGAGATGCAACCAGAGATGCACTCAGTGGCAATCTCCATCTGCATCGTACGTACCACGGTGCCGCCCGTCGCGAGGGCCATCGAAACGTCCTCCGGCCGGTCTGCCCCGAGCTGCTTCGCAAGCTTCAGGGCTTCCTCTCGGTTCCGAAGCGCTTGCTCCTTACGAATAGTAGACCGGAGGCGGTCCTCCTCCTCTTGCCTTTCCTTGGCTGCGAGCTCGGCACGCTCTTGCTGTTCAACGGCCATCCTCTTCGCGTACAGTCGTCGCGCCTCCACCTCCGCCTCCTGATCGCGTACCTGCTCGCACCACTCATCGCGCTCGGCCTGCTCACACGCTTCCCACCACTCGGCAGCCTCCTCGACCTCCCCCCCCTGTTCGCTGCGAACTACGAGGCTTGTCGCCTGGGCCACGTCGCACACGGAGAGTGAGACGCCATTGGTGGCAATCAGAGGTCATCAGTGGAGCATTAGTGGCAATCAGAGGTCATCAGGGGAGCGAGAAGCCATCGGTGGCAATCAGTGATTCGATCCGTGCCCCTTAGGGACCCGCACGGGTACTTTGGGCCCATCAGCGGCACTCAGCGGCACTCCGCGCGGCAAGCACACCTTATGCATGCCGGTAGAGCCCAGCTCGTCCTGCCACGCGTCCGCAAACGGACTCTCGTGCAGCTCCTCCTTCGAGCCGCCATTCTGGCCAGCCAGCTTCTCCATCTGCTCCACGAGCTCGAGCGCCTTCGGTCGAAGCTTCGATCGAGGCTTGAAGACAGCACCCGCGCGCAAGAACATCTCGGCCTCAACGAGATCGTACATGTGGAATGGGTCAGCGTCCTCGAGTAGCACCTTGCCCTTGTCCGACTGCAGCTGACGGCGCACCTCGCTCTCCTCGTTCTTGTTGGCGCCTTCTCGCCAGTCGGAGAGAACGAACTGGACGCATTTGAAGCCGCGGGTCTCATCTCGAGTGATAAGCCAGGTGGAGCTACGCATGTCGATGTGCGTGCGGCTCTCGTGATGGTCCTCCCACCTGAGGACGCAATCAGGTGCAATCAGGTGCAATCAGGTGCAATCAGGTGCAATCAGTCGCAATCAGTCGCAATCAGGCACAATCAGGCTCTCGTGATGGTCCTCCCACCGGACGACGCGCTGATTGAGCCGGCGCTCCCACACCATCCAGCCCGCCACCTTGAGCGACAGCTTCGTGCCGTCGAGTGTCGCACAAATATGCCGACGCTCGGCTGCCTCGGGGATGGGCACGTTGACGGTGATCTCGTACCTGCGAGATTGCAATCAGCCGCCATCAGTCGCCATCAGCCAGGAGCAGCGGCAATCAGTCGCAATCAGCCACCTCTGGGATGGGCACGTGGACGGGATCCTCTTCGCGCACCACTCTGACTCTGTGTCCTTGCGCCCTGCCACGCGGTAGTGCGTCACCGGCTTGAACCCGTCCACCTGCTGCTCTTCGACGGTGTGAGGCGGAAGGTGCAGCGGCAGCTCACGGCACCCCTCCGAGTCGCCCTCGAAGAGGCAGCGCCACCTCTGGCCGGGTTGCGCCTTGAGCATCACGAACGTCATGCAGTGCATCGCGTCAAAGTTGAACGCCTCGCCCGCGCGCGATGTGTTGATCGGGTACGCGAAGACGCGGTTCAGCAGCTCAGACGCGCCGTGTGGCGTCACACGGATGCGCTGCTTGCCCTCGTCGGTGACCGAGAACTCAATGTCCGCGTCGTTCGTCTCCGACGCGAGCCACATGGCCAGATGCACCGTGTATCGGGTCTGGCCCCATGCCCAGTAGTAGACCATGCTCGGGTCGTTTGCCTTGGATCGAGCCTTGTATACGTCGCGCTGGTGCCGGAACTCAAGGTCGTGCATGAGCCACTGGTTGGAGTTACCCTTGAGCAGCTTGTGCTCTCGCTCCTTCTCGAGCCCCTCCTTCTTGAGCTTCTCAGAGAAGGCCGTCGATGTCTTGAGAGGGTAGTGAGGCGTCATGCCACCGCGGCAGTGCATCTTGCGCACGCACAGCTGGCAGTAGGTCATGCCGCAGCCGGAGCAGACGCCATCGGCCGGGCACGGGCACGAATCGCACAGGATGCACACGGCGAACGGGTGGATCTCCTTGACGCCCCACGAGCGCTTCTGCTGGTCGACGAGCCACGCCGCCTCTTTGGCCGAGAGCGGACGGCCGTCACGCTTGAACTCGCCCGTGTCGTGGAACGCGTCGTAGTTCTGACGCTTCGCCGGGTCGACGAGCACATCATACGCCGACTTGAGCCGAAGGAAGAGGTCGCTCTGCACGCCACCATTGCGATCAGGGTGATGCACGAGCGCCTTTTTCTTGTATGCCGCCTTGATTTCGACCTCTGTGGCCGCCTGCGTAACGCCGAGCTCCTCATAGAGATTGAAGTCGAACTCCTCCATACGCCGGCCGTGCGTGCAGTGTGACCGATGGCTAGTGCAGGTGCCTCGGCGGTGCGCTCCTCAGGGGGCCGCGTTCGCCACTCGGTCGGTCCAGACGGCCACAGGTGCCTGCCTGTCCGACGAGTCCGCAAGTTTCTAAAATGAGACAGTTCGGAAGGGAGACGATTTGAACTTCTCTTCAAGTTGTGAGACGATGGAACTCACACTTTAGGCTGTGAGACGATAGATCGACACTTGTGTTTGTGAGACGATGTAGTTCGATGAACTTCAGTTTGTGAGACGATTTTGGGCCATTGGGCGCCGTACATTGTACAGTCCATGTAAGCAAGTCGAGCAAGCAAGCAAAGCTTAGGTACTTGTGTTGTTTCGACTATTTAGCTTGCTTGCTATGGAGAGGTCCTTGTGAATGCTAATTTGTGAATGCTTGCTATTGTGAATAGCTTGCTTGCTTGCTATGCCTATGGAGATAAAAGCAAAAAAGCTATGGTCAATGGTGTACATGTACTCCTTGATGGTAAAAATGAAGATGAGGAGGCCCGCAAGGCTCGCTCCAAGCGACTCGTAGTCGTCTCGAGCGGGCACGGCTTTTGGCTCCAGCCGGACCTGCATTTTGCCGCCCTCCGGGCCGTGGCCTAGTTGCGGTCTTTGTGCCTTCTGCCTTGGAGCCTTCCGCCCTCATCCGCCGCCGCTGAGACCGCTGCCGTGGAGATAGAGGAAGGAGACTATGTCGCCGTCAACATGGACGAGCACTCCACGGCCAACACGAAACTGCCCGTCGGGACGGAGGTGGAGGTGTTCTTCAACACTGAGGTGCTATGGGAGCGCAGGACCCTTTCGAGCGTCCGGATGCTTGGGAAGGTAAGGGGCTATGGGCTGGAGCCGGTTTGGCGTATGGCCTTACCAACTGTGGTGTGCGCTCTTCTGTCTGCACCGGGATGGGTAATCAGCCGCGAGTGCCGAGGATGTCCAACGTGCCACAAACGTGCCACATGCGAAGGCGCACTCGCGCACACAACGCCGACGCACCCGCCGCGCCAGCCTCGTCACCTCCGCGCTGGTACCTCGCTGGGGTTCAAACAACTACGTTCTTTGAACTACAAGCGGCCCTTTTTCAAAAATCGAACCCATAACGAGCCCCTGCATTCCAAGTGGAACTGCGATCCGTCGCCGCGGCAGCATTCCGCGGCGGCGGAGCGCCTCAACCCTGGTCCAGCGCTGGCCGTCGACGATGGTTCCAGCTTCTACTCCAATTTCAATCGAGCAATCATCAAGACCGCCGTGCTCGCGCTCAGCGGCAGTGTGAGGCACGGCGGCATCCGCGTGCTCCTCATGGCCGCCGCCCTATCTACGGCGACGGCCATGCCTCTTCGACGAAAGAAAGTCATACCCGAGTCCATCAAGATGTCCAACCTGGAGGATAGGATGGAGCCCATCCAGGAGCGCGCCCGCACAGTCCTCATGCTCACCTTTGATGAAGCCTCTCACCTCAAGCGAGAGGCAATGTGGGGCGTGGCCGTGGCAGCCATGGCCTCCCTATACTCTTACGGTACCCTACTTGGGCGCCTGACACGACTGGCAGGGCACGCCCATGCCCTGGGATGTGTTCGAGTTGGGCCTTCACTGCTGGCGTGCAGCGTGGCCGCACCTGGCACTCCCAAAGGGCACCCAGCTGACGCATGACTAACGCATGACGTCCAGGTGGGATAGCACGGCGGTGCTCTTACCGGTAGGCGGGTGCTGAAGCATGCAGCGGACCTACGTCGGCGCGATCCGCTTCTTCAGTCGGAGATCCTCAACGAGCTCGTGGCCGCTGTGGGAAGGCCGGGGCAAATCTATTTGACGAATGGTAAGCCGCGTCACGATTGGCCGTTGCCGCTGCTGCTGCCCGAGGGTGCACAGGTGCTGGTCCTGACGGGGCCCGAGGCTAGAGGATAGGATGGAGCCCATCCAGGAGCGCGCCCGCACAGTCCTCATGCTCACCTTTGATGAAGCCTCTCACCTCAAGCGAGAGGCAATGTGGGGCGTGGCCGTGGCAGCCATGGCCTCCCTATACTCTTACGGTACCCTACTTGGGCGCCTGACACGACTGGCAGGGCACGCCCATGCCCTGGGATGTGTTCGAGTTGGGCCTTCACTGCTGGCGTGCAGCGTGGCCGCACCTGGCACTCCCAAAGGGCACCCCAGCTGACGCATGACTAACGCATGACGTCCAGGTGGGATATGGGCGTGGCCGGGTCGAGGCTCCTCTTGGGCAGGAGCAGGCCAAAAGGCGCATGTCCACCAGCGGTACACCAAGCACACACTCCAGACAAAGGTGATGAGGCCCTTGAAGAAGAGCATGTAGTTGCTACACCTCCTCTGCTCCACGTCATGTGTCCATTGATACGCTGCATAGTTGGCTTGACCAAACGCACAAAGCCACGTCATCTGTCCATTGATACGCTGCATAGTTGGCTTGACCAAACGCACAAAGGAAATCAGCCAAATCATGTCGTGGCATAGTGGAACCCGATCTGAGGACCAGAAACGAGGCCCAACAAATTCCCCCTTCCCCCCCTTCCCCTTGGAACATACCGGTAAACTTGAAGGCCTGCTCTCGCATGCTCGAGTGCCGAGATGATCGGTTCATTAGCGGTAAGCGGCGTGCTTAACAGTAAGCGAAAGTAAGTGGAGAATTTTACAGAAATTCGGTGACGTTGGGGTTCAGTGGTGATCGCTTGTTAATACAACTCATGTGGGCACGTGCGACGCTGTGTCGTGTGCGCTTACTTCGGCTTACTTCGTCCGGTTCGGCGCTTACTTCGGCTTACTTCGGCTTACTTCTGTCGCGAGACAAGTGGGGAAACTCACCTGATCTCGACTGAGGTCCAGCAAGACCTCATATATGAGTAGGGCCAGTGTGGGCTTAGGTCAGGGGAGGGGTCGGTACATCTCTTAGTAGATGCATGCATACTGTCTTACCATGTTTGGTTAGACTGCCATACCATGTATGGTCACGCTGTTGTGATACCCTTCTTTGGGTTGTGTCGGACAAGCTAGTGTAAGCGGTCTTCGCCCACTTCTTCCCTCTCGATCGCCTGTGGGGGATCCGAGGAGCTACTCTCGAACTCTCGCAACAACTTCGCCGATGGCCCAGTGCTGGCTGCGCTCTCGATTGCCGACTAGGCCATCCCACCTGCGCGAACATGGTACTCACTTCGCCGCTCGCTCCGACCAAATTGTCCTTCAGCGCGCCGAGCTGCTCCAAGTGCTCGCCGACGTGCG
>ENA-UOXK01001521-UOXK01001521.1-mixed-culture-metagenome-genome-assembly--contig:-NODE-1521-length-16000-cov-39.410034_pt1 | contig 16000 bp, 5 predicted proteins | sample MGYA00238160_ERZ761638 | MGnify/ENA primary metagenome ERZ761638 (study PRJEB28912, sample SAMN08777098) | mixed culture metagenome | isolation source: Freshwater growth medium | place: USA...
CGTGTGTCTCGTGTGTGTCCCGGCTCCCCCCGGTGTCTTTTTACCGGTACCGGTAAACACACCCGCCACGGCCGGCCCAATCGGACTGAAGACCGCCAACGCAACACTGTGCTACGAGATGGCCCACTACTTTGGCCCATGCAAAAAGGAGTGGCGTGGCATCACAATCGGTGTGCAGAGGCTAAATTTTCCGCTCGATCATTATGCTGGCCAGACCTCCTTTCCGGCCCTGCGCGACGGAAAGCGCCTGGTGCCAAATGGGATCGACCCACACGCAACCAACGTCATGGTTGACGTCCCTGCTCCGCAGAGACCAGAAACGGCGCGCACTTTGGGTACCGGACTCGTGGATAGCACGCATGCAGGGCCATCGACAGATGACGCACCAGCCACTGCGCGGCCGTCAGCGACCCACTCGCGCACATCAACACAGCCAAACGTTCACTTTGCACCTTCACCCAGCGGAGATCATCCTGAGCGACCAGTCCGCCGGCCGCTCTCCGCACGTGCACCGGCATCCCAAGTTATAGCAGCCCGAGCACCGTCTCCCAAAGGGTCTCAGACCGCTCGTGGCTCAAGATCTGACGAATGCTCTGCACGTCCATCCGCATCGACATCGAACACCACGCTTCAGCAGCCACTTGCGCGCAGAGATCATTTTCCCACCTTCAACCGCCCCATTAACTTCGAGGAGTTCAGGTTGAAGACTGAAGTGGCCAACAGCGGCGGGATCCCACCGCTCCCATCGTCAACGGGTAAAACAACAGCACGAGACGACACGTCAGCTCCAGCGCCAGAGAGAGAGCCAACGCCAGAGAGAGTGTCAGCGCCAGTGAGAACGCCAGCGCCAGCACCAGCTACAGCACGGAGTACCCCAGTTCATCCGCCATCTTCAGCTCGAGGTGCTCAGTACCTTCGACCCGGCATGATCGACCAAGTGATGCCCATACCACTGTCGTCTTCCGCGGCGAATACGGCAACACGGTGGGACACAGCAGTATTGACAGAGGCTCCAGCAACAGATCTACCACGGTTTCCTGAGACCGATGCCAGCTCCGACTGGGGACGGTTCAGCACAACCATCCCAGCTCTTGAGAGCTTCAGTGTCCGAAAAGTCCGCCTCCGTGAGACAACAGATACCTCGGATGCGGAGAAGATGCTCGGCAGCTGGACCAGGGTGGTAACCCTGATGATTCTCGTGGGCGTGCTGCTGATGTTCCTCAGCCTACAGTACCTGCATCTGAGCGCCAACGAGGCCTTCATCTCGTCTTTGCTTGAGCGACCCTTGCTATCTCTGGCGCTCGCCGCCAGCGCTATCTTGGTTACCTATCAGATTGGCCTTTTCGTACACTTTTTTCTCACCAAGGCTTTGTGGATGGGGCAGAAAGGTTGGTACTTTGAGAAACTCACTGAGATCACCTCCGAATCATTCGTCGAGTCAACCGCCGACAACTCAAATCAGGTGAGAAGCGATGCTGAACGCGGCCGAGCCTCAGAACAGACCGCAGTGAGCAAGGCCGAGCAACTTCAGTTGATTGTTGCTGACAAACTTGCTCAGCTCTTGAACGTCGAGGAGGGCGGCGCCGAGCTCTTAGCACTGCTGCACAGTGTCGACGGCCGTAAGCTCGAGGCACGCCAGCTCCTCGTACTGTGCCACGAAGCTACACATGCAGAATTGAAGCTCTTGGGCTTTTCCACGCAGGAGCTTGAGCTCATCGGGATCCAATCCACTCCCGCAGGTCTGAAGACGATCAGGCTGCGTGAGCTGGGCTACGCAACGGGCGATCTGCGCGAGGCTGGTTTCCAAGCGGCACGCCTGAAGGCGCTCGGGTACAATGCAAGAGAGCTTGGGGAGGCAGGGTATACGGTCGCTGAGCTCAAGGACGCGGGCTTTAGCCTCGTGGAGCTTCGAGTTGCAGGGTGCGGCGCTTCTCAGCTCGTGGCTCTCAAGGTCCTGGCCAAAGACTTGGCGCGTGCGGGGTTCCCCGCAGTGGAGCTGCTGGCTGCAGGTACGAAGCCCTCAGAGCTCCGAGCACTTGGATTCAATGCGACCGACCTACGGAATGCCGGCATGGACGCCGTCGGCGTGCGCGCGGCCGGCTTCTCAGCCGCCGACGCGTTGAAGGTAACCAAACGCATCAACGCGCTGGAGACGGGAAAAGCGGCCGATCATGAGGCGACTTTTGTGAACACCTCGAATACTCAGCACTGGAGCACTGAAGATCTCCGCGCTGCAGGTTACTCGGCGTCTGAGCTGTGCCGAGCTGCAACCTTCGCGCCCTCGGCGCTTTGGGCTGCAGGGTATACGCTCGATGACCTGCGAACGGCCAAGTTCTCGGCAGGCGACTTGCGCCTGGCCGGTTTTACCGCGCAGGACTTCAAGGCGTCAGCCAGTGGGAGTAAGGGGCCGTTTGCACCTGCCGACCTCGAGTCTTCAGGCTGGCGCGCAGACGATCTTCTAGCCGGTGGCTTCAAGCTCGACGAGCTCCGGAAGTCAGGTCTCAAGACGAAGCAGCTTCGAGCTATTGGCTTCGATGCGACAGCTCTGCGCGCAAATGGGTGCACCTGGAAGGACCTGCGACAAGCTGGATTCTCTTTTTCTGAGCTTCGAAAAGCCGGATGCGCCCTCCATGAGCTCAAAGACTCTGGGATCGGCGCGCAAGAACTCCATCTCGGCGGCGTCACAGCTGCAGAGCTTAGGGCCGTTGGGTACACGGCAAAAGATTGCAATACCAGTGGCATCGCGGCTCTCAAGCTCAAACAAGCGGGATACTCTCTGCATGAGATGAAGGAGGGCGGCTACGCTGTCCGAGATCTCAAGGCGAGCGGCTTCAAGCCCGACGAACTGCGTGCAGCAGGTTTCTCGTGCGTCGGACTCAAAGAGGGCGGCTTCTCCTCTTCGGAGCTGAAGGCCCACGGGTTCTTCGCGACGGAGCTCTTCAAGGCGGGCTTTCAGTACGACGCTCTCGTCAGCGCTGGATACGCCTCTGCCGCGTTAAACGCGATAGGCATTAAGGCGGACGAGCCAATGCAGGTGGACGAGCATGTGAACATGGATGAGCCGGTGATGGACAAGGCGGACGAGCCTGCAACCGTGGACGAGCCTGCAAACGTGAACGAGCCTGCAAACGTTAACGAGCAGTAGAGTCGTGGTGGCGCTTGTCGCGTGTTCGGTCAACGGCACGTGCGCTGTCAGTGGCGCAAAGAGCTGCTACGCCGTTGGTAGCGCGTTCGCCAGATCACCTTCCCTTCTCTACCGAAGAGGTAGTACTATCTCTTCGGAAGGGAACATGGAAGGGAAGTACTAACTTCCAAAGGTTCCACTGAAAGGTTCGTACTTGTTCACTAGCGTTTTACACCGCAATCGAGTACAAGTAGTGTGTGTAGTAGTAGTATAACGTAAAGCCGTAGAACAAACGGCGGCATGAATACGTTATACTACACGAACAACGGCGGCACGGTATCGCATGACGCTGACAGTACAGCGTCTGCTTGAAGATGACACAACGGGCAAGGTGAAGGGAAGACTCCGTTCTCCGATTCAGATAGGGTATGCCGCTGCGCTGGATCCACTCGTTCTCGAAGCGGGGCGGAATCGGCTCAGATGGATCCTGGTGCAGATCATGGTGCAGATCAGAACACCGCCTCGCCTTCGCGCGCCTCATGCGTCATGGAAGTAAGACGTGATCATGGAAGGGCACCAAGCACCAACTGCCGGTTAAGGAAAGCCTGCAGCGCCATGATCGTTGGGTCCTTGTCGCAGACCCCGAAGAGGGCATGGCCGCTGAGGCCCATCTGATTCGTGATCTCGAGGTCATCGGCACCATTGTTCTTGAGGAAGATCTGCAGCGCGGTCACAGCCTCGCCGTTCCACTCGGTGCCGAAGCCGAAGCCCGTGCGCAACGGCGTGCAGCCATAGCCCCAGCTGCTGGCGAGGTTGGCGTTGAGGAAACGTTTGAGCGCAGTCTTGAGGTGTCGGTCCCACTTGGAGAACGCCGCGTTCGCAAACTCGATCCCGTTGCAGAAGACGTTGAGCGTGGGCACGTGCACCTGAGAGCGGTGGATTTGCGTAACGGCACCTCGGACCGGCGACACTGGCTCGGACACCACCAGCATATCCTCCTCGACGTGCATGGCGAGCTTGTCGTGCTTGACCTCGATGCCATTCTGCTCGAGAAAGGAGGCGAGCGGCTCGAGGACGTGCTGCAGGCTGCCATCGATAGCGAGCTCGCCCGGCTCCCACCGCCATGGCCACGACGTCGCACGCGCAGCTGCCTCACTCGAGGGCATCGACTTCACGTCGAGTTGACGAAGCCCGAGATGACGAAGCCCCTCGATTTGGAGGATCGCCTCACTCGAGGGCATCGACTTCACGTCGAGGATCGCCTCACTCGAGGGCATGAACTGCACGCCGACCTTGCCGCCCATCCCCTTGTATGTCACAAATAGCTGCTCGGGAGGCACGCCCGCGGCGACCAGCGCGTCGAGGCATGACTGTGCGCGCTTATGCGCGAGGATGCTCATGCACTCGGCCACGTCACGCACCGGGTCGAGGCCGAGCAACACGGCGAGCGGCTCGGGCGCCGTGTTGGCAGGGCTCGTCTCGCCGTGCACCTCGCACAGCACCTGCGGGTACTCCTTGAGAATCTTGGCAATACCTTGTATCACATCCATATTGGCTGCACGACGCTGTGAGTTGGTGTGCTGCACGTTCCATGTCTGCGCCGCCGAGGGCACGTTGGCCTCGCCTGCGCCGTTAAACACCACCTCGCGAGGAACTAGGGCAGAGAAACCTGTTCCACTGAGCTCAGGCGGCCCCGGAAGCTCCGCGGAGACCCCGCGCATGAACTGTTCGATGCGCTCGCGCGCCTTGAGCACAGAGACCTCGTGCTGTGACAATAGCTTTGCGGGAGACTCGACATCGGCCGTGGCCTTCTCGGCCGCCGCCTTCTCGGCCGCCGCCTTTTCGGCTGCGGCCTTCTCCGCTGCCACCTTCTCGGCCGCCGCGTTCTCGATCGCCTTGACGCCGTCGCCGACGGCCTTTGCACCCTCGAGACCCTTCTTGCCCACAAAGGTGACGCCGTCCACTGTGGCCGAGCCGACAACCTTTGCGCCCTCAAGGCCCTTTTTGCCCACAAAGGTAGTGCCGTCCACTGTCGCCGTGCCAACAGCTTTGACAACGTTGACCGTCGCCGTGCCGACGGCCTTGGCGCTGTCAACGGTGGCCGCGCCGGCGGCCTTCATGCCCTCGACAGATTGCAGGCCGATAAAGGCAGCGCCATCTCCGATGGCCTTGACGCCGCCCACAGTGGCCGCGACGCTGGCATCGACGGCGCCAACAATCGCCCCGTCCGATTTTGAGGGGCCGGCGCGCATGATGATCTTGAACTCGGCGAGGTCGATCTCACCGTCATTGTTCGTGTCCGCGGTCGCCATCATCTCATCGATGGCCTTCTCGGCAAGGCCCTTCTTGTACCTGCTCAGGACGTACGCCTTCATCTCTTCAGGGCTGATCTTGCCGCTCTTGTCTTTGTCCACCTTGGCAAACGCTGCCTCCAGCCCCGCGTCCGACTTATCAATCTCCTCGCCGAAGATAGCCTGGAAGCCCGCGGTGACGCCGAGCGTCTCGAATGTCTTCTCGAGCCCTGAGATCACAAGGCTGCCTGTGGCCTTCATGCCGTCGCCGACGGCCGCGCCAGCAGAATTGAAGAACTTGCCCGTCTCGGCGGCGCCCATTCCCATCATCTCCGTGATCTCGCCTGCGTTCTTTGTGGGTTTCGTGATCTTATCTGTCGGAGAAGTGGGCTCCGTCTCCACCGTCACCTTCTCATCAGCGTCCTCGCACGACTTCTCCGAGCTCTGAGGTGTATGGACAAGCGGCGGCATCGGTGCCCTGTCCAAGTTGCGCGCTCCAAGAAGGAACCGCTTTCGTTCCATCTCCGACTTGCGTTCGCTGCGAGGGGGTGGCGTCGGCGGCTCAACCGGCACCGGCACCGGCACCGGCACCGGCACCGGCAACGGCAACGGCGTTGGCGGCTCGACAGGCATCGGCGATCCCAACTCGAGCTCGTTCAAGAACGCACCCATCTCAAGGTGGGAGTCCATACGCTCCCCGAGTGCCGTCTCGTACGCAGTTGAACTCGCTGTCATGAGATCCCACTGTGTGTCAAGTGCGGCGAGCGCCTCCTTCACATCGCCAACAACGCTGTCCACTTGAGTGGGCAGGCTGTTCTTCGACATATCCTCAACGTACGCGGCATGCATCGAAACGAGCCTCTCGAATCGCTCCGTGAGCTCCCACCTCTTGCCACACTTGTCACTTCCATCGTTGGCAGCCCGTGCGAGATGCCACATCGAGATGAGCTCGTGGGCGCAATCGTCATGGAGCGATTCAAGAAGAGCGCGTGACTCGTCCGCGGTGGAGCCGAGCAGCGCCTTGGTTGGGTCGCCCACTGCCTGATCGTAGCGCTGCCTGCGAGCTCCCAGCCTGTCGCTGAGCTCGGCGGCCTCGGCGATGAGCTCGTCACGATGCTCTAACAGGTGTGCCTTTGCCGACGCCTCCGTCACCGCTTCCTTCGAGACCGTCTCGAGACTCTTTGCCTCTGTTGCGCTCAGCTTCGCGGCCCACTGGCGAACTGGCTTGCCGACATGTTCGTCCACGCCACGAGCCACAGTGCCGAGGAGGTTTCCAAAAGGGTCCTCCTCCCGGGCGGTCTCGGCGGAGGGTTCGCCCACATTCTTGGTGTCGGTGCGGCGCTTGAAGGACATCTTGACATCTCTGATGACATCTCGCCCTCCGACCGCAGGCCGTGCAGCCGCCGCTAGCCGCGCCTCCATAGCGACTTGCTGCTGCCGAATGGCCGCCTCGTGCTGCCGCTGCTGCTCTTCCAGCTGCTCGGCCATTGCCTCCTGCGCCCGTGCTAACCGTGCAGCCGCCGATACCTGCGCCCCCATCGCAGCCTGCAGCTTATCGGCCATTTCCGCCTCGAGCCTTCGCTGCTGCTCACGCAGCTGCTCGGCCAGGACCGCCTCGTGCTCTCGTCGCTGCATGAGCAGCTGCTCAGCCATTGCCAGCGTGGCACGGTCAGCCGCCGCCAACTGCTCTTCCATGGCAGCCTCTGCTAGCTCCGCCTGCTCACGGGCTTTGGCCGCGCGCGCCTCCGCATCCTTCCTCAGCAGCAGCAGACCAACTTTCTCAGCCGCCGCCCGTGCCTCCTCCTCCTCGGCTGCCTGTGCCGCTGCACGAGCGTCCGCCTCTGCCTCGATCACGGCGGCCGCCCCCGCTGCCTTCGCCGCTGTTGCCTTCGCCGCTGCTGCCTCTTGCGCTGCTATCTTCTCCGCCGCTGCCTTTGCCCAAGCTGCCCTCTTCGCCGCTTCTTCCTCCGATGCCGGCGACACTGCTCGCGCCGCCTTGAGGGTCGCAGCAGCTTCATGTTCCTCCATTGCTCTCTTCCCCACCGCTTTCTTCGCTTCCTCTGCCTCCTCCGCTGCTCCCTTATCAGCTGCTGACTTCACCCATGCTGCCCTCTCCGCCGCTTCTTCTGATGCTTGCAATTCTGCTGCCTTCTCGGCTGCCTTCTTCGCCACTGTCGCCTCCGCCGCTGCTTTCAATGCCACTACCTTCGACGCGAGTGCCTTCGACGCTTCCGAGTTCGGCTTCACCGCAGATTTCTTCGCCGCAGCTGCCTCCGCCGCTTTTGCCTCGGCCTCCGCCGTCCCGATGTGACGACGCTCATCGAACGCCTCACGGCCCTGCCTGAGCTTGGTCACGTACAGAATGATGCTTTTCTCGTCGATCTTGCCGTCCGACACAAAGTCACTCTCGTCGAGCAGCTGCGGAACCCCCATGAGCTTCTCGGCAGCGCTGAAGGCCCTCGTCAGCCTCTCGGCGGGCGCCAGACGCTGGGACCCCTCGAAGTCGAGGGCCGTTGGCGCCGAGTCATGCACAAGCGCGCAGAAGGCGCGCCCATCGGAAAAGCCCCTTTGCCAGCCACCATCGAGGACGATGCCGTACGATTTGACCTTTTCTTGGACCCATTCCAGCAACTCGTTGATGCCAGCTTTCTTGACCTCGAATGCGAGAATGAGCGTCCACGTGAGGCCTAGTACGAGCTTGCGGGAACCGCCGGCGAGGTCCTCGGCGCCGATATTGACGAGCTTGATGGACTTGATCTTTAGCTGCTCGAGAAAGAGGTTCAAGTTCTCGAGCCGTTGGAACGTCGTCTTGGGCGCTTTGACGTAGCGGCCGCACGTGGATTCGGAGAGGATCTCAAGCAACACGATGGGGAGCACCCCGGGCTTGATGTCTTCGCAAAGGTCGGTGATGCTGAGCTGGCGCTCCGACAACCACGAGTTCCACCAGCGAGTGAAGGTCTGAAGAGCACCGGCGAGATTCGGTCGAGATTCGAAGACGGACTGCTGTGTGAGGATCGGCTCTACAAACAGATCCAGGGACAGCAATGGCAGCCGACAGCTACTGACAGCAATGGCAGCCGCAGCCGACAGCAATGGCAACCGACGGCAATGGCAGCCGACGGCTTTTCGTGCGAGTCCCTCGGAGGACAGAGCGGCTCACCTTGAGTTGCTGTGAGTCCAGGTCTTGGCCGAGCGACCGGCGCTTCGGTGTGGCCCACACAGCCTCTCCATCGGTGTCGCCCAGGTCCTGGGGACTGGCGTCCAGCGCCCGAGACGATTGGGCCACTTCTGGTGCCAAGTTCTTCTTGGAACCTGTGTCTGTGGCTGCCTTGGTATTCTTGAGCTTCTCGCGCATGGCCTTGTTCTGTGCGGCGATGCGCGCCTCTTCCTCCTCCTTCTTCTTTCTCTTCGCCTCGGCGACCTCAAGCCGCTTCGCCGCTAGGGTCGCCTCGGCCTCCTCCTCCTTCTCCTTCTCCTTTCTCTTCGCCTCGGCCAGCTCATGCTGCTTCGCCTCGGACGCGGTCTTCGTCTGAGCCGCTGCCTGGGCAAACGTGCCGGCATTCATCGTCACGCCGAGCTTGCGCATGGTCTCCTTGATGGACTCTCCTCTCGCCATCGCCCCGTCGAGCACCTTTATAGTCTCATCCAATTGCTTGGACTCCTCAGGAAGGACAACGACACGTTTCATGTCTGGGGCGCCGCGAGTACGCCGCGAGGTTCTCCGTAGCGTGTCTCTGCACCTCTTGCCCCGCTTCAACTCTCCCAGCTCTCCCCAGGTTTCGAGAACTTCCTGCTTTCAGGCTGACCTCTCTGTTACAAGATTCCCTTGTTGCATGCATGGCCGAAAAGGTGCCAATCGAGGGGCATAGAGAATCTCGAGCCAAGAGGTTATCTAAGCAGAAGTCTCAAGAAGAACTCTGAAAAGGTGGCGGTGGCGTCGCTGGGCGGTCCGCCAGACTTACGCTAGACTCTCTTACAAAAACAGCTATAGTTTTCGATGGGCTTTCTCCACCATACACGATCAAATTTAATGCGAACACGGAGTCGAGCCTATGCATTGGGTACTCCACGGGAGCACTCAGAGAGCAGTTCACAGTACACCAGAGACGGCGGACGCGATGCGTGCTCCAGCACACGAGGATACAGGCAGAAGGCACGGGGCGTCACCGGACGCTTCTCGAGGACGCTTCATCGCTGCCAGGGCTCCATCCGGAGCAGCACGAGCCCCCAGTGTCGCTCAAGGAGGCACTCAAGGGCCACCTGCTTTCGCATCTCTCCTGCCGGCTCGATCTCCCCTGCGAGCTCCTCTGCTTTCACGATGAGATCCTCGATGGTGCCTTCCAGCAGTGTTCCACGACGCAAGGCACTCGCGAGGTCGATCATGTCGGACTCCTCGATCGCGACGGTCTCGAGCAGGGCTCGGAGGGCCACGAGCTGCGACTCCTCGATCGAAACGTAGCCGTTCGCCCACGTCGATCGCAGGACAAAGCCGCCCTCGCCCTGGGCATCTGAGTGTGAACGAGCATCTGAGTGTGAACGAGCATTGCCGTTGCCAGAGCTAGGGCGTGAGGTGCCGAGGGTGATGGCGCTACCATGCTGCCGCGTGGCGTCGAAGGCGTCGCTGCCATCTTGCAGGTGGCGCACGTGGCGCTCGGCGTGTACACGCTGCGGTGACGAGCAAGGCCGCGGCGGCGAGGGGACTGCCTCGTGGGCCACCGGCAATGCGAGCGGCGGTCGAGCGCTAAAGGGGCGCGAGTTCTCGCGTTGAGCTTGCTTGAGTGCCTCGCACCGCTTCGTCTCGAGCGACTTCTCCTCTGCGACGTGCCAACTGACGTCACTGCCTCGCCGCCAGTAGTGCCCAAGCTCGAGCTTCAGATCGCGAAGATTCTGTTCCGCGAGCTTTGCCGCGCGAGTTGCCACAGCGCTCGTTACGGCCGCTGCCTTGGCAGCCAGGATTGTCTCCTCTGCAATCAAGGTGAACCCTTTCACAGACCTTTGCTTGGCAAGCGCATGCTCATGCGCTGCCACGCGCTGGCCTGGAGAGAGAACAGCATCCTTACATCTCCATGAGGCCGCCGAGGCCTCCTGCTGGCAGGACCGTGATAAGGCCAGGGCTTCCGCCGCAAGCTGAGCGAGCGAGGCTGCCTTTGATGCCGCCGCCGCTGCCCGGTTGGCCTTCAGCGCGAGCGATTCAAGAGCAGAGATTGCCTTGGGGTGAAGGCGCGGCGTACCGCTGTCACTCTCACTCGATTTGTGGCATCGGCTTCCCTTTGCGGCTTGCTGCGCCCTTGGTGACCATGACGGCACTGTTGAGGACGCTGATCGAGGGCGTAGAGTCATACGAGCGGAGACAGAGCACTTGAAGAGCTGCGTTTTCAGCACGCACCTTTAGTTCAGCATGCGCAGGTGGCGCATTGCGAAGAACAAGGAACGGATTGGGACCACGGACGGTTCGACGCAAAAATTCGTCGAATTGGAGATCTGCAGCGAAAATTGCATGCGTGGCGAAGTTCAGATAGGTTGACGAGTCGAGGTCTTAGTTTTCGAGTTATGAACATTGGCTGTGAATGAGAGCACCTGTGAGGACCCGCCATCTTCAGAGCGGCGCGAGAGATGAGCGAGCTGGAGCGGGCGCTTGCCCTGCTGACTGCAATTGATGCAAAGGTCTCGTCCATTGCCGCTGCTCTGCCCGCGGATGACGAACTTAGCTCCCTCCGCCACGGCGGTCCCGCGCGACGCTCTGACGCGGCGGAATCGGAGGAGGCGGCTGCGGCTGCAGAGCAAGCGAGTGAGGAGGCGGATCTCAAGGCGAGCCTCTCGAAACTGCAGGCGCTCGGCACTCGCATAATGACCCGTGGCACAAGTGAGGAGGCGTACCGCGATGACGAGTACGCGGAGGACGGGGATGGTCAGCTTACGGGCTACTTGCGCCAGCTCGAGACGCTACGTGCGCGGGCATCCAGCGCGTTCATGGCCGACAGGGCGGAGCCAGCCGACGAGGCACCTTCGGAGCTTAGCGCGCTGATGCAACGTCTGTATGCGCTGGACTCGCGCCTGGAGAAGGTCACGCGCACGACCGCTCCCGCCCTGACGATGGGGGAGGAGTTGGAAGACACCCTCCGCCAGCTCGAGGTGCTCGGTGCGCGGGCATCCAGCGCGCTCGCGGCCGTCAGGGCGGAGCCGCCCGAGGCCCCCTCGGAGCCTGGCGAGAGCATGCGGCAGCTGTGGGCGCTACACTCGCGCCTCGAGAACAGCACGCGAACGAGCGCTCCCGCCCTGACGATGGGGGAGGACAGCATGGGGGAGGACAAGGGGGGAACGCAGGGAGAAGCGGAGGGGGATCGTGCCCTCCGAGCATGCTTGGAGCGGCTCTCGGTGCTCGACGAGCGCCTCGGTGCCATCGCCAGCGTGGCCGCGTCACAGATCTCAGTGCCCGGGTCCTCCCTTTCTCCAGTGGGGAATCTGCCCCCCGAGGACCGACCGTTGCGCTCGAAACCCTCCCCGACCGCCTTGGGCGCCGAGGACGCGAACGTGGACGATGATCTCACCTACTTTGAGACGGAGGACGAGGCGCACTTGCCTTCTCATACGGAGGCCCACGAGGAGCTCGCTGCCCACGGGACGGCGTCAGAGGCGCGGGCCGCCAAGGCCAGAGGCGCAATGACCGCCGAGCCCATCGGCCCCGACCTCGGCTCGTACGGCGCCGCCAAGTGGCGCGGCGGCGTCCTCGGCGCCAACGGCCACATCTACTTCGTGCCGTGCTGCGCCAATCGCATCCTGCGCCTCGACCCGGCCACTAACGCCGCCGAGCCCGTCGGCCCCGACCTCGGCGCGTACGGCGACGACAAGTGGTGCGGCGGTGTGCTCGGCGCTGACGGCCACATCTACTTCGTGCCGTGCTACGCCAAGCGCATCCTGCGCTTCGACCCGGCCACTAACGCCGCCGAGCCCGTCGGCCCCGACCTCGGCGCGTACAACGGCGTCTCCAAGTGGTGCGGCGGCGTCCTCGGCGCCGACGGCCAAATCTACTTCGTGCCGTACGACGCCAACCGCATAGTGCGCGTCGACCCGGCCACCGACGTCGCCGTGCCCGTCGGCCCCGACCTAGGCGCGTACGGCGCCGCCAAGTGGCGCGGCGGCGTGCTCGGCGCCGACGGCCGCATCTACTTCGTGCCGTGCTGCGCCAAGCGCATCCTGCGCCTCGACCCGGCCACTAACGCCGCCGAGCCCGTCGGCCCCGACCTCGGCGCGTACGGCGACGACAAGTGGTGCGGCGGTGTGCTCGGCGCTGACGGCCACATCTACTTCGTGCCGTGCTACGCCAAGCGCATCCTGCGCTTCGACCCGGCCACTAACGCCGCCGAGCCCGTCGGCCCCGACCTCGGCGCGTACGGCGACGACAAGTGGTGCGGCGGTGTGCTCGGCGCTGACGGCCACATCTACTTCGTGCCGTGCTACGCCAAGCGCATCCTGCGCTTCGACCCGGCCACTAACGCCGCCGAGCCCGTCGGCCCCGACCTCGGCGCGTACAACGGTAGCGGCATGTTCGGCGCCCACAAGTGGCGCGGCGGCGTCCTCGGCGCGAACGGCCACATCTACTTCGTGCCGAAGAACGCCAACCGCATCCTGCACCTCTCCGTGCCCGAGGAGCAGGGCCCGCCGTCATCATCGGTCGGCGCGTTGGACTGTTTGTCACATCTCCCAGAGGCCGGGGCTCGAATGTGCCAAGCTAGCGGCGTGGGTGCTGCCGCCGGCGGCTTCGGGCGCGGGTACGAGCCGATGGCCGCTGTGGCCCTCTCGGCCGCTGCCGGCGTTTCCATTCTCACCGCCGCGCGTGCGCTCGCGTCGAGCGGAGGTGACCTCGAGGCGGCGATGGCTCGCCTCGCAGCGGGTCCGACTGGCCCTGAGCGGCTGCACGGAGCTCACGGAGTCTCGAGCCCTACCGGTGATTCCCGGCGCGGCGGACGGCGGCCTCCTACCGGTGATTCCAGGCGCGAGGGTCTCCTGCCGGGCGACGATGAGCTGCTGAACACTGCGGAGGCGATCGCGCGTAGCGGGCTCGCGGTCGACCAGGAGGCTGGTGCGATGGGCCGACCGCCTAAGCACCCGCGATCAGGCGAGGGCATGCCCCCGTCACCGCCCTCACCGACGTCACCGACGTCGCCGACGTCGCCGACGTCGCCGACGTCGCCGACGCAGCCGCCACCCAGCAAGCGCCGGCACACCGGCTGGACTCCCGGACGGAATGCGGAGAACCTGCGGCGCTTCATGGCGGCAATGGACGAGGCTGCCGAGAACGGCGTGCCGTCAGATGAGGAGCCCGACCCCGAGGACAGGGGGGTGTCGCCCGCGCCGGCCGGCTACTCGCTCTACGGGCTGGCGGCCGACGAGTGGGGTGGGCACAACCTGCCGAGCCCCGATGCGGTGGCCGCGGCGCGGGCCGTCGCCCGCATGCCCTCAGCCGCCGCCGCCTCTGGCGTTGACGACCCCACCACGTGGGCAAGCTTTGGGGGCTTTGGCGCGAAACCGCTCCCGTCGGAGCACGACGCTCAGCACGGCGCTCAGCCACGACCGCTGACGCGCCCCGACAGCATGAGTGCGATGGGTCCGATCCTCATCCAAGCCGACAGCGCCGGGAATGATGGCGAAGGGTCTGCGTCCGGGCGGCCAAAGACGGCCCGCGGCGCGCCAGGCGCCGACCCGTTTTACTACGTGTCCCCGAGCCCAACGCGAGACAAGGGGGTGCAGCGCATGACCTTCGGCGGAGGCGAAGAGGGCGAGAACGTCAGGGGCGAGTACTATGACGACGAGGACGACGAGGACGACGACGAGGACGACGAGGACGACGACGAGGACGACGAGGACGACGACGAGGACGACGAGGACGAGGAGAACGATGATGAGGACGAGGAGCCCGTGCCAGCCCCCACCGGCATGGAGCTCATTCACGGCTTGGAGCTCATTCACGGCTTCCGCTCCCGCCCCGCTGTCTCTCTGGCCGAGTCTCCGTGCGAGGAGCTGCCTGCGCCGCGCGAGGAGCTGCCCGCACGGCCCAAGACAGCGCGCGGCGGCCCCGGGAGCGACCCGTTTGGCTATATGTCACCGCCGCGCGCCGCTCCGGTCTCGGGTGCCACGACAGAGCGATGGGTGCGGGACGACGCGGACGAGGTGCTGACGACGGCGGCCGCCGCCGCTCGGGCGCAGGCCGACGATCCCATCCCTGCGCCCCCCGAGGACGTCAAGGAGGAGGACGCTGCCGAGGACGAGTTCGACGACCTCGCCGAGATCGACGACGACATTCCCTTGCCCGATTCTTCGCCATCGCGCAGCGCCGTCTACAGCGTGCACGCGTACGTGGAGCGCGCGCGCGCGATGCCTTCATCGAGCTCCGCGCTGGCGGATGCCCTGAGCACCGCCGATGCGCAGCTGCAGCAGCAACTCGATCTCATCCCGACGAGCCCTGAGCTCGAGGCGATCATCGCACGCGCACCCTACCGCGGCGACGGGCTCGATGCGAGACGCGAGGGCGAGCTGCGCCGTCTCTGGCGCCTCATCGAACAGGAGGACGCCGAGATGGGCGCCGAGATGGGCGCTGCCACGCGGCCACGCGACGAGGACGAGGAGGATGGCGAGGAGGAGGAGGAGGAGAACGAGGAGGAGGAGGAGAACGAGGAGGAGGAGGAGGAGGAGGAGGAGGAGGAGGAGGAGGAGGAGGAGGGGGAGATTGCGCGCGCCCGGGGCTGCGCCGCGCGCAAAACCTCGTCCCTCGAGGGAGGATCATCTCCCGAGTCGGATTGGTCGCTTGTGTCCGCCTCGTCCGCCCATCCCCTGGCCGCTCCGAAGCCCGTCCCCGAGCGCCGCCTGCCGACCCTGCCCAGCGCGAGCCGTGAGGCGTGGGTCAAGTCGGACGCGCTCTCGGAGGACGACCTGCCTCAATCTCGGCTCAATCTGGCAGGCCTGTCGACCATCTCCGCGGCCCTGGCGGCCGCAGCCGGCGGTGCGCCCGCCGCCGCTGCTGTGGAGGCGCCGACTGACGGCCCGGCGGCCGGCGGCCCGCTCGGCTTCACTCGGGAGGAGCTGCTTGCGCGCCTCGAGCGAATGGAGGACATGATGCATGCAGGCAGCACGGGCTCGAGATCCGCGGCCGCCAACCGACCCGCGACAGCTGGCGCTGCCTCGGCGGCAACCACAGCGGCAGCAACCACAGCGTCAGCAGCGGCGCGCCGACCTGCGACAGCGCCTGTAGCGCTCACGACAGCGCCTGCAGCGCCTGTGCTGATGCCTCGTGAGGGCGCCCGTCACGACGTCCGTGGTGCCTCGTGCGCGAGTGGCCGGGGTGCAGCAATGGTCGACGCGGCGCGGGCGCTAGCGTACGAGGCTGCGCACCGTCGGGAGCAGGAGGCCGCCGATGCGAAGCTCGGCTTTGCCCTCGGGGGCGTGGCGGTGTCGGTGCTCGCGGGCGACCCCAACGAGGCCATCGCGCCGGGCATGCACCCGGTGGTCGCTGACGAGGACGACGAGGACGAGGAGGACGACGACGACGACGACGAGGAGGAGGAGGAGGAGGAGGAGGAGGAGGAGGAGG
>ENA-UOXK01001524-UOXK01001524.1-mixed-culture-metagenome-genome-assembly--contig:-NODE-1524-length-15961-cov-33.886395_pt1 | contig 15961 bp, 9 predicted proteins | sample MGYA00238160_ERZ761638 | MGnify/ENA primary metagenome ERZ761638 (study PRJEB28912, sample SAMN08777098) | mixed culture metagenome | isolation source: Freshwater growth medium | place: USA...
AGAGGCCGCCCCCAGCAAACCCGACCCTGCCTCCGCCCGCTCCCAGAGCGCCTCCAGGCGTCTTTTTACCGGTACATGGACACGGACGATCTGGCGCGTCTTTTGACTTTTCCAAGTTTTGCGCCAACTTTTGCGCCGCGCCGACGCCGCGTCTGTACGGGTAGCGCCCCGTGGCATATCGGATCGCGACAAAATTCATTTCGCAGTCATACTTATGGCTACCGCGGATACTACCATTCCACGGCCCAAGGTTGGTGTCGGCGTCTTCGTTCGGAGCCCTACGCACCCAGGGTGCATCCTCTTAGGTGAGCGAAGGAATATTTATGGCAGCGGCACTCATGCACTGCCGGGTGGCCACCTTGAAGGCGGCGAGTCATGGGCAGACTGCGCGGCACGTGAAGTGCTCGAGGAAACGGGACTGGTCGTGACAAAGGTGCGGCATGGCACCGTGATCAACGCTGTTGACGCCGCCACAAAATATCACTACGTCACCATTTTCATGATGGCTGACGTATGTCCGGGTGCGGAGCCAGAGAATTGCGAGCCCGACAAGTGCGCAGGCTGGGCGTGGCACCCATGGCATCTGCCACTGCCGGAGCCCGTGTTCCGCACACTCGAACTTTGCATCGCCACTGGCTTCGATCCGCTCGTTGACGATGACGCTGGCCGTCTGCTGCACCCACCCGACGACGTCATGCCGGCATATTGCTGCTGCATAATGCATCGAGCGGGCCAGCTATTCCTCGAGCAGCGTCCCAAGGATGCCACGGTCGCGGCCGGCCAGCTCACCTGCTTCGGCGGCAAGCGCGAGGGCTCCGAAGCGCCGATAGCATGCATTAAGCGTGAGCTCGCGGAGGAGCTCGGACCTAATTGGGCTCCTAATTGGGCTCCTAATTGGGCTCCTAACGGGGCAGCACCGGTGGACGGAGCGACGGAGCCCGAGGAGGCGACGCGGTCAGCATCCTTCGAGAGCACGAGCAGCGTGAGCACTGTGAGCACTGTCGATGTCAGCAGGGGCGACGAGGCGGCCGGTGGCACCGCGGTCGCTGGGGCTGCAGCCGAGACTCGCTCGCAAAAGCGGCAACGTACCTTGGGTGCAAGTCGCCACCTCACACTGCATCGCGCTGTCGACCTCTACGTGGATGGCGCGCTCATCGCCTGGTTCTTCGAGGCCGAGGCGCCGGCCCGTGACGCGGTCCTGACCTTCGAGACTGGTCGAGCGGGCGTCTGGCTCGATGGCAGGCAGTTCGACGCCCAAACCGAGCCCACGGCGGCTGGGCCCCTCGGCGACGTCTCTCCTTGGCACCTGTGCGTATTGCGGGCGTGGCGGCGTGGTGAGCGACGCGCAGACTACACCACGCCCAAGTAGCGTGCGAGCCGCTGGCAGCCGAGCACAGTATAAGGTACCGTGCATAGGTGTACCGTGCAGCGTGCGCCGACTGTGATGAGTGATCCGTGTGCGGCACTGTGGCTCCGCTGTGAGGCGACGAGGGCGGCGGCGCGCGATGCCAGGTCGCGCCGCGCGCGATGGGTGCGTCGCTTCGACGGTCGGCGCCACGAGGGGCGCGAGCGCAGTTGCCATGGCAGTCCAAACTGCTTGCGTCTTTGCTTGCGTACTTATTTGCCTTCTTGCTTGCATGCTTGCTTGCTACGGTGACGAACGTAAAACGCTAAAACCATTGACACATCGACGCCACATCTCTCGCCCAACGATTTCGTTCACGGCCAGGGTGTCACAATACACGGAAAAGATCTGAATATTATGTATTAATACGGTTCGTATTATTGGCCGATATAATATAATACAGCGGACCGTTCACGTTCACGGCGCCGCGTCGTGCCGAGCCGCCGCGAAGCAGGATGCACGAAGGGACCTACTTTGTAAGGCGAACCTCAAGCGCTCCCGTGCTGAACCCCGTGACAAGATCACGGCCACAGGTCGGCCAAATGTCGCGAGGCCCCCTCCATGCATCTTCGTCGAGCACCTCGGCCACTTCGTCGCTCTCGCTGCCCATAGATGTATGGATCACGATCGTACACTGGTTGCGCCCGGTCGACATCATCTCCCTTCGCAGCACGTGCACCGAGCTTCTTGGCCTGCCCATCGATTGGGAGGCCATTCTCTTCCGCACTGCCCATCACGCCGTGCACGCGATCACCGTCCCGAGGGCATTGAAGCAGGAGATGCTGCACATTGACCGCCGCTTGATCCTAGAGGTCGCACAGCGCGCCATCAGCCTGGGTGGCGCAGTGCCTGCGACCTCGCCCCATGCCACTTTCTTCCTTGCTATCCTGAAGGTGCCTGAAGCGGCCGTCGCGCTCGTGGCTCGCGAGGCGCCCGGGCTCTGCCTGGTGTGCATCGATGACTGCGCCTATGACACAAGTGACTATGTCACCCATCATCCCGGCGGCGAGCACCTCATGCGTTCGCATCACGGCAAGGATGCGAGTTATGTTTTCGATGCGTTCGCTCATTCACTACGGGCGCACGACCTCATGCGGAGGCACATGCTGCGCTTCTGCGCGACGACCTTCGTCGGGCGTGCAGGCGCGCCGTACTTTGCGCGCGAGGCCGCGCCACAAGTTTGGTCTTTCTCGCGCGACACGGCCGACGTCGTCTCGCACCTGTCTCCTTCCTTGTATGAGGGCCTGAGGGCGCTCTCGAATCCCTTCCTCGAGGCTGCCACCGCGGGCGCGGCTATGGGTGATGCGTGTCGCGGCGGCAAGCTATCGATGACCCAGCTGTGCGCACTGACGGCCACGGCAGTGGCCGCACTGGGCTTGCACCGGTATGCGAGCTGTGCGCACTGACGAGCCATCAGATCAGTTCGTGTTTTCAGCTGAGGCGACCGCGGCGGCCCGGAGGACGCGGGGTGACGACTCGAATGATAAAGATCGTGTATAGAAAGGAGCCGCTTGCGGGCGTTATTCGAATGATCATTTGATCATGGAGTCACGGAGAGTCAGGACGAGTCAGACGGACTGAGCTCTGAGGAGTGCGTGGTGTTCTCGGACTCTCTCGTAAATCTTATAAAACGTTCATGTATAATGTTGAATCGCCTCCGTGGAATGTGCGCGACTTTCCTTGTATACCTTTGATGCTAGGTACGCTTGCGATGAACATGGCGATGAAGTTCGCGACGCGACGCGAGTTAGTGATCTTCAGGAGATGAGGAGCAAGGTCAGCTTAGAAAGTTTGGTTTCTTTAGAAAGGAGCTGAGACAATGAGCTGAGACCGGTCCTGAGTGATGTTTCGCGCGTCAATTTCAGAATCCATAGCCGCTTGCCGCATGCCGATTGAAAAACGGTTGAAAAGGATACATGTGGTGTGAGTGAGTCTGACCTCTGACCCTGACCTCCCTTGCTGACCTCTGACGTACCCGGTACTCTGACGGTTGATTATCAATGTCATTGTGAGAGGGGTAATTGAGACACAGATACACCCGTGGAACAATACATATACGGGGTACCGGTCGAGATACTCACTAAGGATGCAGCACACACATGCTCGTGGCCGAGAAAAGCCGCCGTTGCGGGCACCTGTGGGGAACTTTTCCTTCGTTCTTCCTTCCCACCATCCTAGCTTCCTAGTCTCGAAGGGGGCTGTATCGAAGGGGGCTGTATCGATATGGGCTGCGGGGCATCAACACCAGGCGCTGAAGTCGGCCAGATTACCTGCGCCAACGGCACCTTGATGAAGGGTACGCGCTGCCAGACCCAATGGGAGAGGCAAGAGGGAGGCAACGACCTATGGTTCTGTGGCACGGTTCAGGCGGTTTACGATTCGGGCCAAGCGTGCATCAGATATGACGATGGCGACACGTGGACAGGCGAGGCCAGGTACATATGGCTCCTTCCGTCAAACCATCCGGGCGCGCATAATCATTTTACGGCGGGCTCTCTAACACAGGCTGGACCTTATCCGCAAATGGCGCAGCCGTTGATGCAGCCCGTCGTGATGGCGCAGCCACTGATGCAACCCATGGCAACGGCGGTTGCGGTGCCAGTGAATGATTACGGCCAGCCGATCGCCATCGGCAAACCTGTGGGCCAAAAACAGGTTTAAACGTGGCCGAGGAAAAGCTCGGTGAGGCGGTCTAAGGTGAGGCGATTCTGGAGAGGTACAAGTACAAGCCCGTCTGTACTTTGCGTGCCCGTCTGTCTGTGAAACTGTGTGAATGAGAATGTGGGATAGTGTCTAGCGTAGGCTGGTAGGCTAGACGCTAGTCTGGGCATTCAGCCAAAAAATAGACACTATTACAAGATTGGAGCAGCGGCCCAGCAGGGAATAACATTTGACTCGTGTAATCCCGTTTTTCCTCACGAACAGCCAGTTCTTCACACTTCGTGCTCTCTGCGCTCTTGGTAACGTCGACAGTACGTCGACTGAGCTTCGGCGTCGTTTTGAAATTAGTTTACGAAGTTTAGCTCCTCGTGCGTGTGGTGCGTGCGATGTCGTCCATGGAGCCTCCCGCGGCAGCCCTCGGCGTCATCGAGCAGCTCTCCAAGCGGCTGCGCACCTTCGAAGACATTTCTCTCAACCAGCTGCTGCTTGCCGCAAATGCTGGCCAATTGGCGCCAGCCGTCGCTCCAGTATCTTCAGAGACGGGCGCGCCCGCGATGGCAACTGCTGCGCCCCGCTCTGAGCCCGCATCCAGTCTCAGCACATCGAGCGGCGGCAGCATCAGCTCGCTTGCCCCAACTTCGCTCGGAGCGGCGTCGGCCTCCGGTGGCACACACGAGGGAAGTAGGGGCAGCGGCAGTGCTGGAGCTTGCAGCAGCAGCGTCAGCAGCGTAAGCAGCGGCGGCAGCGGCGGCTGCGGCGGCTGCGGCGGCAGCGGCGGTAGCGGCCCGAGTGGCGGTGCGGTGGCTGCGGTGGTCGAGCAGCTGCAGAGCAATCCGCAGATGGTGGCCGCTCTCACGAGCAATCCGACGATGCTGCAGACGCTGCTGCAGCAGGTGCAGGCTGCGGGTGGAGACCCGAATGCCATCGTGACTGCACTGCACGCAGCGTCGAAGATGATGGCCAACGGGAGCGGCGGCATGGGCGGCGCGATGGGCGGCGCTGCGATGGGGATGGGTGGCGGGTCGATGGGCGGAGGTGGCATGGGCGGAGGTGGCATGGGCGGTCCCATGGGCGGCGGGATGGTCGGCATGGGAGGTGCGATGGCCGGGCCTATGGCCATGGGCGGCGGCATGGGCGGCGGCATGGGCGGCGCTCAGATGGGCGTTCAAATGGGCGGCGTCGGCCTGGTGGGCGGCGTCGAGCCGCTCTCTCGCTCCGTCTTCGTGCGTAAGCTGAGCCCCGCGTGCCGACCCGAGGATCTAATGAACGAGGTGGGACAGTATGGCCCCATCGAGTCCTTCCGCATCGACGCAGAGCGCCACGAAGCGTCCATCAACTTCGTCGATGGCCAGTCCGCAGCCGCGCTCCTCGACGAGAAGCCGACGATCGTCTTCGCGGGCCAGTCGGCGCCCGCGGAGCTCACATGGGGCAAGAAGAAGCCGATGCCACCCGAGATCGCGATGGCGATTGCAAACGGAGCCACCCGAAACCTCTACGTGTCAGGCCTGCCCGAGAGCGGCACACTCACCAACGAGCGGCTCGCGGAGGTGTTCAGTGCCTTCGGGGAGATCGAGTCTGTACGGGTCATGCGCGTGCAGCCGAATGCGTACGTCAACTTCACGTCCATCGAGGCGGCCGTCAAGGCGCGCGAGGGGCTCCGTGGGCTCAAGAGTATCCGAGTCTTCTCCGACGTCGACCCGAACTTGGACCCCGAGAAGGACCTCACAGTGACCTTCACCACTGCGCAGCAAACGTCCCGCGCCGCCATCGGAAAGGGTGCTGCGCGTGGCGTCAGCACCGGCGGGCGCGGCGCCGGCGCGGCCGTCGGCCTGGGCGTCGCCGGCGCGCTCATGGGTACGGGTTCGACGGTGGGCACAGGAACGATGATAGCTGGTCGCGGCGGAGGCGTGGTCGGTGGTGGTGGGGTCGGCGGTGGTGGGGTCGTCGGTGGCTCGCACCCCAACGGGCCACTGCCGTCCCGGCCGTCCCGCTCCATCTATGTGGGCAACCTGCCGCACGGCATCGACATCGCGTCCGTCGCGGAGCTCGCCCTGCCCTTCGGCCCCCTCGAAGCCGTCAAATTCTTCCAGACGTACGCCTTCCTCAACTTCATCGAGGATGCTCACTCGGAGGCCTTCTGGAAGGCTGGCCAGGGCAACGGCGCGCCCGGCACTGGCATGTACCTGCGTGGCCGGCCGCTCATGTGCAACTGGGGGAAGTTTTACCCTGCCGACGCCAACCTGCACCGGCAGGTGCGCGAAAAGGGGGCCACGCGTCACCTCAAGGTCGGCCCGACGAATCCCCAGACGACCCAGGTGCAGGTGGCTGAGATCGTGCAGTCCTATGGAGAGCTCGAGTCGGTCTACCTCTTCCCAGATCGCGGGTACGCTGTCGTGACCATGCTGAACGTCGCGAACTCCATCACAACGCAGGAGAGTCTCGATGGGAAGGAGATGGGCACGTTCCAGCTCTCAGTCAAGTTTTCGCCGCCCGCGCAGGTGCTCCAGAAGCAGATCATGCAAGAGCAGGCGCAGCAGCCGCAACCGCAGCAGATGCTGCAACAGATGCAGATGCAGCAGCCGCAGATGCAGCAGATGCAAGTGCAGCAGCAGCAGTTTCAGCAACATCCGCATCTGATACCTCCGCCACCGCCACCCCCGCGTATGGGCCAATGAATCCATTTCAAGACAAGAAGAGAGAGGATGTAAAGGTACTTTTTCCTCGCAGCATCATATTGCCAGGTACCACGTTCACAAGAGTGTGTCACAGCATAACTCGCCTTCCTGCGTGCCCCCTAAGAGTTCACACAAAGTGAGTTCACAGCGCTGCATGTCCAGAGAGTGGACACCCACGACCCGCGCACCGTGGCGTTTGTTACGACGTGATGAGAGTCACAGGCGGGACGCATGGACCAGCCCGTGCTGCAATTGTATGGTTATCTGTGACTGCCCGAATGACTGCCCGTATGTGCGCCGGCCAATCAAACAACAGCGTCGTCTCCGAAGGATCCATCATACTTGGCGTTCCAGATGAACGGTGGCTGTACGGCAACGAGGACATTCTACTTGGCACTGCGGAGGAATCAATCATACCTGGCATTCCAGATGATCGGTGGCTGTACGGCGACGAGGACGTTCTTCTTGGTACTGCGGATCCTGGGGACGACGTATTGGATGAGGACGACGAGATCATCGGAGAGGCAGTGGACTGGCCTTTCGGGCCGCCAGACCTCCGTACAGAGATTCGGATCAAACAGCTGCGAGGCGAATTCCCAGAAACAACCATCATATCACTCAAGGAGCAGCAACAACGGCGCGAGGCGGAAGAGGCCGCAACGCTCTCCGAGGCGGAGGAGCTCCTGCGCACGGTAGGACTGAAGGCCAAGGCGGTCAAGCGACTGCTGCGTGCCCATCCGCGAATTGCGAAGCTGCCCACGGAGCAGTTGCGTGAGCATCTTGCGTACATTCGGGAGGTCTTCCCACGTGGCGACGCGGCAGCTAGCGTCGTGACCGGCGCACAGTCGCTTCTGGGGCACGCACAGCTACAAGAGACTCTGCCTTTGAAGCTCGCGACCATCGAGCGTGAGACCGGCCTCGATGCCACGCAGGTGGCGCTGCTCGCCCCATCGCTGCTAAACCTCAACGAGGGTTCCATGCACGCGCGGTGCGAGCGTCTGCAAGAGAGCTTGCACGAGCTGCAGCTCGATGCGGACGGGCTCCGTAGCCTGCTCCGCCGTGCGCCCCGGCTCCTCCATTACAAGCCGGAGAGCGTGCGCGCGAGCTTCGACGAACTCTGTCGCCAGTTGCCTGCGGACGCTGACGCAGCTGACGTCGCCCGGCGTCAGCCGACGCTCCTGGGCGGTAACCTTGAGATCTTGTGCCCGAAGCTCGATCTGCTGCGCGAGCTCTGCTCCGACGCCGAATGGGCAGATCTCGTGCGATCGAGCTCCTTCGCGCGCGCTCTGACGGCCTCGACAGCGGTCATCGAGCGGCTGCGCACATTACCGGCGCGCCCCGATGGCAGCCCTCGCGCAATCATCACCACGCTGCTGATGACCAAAGGGCGATGGGAAGCCGTAACTGGATTGAGCCAGGGTGCTGGTGCCAATGGCGAGTTGCGCAAGCGAGGCAAGGCCAAGGGCCCGCGCAGCGCCATGCGGCAGCGCAGCGCGCGCAGGGGGCCCCTGGGGCAGCCGAACGCTGGGACTGTGGGACAGGTGAAAGAAGATAGTGGCAAACGCGCTGGTAGCGGACCTACGTAAAAGATGCATGATTTAGAGTAGTCCGATACATGCAGAGACACGAATGGCCCGTTGAAAACGATGTTTCGCGCCGCGATGAGCGCCGCAAGTTTCGTGTTTTCCGTTGTTTCTCGGGAGGAAGTTTTTGACGCGGGGGTCGCTGGGAGAGAAGTTGCTCAGAGTGTTCAGTGCGTTCCCTCTGGAGACAAGCACGCGCGCGGAGGCGGGCTCGTGGTACGCAGCGCTTTCATCAGCATGGGTGCAGGCTCGAGTGTCTCGCTGAAAAAGGCGCGAGAGTCGGAAGAATTTGCGGAGAAGGTCTTCAAGGACTTTGATACAAACGGGGATGGCACGCTCTCTGTGATTGAGCTTTATGATGCGGCCGTCAAATATGGCGAGGCGATCGACGGCGAGTGGTCCCTCGATCGAATCAAGGAAGCGCTCGACAGGTTCGATGCTAACGGGGACAAAAAACTCGACCTCCAAGAGTTCAAGATGGCGCTCAGCCAGCTTGAGGATAAGAAGCGAAGTAAGTTCAAGAAGGCCGGTGCGGCTGTACTGGACAAAGCGGGCACCAAGGGCAACACGAAGCTCAAGAAGGCTTTGAAGCGTTCGTTCACTTGGAAGAAGGACGTGGCGTCGGTTGCAGACGCGGCCATGGATGCAGCCGAGGAGGCAGAAGAGGTGGCGGAGGCGGCCTTGATCGCGGCGGCCGCTGGCACCGTCGACGACCCCGAGCTCACGCCGGAGCAGCGGCTCGAGAAGCAGCGCGAGGCCTTCTGGACGCGGCAGGATGGGTACACGTGCTGGCAGGTGCCCTTTGCGCTCAATCGGAGCAAGATGCCCTGGCTGAAGGACGGCGAGACGGGCCTAGCCGTCGCGATGAAGCGCTGCCGCGAAATGGGCAAGACGCCGCTGCTCGTGGACACTTCGTACGAGCAGGTCGTAATCAACTGGCTCGATGGGCTCGGGGAGGCCGTTTTGACGCTCGACGCACACCAGATGTTCCTCGATGAGCGCGCGGCAACGCGCTCGCACAAAGATGTGATGCGTGACTCGCGGCTGATGTTGATCAAGGCGATGCGCGAGGGCTTGACCTTGCACATCCGGATGAACAACAAGGTGACCGAGTTCACGGGCGGCTTGTACTGCGACGAAGAGTCCTTCCCGCTGTCCGTCTTCGATCAGCGTGTCATAGACGACTTGCTCAAAAGCTTCTCGACGAGCACGCCCATCCCGCCAGGCCTCGACAAGGCGACGTGGCTCGGGCTGTGGCAAAAGAAAGAGGTCCACCCGTTCGCCAAGATTCTGCGAGAGCCAGACCTGACGATCGATGGGGGCTTCTTCGCGGCCCCGGGCTTCAACGTCGTCGTGACCACTACGTTCAAGGTGGATGAGTATATGAGTATGCTGCGCAACGCGTTGCCCATAAACCGGCTGCAAGGCATCAACCCGCTCCCCTCTCCTGTCTAGGCTATGGGGGCGGTGGGGGCCACGCTCCCTCGTGCTACGCATGGAAGCTATATGCGCGGTTGGCGCGTCCTGCGCTGTGCTCATCCCCCTTATCAACAGTGTAATGCATTGACGGAAGACACGCACTATCTGTATACCGTATAGGCGGTACACATCCTCACATGGGTGTACAGCATGCGTACCGCGTGTTGCATGGTTGCACGGTTCGGTTCTGGTGTGCTACCGTACAGTACACGTGTCCCCGCATCTGTGAACACAAGGGCGTGACCATCGCACCATGCGGATGTGCCAACCGATGAGATGTAGTATTCAAGTATTGAAAGTTTGAAACACGTGACGCCGCGTCCCGGCGCCGGCCGTGCACAACCGAACCGTAATGCATCACGTTGCACAATATCGACTTATACCGGCCGACGGCGACGCGCCGCCGCCGGGGTACGGGGTGGGTGCGCCAAGTTCTCGTCATCCGCGCACCCGATGACCCGACTCAGTTCGTCGCCTTTCGGTTTCCCGCCCCGCCGCGTCTCAATGCAACTCAATGCCCCGCCTTGCCCCGCCGTGTGGAGCGTGGCAGCGTCGAGCGTGCGTGCCGTCGCCGGTTCTGGCAGCGAGGTGCCCGGTCGAGACGTGGCACGCAGGGCTGGGCCTGGGGGCTACCCGCCCCGAGACGATCAGACTTTTTTTTATCCCTAATCCCAGACGCCAGTGAGGCCAGAGTGAGCAGGTGCCACCACCACCAGCGAACACCAGCGGCCAGCGGCAGCGCAGCGCCAAACTGTTGATATTTCCCCCCGACGGATGGAGACTGTGCACATGATGCTTGATGGCCAGATGGCGTCCGACTTAGCAGTCTCACGCAGTACCCAGTACGGGAGATCGGGAGTTATGCTCCTTGTTATGCTCTCGAGCTGACAGCTGTGTCCAAATCCCTTCAATGTGTTCATGGGAGATCAGGTTTCGGCCCATGCACAGCATACATGCACAGCATGAGCGGACTACCTAACGTTTATATGCTGTCGTCGCGCGTGCCTGATGAAGCCGACCCCGTTTTGGGAGCGCAGCGCGCCTTTTTCGAGCAGTTTGCCACATCACGCTGGGAAGAACATCTGTTACTATCGCAGCTTCGTCGTGCTCGCGGACACAACACTCGGCTCGTGAGTGCGCGGCGTCGACCATGCATCAGGTGAGCTGCGCGTGCCACCTCCACCCATCGACTCTGCACACGACGATACCTACCAGACTCTGCAGCTGACAGTGCTTGTGCTCCTTCGGCAGATCTGCCGCAAGCGGCAAGGCATCGAGTGGATGCCCGTCAGAGCCCACCCGTCAGAGCCCAAGGGCCTCCTGGCCAACTCAGCGCACCTCTCCAATGTGGAGTCGAAGCCCAATTTCCATACGCAGGCGCCGACGGAGCTCACGCTCGCCTATGGCCGTGGCGCAGCTCCCAAACTCGTGCGCTGCATCCAGAATGCGGGCTCGAGCGCTGTTGGCTCAGATGAGTCAGTGCTGCGGTTTAAGGCGATTGAGCAATCGCTCGAGCTGATGATCGGCGCCGCCAATCTAGCATGCCTGGTGAGCGCCGGCATTGTACCCGCGCTCAATCTTGCCGCCTCCAAGGATCTCGACGAGAAAATCCGCGCGCTCGCGCACGTGGCGCTTGCGCGGCTTGCGTGCGATCGCAGTGCGCGCGAGTCTATGCTTGCAAGCGGCACGTGCGAGACGCTGCTGGCGACGGCGGTGGACCCGGCGGCGAGCGTGCGCAGCGCCTGCCTAGGTGTGGTGACGCAGCTCGGCACCTATGACGATGGCAGAAAGGCGCTCATAGCTGTGCACTTTGTCGAGCTGCTGCTCGCGCTCTGCCGCGAGCGGCATGATGGCGGCCCGCAAACCCCCGAGGTCCAGGCTGCGGCGCTCACGGGGCTGAACCGCCTCTGCAAGACGGACGACGGGCAAGCCGAGGCGATCAGGATGAGCGCAGTGCCCACGGCGCTCATGACGATCGCGAGTGAGCACCCTGAGGTCAGGTGCCAGTCCGCCTGGTGCCTCGCGCTCACGACATACGAGCAGACCGAGAAAGCGGTTGCGCTCGAGGGAGGCGTGATGCCGAAGCTGGTGAAAATGCTGAGCTCGGACGACGTGGAGGAGGCAGCAATGCGCCAACGGCTGCGCATCGCGGCGGCCGCCTTCCTCATGTCGATGTGCAACGGCGCGCGGATGGAGGAAGACAAACCCCATCCCATGGGGGTGGCCGTGGACGCGGGCGTATGCGTCGCTCTGCTGCCGTTGGTGGACGAGGCAGCATCGCTGCATCGTATGGGCGAGATGACGCCCGAGGCTTCGGACCTGGCCGTGTACGCGACCAAGTGCATCGCCGCCCTCGCGGACTCGCCCAAGGCACGCAAGCAGTTCGCAAAGGCCCTGCCCAATCTGCGCGAACTCACCACCTCGACCGAGCTTGCTCTGGGCAAGCACGCACAGATCGCCATCGAGCGCATCACGTGGACGCCCTGAGCGCCAGCCGTGAGCAATGGCGCACTTTCGCTCACGAAACAGTGGTACCGAGGGCAGAGTATCGAGGTCAAGGTAGCTGGCGAGCGTGGCGACCGCGACTTAATTCGTTCCCACTCGACGTAGTAAATCCTTGTTCTGTCTGTCTCTGTGCCACTGTGGTCTATGTGAGTGTGGTTGTGCGCGCGCGGCGCGCAACATGAGCCAAAAACCGCGCAGGCTGTGCGTGTGTGCCTGTGCTCCGGGTGACTGTGTAGCGCGAGTGGAACCACGTGCGTTTCCGTATTCCGAACGCGACGCGAACCTCCCACCGGCCCGCTCCCGCCCTGCGCGCGGCCAGGCCCGTGGACGGACGGCTAGACGCCGTACGGACGGGCGGCCGACCGCGACGCATGCCGCGCGGGCAACGACCATCAACCGGTGCGACATCGTGTGCGCGTCATTGGATCAGATTTCACTGTGCCGATTCACTCTCGCTCGTAGGTCATGATGTGCAGTGATTATAGATTTTCATCAGTGGATTCTACTGTCACCTCGCATCCTCACCAGCAGGAATTTTGTCGGAGTTCACCTGCAGATTTGGCCCAGCTTTCGCCTTACTCTTGGCAGGCCCGGGCGAGGACCGCCTTGGGGTAGAGCCTCGAGGAGACGCTGCTCGTGGCGACGATTTGCCGCGTGGCGACTCACCGCGAGCACTCTTGCGCGCAGATGCCTTGCCGCTAGCGCTTGACGCTGGAGACGGAGTCTTAAGGTGGGGAGGCGTAGGCTGGACAGAGGATGATGTCGACGCTGCTGCTGCGGTACCCGCTGCTCCAGCCTTGGCAAACGTAGCCTCTACAGCTGCTGCAAATGCGTCCTGTGCAAGCTCGACAGCTGCAGGTGAGGCGGCTGCACCAACAGCGAGGGCGGCAGCGTTAGCCACCGACGGGTCGAACATGGTCGAAAAAATGTCTGGAACCGGTAGCTTGATTTCCGCCGGTCGCTTGCCGCCTGTGGCTGCGGTGCTGCTGGTCGACGGGGTACAGCTCGCGACAGACTGAGCATCCCCTTCGTCTCCTAACTGACGCTGGCGAAGCGGAACCTGCAGGTCAGCGGCGGCATCGGCCGCAGATGCTCGAGCCGTCGCCGCTTTGAGAGCCATGTCCCTAGCTTGTCGCCGCTCGGCCGCATTCGCCGCGTCGACCTGCTTCTCAGTCCTTTCGACCTCCGCTTCCATGTCGGCCGCCTCGCGCAGTCGTCGCTTCTCGTCGTGTGACAACATGTATCCTTCGGACACTTTCGCAACGAGAGTAGCGATGATTTTGATGTAACCTGTTCCTACTTTGGTCGTAGATCGCGTCAATCTCTTTGCTGAGTCCAGCGCCACTGCTGGGTGCTGCAGCAGAATTTCGGGTATGGGCCGCTGTTGCCCGGGCTGCGAAAGCGCAAACGGCTTCGAGTGCGCCCGGGCCGATAGAGCAAGCGCAACTCGTGACCAATCCTGCTCCTGATTCTTTACGCTGTTTGCGCGCACCCTCGCTGGACTGCCATCCGGCTTGATCGTAGCCAACCCGCGAAGAAGAGGAACTGATTTATAGGCTGAGCCTATCGACCGCAGGCCTTCAGGCAAAGTGAGCAAAGGGACAACATCCATACCCGGAGGAATAAACGGTACGCTAGGCCCATTCGATGATTTCGAAAAGAGAGAGCCGACGATGCTGGCGGACGCAACGGAGGCCAGGTCGTCGGCACGGCTGCCCTCGGTGCGAGGAGGCGCGGAAGCTGCGCGGCTCACCGCCATCATACGAGCATCGTGGCGGGAGACGAGATGAGGGTAGGCAGTCACGATGATGCGCGGCATCTCAGTCGTGCCTGCACCGCCACTGCCGGAGTGCAACTGTGCGCTGTGGCGTGGATGGAAGGAAAGGCGCGTGGGATGGATCGACGGATTGATCGTTGGCGTCGACGGAACCTCGAGAACAAGCTGCATGAAAGAGAGATGCTCGTGCTCGTAGAGACCGATCACGTGAGCACCATCAAAAGGCACGTGAGCCACAGGACCAGCTTCCTCGTGACCGGGAATGACTTGTGCCTTGTGCAAGTACCGCTCCGTCGGCAGCGACGGCGGGAAGGGGAACGACACGCGGCAGTGCTTGACACGAATGAAGAAGTAAATCGTGGCAGGCAGCTGTAGCCGCGGAGAAAGCTGAACTGGGCTTGGAGCGATGCCTGAGATGCGCCCGTTCTGAAAGAAAATGTTCGGAGTCGGGCCAGTTAGGATGATCTGATCAGGCGTCGTCAGCTCCTTGGGTTTGTCCGTTTGATTCTTCTCTTCCGTCTGGAGCTTTTGCTGCTCCAGGGCTTGCAGCTCCAGCAGCACACCTTCCTCTTCCGCTCGCTCTCTCTCGGCCTTCAATCTCGCCTTCTCCTCGCGCAGCTTCTGGGCCATCTCGTCCATCTTCCGCCGCAGCTGCATTACAGCGTCTCTGGCCTCGTCGCGCTTCTTGGTGGCATCGATGCACGCGGCCGACGTCCGCTTCCACAGCGGGTCGTTGATGGCGTACTGCGAGATCACACGGGCGATCCATACCAGTAGAGGCGGCGCGATTTTGGAGACGTACCTCGCATCGTTGAGCGTCAGCTTTGGTACTCCGCCACTGCCGTCCTGCGCCACACCCTCATTGTACGCCTCACGGCGGCGCACTGCGGCTATTGCCTCATCGTTGCGCTCCTTCTTGGAGAGCTTCTTCACTTCCAGGTGTGCTGCCATCGGAAGCGACGGGTCGATTGAATCTAGATCGAGCCTGGACCGCACCTCGTTGACGAGGTCATCGTTGTCGAGCAGCAGGCGGCCATCAAAGTCGGAGATGCGTTCCTTAAAGTTTGCACGTGCAAGCACCTTCTGCGATTCCTCCCAAGATAAAAGCTTCCGCTTCTCGGAGACCATGGTCCCCACGAGCGGCTTGGGAGGCGGCTGTCCCTTGGCGACAGCTTGTGCATTCTTCTTCTTCCGCGCATTTTCCTTTGCTGCCTCAGCAGCACGATGCTCGTGGTCGCCCATGTCGTCACCGGAGGCAAGCGTGCAGACGCAGCGGGCGATGATTTCGACTACAGCTGGCGGGGCAAGCTTCATGGAGCGCAGCTCATCAACGACGACGTTCAGATCCAGGCCTTCGGCCGCGACCCTGGCATTCGCTGCCATTTCTGTGTCGCTGAACTTCTCTATCTTGACGCGTTCTGCCTGTTCGAGCTTCTCCTCGCACTTCTTGAGCACAGCCTCTGCCGCCTGCAGCCGGCTTCTGTTCTTGGACATGCTTGCCGACTGCTTCATGGTGGCCATCCTGGCCGCAGGAGCAGCCAAGTGCGACCTGCGAGCGCGCGCGCTCTCGACCGGGCGCTCGCTGCTTCAACGCGGTCAGCCACCAATTCGAAGCGTCGCAGCGGGCACACGCTCGCGCTCTGCGGTCATACAAGGTTTGCTGCCACACACAAAGACTCAAGGTTGTGTGACATTACAGGGGGGGGAATGTAATTTCAAGCTTCGGACTCTCGGAATCCTAAACCTCTTGGCCTTGGGGGCCTTGGGGCCGGGATTGGAAGTTGGTATCTGAGCCAAGGTATAGGTATAGCGAGGTTGCAAAAGGAGCGCTGGGGGCCGGAAGTGGAATCGGGAATTTCGGAATCCTGGGTTTGCA
>ENA-UOXK01001527-UOXK01001527.1-mixed-culture-metagenome-genome-assembly--contig:-NODE-1527-length-15930-cov-34.005228_pt1 | contig 15930 bp, 10 predicted proteins | sample MGYA00238160_ERZ761638 | MGnify/ENA primary metagenome ERZ761638 (study PRJEB28912, sample SAMN08777098) | mixed culture metagenome | isolation source: Freshwater growth medium | place: USA...
TGCGTGCGCGGGTCGCGCTCCTCGTCGTTGCTGCGCCAGAGTGTTCTGGGTGCATATTGAAGCGCTCGCCGAGCCTCCCGCCATGGGCAACAGGGCAACGCGGTCTTCGCAGTGCCGACCGACAGCTGGAACGATCTGAGATTCCGCCAGTTTTCGATTGACTTTCATTTCGGTAAGTTTTCGGTCAGAGCTTCGCGCGGAATTACTTACGAACGGGCCATGTTTCCCGAGATCATGGTTCAAATTAATTTTGACGCACTGCCCTGTGCAGAAAAAACCTTTTCTTGTGCTTCGTTTTCGGAACTCGCAATGTGTTTCATTCTTTGTGTGGGCGAGAAATGAGGGCCCCAGAGAAAGGGTTGCAGGAAAGGGGCGGGCATGCTGTCTTTCTCCCCCCCGTTCGGGAAGCCCAGGTTCTCGAACTCAACTCGTCGGCCGAGTTGGCACCTCACATGGGATGACGAAAACGCTGGCTCGATTCATTGCAGCACCTTTGTGCTCATTCAAGACGTGGCCGGAATCGATGTCCGCACAGTCGCCCAAGACCATCCCAAACTTGTGCAGTGCATGGCGAGCTGCGCCTGGGCGGACCACCAAAGCAAGGGCACATCCTGCCGAGTTGCAATCTATGACGTCGCTGGGTGCACGGATGGCGAGCTGCCGTGCTTGCTCAACGACGGCACCGATGACTGGAGGATCGACACGGAGGACCGATTCAAGGGCTGTGCCGCCACGATGCTCCCTGTGCTCCTCAACGACCAGGAGGACGACACTCAATGCGCTGTCAACCCTCTACCGTCCCCGCCCCCGCCGCCGCCGCCGCCGCAGCCGCCCCCGCCGCCCCAGCCGCCCCCGCCGCCCCTGCTGTATCCCCCTATTTGCTTGTTTCCAATCTCCTGCTTTTGGTCTCTCTTTAGACCGCCCCCGCCCCCGCCCTCGCCTTGGCGCGAGGTGTACCCCGCCTCCCCCGCCCCCGCCTCTCCCCGGCCGACAGAATGGCCGACAGAGGAGCCGACAGAGGAGCCGACCGAGGAGCCGACCGAGGAGCCGACAGGCGTGTCGACAGGGGGGTCGCTTTTCCAGCCCCCCTGGCCGCCTTGGCCGCCCGTGCCAGGGTCCGTGGCTTGGTCCGAATTGTACCCCGCCGCCCCCGCCCCAAGCCCTCCAATCCCGGGATGGTTGCCATGCGCGCCGTTCCCCGCATGCGCCGTGACACCACACCCGCGGCCGCCACCGCCGCCGTCGTCGTCGCCTCGCGCGGATCCCCTCCCAGCCCCTTGGGATCCCCTCGGCATCGGCCTGACCGAGGAGTCTCCGCGGCTACTGGCGGCGCTGGGGGCGTTGGGGGTGCTACTGCCGTGCGCCCTCCTCTTGGCGTGCCGGGTGCGTCGTAAGGAGCGCCGGCTGGTGCAGCTCGAGGCAGAGAAGCAGCGGCTGCAGTTCGAGGCTGCGATGGCCTTCAACGCCCTCGCTCAGGTTGGGCGTCGTGAGGATCGCCGTGTTGAGCGCCGCGTCTCTTTCGCGGTGCCCAACACGGCGTCGGCTGCCCAGAACGGCGCTGACCACGGCGTCACATCCGCCGCGCTCGAGATGGAATCTGGGCTCGAGATGGAAGCACGGAGAGGGGTGGCGGGGGGAGGGGGGGCGGCAAGCGGAGCAGGGGTGGGGTTGGGAGTCGGGTTGATGTCGGCGGGCGCGCCCGCGGCGGCTGATATCTTGCCACACGGAGGACCTCGCCCGTTCTGCATCAGCTTCAGCTTCGGCTCCGAGCCTTCTTCCGTCAGCGAGATCTCAACTGTTTCATCCCCGCCTTCGATCAACTCGGGAGGCCTGTGCGACCAGAGTACTGGTATTCAGCTGCTGCGCCCGAGGCCGGTTCCCGGCGTGCGCCTCGTCCGCCTCGACCGACACAGCGGCGCCGACGGCGCCGATGGCGCCGACGGCGGCAGCGCCGACGGAAGCAGCTCGAGTGGTGGCTTCGAGAGTGGCCTGGGCACCAACCACCGGGAAAAGGCCTCCCCGGACAACGGCGTCGGCGAGAGCGGCGCATCCGGAGCCAGCGGCAGCGCCGCCGCCACCGCCGCCACCGCCGCCACCGCCAACGCCGGTGCGCGCGGGCGTGGGGTCCGTTGGGGACAAGGAGCGTTCCACCTGTTGCTGGCGAGCCTCGGCGGCGCTCGTTCTTGGTCTCCTCCCTCCCCACTTAGTCCAAGCACAGCTGCTCCTGTGCAGGAGCAGCTTGAGCTTGCAGCCAGTGTTGGCGTGGCAAAGGAGACGCGCGCTCTCACCGCTCTCTACGAGGCGACGGGGGGTGCGTTATGGACCTCGATGGGCCTCTCCAACCGCGGCTGGCTGGTTGGCGAGCTCTGCACAGGCCGGGAGACCAACTGGGCGGGGGTACACTGCGAGCGCGGTGGCCACAGTGGTGTGTATGGCCTTTCGCTCCACGCCAACGGACTTCGCGGCACGTTGCCCACCCAGATCGGCTGGCTCACGTCGCTTCGCGGGTACCTCGGCCTTGGGAAGAATGCGCTGAGCGGCACGATGCCCACCGAGTTTGGACGCCTCTCGAACCTGAACCGCATCTATCTCAATGGCAACCGGCTCTCTAGCACGGTGAATGCCTGCACGCCCGCTGAACCCTCTCGACGGCCTACTCGTGGCTCATTCCCTTTGGCGACGCGTGGAGGGCGTGTTGCCGACGAGATCTCAACCCATGAACGCCTTGCTCGAGCTCGCCGGGCTGCTAGCACACCAACGGCCGACCGGTGGCTAGGGCGTCTCATGTAGCCTGGATGGTTACTCAGATGGTCACGCGGCCAACGGCACGGGCCATGGCACGGGCAATCTCACTTGCGGGTGCCATCCGTACTCCTGTACCCGCGCCCACAGATCCGATCCCCCGGCTCTGGCTGCTCCTCGAGCACTTATGGATCGAATGGCGAGTTGGGCGCGATCTTTGGCCCTGCGGACTTGGGCTGCCCCTCTACCGCGCTAACGTCGACCGTTCGCGCCGTGACTGAGTCTGCAGAGGGCGTGTGGGTGGCGACGGGCGCAGACAAGGCAGCTGCGACAGCGGCGACGTTGATGCAGTCGCGCCTGCAGCGCACGCTGATGCAGTTAGGAATCCAGCCGTTCACGTACCGTTCACGCCGACGAATGATGTTGATGACGGCTGATACACGACAATGTATGGGCAAGAGAACTTGCGTTCCCTTGCCGGATACACATGAGAACCATACGGCAGAGAACTTGCGTTCCCTTGCCGGTTACACAAAAGAACAATGTGCACGCGGATGGCTGGCATGATGTGCGCGATGATACAGAGAACTTGTGTTCCCTTGCCGGATACACAATGAACACAATGAGCACGATGAACAATGTGCATAACATGCTGTGCGCGAGGCCCGATGCTGTGCGATGGTCCACAGTGTGATGGTCATTACAGTAATCTGGGGCTGGTCTGTGCCGTGAAATGCGCCGTGCGTGGGCTACCAGTCCTACCGTACCAGTGGGCATGGGCCAGTGGTAACGTCTCGGGCGAGTCGCACGGGTCTCCATGCGCGGTGTTCTCGCGGTGGATGAAGCCTTTTGCTTGATATCCCACCGTACCCAGAACCCACGCGACAGTCACGCCCCGCACTCGGCATCTCGGCCGGGCGGGCGCGGCGGGGGGGGAGGGGCGGGTTTCACTCAGTCTCTTGCATCGACGCTGCCTCTTCCGGCGTCGAACGCCGGCGTCGGCGTCGCGCTCGTCGGCTCGGCGGCCTCGCGGAGCGGCGGCGGGCGCGGGAGGCGGGACCTCGAGTGTCGAGAGACGCGACCCGCGCGACGCACCCCGTCCGCCGGCGGCGCCGGCGGACGTCCGGCGCGCAGCGAGGCGGACGGGACCGCCTTCCTCGTTATCGATGAACCTCCTAATCCCTACAATTATAATCGCCCCCGCGCCCGGCCGCCGGACGCCGTCCGGGCAGCTCATGTCCGGGCTCCGGCTGTGTGAACGACGTCTACCGTAAGATTAAAGATATCTATGAGATAAATTCATCGTGAAACGTGAAAGGCAGAATCATGAAAGCGCAAATAATTATCCAACAAACCTCATTTTCACGCGGGGCGACGGGCGCAGGGGTATGCATGCGGGCAAGCGGGAATGCATGCGAGAGAGGTCCCCGAACGTACGGGAGCGTGTACTGCTGACATGTACACTGCTCCGCGCGGTTCGTTTATTTGGAGTACTGGAGAGTTGCGACGCGACGACGGATGGGCGCCGGGACGTGTATGACCAAAGGGTGCTGCAAAGACTCAGCGAGTCTCCGGCCTGCACGCGGCCGCTGGGTGCTGGGCCGTGGGTCTGGGCGGAGGAGGCCTAGACTCATCCACCTTGCTCTTGACGACTTGAATGGCCGGGCACACCCACGCCCCACATGAGCACTGCATCCCTGACCAGTTGAAGTCACCGACGCGGGTGGAGCACTTCGCACAGGTGAGCTTACCTTGGAGGCAGCCCCCCCAGTCCTCGGTGCTCTTCATGTTGGTCTGCCCATCACTCCGAAGAAAGTGGGATGTACAACTCTCGACAGCTCCGCCCATCCGATGGTCTCGCTTGTGGTGCTTAAACGCGACCTGGCCGCCACCCGGCTCGTGGCTTTCGAGCACCTGGCCTGTGAAGAGTGGCGCACGGCACTTCCTGCATCTAAACACAAGCAGATCATCCTCTGTAGCCGTGCACGCAGCAGCGTCGGTCTTTGTCGTAGAGATGGGCGCTGTAACGGCAGGGGAGATAGGTGATACAAGAGCAGACGTTGTGGCAGAAGGAGTCATTGACACTGCGGGCGTGTTTGATGACATGAGCGATACCGCCTGTGAACTGGGGTTTGTCGCCGATGGCATCGCAACAGCGGCTGCACTCGTCTCGTCCTCTTCGTGTTGCAGTTGTTCAAGCTGCGCTTGCAGTTCAGCCATCTTTTCTTGGCGGAGGGCTCGTGCTACGATGGCAGCGGCGGCGGCGGGCTGCACTGTTGGAAGTTCAGGCACATGCGGCTGCAACGGAAGGGATTTCGCCTCTAATGTCTGTGGTGATTGTGCCAGCGGTCGCGAAGGTCGCCACGTTTTCGACTGGACTCCGCCTCGGCCTTGCATCCCCCCTGAGTGAGGCGGCTGCTCTTGAACTACTGGCGCCCCCGACGCTGCGGTTGCTGATGACGAAGCCTCATCGTCGTTCGATTTCGGTGGCTTGACCAGCACGCGAACGAATCTGCTTCCACCTTGCTCGATGATGGCATCGGCACGCCGCTTTGCTTCCCTGCTGGACAGGGATGTCAACATAGTCGCCTCCTCGTCCTCATCCTCATCCTCGTCGCTAGACTCCGTCGGTGCGACAGCTTTGCCCTTCCTAAGCTTCTTCAGACGGTACGCTTCACGTGCCGCCTTGGACGCCGCCTTTTTACGTGCACGCGTCTCGAGTGCATCGGCCGCCTCCTTTTTCCGAGCCACGGCAAAGGCATCCGCCGCAGCGGCCAGCTCCGCTGTCAACCGGCAGCCTGGGTGTAACGCTCGGCAGCGCAGGAACGCTTGGCTGACCCGCACGCGCTCGGCACTGGCTGCGAGGTACGCACAGGCTACCCATGTCGGGCCCACTCCAGCGACGGAGTCCACAGGACCTGCCATCAGGATGCCTCCATTTGCGACCCCCTGCTCGATCAGGTCGCAGCACTCGCCCAGCAGCAGTGCCGCGTCGCCCACACGTGCCGCGTCGCCGCATACGCCTAGATCCACAACCGTCAAGGTCGCTCCAATCGAGGCTGCGACCGAGGTGGCTGCCTCCACGGACGCTGACCCACCGCTGCTCTCGCCATTGTGGGTCTGGTCGGCCTTCGGCTGCTCGGCTGCCATCCCAGATGCAAACAGCAGCACGTGCACAATGCCGAGCATGCTCAGCAGCTCCTTATTCGCTGCTGCGGCAGTCTCCCCGAGGAACAAGTCAGTCGCCAATCTTCGCGGTACACCTGGGTCGATGGCAACCACGTATGCCTCGTCCTCGGCCGCCGCCTTCTTTGACGCCGAGGAGGCAGTAACGGCGGTAGCGAGGCGTTGCAGCAATAGTTGCGAAGCTGCGCTGGCTAGCACAGTGGAGAGTGGCAGCACAAGCTCCTCAGTTGGGGCACCTATCAATGCAGCTGCAGGCACCCAGGTGAGAGTGGTGCCTGAGGTGGGAACCTCTGTTGTCGGAACGAGCAGCAAACGGAATCGGTCCGCCTGGAGCATGTGGATGCCCTTGCGACCCGTAATCTTCGCGGTAAGGTGCATCTGAGCATCTGCTGCTGTGCCGCCTGCTGGTGCAAAGAGGCTGCCGGTTCCGTGGCACAAGGCTGCGGCAGCTGCCGACGCTAGAGCTTCATCGCTGCCGCCTGACAAGCCTGACAACTGTTCGGCAGCATAGATGGGGAAGGCCGCTAGACCGGCGCCGCTGCGATTGAGCAGCAGTGAACGCGTGCCGTCCACCGACCGTGTGTAAGCGGCGACGTAGCGATGGTGCGGCATAGCGATATTCTCCTTACACAGAACGGCCAATTCACATTCACGGTCATGGCGAATGAAAGGATCTCTGTAGATATTTTGTCTTTGTCTCACCGGTCCGTCCCAAACGCGGCGGGCGACCATCGTGCGGCTACTTGAACGCCCTAAGCAAGCCGGTGTGCTAGTCCACCGAGCGACGCGACCGCGGTGACAGCGCCCCCTGTGTTTCGTGTGGTAGTGGCTGGTCGGTACCTTGTGTGTCGATTCAACTGACCCTTTCGCAAGCAAGCAAGCTACGTAGTCGAAACAACACAAGTACCTATCAAGCGCACCCCTGCCGCCCCAGCCTGCCCCCCAGGGCTAGGCCTGGGGCCGGGCTGGGCCTTGGCGAGGCGGCGATTCCGTTCGTTGAACCCCCGTACAGTACAGTAAACTGGGACGTGTCCTGGCTGCCCCCCCGGCGCGGGTGTAACTTAGTCGTTCGACGGCGCGCGTCGCCAATATATTACGAACGGAGCCGTCTTAGGGCGCCGTGATTGCGTATCGATACACGACGGTGAGCCGGGCCGCACAGACGAGACCGGACAGGCGAGGCAGCCAGGCAGGCACGGACTTAGTTTTGAACCGTCCCGCTCGGCCTTGCACACACACATCAGGTCGCGGAAGCAACGCCTATGGGAGAAATATCCAGACCCTAGCGACAATCGAACGCTCTTCATCTTGGCTGTTTCTCCGCGGACTCCGCTCGCTCTCGCACCGCATGTCACATCTGATTGTTGCATGCGTGCCGCGCGAAACCTCCACCCTTTTCACCACACCTTGCCCGAGATCTGCCCGAGATCACTCCATCGCCTTCTCGCCGCAGCTGCCATTGGAGTCAAGTTGGTCGTCGGAGCCAAGCCGCTGCTTTTTAATTGGAGACAGCACCGCCCCTGACGAAGGAGCTGCTCTCGGCTGCTGAGCCCGCCGGCGCCAGTCCGTGCCCTCCTCTTGCCACGAGAACCAGTCTTCCCACTGGTCCGATCCATCGGGCAGCACGATGCGCGCCTGGAAGGTGCCGTCGACGAGGACGACGAGGACCTCGGCCGTGACCCACACTGCCGGTGCGTCCTCGCTCGCCGCCACCTCGACCTCAATCGTCTCGCCCTCGTGCAACCACTTCCAGCCGGCGGGCGGCGGCGGAGCGCCCGGCACAGGCGGACCTCCTCCCTGGTCCACAGGTCCCTGGTCCACGCCGAAGCCTTCCGTTCTCTCCTGTGACGTTGTCGTCGGCACGCTCTTGCTGCTACTGTCCGCGTGCGTCGCATTGGAATGGGTAGACTCCGAAGCCAGGCACGAGGCGGCCCCTTCCGCCGTCGGCTGCTGGGCCCGCCGGCGCCAGTCCTTGCCCTCCTCTTTCCACGAGAACCAGTCTTCCCACTGGTCCGATCCATCGGGCAGCACGATGCGCGCCTGGAAGGTGCCGTCGACGAGGACGACGAGGACCTCGGCGCCCACCCACGCGGGAGGCGTGTCCTCGCTGACCGCTACCTCGACCTCAATTCCCTCACCCTCGACGGGCCACACCCATTCCTCGGGAACTGTCAAATTCTGCTGCTTCTTGGCCTGCCATTCGAGAAGTGCCTTCGTGTTCTTGAGGTGCCGCGCTGGCTCCCAGGTCCACTCCTCGTAGCCGAGCCACTTGACGTTGTACTCCAGCTTGTTGCCCTTCATCCGCTCGGCAGCGATGTACTCCACGCTGTACTCGACCTCGCCACCAACGAGCGTGGGCGGTGGGCCGAGAGCGTACCCAGGAGCCACGTAGACGCCGGCTGTGCGGAGCGCGTGTGCCACGGTATGGAGGAGCACGCTCTTGGTGCTCAGCGTGTCCTGTCGCCGTCCATGACCACGCGGCAGTAGACGAAACTGCTCGGTGTGCGCGAGGCAGCGTGCAATGTGCTCGGGTGAGACGAAGTCCATCGCGACCTTGATACACGAGCGCAAGTTGAGCACCTGGTGCGGGCAGCCACACGGAATAAAGACCGCGTCGCCGAGCCGCTGCACGAAGCGCCAGCCCACCACACCCTCCTCCTTGAGCCGCTTCCGCAGCCGCGCGTTGATGTAGAAGGTCTGGTCGTGGATGGGATGGGCCGGCAGTGGCAGGCCCTTTTCGGCGGCGACGCGGTTCAGAAAGGCGCAGATAGTTTCGGCATCGTCCGCGTGCCAGATATCCCAGACCGCGCCACCCGTCTGCCCCTCGCCGAGCAGCCACTGGAGCTCCTCCTCGTCCTCCGCGCCCTCGTCCTCCGCGTCCTCGCCCTCCTCCTCGCCCGCGACGCCTTGCGAGCACTCAGCCTTCATCGTGCCTTCGACGCCCTTGCTGGGGCCACCGGCGGCGCCGTCCTGGGTGCCGCCGTCATCCTCAGTGCCAACGGGGCCTCCGAGCCCCCCGGCGCCAGATCGCGGCGCCCAGGACGGCGCCCGTAGAGGCTCGATGTGGCAGAGGATGTTGACCGCATCTGCAATGTCGACGTGCAGCCCCGTGCCGGCCGCGTGGCGCTCTGAGGTGGACGCACGCACAAACCGGCCTTCGGGAGTCAGAGCGCCAAAGCCGAGGTACATCTTGGGCCCAAGGTCGGGCGGCAGGCAGTAGCGTGGCAGCTTGGAAGCGAGGTTGAGCGCGCCGTCACGCTTTGTGTAGGCTGCGAGAGGCAGAGCCCGCATCAGGTCGGCAAAGTGCTCGGGTAGCAGCTCGGCGAAATCTGACGAGGTTGGCCAGTCCTTGAGCTTGAGCAATGCCTCGGAGGGGTCCACGCAGCGCCATGGCGCGGCCCCGCCGCTCGGTGGGATTGTGCGTGCGCCGCGGGGAGCGATTCCAACGGCACTTGCACTGGGGCTTCCTAATTTGGGACTTGCGCCGACACTTGCTTCGACACTTGCACCGTGCTCGCCGCTGCCGTCCCCATGTTCTGGCATGGCTCGCTCGGCGACGGGGATGCTACCTGCAGCCTTGGCGCCCATCGGCTTCCTCGAGCGTTTAGGGTGCGGCGTCTCCGGAGGCTGCGGCCGCTGCTCCGGGTGGCGGAAGCCATTCAAAAAGTCTTTGAGCGGCCGCTGAAAGACTCTGCCACTGCGTACCTCGATGAGTGGCACTTGCCACTCACCGAGCAGTGATGAGAGGTGGTCAGGCGTCCACTTTTCGTGGAGGCGCTCGCCCACGCCTTCCCCCACGATGGGCTCACCCTTGGACCAGATCGCGAGGAACCGCTCCTCGTCATGCACGCCGTCCAATCGGAGGCGTAGCGGCTGCGGGTGGCGCGCCTGAGCCCGCCGGCTGCTTTCGCTACTCCCTATGCCGCTGCAGGCCGGGCTGCCACTGGGGGAGGAGCAGACAGGAGCACTCGCAGCCGCTGTTGACGAAGTAGCATCCTTATCGACGGTGGCTCGGCCGGCGTCCGCTGTACACCACGCCGCCGCGGCCTGCTGCAGATCCGCGAGGTCCTTGGTCGCAAAGCGGCTAAAGTAGGCCCAGCTCTCGATCGGGTGCGGACACTCGACATGTGCGGCCTTCCCGTCACGTCGCCAAGAATCCGTGCACGCCATGCACGCCTCAAGGCCGCAGTTTGGGCACGTGGCGTAGTAGCAGAATATAGTCGTGTTGCAACCATCGCAGAGTTGCTTTTCACCTGGCGCGTTCGTGTGCTCGCAGGCCGCCCGCGTCTCAGAGGTCGGGTCCGCTGAGCCGATAGCGAGCTGCGAAGTGGCAATGGTGAGCGACGCACCCTCGGGCAGCATGCCTTGCTCGCTCTTGAGTGCCTCCAAAAATGAGCTGCATGCGTACTGCAGAACGTGCCGCGCGTCGCGTTTACCGTCACGTTTATCGGCAGCACTTTTATCGTCACGTTTATCGACATCATGATCGACGAGCCGAAAGCCAGAGCCAGATGTGAAGGATTGCAGTGATCGCACGGTCCCCGCAGGTCCAAGAGCAACGAGCCTGCTCTTGCGGAAGCGGCAGTGCTCGCCGGGCTTGTTGGCGTAGCACGCTAGGCACGGTGGCAGGCTCTCAAACGCGGGGACAGTGCACCGTTTGTCCTGTGTCTTCAGAATCTCGCCCTCTTGCAAAGGAGCTGCGGGAGCAGGGTTTGCTTCGAGGGGTGGGCGATGCTGGGCCATCAGAGCCTCAGTCGTTCTCCCTTGCGTCGTCGATGATCGCACAGACCGACGCGATGGCGTATTGGCATCCATTTGGCGCAAGCTTGATGTCGTGTGGTGGGCACGCCCAAGGCGGGCCAATTGCTGTCGTCATCGACGGGCCAGATTACCCAGTTCTTGAGACGTCCTCACACAGACGGACGCCCACTCGATGACGAGAGCAAATTGGGCTTGACAGTGGGCACAGAATAGTCTTTACAGCGTCTTTACATGTAATACATACAGTCAGTCTCACTTCGTGATCTGACATCTGTTCACTGTGCTGTTGGTGGCTTGGTGCCGATCGCCCGTGGAACAGAGCCAATTGAACGGAGCCTCCAGGTATTGAGGAACGCGAGATTGCGCGAGACACATCCTGAGCGTCTCCAGCTCCATGGTCGCACACGACGCGGTCACGCCGCGGCGATGAGGAATGCGGCGGGCCGGTCGAGGAGGCTCTTCCGAGACGAGCGACGTTGCGTGCTCATGGGACCTCCTTGCATACCAGCCCGTGCATGGCAACCCACGTCTTCTCCGTCTTCGACCAGACCTGCCAGCCATGCGAGGGCGGAATCGGCGCCGACGAGGCAACCCGCAACCAGCCGCGATTCCCGCCGCAGTCCTCCGTGAGGCCGATGCGGAACCTGCCACTATTCCACCAGAGTGAGTACGTACTGTTGCCATCGTTGACGTAGAACGGACGATCATTCTTGAGCCCTGGCTGTGGCACAAACCGCCCAAGCTTGTCTGAATGCAAGCCGTCATTCACGCCATCGCCATCGGCATCGACCATGAAAAAGAGCGCCTTAGCGGCGTCCGGCACTCCGTCACCATCTTTATCAACCGCGAGCTGCGCCTTGGTCTCCTCTGTCAAGGCTCCGGGACTGGGGTCGGCGGTCTCGACGTCAGCGACCATCTCAGCAGGCTCAGTTGCCGTTGACGCTGCCGCTGCGGGCGGCGTTGGCTCGGGCACTGAGGCGGTCATTTCTGGGACCGGTGCCGGTGCTAGTGGCGCTGCTGGTATCGTTGGCTTGCTGCCCGCACTCCCCGTCATCTGTTGCGAGATGGACTTGGCGTGCTGCGCCAGGGCGAATGGGTCCAGCTCTCCGATGGATGCCACTGCTGCACGCTGCACAGCCGGATCAGAGTCTTGCAGGTGGTTCACGATGTCGATCGCGTCAATGGCGCGCATTGCCGACCTCGATGCCTCGGCGGCGGCGTTAAGGAGCACGGCCACAATGCTCAATGCATGCTGAGCCGCAAGTGGGCTTGCCCGCTCAACCTCGGGGAGCTCTGCCACTAGTATGTCAAGCTTCATGCCAAAGTGCTCCAAGAGTTCGTTGGTGAAACCGCCATGACCAATCGCCACACCCATCAACGCGGCGTCCTGTGCGGCCGCCTGAGCTCGCGCAGCGAGGGCATCCGCATGCGCGAGAGCAGCCTCGGCCTCCTCCGCAGCCTGAGCCGCACGCATCGCGGCCAGCCGAGGTGCTGGTTGATGTGGCCTAGTTAGTGCGGGCGAGAACGATCGTCGAAAGCCCACCGTCGGGAATCCGTCGGAAGAGCGCCTCCCCGGCGACGGATGGCGCGCTGCGTACATTTCTTGGTGAGGCTCGATGAGGCTCTTCGTCGGGCGCCGGGCGGGGAGGTGACGACTCGCGGCTCTCACGGAGCGTGAGGCGAATTTCGCCTCTGATGAGATTATCAATCACACGCGTTGCGAAGTTAGATGAAATTGGCTTGGCACTACCTGCGCCTGCCACTTCACAGCACACCATTACTCAACAGGTCTGTTCGAAATTCTCTCTGTGAATTCACGCCTGGGGCTCGAGGGCTTGGCGCTTGGCGCCGCCATGGCTCTGGCTCAAGCGTTCTGCGAAAGCCAGGCAAGAGCTCTACGTGGTGTCATTTAATAATATAATGGGCGTCGCGGGTCTGCACTCTTTCGTCAAGTCCATAGTGCAATCGGGCGTCTCGCTCAGCGAATTTTGTGGTCAGACTCTCGCCATCGACGCCTCGGCGTGGCTCCATCGCGGCCTCTTTGTCTGCCCGCTTGACGTGCTCGCCGGCCAGCCGACCGATCGGTTCCTCGATCAGCCACTGAAGCTGATAGCTACGTTCGAGAAATACGGGGTGCGGCCGCTCTTTGTGTTCGACGGTGCTGTGCTGCCGATGAAGAGCGGCGACGAGCGCCGCGAGCTCCGCAGCAAGGCACTCGAAGAGGGCCTGGAGCTGCTGCGGAGCGGGCACGAGTCGGAGGCGACGAGCAAGTTGGCGAAAGCGGCCAAGGTGCAGCCGTGGATGGCGATGCGGCTCATCGACGAGCTGCGGCATCGCGGCCTGCCCTTCGTCGTCGCGCCGTATGAGGCTGATCCGCAGCTCGCCTTCCTCGTGCGCGAGGGCCATTGTGCCGCTGCGATCAGCGAGGACTCGGACCTGCTTCCGTACGGCTGCCCACTCACGATGTACAAGCTCGACCTCGAGAGCGCCACCGGGCAGCTCGTCAAGTTCGACGACCTGCGCAGCGCCGAGGACGACAAGGGCAGCCATTTATTCGAGGGCGAGTGGGTGGGCGAGTGGGACGCGTGGCGCACCGGCCTCTTTGCCGAGCTGTGCGTGCTCAGCGGCACCGACTACCTGAAGAAACAGGGTGGGGTGGGCATCAAGACGGCACATAAGGCGCTGCGCCAGCACCGCTCGCTCGCACGCGCGCTTCGCAACCCGCCGCTGCGGACGATCCTCAAGCTTGACGACGCAGAGCTCACCGCGTACCAGCGTGACGCCGAGCGCGTGCGCCAGGTGCGCCACCCTGATGACATCTGATTGCGACTGATTGCGACTGATTGCGACTGATTGCGAGCTCGTGCGCCAGGTGCGCCACCCTGATGACATCTGATTGCGACTGATTGCGTCTGATTGCGTCTGATTGCGACTGATTGCGAGCGCGTGCGCCAGGTCTTCCGGCACGCGCTCATCTTCGACGTGCAGCACCAGGCGATCATGCACCTGCACGCGCTCCCGCCGGGCGAGCGCTCTCCTGAGCACCTCGGCCGGATGCTCGCGCCCGAGATGGCACGTCTGGTGTGTGCTGAGGCGAGCCTGGACCCAATGACTCTCCGGCCGCGCACTTCCTTCCCCACCATCTCGGACGTCTCGCAGCACGTGGTCCAGGCGCGCGCAGAGGGTGCGGCCGCCCAGCAGCAGCGGGCGAATGCAGCGGCCGTGGCGGCCGCGGCTGCCATGGATGCGCCTGCGGACTCAGCGCCGGACGTGATCATGGCACTTTCGGAGTCGGCTGCGGCCGAGGGCGAGGCGCCTTGGCAAACGGACGCGGCGGCAGCGGCGGCGGCGGCGGCGAACGAGGCAGCGGTGGCCGACAGCGCCGTTGGCGGCACTGCGGAGGATCTGGCAGACCTCGCGGCGCTGGCCTTGCTCGCTGGACAGGCGTCGTCGATGCAGTCGTCCGAGTCACAGCCCCTGTGGGCTCCTCGCGCTGGCGCCATCCCATGGGCGCCGTGCTCGCAGCCGCTGTGCTCGCAGCCGCTGTGCTCGCAGCCGCTGTGCTCGCAGCCGGGCCCAGCGTCACGGCCGCTGGCCCCCTCGCGGCCGGTTGCGGGCCGGCCGGCAGGCGAGAGCAGCTCCACAGAAGCACCGTCGTCGCAGCTGGCTGTGGGCTCCGAGGTTGCGTCTACCAGCACACGCAGTGCCGTCGCTCGCGCCGCAGCACGGGTTGGTTCCGCCGCTTCGGGCGTTGCTTCCTCGGCGCATTCCGCTGTGCCTGCGGCTGTGCCAGCGGCTGTGCCAGCGGCTGTGCCAGCGGCTGTGCCAGCGGCTGTGCCAGCTGAGACACCCGCAGCGCCTCCGGCTGTCGCGACTGCCCTCACGATCATAGCCGAGTCGGCGGCCTTTTCAGGCTCTGTGGCTCTCCTCATGAGCCCGGCGCTTCTCGAGGGCCTCGAGGACGCGACGTGCCCCGAGACGACGCGTGCGTGGCTTCTGTACGCTCTGGTGAGTGACATGCTCGGACTGAGCGCCGAGCTCCTCGCTGCTCCCGCCTCCGCAGAGGCCGCCGCCGCCGCCGGTGCACCACCGGCGTCGGCCAGCGCCAAGGGGCTTCCCTGCGCCTCCTACTCGCCCGCGTGCCTCAAGGCACTGCGGCCCGCCCTCGCCCTGCTCCTCTGGCTGCGCACCGAATGCCGCCGGCGTGAGAGCCTACCGGCCGCGGCCCAATGGCCACCCTCCGCGCACGAAGCGCTGCTTGCAGCGACGGTGTGCTGCTGGAGGCAGGCACTGCTGCAGCCGCTGCGTGCCGGGCCGCACGACCCGCTCGATTGGCAGCGCTTCGTCAGCCTGATCCCGGCGGTCCCGGCGGAGGCACTCGTCGTGCTCGCGCCTGAGCTCAATGACCTCATCCGCCCCTCGGGCCGGCTATGCGGCTGTACGCCCGCCCTGCTGAGCCGGCGCGACTGCCGCGGCGGAGGCAACACGTGCCAAGAGATGCGCCTCCGAGTGACGAGCTATCGCGTCGCCCATCCACCGCATGAGCTGCGCGCGCCTCTCACAGAGCTGCTGCGGCTCATGCGGCCACTGATGCCTCTGCCACGCGCCGTGCTGGCCGAAGTGCGACAGCGAGCTAGGGCTTCACACGGGGCTTCACACGTAGGAGGAGGGGGTGCGCGCCAAAAGGTCGTCCGCTCACATGCCGCGCTAGAGCCCCCCCCGCCGCGTCGGCCGCGGGTGGAGCCGCCCGCGGGAGGCCGCGGCGCCGGCGTTCGAGTGCTCATCGAACGCACTGCACAGCTGGTGCCGGTCAACAGAGACGCGGATTGGACACCCGATGGCCAGATAAGTGCTAGGCTAGTGCATCTCGGCTAGTGTCAAGTGTGGGACATCCTGTGACAAAAACCCGCGGCCGGGCGGCACAAACTTGGAAGTTACGGCGGGTAACGCGTTGTGTAACGATCGGACCCGCGTGAGTTGTACTTCATACTAAGTTACTTCTCCGATCTCACCGCTGTTTCTGTTTGAAATTGAATTTGTGGTTGTCGCCATGATCATTGATCTGGATCTGCATCTCGTCTCGTCGCCCGTGGCAGCTATCTTCCGCACCATTCAATTTGTTAAGACTGGTACACCGCACACGGTGCCACAGTGTCAGTGACTCCTGAAGTCCTGATCGTACACTGTTGACCCCGTGCTGTGTTTTGGCGCTTTGTGTTTTTGTGTTTTAGCCTCACCCGC
>ENA-UOXK01001531-UOXK01001531.1-mixed-culture-metagenome-genome-assembly--contig:-NODE-1531-length-15905-cov-36.434448_pt1 | contig 15905 bp, 7 predicted proteins | sample MGYA00238160_ERZ761638 | MGnify/ENA primary metagenome ERZ761638 (study PRJEB28912, sample SAMN08777098) | mixed culture metagenome | isolation source: Freshwater growth medium | place: USA...
TCCAAGCGGCCGCGCGGCGCTGGTTGGTTGGCTTCCGCGAGAGGCGACGTCTCGCAGCGTTCGAGGCGGCGACACCGGCGCAGGTATCTCAACCAGCATTGCAAGCTCCCGAAAGGCCCCAAACCCCTGCCGAGGTCGTCGTGCAGGCGGTGATCGCTCAGAGTGTCGAAGCCGTCTCAAGACCATCCACCGCCGAGTTAATGGCAAGAGAAGAGGCAGCGCTTATGGCCGAGCTTGCAATCGCTCAGAAGGTTCTCGCCGAGGCCGAAGCCGCCGAGAAGGCAGCGGTCGAGGCTGCGGCGGCGGAAGCGGCAGCGGAGGCGGCGGCGGAGGCGGCAGCGGCGGCGGCGGCGGCGGCGGCGGCCGAGGAGGCGGCCGCGGCCGCGGCGGCTGCGGCCGCGGCCGAGGCGGCCGTGGACGAGGCGCTGAGGGCTGAGGAGGAGACATCACACGCCAAGTTTGCCAATGCCGAGGCAGCGTACGTACAGGCGGAACTTGCTGCTGCCACCGCGGCAGAGCTCCCCGCGGTCGCGGCGGGCGCGGCGCGGGCGGCGTCGCCTTTTCATTCAAGTCGCCCGCGGGTGTCTTTGCAGCCTACTGCCGTCAATCGCCCTCGGACTCCAAACTCGATGCTGCCTGCGCTGCTTGCAGTGCTTCGCGAGAGCAGCAGCAGCGAGGAGGCTCAGAGCAACGCGCTACTCCAGCTTGCTCAGCTCATGAACGACGCCTACGACGAGGAGGCGATCGCGCTGTGCGAGTACATGCGCGCCACGGGCGCCGTGCAGCTCATTGCCAGCCGTCTCAGTAGCCCTGTGGTCTCGATCCATCAATACGCGCTCATGCTCGTGGGCAATCTCGCATCCCTTTCTGTCGACCTTGACGCTGAGAAGACAAAGGTATTGCTCAAGACGGCCGATGTCTTTAGCCAGATCCTGCCGTACATCTTTTCCGAGGAGTATGCGACACTCGTGTACTCACTGGCCGCCGTACAGAACCTATGCACCGAGATCGCGTACGTTGAGCAGCTGCAGCAGGCGGGTGGGCTCGAGCGACTGCAGGCGATCCTCCAGCTGAACGATCCGCAGCTCGAGCCGTTTGCACGCGGCTGCCTGACCAACGTGACGCAGACTAAGGTGGTGTCGAGGCTCCAAAAGCGTCTCGAGAGGAAGGTCACCATCGTCCAAGCGGCCGCGCGGCGCTGGTTGGTTGGCTTCCGCGAGAGGCGACGTCTCGCAGCGTTCGAGGCGGCGACACCGGCGCAGGTATCTCAACCAGCATTGCAAGCTCCCGAAAGGCCCCAAACCCCTGCCGAGGTCGTCGTGCAGGCGGTGATCGCTCAGAGTGTCGAAGCCGTCTCAAGACCATCCACCGCCGAAGCCAAGGCGAAGGTCGAGGCGTTCGCACAGGCCAAGGTGGCTGACGCTGAAAGGGCCAAAACCCCTGGAGAGATTGTGGTCGAGGGCGTGATCGCTGCGAGTGTCAAGGAGGTTACCGAGCCTTGGGGTACGACCGCTGGAAGGCCCAGAAGCCCGGGAGAAGTTGTGGTCGAGGGCGCGATCGCTGCGAGTGTGGGGCGTTTTCCATCGGAGGAGGAGGTGTTGATGGCAAAGGCGGCGACCGACCTGCAAGCTGTGCAGCGCGGCAAGGCGGATCGAGTCAAAGTGGCGCAACTTCAAAAGGAGAAGGCTGCCGAGGCGTTGGCGCAGGCCAAGGCGAAGGTCGAGGCGTTCGCACAGGCCAAGGTGGCTGACGCTGAAAGGGCCAAAACCCCTGGAGAGATTGTGGTCGAGGGCGTGATCGCTGCGAGTGTCAAGGAGGTTACCGAGCCTTGGGGTACGACCGCTGGAAGGCCCAGAAGCCCGGGAGAAGTTGTGGTCGAGGGCGCGATCGCTGCGAGTGTGGGGCGTTTTCCATCGGAGGAGGAGGTGTTGATGGCAAAGGCGGCGACCGACCTGCAAGCTGTGCAGCGCGGCAAGGCGGATCGAGTCAAAGTGGCGCAACTTCAAAAGGAGAAGGCGGTCGAGGCGGTCGTCGCGGCCACCGGCTGCACCCACGAGACTGCCAGCCGAGCGGTCGAGTTTGTGGGCAGCTCTGTGGAGAAGGCAGTTGCCTTCGTGAAGAAGCAAGCGGAGCAGCATAAGGCGGCGACCAAGGTGCAGGCTGCCCAGAGAGGTAGGCTGGACCGAGCCACGGTGGCGCAGCTCAAGCTGGACAAGGCGATCGAGGAGGTCGTGGTGGCCACCAGCTGCACTGATGGGCAAGCTCGCCGAGCGCTTGAGGCGGTGGGCGGCTCTGTCGGCGAGGCGATTGAGTTTTTAGTCGATGCGCAAGTGACGGAGGGGATTATGGCCAAAAAGGAGGCGCGCCTGCGCGGCTTCTTCGTCATCGGCAAGTTTGTCATCCGCCTTAGGATCCGGCGACGCATGAGGAAGGAAAGGGAGGCGGCGTACCGGGAGAAGAATGAACCTGCGGCGATAGTGGTGCAGACCGCTGAGCGAGGTAAGGCAGCCCGCGCCGAGCTGAAGAAGAGGAAGGAGGAGAAGAAAGCGGCCGAGGAAGAGGCGGAGCGGCTCGAGCGGGAAGCGATTGCGGCGGCTGAGAGAGCGGCGGCCGAGGCGGCGGCAAAGGCCGAGGCGGCGGCGATCACCCTGCAGGCCGTCCAACGAGGCAAGGTGGATCGCCTCAAGGCGAAGGAGATTGCGGAGGCTGAGAGAGCGGCGGCCGAGGCGGCGGCAAAGGCCGAGGCGGCGGTGATCACCTTGCAGGCCGTCCAACGAGGCAAGGTGGATCGCCTCAAGGCAAAGGAGGCCAAGAAGGAGAAGAGGAAGAGGGATGCGGAGCGGCTCGAGGCGATGCGGCAAAAGGCGGCGGGTAAGGTCCAGGCGGGTGCGCAAGGTATGAAGACTCGTAAGCTGCTGAGGAAGCAGCGCAAGGCGGCCTGTACGATCGAGGCGATGGCGCGTCGGAAACGGTGGTCGGAGCTCTACAGGTGCATCCGTCGAGTCGTCATCGACGTTGAGGTGGAGATAGAGATCTACTACGCCAATCTGGCAGCGGAGAAGGCGGCCGCGGAGCAGCGTGAGGCGGAGAGGCATGCTGCGGCGACGCGGCTGCAGGCGCATGAGCGCATGCGGGTGGCGAAGGCGAAGCGCGAAGAAGCGCTTGCCGCAGCACGCAAGCTCCAGGCGCGCCAGAGTACGAAATCGAGTATGGCCTTCCTGCGCAAGTGCAAAGATGGAGCGCTCCGACTGCAATGCAACTGGCGGGGCGTGCTCGGGCGACGTCTGACGAAGTTGAAGCGCGGGAAGCTGGGGCTGGCCACTCGCATGCAGGCGATCTTCCGCGGCTTCCACGTGCGTGTCCTTCGCTCGGCAGTCAACTCGCTCATCAGTTCGCTCGAGTTCATGAACCAGATGGAAATCAAGCGTCGGGAAGCTGCCGTGGTCATCCAGCGTGAGTTCCACTCGCGAAAGGCAGCGCGGAACATGAGGCTGATGCGCCGGACGTTGAAGAAGATGATGATGAATCGCTCAATCGCATTGATCCAACGGGTCTTCCGCAAACTTCGCGATCGTATCCTCCAGAGCACGCTCAATGCCCTCATCACCGGAGTGATCTTCCTTTCCATCCGAAACGTCACCGAGCACCACGCCGCCAAGCAGTTGCAGCGCGCCGTGCGAGCGCGGATCGCCGCTAAGGCGGAGCAGCGCGCGGCGCTCAGGGCGGCGCGTCAAGCCGAGAGGATGGCCTCTTCGCTCCGGGCATCGTTGGGTCAACGCGACGTGACCAAAGCGGTGCCATGGTCCACGTATGCCAAGCTCGCCGCGCACAACCCACCCAATGAGGCAGGTCTTGCCCTCTACGGTGGACCTCCACGGCGCGGGCGCCGTCGCGGCACACCACTCGCCGGCGCCGTGTCGGGCGCCGGCGGGCTCTCCTCCGTCGTCCCTCACCAGCTCGTGCCCAACACGGCGCCCGATCTCGCCGAGCTCGAGATGGAGATGCTTGACCAACGGCTCCTTCTGCTCTCGGCTTCGTCCACGTACGGTCCTCAAGATTCGAGCTACGCTGGTGGCCGCTCGCGCGCGCGCCTTGGCAAGCCGTACGAAGCCACGTGGCCGCACCCGACGAAGCCGTCGGCCGCCGAGTTCGCGGCAGCTGAGCGCGCTGCCATTGCCGCCGCTGCACGCGGCCGACGGCTCCGTCTCGCGTCGCCGGAGCTGATCGCCACCATTTACAGGCGAGGCTCGGAGCTGCCCGCGGGTGGTTACGACCCGACCGAAGCCGTTGACGCGCGCTTTGCCGACACGGCGCCTTTCCTCGAGAGTTCGAGCGCCGTGTCGGCGGCGAGCGTGTCCAAGCTGGTACCCAACACGCTGCCTCCGCACGCGAACGGGCCGAACGGAGCTGCCTTTTTTGGGCTCGGCTCGAACGCGGGCACCACCTCATGCTCTTCGGGCCACTCGGGCATCGTGCTGCCATATGCGGTGCATGCAAGTGAGCTGCCGTCGATGCTCCCCGTCGATCCGACCGAACGACAGGCGCACCTCGTCGACATGTACCAGCTCTCTCCGCGCTTTCGGCTGTGCGACCCGTCGCACGCGCGCGCTGAGAAGTATAGCAAGACGCGCGCCATCTATGGCGTCGGAGAGCACGGGCGCACGCTCATCGACAGCTTCACTCAGAGCGATGGCGTGGGCGCCGTGTCGGGCGTGGGCCGTGCCGGTGCGGGCGCCGTTTCGGGCGCGTACTCGGCACGGCAGCTCCATGTGCAGCGTCTCGCGACCCCCGAGCCTCTCCCGCCGCATTCTTACCTGCCGCACGCGCCCCATCCGCCACTAGAGCGCCCTGCAGCGCCCCCCCCGCGGCGTGCGTGGGGGGGCGGCGCAGACGCTGACGATACCGGCGGCGGCCTGGGCGCCGAACCGGGCTACGGCGACGCTCTCTTTGCCGACACACGCCCTGTAAACACGGGCCGTGTGACCGCCACCGCCACCGCCACTGCCACCGCCTCTTTTCACGACGCAGCGCCGGCGCCGCTGCCCTGGCAGCCGACCCCGCACGACAAGTCGTACGCGCACTACAAGCACCTAGCGGACCACGCCAAGCAGCGCGCGGCCCAAGCCACGGAGCGCGCTGCACTGCTTCGCACCCTGACTGAGAGCCACGGCTCGCCCAGGCCGAGCTCGCAGCAGAGGCTGAGGCAGCTGCACCCAGTCCTGGGCGGCGCAGCGCCGATGCTCCTGCCACCCATAGCGGGCGGCGTCATAGACGCCCGCGCGTACTCGTCCAGGCCGCAGCCGCCAGCGTCGCGCGCCCACTCGCCGAGGTCCAAGGACCGACAGGTGAACGCCGGTGTGACACCAATGCGCCCAGCGGTGACCTCTCACTTTGGCGCGGGCAGCCCGACGAGGCTGGGCTAGAGAGAATCGACAGGGTCGCGAGCGCAACCTTCTCGCGAGCTCAGGATGTTCACGAACATTGTCATTGAGATGCTCTTGTATACTGTACTTTAGGACAAGGAGCAAGCAGAGATGGGACAGCCGATGTTCAGTTTCAGGACCCCAAGGTACTCGGAGTTACATGTACAGTGAGTTCTGCTTATCAGATTTGGCTGTGTTCCATGAATGTTCCCCCGACAACTTTTCGACACGTGTCATATCACGTGACCGCGTTTTAGTGCGACGTGATCGCCAGAGGGCTCTGGACAAGGCGCAAAAAAGCTCCTCATCATGTTCTCTGCCCGACTTGGCTTTGCCATGCGCTCCTCGCGCTTTGTTAAGGTATCAGCCATGGCAGTTACCTCAGCCGCGGCAATAGCATCGGTCTCGGCCGCGCGCTCCGAGCCGGAGCAGGCGGACCTGCACTTCAAGTATTTTGACGCACGTGGTGTCCTGGAGACAAGTCGCATATTGCTGAAACTCGCCGGTCAGCGCTATACGGAGGAGCGCTACCCACTCGACCTTTCGAAAACGCCTCCATATGGCCCTGATTTCTTCAAGGCCAAGGAATCTGGCGAACTGGCTGCCAACCTCGACAGGGTGCCGATCCTTGTCGCTGATGGCCACGCCATCGGCCAGTCGTCAGCCATCGCTCGCTTCCTCGCAGCGCGCGTCGGCTTGTACGGCACGAGCGACACGGAGCGCGCAGACATTGATGCTTTTGTCGAGCACCTGCGCGACATCAAGGACCAGTACCAGGTCGCCAAACGTAACCCCGAACCAGAGGCCAGGGCTACCGCGATTGAAAAGTTCTTTTCAAATGCGCTGCCAGCGCACTTTGGCAAGCTTGAGACGTTTGTCACGTACACTGGCACAAGCCGTGCGGCGGGCGTTGTTGGCGGCCGCCTCAGCCTCGCCGACGTTGCGCTCTATGTGTTCGTTGAGGAATATTTTGACGACAAGGCGTCAGTGGCGGCGGCGCTGAAGGCAGCCAAATGCGAGCGCCTCGTGGCGTCCGTCGACGCGGTGCGAAGCCATCCGAATGTGGCGGCGTATCTGAAGCAGCGGCCGCAGACGACGCTCTGAAGACACTCGCTGAGCTTTGCGATGCGTGCCGACGGGGAAGTACGCGACCATGTGGGTGGATCTGTACAAAAACTGACTCCTGTGTTTAGCCCTTGATGTGTCCCCTTCCTTTGCTTCGGCTTCCGCCTGGCCGCTAGAGCGATGGGCGGCGCGATACCGACGGGAGCTGCCGGTGGGAGAAGCCCTAACCCTGACCATGGGCACCATGGGAGATGCCGTTGCCGATGGCGAGCTGCGCGCCGTAAGGACATGCGTCTTAGGACCGGTGGAAGCGCATGCGAGCGGGAGAGAGAACAGAGATATGCAGAGAGCAGAGACCACGTGCGGTCGACGTGCCGCGCGCGGGGCGCGGGCGGGAGGCACACGACCCATGCACACGGCCGCGCGTTCGACCCCGGTGCACCGCGGCCGCAGCCGTATCGCGGCGAGCGACGTGTACCTCTGTTCTCCCCTGCTTGTGTCCCTGACCTTTTCAACTGTGAGTTGGCCTTATCGGGTAGCGGAAGCTCATACAATTGTACTCTAGCTTCGGCTGGATATTTTCACGTTCACGCCGCCCGCGCCGCGCGCTCGTTTTTCATAGGCGGACGACGACGGAATTCTGATGATGCCGCTCGTGCTGCTCCTATCCGCGGCGCCGTCGCGGTCTCTTCATTCGCCGTGGGTTGGCCGGACCGCTCATTTCGTCAGCTCTTGTCGACCCAGAGTGGCTTGCGCGATCAGTGATGGCAGCAACGGTCAGAGCACATCATCCGCCTCAGGGAGCGGATCGCTGCCTCCCGAGCTCACCCCAATCACCACGGCCGTCTTCAGCCAGATGTTGGGTGAGGGCATAGCCATGTCGAGCCTGCCTCTCTACCTGACCGGGCTAGGCGCACAGCCCCTTATGGTCGGTCTGGCCGTCTCGTGCTTCTCGGTGTCCCAGATGACGTTTGCACCCATCATGGTGGGGCTGTCGTCCAAGGTTGGCCGCTCACGTGTGCTGCAGCTTTGCCTCGTGGGTGCCGCCGCCTCCTCGTTGCTCATCGGCCTCTCGGGCACCGTCACTGGTGTCGTTGCCGGTCGGGCGCTGGCCGGGGTCTTTGCTGCGAGCGTACCCGTCGCGCAGTCAAGCGTGACCGATCTGCTGCCTCGAAAGCAGGCTGCCTTGGGGCTCAGCCGCGTGTCTGCCGCGTCGCAGCTTGGCATCATGGTCGGTCCGGCGGCCTCGGCCCTCCTCCAGGCTGCCTTCAGCGGCCTCGGGATCGCTCCCTCACGCGGCCTCCCTGCCGTCTTCGTCCTCACAGCCGCGGTCATGCTGGGCGTGCTCGCCCAGATGGTGAGGGTAGCCCCAAGGCTCGACGCTGCCTCCGAGGCGGGGCCAGACGAGGCGAGAGCGCCTGCGGAGGGGCCGTCGCCGTCTGTGGCGGAGGAAGCACGGGCGACCGTCCGACCGCCGCCTGGGGTCCGACCCCTGGTGCCACCAACGCTCGCCCAGCCCATGCTGCGATCGATTACGATGATCATTGGTTGGACGGCGGTGCTGTCCAACTCGATGTATGGGCTCTTCGCGCCTCGCTTCCTCGGTTTCGGCCAGGCACAGCTCTCGGCCACCTACTCAACGGCCGCCGCTCTCGCTATCTCGGCGCAGCTCGTCTTCCCACGCCTGGTTGCGCAGCTGGGGGAGCACAGACTGTGTTCGCTTGGCATTTTGGGCACGGGCGTGGGCATAGGCGGCCAGGCGCTGCTCCGCTCACAGCCAGCGCACTCGGCGCTGTACATGCTCAGCCGAGCCAGCGCATCGGTCGCGGACACCGCCACTGCCGCCTTGGTGGTGAGATCTTCGACAGACCAGCGCGCGCGCGCGAAGAACTTAGCACTCCTCACGTCGACCCGAGCTGCGGCTCGGATCGCGACCCCGCTGATCTCGAGCGAGCTCTTTGAGCTCAGCTGTAGGGACTCGGTCGCTCCCGGCGCGCTGCCCTTCGTTGCGGCCGCGTGCTTTGCGCTGGTCGTCGCCCCGTTGCCTTTGATACTGCTCCAAGTAAATGCGGAGCGAAAAGAAGCTCGCCCAGGTACCCTCTGAGTCGAGAGTTGCTCGGTCGAACTGTGTTTTTTTCACGAGCTATTACGTGACTTTCATGCCCTGTCGCGCATGCATCAGGAGCCAACTCACTCGACTTGCCCAAAAGAGTTTGGCATCTTCAATTGTGGGCGTGCGACGCAAGTAGGAATTGCGAAAAAGCCCAACTCCCGGCTCTGCACGTCTGCGGCGCCATGGAGTTGATATCCCGCCGCTCAGACGGGTTCCAGACTGGGACTGCAGGAGATCACTGGGCGCTCGCGCGCGCACACACGTGGCACGCCCTGAGATTGCAGATCTGCGGCCCAACCAAATCGTCCACCGCCGTGACGCCAGCGGTCAAGCCTGCCGAGATGCTTGACGGCTCAAAGGAAGCCGTCGAGCCTTCGTCGTGCGTCATCCTGCCAAGCTATGCTTGGAAGGAGTCGTGGGATCTCGCCATCTTGATGGCCATCCTCTACTCTGCTGTCACGGTCCCCTATCGCATCTGCTTCTCCGCCACCACCGAGCCTGGAACCAACATGTACCTGTTCGAGCAGACGGTGACTGTGCTCTTCATCACCGATGTACTCTTGAACTTCAATACGGCGTACATGGAAGACGGCGTGTGGGTGACCCATCGGGGAGCCATCGCCCAAACCTACCTGAGCGGCTGGTTCTGGATCGATTTCCCCTCGTCCGTCCCTGTCGAGCTCATTGACTTTGTGGCCGTGGCGCTTGAAGGCGCCTTCGAAGCGAGCGGGGCTGATGAGGAGGAGGGCGGCGCTTCACATTACGCCTTCCTGCGCTTCCTGCGTCTCTTCCGCCTGCTGCGGCTGATGCGCCTGCTCAAACTCAATGAATACATTTCTACCATGGGTGCGCGCGCCGCCGTCGAATGCTTGGCTGCAGGCTGGTCCGCCCCGCCCATGATGTGGCTCCGCTGCATCGCTGGCCACTCCGCCTCCTGCGCAAGCTCCCCTGACCGCTTGTCGCCCCTCGTCCCTCGTTGCCCTCGCTCGCCGCGTGGCGCAAACACATTCACATTCACACAGAGATCCGATTCGACCTCAACCTGACCTCTCTGCGGCTCTTCCAGATGATCGTCAGCCTCCTCTTCCTAGCGCACATGCTCGGCTGCTTCTGGTTCTACACAGCGACCCTCGTCGGACTGGACCCCGAGATCGTCACCTGGGTGAGCTCGTACAACGGCGGCTCCGCTCTCGACGCGACCCCAGACGTTCAATACCTGTATGCGCTGTACTGGGCGCTCACCACTCTGACCACGGTCGGGTACGGCGACATCATTCCGACCAACAACGCCGAACGCACCTTTTGCATGGTGTCCTTCATCGTCGGGGCACTTGTCTTTGGCTACATGCTCTCGTCCATCGCGTCGCTCGTGAACGCGATGGACCGGCAGGCCGCCATCAATGAGGCCAAGATGGATGAAGTGAAGGAATACATGCGATGGCGCCAGGTGCCGCGCGGCCTCAAGGTGTGCCTCTTGATTGCCTCCCTCATCGTGATTGCCTCCCTCATCAGGTGCCGCGCGACCTCAAGATGCGCCTGCGCCGATACTACTCACACTACTACAGCAAAAAGACCGTCTTCGATGAGGAGGCCATTCTCGGGTCGCTCAGCCCCGAGCTGCGCTTCGAGGTCGTGCGCCATGCGCTCAAGGAGACCATCGGACGCATCCCCCTGTTTGGGTCGACCCTCGCGCCCCACTTCCAGCTCGAGGTCTTCCCACTGCTCAAGCCACTCGCGGCGGTGAGCGGCGAGCTCATCTTGCGCCGCGGCGACGTACCCACGGACCTCCTCTTCCTCCTCAAGGGTGTCATCGAGGTCGTATCAGGCGTCCACGGCAAGCCTCTGTACAGGCTGCATGAAGGGCAGCACTTTGGGGAGTCTGTGCTCACCGGGCGGCGGCGCTCCGCCAACCACTTGGCCGAGAGCCCGTGTGAGATGCTCGCGATCTCGGCGGCAGATCTGAGCGATCTCTTCGATCGGCGCCCGCGCGAGGGCCGGTCCATGTACAGGGCATTGCTCAATGAGCACAAGCGAAAAGAGCTGATGCGCACGATCGGGTTGCGCTTCCAAATGGGTCATCTCAAGGAGGTGGGACGGATCGAGGATGCCTATGCGATCGCGCTCCAGCTCGCATGGAATCGGCACTGCGATAGGGTCGCGTTCGCGCTCGTGGAGGACATCTGGCAGCCCGAGGACACGACACTCGAGTCGACCATTAGCGGATCCATCATTGCGCCTCGTGCACTCGTCGCCTCGCTCACCGATCATCACGTCAGTCGTCATGCAAGCCCGTCGTTAAGCAAGCCTCCGACGAGCCCCAACGCCGGCGCGGCGGGGGCGGATACTTTTGCGGGGGGGTTCGGCGCGGCGGGGGCGGACGCGGCCCTCTCGAAACGACTCCTCCGTGTTGATGGGCTCCTGGCGAAGCTCGAGGCGCTCGCCCTTCCCCTCGAGCAAGCGTTGGGGGCTACCTCGCGAGGAGACCTGAAGCCCAAGCTCAGTGATCGCCTGCGTCACTGACTGAGCCACATTCAGCGATCGCCAACCACATGCAAGGGAGCACCCCAAACCTTCCTTATAAGGCAGCCCTCGGCGCCCGCTTCTAAGGCGCCCCTGATAGGGCAACCCTGGCACACGACAGGTATGAGAGGCGGGGCGGGGGAGGAGGTAGGATGGGAGTTGGTGGGGGCGGGGGCCGGCACGTCGAACTCGCCGGGCTAGGGCATGGTCGCGCGCATGGGAAGGCGCATCTCTCTTTGGTGTGCGCGGTGATGACGTGAGTAGAAGACGACTGGGCGACGTGCGCGCGCGCAGCCGCAGGGTGAGCCTGTGGCCTTCTTGCGTGGTATGGATTCTTTCTTTTCGAACGCAACGTGTAGAATCGGATCCGCAGAGCGACCAGAGTGGACGCTTGCTTCTTGATGTCGGCATCACTCGCTCCGTTACCGAAGAGGTACAAAAGAAGGTACACGGTCCCCGGTTCTTACCAAATGAACGCATACACAGTGGTACGAGGCTATTGTACATGTAGTGAGTTGGTCTCGCGCGCTTGGATAGTTGCATGCGAGAGACTGAGAGAGCTACCAGTTTTGTGACGTGCACACGCACCCTACCCGGACGGATGTTCGCTCCCAATGGAAGCTGCACGCTTCCGCGACTCTTGCGGCCGCCTCGAATCCTCGTTGTGGTTCCCGGACACGGCGAACCCTCGCGAACGCACGTCCTGCGGTCCAATCTACAACGGATTGCACGCATGAGCGTCAACGTGTCGTGCGTCATGTTTGTCTACGGGTCCAAGATATCGGACGACGAGTTTGCGACGCGCTACGCCGGCTGTCGCCTCGTGCGGCAGTCTGGATTTTGGATGCACCACCTGCGAGCCGTGCCGGAGGTGGACGTGCGCGCACATGACTATACACTGCTCATGATTGATGGCGTCGAGATGAACGCTGACGTTGACCTGCACGTGCTAGCGCGCATCATGGAGGCCAACTGCCTCAGTCTTGCAGGCCCCGCATGCACCTCGTGCAAGTCGAAGCAGCTCATCCGGCCCGTGCGCGACAAGCCATCGTACGCCGTCGGGCGGCGCGTGCAGTATCTCGATCCGCAGATCCAAATGTATACGAGCACTGCTTTCCTGTGCCTGCAGCGGCTGATCGACCTCGTCGGGTTGCAGGCGGACCCGACTGGCTGGTCCATCTCGACCCTTTCGACCAGCTTCTGCGCCAATCGCGTGGGCATCGTCGACGCGATGAGCGTCGAGAAGATCTACAGCAAGTCTACGTACAGCTGGGACGAGGCCGAGCGGACTGCCCAGGCAGCAAGTGACGCGGCGATGCAGCGCGTACCAGGTCTCAAGAAGGCGAACCCTGCGGTGGTCTTCGGCCCGCTGGTAGAGCCTCGCCTCGGCATTCACTTCGACACGGACCCGGCCGGCCTGCGCCACCGTGAGGACGTGTCGCGAGGGCCGCACACGAGCGCATCCATGGGCAGGCGGCCGTTGGGAAAGGCGAGCGCATCCATGGGCAGTCGGCCGTTGGGAAACGCCGCAGAGGCGGCAGCTGAGGTGGAGCGTCGTATCGAGCGTCGTCAAGACCCTCCCCGTTGGCCCTCGCTGCCCATGGTCGACGTGGTGTGCCTCAACCCCGGCTCTGTCACTCCTGCGACCGACGCCGAGCATGCTGCGACCATGCGCGCGCTGCGCTACAGGCTGCGTCTGCATGCCAGCTTTGCGGCCGTTACAATCGTCGTCGAGAGTAATGTAACGCACAGTGGAGAGCCGACTGCTCTCGTCGCGCGCCCCGGAAGCACGCGACACAGCCTTACGGCCGCCGAAATGACGCGATATCACGTGGCTGCTCATCTAGTCTTCCCGGCCGCCATCTGGCGTGTGCGCATGTCCTCATACGCCATGTCGTCGGCGCGCCGGCTCAAACTCGAGTACCCAGCGCGTGCGGAGCTGCTGCTATGGCTCGAGCGGCACTACCCTGACCACGTTGCCTTTCTCTCCGATGTCACCGAACTTCTCGACCCGAGAGCCTTTGCTGCGGCGGGAAAGACTGTTGTGAGGCGGCACGGAGGCGATGGCAGCACGCAGCAGCATAAGGAGACGGTCGTCGCCGACGACTTAACGCCGCCCTTCGGTGCTGATCCTACCACGGCCCTCAGGGCACGCCAGTGGCTGGCCGCCAGCGTGGGGGCATGCGCAGTGCCTCGGATGCGCGGCTTTCGATACGGGAATCCAAGCTGCGCAGAGCTCGGCAGTTGGGCGAGCAGCGCGGTCTTCATTCGAATGGATGCCTCCTGGGTCAGCTGGCGAGCGCGCCGCGCCTTGCAGCACGCCTCTGGGGGGTCGCCGTTGGGGCAGCCGCTCCCTCGCATATCCGAAGCTGGGATTGCATGCCCTCTAGTAGGAGGCCCTCCCACCACCTCCTCCTCCGCCGCCGCCGCCACCACCTCCATCGCCGCCGCCGCCGCCGCCGCCGCCGCCGCCGCCGCCGCCGCCGCCGCCGCCATCATCCCCTCCCCCTCCTGCCGCGAGGGCCGTTGGATCTGCGACGACGCGCCTTGGTTTTCGAGCGGCGCCTCAACGAACGCCTCTGCTGCCGCCGCCCCCTCGCCCGCCGCCTCGAGTGCCTACATGGGATGGAACTTGCTCCATGTCCTCCGTCCACTGCGCGAGATGCTTCGGGCGCTCAACGACACGCTATCGCGTCGGCCACCGCTGCATGGGGGACGGCCGGCGCTTGCGGCGTATGAGGAGCATCAGGCAAAGGTGCGAGCTGTCTTTGCACGTGGGCGCGCAGGCGTCGTCGAGCGCATCCAAAGCTGCGCCGAGTATGTGCCACCGCGCGTGTCCCTGCACGATGCGCGCGCGGCGAGGGCGGCAGCCAGTCGGCCGCAGCTGACCGCAGGTCGTCTGGGTCTCGCGCAGCCGGGGGAGGATGCGGCCGTGCCGCCGCCTCTCGCCGGCTGGCCACGCACCCAGATCGAATGAGCCGAGATGGACACCCGAGATGGCCGCGTGGAAAATGGACGCACCACAGGAGATGAGCCCCCCTAGGCTCTCCGTATGCCACCCCAGCTGGGCCTCTGATGGCTCAGCTGATAGTCTTCACATGTTCGTTCACTTGAGAGCCTAAAGCTATTGGGGACGTTATTGTTTGTATTGGGGACGATTGCAGCCCAGCCACCACAGGCAATAGCGGGCGAGGTCCGAGCGGCATGAAACTGATGGTAAGATACATGACTGGGCTTGTCGCCGGGGTGAACGCGTGCTTGCTCGGGTTCTAGCTGTCGGATGGAACTGTCGGACGGGTTCCTTTTTTTGTATGAAAGCATGCGTGAGGTTCCCTGTATAGGCGCAGAAAGTTTAGGTTCCTACGAAGGTGCGGCGCATCCAGCATCGTCCTCTCTCGTGCGCGCTGGCTGGGGTCGGGACTCTGGCAAGGATATGCTGACCGATGCCGTCGATGCAGCGGCGGCCGAAGTGGCAGCGGTCGAGGAAGGGGCAGCGTTGGCAGCGTTCCACTTGATCGACTCGGACCAGGACAGGTATATCACGCAAGGCGATCTGCTGCGCACCTTCGGCATGCATCTCGACAAGCGTGCGATGCAGCGCATGCTGGAAAAAATCGATTGGCGCACGAACCGGATGAACTTCGAGCAGTTTCAGCTTCTGCTAGCCGAGAATCGCATGAGCGACAAGGAACGAGGTGTGCTCGAGTACACCTCGGCACTTGAGCACATTTCCAAGAAGGGGGAATTCGCGTACAAGAAGGCGGGAGCGGAGGAGAAGGCAGCGGCTGAAAAGGCGGCGGCCGAGAAGGCGGCGGCTGATAATGCGGCGGCTGAGAAGGCGGCGGCCGAGAAGGCGGCGGCCGAGAATGCTGAAACCGAGAAGGCTGCGGCTGAGAAGGCCGATGCCGATAAGGCCGCTGCCGAGAAGGCGTTTGCCATTGGCAAGGAAATCGGGAAGACGCTCTCGAGTGTTTTCGTTGAGTCGCCGGTGGCTCTCTTCAAATCCATAACGAGTGGGAAGTATGTCGAGGATGAGAAAGCCGATCCCGACGAGGCTGCTTTTGCTGCCATTCAGAAGGCCGCTGAGGAGGGAAAGGCGACGGCCGAGAAGGCGGCGGCCGAGAAGGTGGCGGCGGCCAAGAAGGTGAACAACATAGATGATGAAGACGGCGACTTCGATCTCTGCGATGATCTCTGGGACGAAAGATCGCCATGGAAATCGCCCGCGACACGGAAGACTGCGGCGGCGGCTGAGAAGGCAGCGGCAGCTGCTGCAGGGAAGGCATTGCAGGAAGAGGCGTTCAGCTGGGAGGCTTTCGTCGAGGTCGTGTGCGCGCTGCGTAAGGAGACGCCGACGATCTCAGACCAGGGCATCCTGGCCGTGATCAAGAGCCAGTACGAAGTGTGGCCCATTGGCGCCAAGGAGGTGCGCGACGCCATCTCTCTTCTTCTTGCGAAGGAGGCGGCCGAGAAGGCGGCTGCCGGAAAGGCAGCGGCTGAGAAGGCAGAGCCGTCAGGGGAGCCGACCTCCCCAGCTGAAAGAAGACAATTCGCCCCCCCTCAATCTTCCTCGTGGGCGGCCGAGAAGGCGACGGCCGAGAAGGAAGCGGCCGAGAAGGCGGCGGCTGAGAAGGCGGTGGCCGAGAAGGCGGCGGCCGACAAAGCCGCTGCAGTCGAGAAGGCCGCTGTCGAGATGGTGGCGGCCGAGAAGGCGGCGGCCGAGAAGGCAGCGGCCGAGAAGGCGGCGGCTGAGAAGGCGGCGGCTGAGAAGGAAGCGGCCGAGA
>ENA-UOXK01001536-UOXK01001536.1-mixed-culture-metagenome-genome-assembly--contig:-NODE-1536-length-15858-cov-34.759729_pt1 | contig 15858 bp, 10 predicted proteins | sample MGYA00238160_ERZ761638 | MGnify/ENA primary metagenome ERZ761638 (study PRJEB28912, sample SAMN08777098) | mixed culture metagenome | isolation source: Freshwater growth medium | place: USA...
TTCATATCGTATCCCCCGACCCGACCCCCTCCGACCCGACCCCATACTGGAGAGTCGTGACGCGCCGTGTTGGGCGCTTTTCATATCTGTACGATTTGGATTCCTATCTACCTTGTCCCCACGCAGCGATGGCCCCTGGATTATCGCTCTTCAGTAAAAAAATGGTGAGGCCTCCTGGGTTGAATCGGAATAAGCGCGGTATTGCAAGCCCAAAATATTGACCATCAGGGTTTATCACTAGCAAAGGTAGTTGCGCGAAGCGACGAAACATTCTACGAATCCAAACACGCAACCTAAAAATCGTTCTCCGTGCGACATTTCGCATACTAATCCACCCTGGCAAGTTCACTGTAACACCAATTGAAGGGAGTCCTGGGTACAATGCGCCCTGCATCTCTGAGAGGCCCGGAATCAAATCATTTAAAGATCTAGGTGTCATTGTACGCACAGACGAATTACGTTCATAAAGACGTTCATACCTTCGTCGTTCTCTCACCTCACCTTGTCTTCTAAACATTTTGTCCGCCAACTTTTGCAAGTTATACTCAGCACGAGCATTGCGCAACGTTTGCCGAGCACTACCCTGCCATGATGGACCCACTGACAACATCGATTTCACACACAGCTTAGAAATTGCCGGTGTGACGCGCCGTGTTGGGCGCTTTTTGTGGCTAATGCAAGGTTAATCCCAGATCCAAGTACAAGATCCTTCGAATGATCCGTAAAGGAATCCAAATCAATTGTCCTGTTATTCGTCGAAAGGCTAAAACCCAGCCCATGGGATTCCCTGGGAAATGAATAAGAGAAACGAACCTTTCTCTCACGCGTCTGAGGTGTTCTTGCCAAGGAATGCGTCGATCCATCAACATCTGCATGTCAAAAGAGACATTTGGCTCCTGTATTTCACTATATTCCGCGTCGTTTTGCCTTAAGAGTTCGGTGCTGGGCGGGGGCGAGCGACTTCTCGAAACTAACTAAGTGAACTAAACCGTGTACTGCGTCTGCACCGTACAGGTTGATGAAGGAACGCTCGCTAACCTCGGAGAATCAGGCATGCCGCTAGATGAGGCAGCTCGAATGGCCATGGCAGCTTTACCACCCGATGCAGCCAAGCGCGAGAGGGAGAGCGACCAGCGCTCGCGCATCGACGTCTTTGGCTGCGTGCCCGGCGCCGAGACCAGCCGCGGCAACGCCAACCGCGGCGAGGCTGCCACCTCGATCGGCGGAAGCACAAGCGGAGGAAGCACAGGCGGTAGCATCTCTGTGCTCACGGCCTGCGCAGGCGCGGGCGAGCCTGGCGGCGGTACCGCGGGCGGTGGTTGAAGCTCGGAGGTAAGCGCATGTTTGAGCAGCTCCTCGAGCGGTGGATATCCCGTCGGCGAGGTCGCGAGATATGCAGCCAGATGGCTCGTCGGTGACGTCATCGACTCGCGCGGCGAGGGCGTCGGCGGCACCATATCAGCAATGGAGGCGTCGCGCTCCTCCCGGGGTGTCGAGACCCAGCACATCGCCTCCTGCCCTCGGCCGCTGTCGTCAGCGAGGGAGCTGCAGCTGCGCCGCGTGCGGTTCGTGGGGCATCCGGTGCCCGAGAGGCTCGGAGTGGTCGATACGGCGCCTTGCCATTCCCTAGGGGGCCCTCCGAGGCGACCACGTGGCTGGGCGGCAGGCTGGGCCTTGAGGTGGAGCCGCGCGTGGCCTGGATCAGTTGAGGGGATGACACGTACGTATGTCTCCGGCACCAGGCCCTCGTCCCCTTTGGCATTGACCGCCATAATCCACCCGGATGGTGTCGCGATGCGGTCGGGGTCCTCGAGCACCCAGAGCTGCTCTCCTGGAGTGAGGCTGAGCTCTGTAACCGCCTCCGCCCGAAACCAACCTAGGGAGATCGCCGCCGAGATGTGAGGCCGGTGCGGCGCCGCCTCGGCGGAGGTGATCACGCCCGCGCGCACCTGCCGCTTCACTTGGCTCCAGTGCGACCTCGCCGCTGCCGCCCGCTCCTGCATCGAGCCTGTCTCCATAGCTGTGATGCGCCTCTCCTCCATCTCTCGCACCTGATGAGGGGGACAATCAGAGGTCATGAGTGGCAATCAGTGAGAGGCAATCAGCGAGCTCCTTCATCTCGCACCATCTCCAAGGCCATCAGCGCCTCGGTCGAGCCGCCTAGCATAGTTGGTAGCTGCGCCTCGGTCGAGCCGCCTAGCATAGTTGGTAGCTGCGCCTCGGTCGAGCCGCCTAGCTGCGCGTCGGTCAGAGTCGTCAGAGTCGCTGGTTTAGCGGGGAGTGCCTTCGGCCACTCTAGTACCCAAGTCGGGGACGCCGTCGTGGGCAGCCCCTCTACCTCGCCGTCGCGTGCAAAGACGCCTCCTCCTGGCTCGGCTTGCCTCTCACTGATTGCCACTGATGACATCGGATTGCCCCCCTCATCAAAGACGCCTCCTCCTGGCTCGGCTCGCCTCCCTCTCGATCCGACGTTATCAACGCCCCCATCCTGCGCGCTGTCATGGGCGCTACCGACGCCCCCATCCTGCGCGCGCGCCTCCCTCGCTTCGAGTTCCTCAATGGCGCGTCGCTCCTCCTCAATCTCCGCGAGCTCCAGCTCGAGCACCGCGTCGCTCCTCCCCAATCTCCGCGAGCTCGCCTCCATCTCCGCCAATCTCCGCGAGCTCGCCTCAATCTCCGCGAGCTCCTTCCGCTCGAGCTCGAGCACCGCATCGCGCGCCACCCCCTCGACGATGGCTGAGGCCGTTCGGATCGCGGTCGTAGCTGCAAGCGAGTGGCGAGCCGCCACGCTTGCCACTGTGTCACGCCGAGGTCCCTTCTCTCCGATGGCTGTCGCCATGCCGGTGAACGAGCGATACGGATCGTCTGGCGCATACTCGGGAGTGTTCTGCTCAGTCTCCGCACCCCGCGCCTCTCCCTGTGCCGGTACCTGTGCCTCCTCCTGCGCCTCTTGGCGCGTCCTGAAAGGGGTCCTACTTGTGCCTCGAGGGGCCTCGCGTTGCTCGTCTGCGCCGAACGTGCCCATCCTGCCGCTGCCCAGCACGACGCCCAACCTGCCGCTGCCGAGCGTCGTGCTGGGCGTCGAGAGCACCCCGAGCGTCGTGGTGGGCGCCGAGAGCACCCCGAGCGTCGTGGTGGGCGCCGAGAGCACCCCGATCGATGACAGACGACTCATGGCGCGTTTCCTCCTCGCCTCGTCAAGTAATCGCGCCGCCATCGACGTGATGCGCTCCGGCTCCCTTGCCGTCATCATCATGGCCATCGATGACGGCGGGGGTGTCCCGGCCGCTGATGCTGGTGTGGGCGACGGCGAGGGCGGCGACAGCGGCGACAGCGGCAACAGCGGAGTCGCCGTCTCTACATGAAGCCCTGACGGCAGTGGCAGAGGAACCACAGGCGTAGCAGCAGCAGCAGCAGCAGTCGCCGTGGCCGTGGCGGGAGTGCTCTGTCGCCGTGGCCGTGGCTGCAGCAGGAACAGTCGCCGTGGTGTGAGGACGCTGTCGACGTGAGGATCGCAAGAGCGTGGAGATGGCACGGAGCTGGACGTAGGCGCAGGTGCAGTCGCATGGAACATTGATGGCAGGTAGGAGGCCATGGTAGGAGTAGGGGTGACACCACAAGGGTCATCCCCCTCGGTAGGAGTAGGGGGGGCACCACCAGGGTGGTCCTCGGCCGCGATTGGAGCTGTGAATGGAGCTGTGAATGGAGCCGGCAGCCGTGCAGGCCGAGGGAGCAGACGAACGGACGATGCTGTCGGCGCGTGCAAGGGCAGCGGTGGCACGGACGGCGGGGGAGTCGACGTGGCTGCCGCAGCAGCAGCAGCAGCTGGCCCAATGTACAGGAGCGACGGCGTGCAACTCGGCGGCCTGCCGGTAGCTCTATGCGGCCGGTCTGACCGGTCTGGTGAAACGTGCTTACCGGCCACCGGCCGGCATGCCACTGCGAGTTCAACCTTCTGCCCTGAGATCCGTGTCCCCGAGATATCCCCCGAGATCTCCGAGATCCGTGCCCCCGGCGCCCCCGAGATATCCCCCGAGATCCCCGAGATCCGTGCCCCCGGCGCCCCCGAGATATCCCCCGAGATCTCCGAGATCCGTGCCCCCGCCTCCACGTCGCCAGCGGTAGCGATGGGGACCTTCTGTGAATGCGGGAGGAAGCGTAGGCTACGTCGTGAGGGCGAGGCCATGAGTGCACAGTTCCCCACAGGGCGAGGGCTCGGTACCAACCCCGTGCGGCGCAGGCGTTGCGCCGCCTCAAGGTACAACGCGCCGCCGTTCACAGAGCGGTTCACAGTGCCGCCCATGCTGCCACACGAGCCTGTGGATGGGACTGGCGCGCCGTCCTCGTCCTCGTCCAAGGGCAAGTACCGGTAGCCAGCGCGGCCGGCTAAGAACGCTCCGCCACCGTTCTCGTCATGGCAGTCGATGATGAGCCGGCGCGGCGTCTTGCGGTCGGCGCGCGTACCGGGCTCCAGGCAGCTCGCATACCGGTACGCACGCAAGCAGCCGCTCAGGCAGTCACAGCAGTAAGCGTCCAAGCAGTCCTGTGCATCGTCGCAGCCGCGCTGGCACTCCCGATGCATGCGACGCCTGCACTCCCGATCCCCGAGCGAGCAGCTACGTCGGAGGCTCGGTGAGCACCAGCACACGAGCGCTACTGCCGCCACAGCAAGCAGGGTCGCGCTTGCCATCCCGAGTAGTGCGGCGGGGCCCTCCCCGAGGTGCCATGTGTCGGCGTCCTTGCGCTCCGGTGTTTGTGCTGAGGCCGTTGCCAACGCGAACGCGCCGACGGCGAGGCGTGCCGCCCGCACACTTAGATGCGCCACGCCATCTCCGAGCCGCACGAAGCCCTCATGCGACGCGTGAGAGACACTCTCAACACGACGCTCAAGGGAAGTGCCTCATACCTTTCTCTCACCGACTGCCCAAGCATCACCAGCCAGGGCGGGGCAGAGGGGGGCGGAGGCTGGGCCGGCGGCTGAATGGGGGGTTGGGAAGGAGGTGGTGGCGCCAACGGCGGCGGCGGTGCTGAAGGTGGCGGCGGCGACGGCGGCGGCGGAGCCAAAGGCGGCGGGTCCAACGGCGGTGGTGGCGAGGGTGGAGGTACCAATGGCGGTGGAGGCGAGGGCGTAGGTAGTAACGGTGGGGGTACCGACGGCGGCAGCGACGGCGGTAGCAGTGGCGGCTGTGGCGGCAGCGCCGGCGGCAGCGACGGAGGCAGCAATGGGGGCAGCGACGGCGGCAGCGACGGCGGCAGCGACGGGTACGGAAACGACGGCGGCCAGGGCATGGCTGGCGGCAGCAGCGGAGGCGGCGGAGCAGCGAAGCGGTGTGCAAACCACCATGTCTCACACGCAACAAGCAAGAGGGTCGCCCCTGTGCGAACACGACGCGACTCACACACATGCTCGGTGGGTGTGAAGAAGGGCGCAGAGGGCATCTGATGCGTTCGAAGGGGACGCGAGCACGCGTATACCGACGGCGCAGAGGCATGGGCCACACGAACGGTCGAGAAGCATCGAGAAGCATCGAGATGCTTCACCAACGGCGCCGAGGCATGGGCCACACGAGCGGCAGCATCGAGATGCATCGAGATGCATCGCCGGGGATCGCCAAGGGCCCAGCACAGCCTGAGCGAATGACAGGCCTCGTATGTGCTCAGCTTTCGAAGCCACCTGGGCTACCAACTGGGCTACCACTTGGGCTACCACCTGGGCTGCCGGCGATTGAGGTAACATCATGGGCGTGCCGCTACTCCTCTCCTCTTCATCCTGCGTGTGCACCTGCGACGAGAGCGAGGGTGGCGACACTGCCTTCTCCACCGCCTTCGGACTCGGAGCGAGATCAAACATTTCAACTGCACTCGCAGCCCCGACGGGTGCAGCACTGCCATCATGGGCGCTATCACGGGCATCGATCAAGGCCGAGGCGGTGCCCATGACAGCGCTTATTGAGGAGGACGAAGAGGCTTCGTACCTAATTAGGGACGAAGAGGCTTCGTACCTAATTAGGGACGAAGAGGCTTCTGCATTCGTAAGGTCGCGAGATTGCGACGTGGATGCAGCGAGGTCGCGAGATTGCGACGTGGATGCAGCGAGGTCGCGAGATTGCGAGGTCGATGCAGCGAGGTCACGAGATTGCGAGGTCGTCCGAGATGCCGCAACCGACTTCGAGGCCCTCTCCATGGCTGCGTAAACCATGCTCTGCGCGGCTGAGCGCTCCGCACCAACACGCTCGCTGACCCTGCCGCGTTCTCGACTGATGCGCTGAAAGCTTCGGCTAGCACGATGTGCGCCCGACGCCTGGGCGGTGGCTCTCTCCATGCTATACGCCTGTGGCGGCATAGGAAACTTGAGAAGAGACGAAGGACGGTCGGGACTGATGGTACGCTCAGGGACGGCAGCAAGATGATCCGGTTGCATGCACGTCGACGGCGGTGAGCTGGGCGTGCGCAGTGCTGTTGTGCCGAACTCGGCAACATTGTCCACCTTGTCCGGCGATCGTGCTGGCGCTAGCACGCCACTGGCCTCGGTAACGCTAATGGCCTTGGCGCCTCCCATGCGACCGTCAACAGCGGGTTGCGGAAGGGCCGCATCGGGTCGCTGCGCCTGGGCGAATATCGTCTCGTCCGTCTTGTCCACCTTGGTTGCCAGTCGCTCCGCCTCCGCCGCCGCCTCCTCCGCTCCAGCCGCTTCCTCTGCTTGGTCCGCCTCTACCTCCGCCATCAGACGCTTCGCCTCCGCCACTAGGCGTTCCGCCGCAGCTTCTCCTGCGGGCGGCAGCTTCTCCTCGGAAAAGCGCTCCACTTTGGGCGGCGCGCCCGCAGCCCAGTCACTGCTCGCTTCCATCGTGGAACATGGCTGCCTCAGGGCGGGCTGCGCCACCAAATTGAGCAGGTTGGCAGACCGGAGAAGAAGTAATTCTCCATTGGCTCGCCTGCGCACGCGCCAGCGAGCAACGGGTTCGTCAATGAAGCCGAGCACCTCTACGTGCTCACCGTTGAGCCCACTTCGCGGTCCAAGGAGGCCGACGACGCAAGCGTTGACGGCAAAAGCTTCCATCAAGTTTGTATTCTGCCATGCGATTCCAAACACAACTTTCTAAGAAAATTTGCACGGCATGCATGCCATGTTTTCTCAGGCTGAGACTTTGTCTGTGGTCCGATGTGTGACATGTCGTCGTTATCAGAGTAAAAATGTGCGCGCTTTAACTTCAAATCCAGAAACGGCGCGCACGTCTTGCGCGCCCATAATCTTACCGGTATCTGTATTACCGGTAAATCGGAAATCGAGGCGCCGACGATGGCCGACGCGGGGCCGGGCTGCGGTTGCCCGACCGACCACGCATCCATATTCTCTGTTGCAAAATGCGTATCGCAGACTTCAGCTGTGGCAGCTCAGCCATGCAACTGGCAAGCATCAAGCGCCTCGCAAGTAATCCTCGCCAGCTTCGAGTGCGTGCGCAACGACGTGGTCTCTATGCGAGGCTTTTTTGTCGTCAGCCGTGATAAGAGTGGAGCTCCAGTGTGTTCCGTCGGCGACGCGTTTCACCTGTCCGTGGTTGAGAAAGATGGCGGCTGGCGTTTCGCAGCGCTCTCGCAAGCTGTCAGCCCCGCGCTGCCCCACATGAGCTGGCTCAACACGAGCGCTGCTCAAATGCCTGGGGAGCACGAGTACGAGCTGACGCTCTCGCTGGTAGAAACGACTCTCAGGAGTCTTCAGCGTGCAGAGAATAGGGCAGGTCGTCTTCATATTTCGGCGCACGACGAAGAGCTGCCACTCATAGATTGGTTACGCGATCGTCAATGTGTTTGGCAGCGAGTTCCATTGCCGCTAGCGCACCGCACGATCAAACTCAACATGCCGACACCTTCTGCATCTACAGCTCCTCTGTGCACGGCGGTCCCACCGGCATCGTCGTTAGCGTATCGAAGGGTTTCCCCGCGCTGCGAAACGCCGGCACCTACGTGTGAGCGAGTCAACCAGACTTGGACGCACATCTTGGATACGAGCAATTCCGCACGTTTGCGTAGAAGGCAAAGCGTGGGCTACGAGCACGAGCTCGTCTCTTCTGAGTGCAACTTTCGTTGGTTCGGAGAGGTGGCTCTCACGCGCTGTCTGGCAGGGCGCTCGTTGTTGAACGTTGGCCACGACGCAGTCGATGTGCAGCGCGGCTTGGCGCGAATAAACCGCTCGCTGCATGCCTGGACTCAAGTTCGGCCCGGACCGCAGCATCCGAACGCTGCCGATTTTCACCGCGCCTTTGAGAGACACTGGCAGCAGTGCTTCTTTGCAAAACGCGGTAGCTGCGACGTGCGCTTTGGAGGCTCTCGCATTCGCACGCTGCTCAAGCGTGGGTTGCCCGAGTTGCTCCCAGACACGGGAGCAGTGCTGCACACGCCACCTCGCCAAGCTCATCGGCGCAGATTGGCTGCCGGCGTCGATGTGCTCACCCTCATGTGCGAGCACGACATCGTCGTCTTCGAGTCGGGAACCAGCGATATGTCCCTGCCGACGACACGCTATGTGCCGCTAAGAGAAGCAAACGTCCTCATCGCCACTTGCGGTAACCGAAGGCCAGCGGCCGAGTGCGCAGCTGTGCTGCCAGCCGCCCTGAAGAATGAGACTTGGCGTCAGATGCCGCTATCAACGTACCGTCGCCGCTTGGTAGCTCTGATGCGAATTTGGAAGGAGTGCAGAAGTTCCAAAGGGCCAGCATGGCGAGGGATATTCAAGCTCGCGGGCGCCCCCCGGGCAAGGGCAATCCATCCGACGCAAGAGCCTGCCGATTGCGAGCTCGCCCAAGCTGGCTACAGTTCCCAGGCACATCACATGGCCACTGCGAACGAAGTTGCCAAGCGCATCGTCGAGCAAGCTGGATTTGAGGTGTTCGATCCCTTTGCTGCAACGTTGCACGCGAGCCCGAGCTGGTTCGACGCTTTGCCTGCGACAGCTGTGCGAGCTCGCCGCTCCAAGGGACTCGCCTTCGAAATCCATAGCGCGGAAGCTGTCTCAGACATGATGACGCAGATGTTGCTCAACCAGCTCTGCGCCAACCAGCGCGAATGAGAGAAGATGTAGTCGACTTCTTGTAGCTAGTGTTTCGAGCATCGAGCTAGTGCCCTTTTCGCACCCCGCAAACCCCTCACTCATGCCCGCACTTCATAGACGCTTAAATTACCCCACTGCACATTCAGGGGGTCCCTTGAGCTCACTGTCGCGTGTCGAATAGCTTGTACACATGAAGCTCAGTCACTAGACGCTTACCCTCCCTCGTACGCTTTTTAGTGTGTCTAGATCTTGCCGCTGTACTGTAATCAGCTGAGCGGCCACCACCTCCCACGACGTGCCGGCGTTGCCGCCGACCGCAAAGGCCCAATTGGCTGGCACAGAGTCGTATCGCCACACCTCGACATTTTCCCTGCGGAGAGCAAAGACAGTCCCGACGATGATGAGCGTCATCTTGGGCGCCCCCGCCAAGGAGGATTGCAATGCGTCTGTGAAGAGGTTGCTGCCACTTGAGACTCCGAGCCGGCCCATCTGCTCGACACGGCGCTGCCCGCGTCCCAAGGCGTACGTGTACCCGTCGGCATCGACAGCCGCCGAGGCTGGTTGCAAGCCGAGGAAGGTATCGAGCTCAAGCTCGTCAGCCGCGAGGGCGGCCATTCCGAGCGAAGCAAAGCCACCGCCCGCGACGAGCTGCAAGGTCACCATGTATCCATCGAGGTTGTTCGCATCCCCCGTGCTATGCATCGTCGCGAGGCGCGCGGAGAAGAAGTTCGTCCCCTCGCAGCAGATGCTCCCTCGCAGGAGACGGCAGCCAAGAGGCGGTGGCACGCACAGCTCGAACAACCCGAGCTCCAGCAGCGGCTGCGTGCTCTTCTGGACAGTGCCGCTTCGCACCGGGCGCGTGGCCTTCTTCTGCATCGAGAGTGCGAGCAGCGTCGCCACCTCCTCCTGTGCCGCCGCCGCCGCCGCCTCAGCCTCGAGCCTCATCGTCTTGCTGGCCTCGTCGTCCTCGAGCAGAAGGCCCCGCTTGAGCTCTCCATACTCGATGTACCCACTCCGATCGATGTCAAAGGAGTCGAAGACGGCATCCACGTCTGTACGCGGCGCGTCGTACCCGAGCGCCACCATCGCCATCGCAAACTCCTTCTTGGACACCTTGCCATCGCCGTCGCGATCCCAGTCGCGGAAGAGAGCTATGATGCGCACGCCGTTCTGCTTGAGCAGCTTGTTGAGCTGTTGCTGCACGCTCATCCACGCACTCGCCTTGAGCGTCACATTCGGCGGGAGCACCCCACAGCTCTTGCGCGCCTGATGGGGGAGGGCACTCAGATGACGTACTCAGACGCACTCGTTTATTGCCATCAGAGCTCCCACACGGGGGGGGCACTCAGGCGGTGCCGCGCTCATCTCAATACACTTTTTCGCACCGTGCGCAGAGCAAAGCGGCGGTTGGCCACGCCGGGATTCATCGCACCCTTGTCCATACCTCCCTTTTCGAACCTAGCCAGATGATGTGCCAGCTCCTTGTAGTCCAGGCTGCCGGACCGATCCTTGTCAAACTCGTCGAAGATGGCGTCGATGGCAGAGTCGTCGCTCATGTAGTCGAAGCCGAGCGCGCGGATCGCACGGCGGAACTCGAAGCGATCGATCGAGCCGCTGCCGTCCTCGTCCCACCTGCGAAACAAGTCGATCACGCGCACCGAGGAGCGGCACAAGGCCTCGTGCAGCGTGAACCTGATGTACTCGTTCATGTCCACCTTGCCGCTCCCGTCTGCGTCGAGCTCATTGAAGCGTGCCCTCAGCTCCGCGTCCGTCGGGTTGCCCTCTTCTCGAGAGCGCACGAGGGAGCAGAACTCAGAAAAGTCGAGCTTATTGTCGTTGTCTGTATCATGCTCCTCCATGTCCAAAGCTCTGGCATGGGTCTCATCTTGGAACTCAGCGAATCGCCCCGTGGAGGAGTCAACTTGTGGTCTGTGAGGCTCCGAATCTAGGTCCCATCTCTTCAGATTCGCCACATGCACAGAGGCGACCCTTTGGAAGATCAGCTTGCGCACGGCGGCCGCATCTGCAGAGGCGCGGTACATCGCCACGTCGACGTCTTGCACCACCCTGCTGCTCTGCATTGAAGCAAGATCTCTGCATGTGTCTGTTTCATCAACGGTTTCGAAAAGCATGCAAATTGTCACGCGGGTGCATTGAATCCGACCACCCGCCCACCCCGACAATTTCAACATATGGCCCGTTGATTCCTGCGGCGGCTGGAAGGGAGCAACGAATCTGCTGGACCCCGTCGTCTCTTTGACTTATAGTTTTGAATCCGCTTTCTTCATTATACATGTATGTACATGTTTAACATGTATGTTTCTCGAGGTCGAGTGGGGTGGTCGAGCTCAAGGTGTGAGTGTGAATGTAGCCTCGCAATAACCTCATGTGTTTTTGTGGTATTGTGGAGTGTGGTACGAATGAACGTACTGTAGGAATTCGTCTTCTGCTCTTGTCCCAGGAGCCAAACTCGGTCTTCATGGTGACGCCTAACAGCAGTCAGCACGGGGGTTCCGTGTGCGGTCGAGTAGTTTTCCCTCGACCCACGCGTTCCTTTCGAGATCTGTCCTTCGAAGCCTTTCATGTTCTCAATCAACCCGTTTGGCAGGCGTACCGGTAGCACACTCTGACACTGAGATCAGACGACTTTCCGGGCTCTCTGTACCACAAATTCCGGATCAGGGGGACCTGTGACGAAACTGAAGTCTGGAAATGTTCACACAAAATGGACATGGCGCGCATCGAAGAGGCAGAGCGCCTCAGAGCCACCGGCGCCGTTAGCGGAGCTCAGCCAGCGACCGAATTTGCCTCCGAGGTGGTCCTCTCTACTGCTGACCTCGTGGGCATTGTCATTCGCGAGGGCACCTCACGGCGCCATGCCTCGCTCTCGCGCGCCCTCCGGTGGCGTGCCGTCTCGCGTGCATGGGCAGGTGCGGTTGCGTCGCATCTGGCGACCGTGCACTCAGTCGACCTAACTGGCTGCCGCCCTGCCGTGCTTCAGCTTGTGCCCGCGGGCCTGCCGTTGGGAAGCATCACGGAGCTACTGTGGGATTGTTCTGGCTCGGTGACGCTGCCCAACCTTGGTGCGCTGCGCTCACTCACATCACTCGCTTTGCGCAGCTCTCCGCTGTCTGACGCGATGCTCGCGGCAACAGTGGCCAGCCTCGACAGTGGCACACGGTTGCGATCTCTGAGCTTGAGCCACTGCGTGCACGCGTCCGAGGCGTCTCTGAGCGTGCTGCAGGGCCACGGACGCACTCTCACTTCGCTGGATTTGAGTGGCTGCCGTTCAGCGCTGCGGCTACCGCTCCACCTTGAGAGGCTATTCCAGGCGTGTGCGCCCCGCTTGAAGCACCTCGACCTCTCCGGCACGGAGGTCTCCTGCGCGATCCTGGGCAGCGTGCTGATCACGTGCACCCAGCTCACGTCTCTGCTGCTCGACGGGGCGGGCCTGGACGGTGAGAGTCTCTGCACGAGCGTCATCCTGAGCGCCCCTCATGGAGAGCGTCCCTCATCGCAGTGGAAGCGCCTCGCACGCCTCCAGACCCTCTCCGTGTCCGACAACCCGCAGAACACTGCCAGCGCGATGACGCAGATCATCCGCTCCGTGCCGTCCTTGACGAACCTCAATCTCGGCGGCCTCGAGGTCTGGCCGAGCGAGCTCGAGCCATTGCTGCACGCGCTCACTACGGCGCCGGCGCTCCGGCGGCTCGGCTGCCACGACTGTGAAGCGGGCCCGGATCCTCGGACGACAGCTTGGCTGACGGTCGAGGTGCTGCGCCGGCTCCAGCGCAGTGGACTGTGCGTGGCGCTCGATCCCCATTGGTTGCGCAGCATTGGATCCGCTCGACATCACGTCAGTGGCTCCGTTGAGACTCCCACCATGCATGCGTCCATGCATGCGGTGGCCGAGCTCACTGAAAAGGTGGCCGAGCTCGCAGTCTCGGTCGACCTCGCGCCTGAGAGCTGGGAGGACCTTGATGCTGCCTCGCTCACTCTCCCAGCCGCGCCGCCGCCGCCGCCACCGCTTGCTGCACTGCCCTCATCCTCGAGCAGTTTGATCGACTACAGCCGCCCACCCGCGTACATGTACCGTTCACGGAGCATTTATCACATCAGTCAAGGCAGCCAGCCCTATTATGGTGACGGGAGCAGTGGCGGAGGCTCTGGCAGCGGTATTGCCGTTGGCGGCAGCGGCAGCGGCAGCGGCAGTGCTGCCTGGTACGAGCAGCGCCAAATCCAGACTGACCGATTTGGTCTGCGCACTTGAGATGTGTGAATTGATTTCGCTGGGATGACGATCGACTCTCGATGGGGTATTGGTCCGACTGGCAATGCCCCACGCCGTCGGTGCTGCACTACTTGTAAGAAAGGCTTGAACGTAATCTTATCGCCTGTCCAGGCACCCAGGACCAAATACAAACCGCGGAATACATTAACTGCCTCTAAACGACCGTCTGACAATTACAATCCCACAATTTATTTTGATGTGGGACGGGTACCGGTACAACGCACTTCTGATTCGCAGACTAAAAATAGTTCGCTGGATTCCTGGAGCTTTTCTGAAAATAAATTCCGGACGCGTTTCTAATGCGCTGTTGGTCCACTAGCGGCTCCTTCTTCCGTCTCGTCTTGCACTTGAACGACGAGACGGTTCAGACCATGCACAAGGTGTCGGCCGCGGAGGCCTTCTGCGTGAAGAAGAAGGTCACCATGAAGGACCTCGTCGACTCGCTCCTCCGCGCCCGCACGGCCAGCCTGAACCTCAACCTGATCTCGTCGCTCCTCGCTTCCGAGTGGCCTTCACCACCCGCAACGGCTCCAGCACCGGAAGCACCACCTCCGCCTCCACCTCCACCCCCCGCCCCCGCCCCCGCCTCCTCCAGCGTCTCTTCCACCACGACTCCCACGGCCGACGAGCTTGAGGCCTTGAGGCTGTGTTCCTATCGTTCGTCACCTTCGAAGAGCGAGATGCTGCCATACAAGGACAGGGCGGCCGTGGCGAGGGCGGCCGCGGCGGCCGAGGGGCTCGAGCTGGTGCCGTCGGCGACCGGTGAAACGGGCTTCAGGGGCGTGTACAAGCATTTTCGCAAGTACGCGTCGCATATCAGGGAGAAAGGCCAGAAGCGCCACCTCGGCATCTTCGAGACGCCGGAGGAGGCGGCCTTGTGCTATGCGAGGCACATTAGGGCGGATCGAGCTGCGCGTGAGGCGGCTGCGGTGATGGGCGCGACGTCACAGCCGCTCACGGCGGACGAGGCCAGGGCGGCCGCGGCGGCCGAGGGGCTCGAGCTGGTGCCGTCGGCGACCGGTGAAACGGGCTTCAGGGGCGTGTACAAGCATTTTCGCAAGTACGCGTCGCATATCAGGGAGAAAGGCCAGAAGCGCCACCTCGGCATCTTCGAGACGCCGGAGGAGGCGGCCTTGTGCTATGCGAGGCACATTAGGGCGGATCGAGCTGCGCGTGAGGCGGCGACGGTGAGGGGCGCAACGCCACAGCCGCTCACGGCGGACGAGGCCAGGGCGGCCGCGGCGGCCCAGGGGCTCGAGCTGGTGCCGTCGTCGTGTAATGAGACAGGTTTCAAATCCGTGAACAAGAGTGGCCCTCGCAATTACAAGGCGAGGATCATCGAGAATGGTACGATGAGACACCTCGGCACCTTCGCGACGCCGGAGGAGGCGGCCTTGAGCTACGCGAGGAGCATCGGGGCCGAGCGAGCGGCGCTTGAGGCGGCGGCGGCGAGGGGCAAAACGCCGCAGGCGCTCGCGGCGGGCGAGGCGAGGGCGTCCCTGATAGCCGGGCGATCGTGTGCAACACATTCCGATGCCTTGCAGATCGAGATGGAAGTAACCGTCCCGCCGGGCGTGCATCAGGGGCAGCACGTCCAGGTGCAAACGCCGAATGGCCTGACGCTCGTGCAAGTACCTCCTGGCGCGATGCCGGGTTCCTTGTTCACGGTCGCCCTCCCGCAGTCCTCGAGCAATTTGTCGGGCTTCAGCCACCTGGCCAACTCAGTTTCTTGTCTGGGCCAGTTCCCTACCATTGGCCCCATGGGCGGCGGGTGTGGCCTGGGCGGTGGCAGCGGCGGCGCACAGCAGTGGGGTTGGGACGGGCGTGGCGCCATGCCGCCGCCGCCGCCGCCGCCGCCGCCGCAGCAGCAGCAGCAGATGCCCTATTTCGGCGTCGGCGGCGGCGTGAGCAGCGCCATACCGATGCGCGCGGCGGACGAGCGCGCCGCTTCTGAACTCGTCTGGTCGGCCCAGATGCGCGGTGGCGGCGCCAAGAGCGGCTGGGGCATGTCACCCCTCGTCGCCATGCAGATCGAGATGGAAGTAACCGTCCCGCCGGGTGTGCAGCAGGGGCAGCACGTCCAGGTGCAAACGCCGAATGGCCTGACGCTCGTGCAAGTACCTCCTGGCGCGATGCCGGGTTCCTTGTTCACGGTCGCCCTCCCGCTACAACCAACTATGGCGGGCTTCCACCCTGCTCGTCTGGGCCAGTTCCCGCCCATGGGCAGCGTGGGCGGTTGGTGTGGCCTGGGCGATGTCAGCGGCGGCGCACAGCAGTGGGGTTGGGACGGGGGCGGCATGCCGCAGCAGCATCCGCAACCGCCGCCGCCGCCGCCGCAGCAGCAGCAGCAGATGCCCTACTTCGGCGGCGGCGGCGGCATGAGCAGCGCCAAGTCGGTGCGCGCGGCGGACGAGCGCGCCGCTTCCGAGCTCCTTTGTCTGAGCTCCTCTGTATGAGCTCCTCTGTCTGAGCTCCTCTGTATGAGCTCCTCTGTCTGAGCTCCTCTGTATGAGCTCCT
>ENA-UOXK01001542-UOXK01001542.1-mixed-culture-metagenome-genome-assembly--contig:-NODE-1542-length-15797-cov-45.172659_pt1 | contig 15797 bp, 18 predicted proteins | sample MGYA00238160_ERZ761638 | MGnify/ENA primary metagenome ERZ761638 (study PRJEB28912, sample SAMN08777098) | mixed culture metagenome | isolation source: Freshwater growth medium | place: USA...
ACTTAGCTCAACACGGACTTGCTAAGTCCGTGTTGAGCATGTGGTGTGACTATTAGATCCGTGTTGAGCAATAACCTCAACTAAAACTGTGCCGGTAACTCTCGCAGCCCCTCTCAAGCCTGTCATGCCTTCAAGCTTCAGGCGCAAAGTTGTCCTCGTTGAAGCCCACACCCATCTTTTTCTGCCAACTTGTGCGAATCACTCGAAGATTGTTCTTAGCAAATCCTTTGGGCCGGGTTCGGAGCGAAGAACGCCGAGGAACGAACAGAATTCAGTGTGAACGTCTCGTTTTTCACACACTCACTATGTTGGGCCTCCGGGTCCGCCCATACACATCTCAAGATTGGCGCTCTCCATCTGATCGCGCCGCGCCTCGAGGAATGCGCGGACCGCTTGCGCCTGCGCTTCGTTGAGATTTGGTACTCGATGGCCGCCCTCGGGCAAGAAGATCGTACACAGGGACGCCTCATCGATCGTCTCCATGAGCGCCCGCGTCTCTTGCGGCGGCACCTCGGTGTCTTTCCCGCCGTAAATGACGCACAAGGGAAGCTTCAACGGTGCCTTGCGTGCCGCCTCCATGAGCTCCAAATGCTCGTGGTGGCGGGATGCTCGTCCAGAGATGACCACGCAGAACAGTGACGGCGGCATGGAGATGGCTCCGCGCTGCGCGAGCACGCACAGCAGATGGGCGAGGGATCCTCCCTGCGAGAAGCCGAGGACGCCGTCGAACGGTCCCTCAGCGGCCACGTGAGCCGCTACCTTGTCGAGCGTCGCTTGCATGCCGTCGTACACGAGAGCATCCGAGTCGTGGTGCTGTCGAGCATTCCACCATTCGTAGTACGGCGGGCCGAAAGCCTTTTTGAGCATCGGAGGGAGCTTGCCCTCTGCCTCGGCGTCGCAGCGCAAGCTCCCGTCCATGTAGTGCAGCTCGCAAATGTCGTCGATGCTGGACGCAAAGTTGGAGAATACGGCCATCTGCTTGCGCAGCGAATCGCCGGAGAGCCGAAAAGAATGTAGGCAGAGGAGGCGCAGCTTCATTCTGCACGTCGTCCAAAGGGAAGCGCGCCTCTACAATGTAAGAGGCGAAGCCGCGGACCGGTTTCGTTGGACGAAGTCTTGGGGGATGATGAGGTTGCTCACAGGTGTGAAACGACTGTACCGAAAGTCCGAGTAGGCACCAATTCACAGTTGAAAAGGTCGTGCATCGTTTAACACCTTTCTTGTGAACGTCCGTCGGCTGTGTCTCGTCATCAAGTGTGACGAGCCGGGGGTGCCGCCGCGAAAGGGGATCAGCGCCGTCGCCGCCGACACCGCCGCGTCAGCTCGGAGCATGTCGTCCCTCATCAGCCTGGCTCGCTCGGGCAGCTTCCGGGCAAAATCCATGCGGCGCAAGTCGAAGAGTGACACCGTCATTGGCACCCTCGTCGACAGGTCCGACAGTTCGAACCCTGCGTTTGAGAATGAAGATAACCCAGATGAGCAGCTCCCCACTTACCAAAGTGCGGCCGAGAGAGCCTCAGCTTTTGCCTCCTCGGGATTGGCGATGGCCGGCGGCCTGGCCTCCTCGGCCTCGTCCGTTGCCGCTGCCACAGCCTCTGCCGCCGCCGCTGCTGCGGCCAACGCCGCAAAGGACCCTACTGCGGTAGCAAAGGCCGCGGCTGCTGCTGCTTCGGCGGCGGCGGCGGCGGCGGCGTCAGGGGTTTCCACGGCCGGCAACCTGGCTTCCTCGGGACTCGCGATGGCCGGATACGAGCTCCGTTCCACATCGAACCAAAATGAGTCACCCTCCGAACCCTTGCCAAACCGGAATCTGGAAGAGCCACTGCGGCTGCAGCGCTTCGCCGTCGGCCAAATGGTGTACTGCATGCGCAGCAGCGGGGACGAGTCGATCGGATGCGTCGTCGAGTACGACAGGCAGACGGGCCTCTACCGTGTCGAGCTCGAGGACGAAGACGACGCTGGCACGTGCCTGTACAAGGTTGTGTCGCAGGAGGCACTTCGGGAGTCGAAAGCGGTCAAGGGCAAGAGGCCTTCGACCTCGGGCATCGCCCCGGGCTTCAACGTGGGCGATGCCGTCTACGTCAAGAGGAGCGATGGGTCCGAGTCGATCGGTTGGATCAAATCGTTCGACGCCGCGAACAAGACGTACAAAGTCGAGCTCGAGAAGCAGGGCTCACAAAAGTTCAAGCAGGCCTACGCCAACATGATTCGGGCGATGCCGCCGGGCGCGGGAGGCGCCGCGGCGGCGCCCAACGATATGTTCAACTTCAGCGAGCCCCCGCCTCCCCCGCCGCCCGACCCGACGTTTGGTTTCGCGTCGGCCCCGTCGTTCGGGGCGGGCTTCGGCGAGTCGTTCGCCTCCCCTCCGCCACCGCCGCCTGGCGGGTTCAGCCAGTTCGGAGCCCCCTTTTCGCCACCACCGCCACCGCCACCGGACTCGTCTCTGATCTGAGCTGGTCGGGTCGGGTAGCGTCGGGGTTGATCTCGGCGCAGGCGCACCTGCTTACCTGCTTACGGATCGGCCGACGACGAATTCGTAACGGAATTTGACGAATTCGTAACGGAATTTGCTCTGCCGCGCGGACGGTGCGAGAGTCAGACCAAATCGAGGATGTGATCTCGTGCGCGAACTCGTGCGCGATCTCGTGCGGTTCGCAGCATAGAGATACTCCGGAGACCTCGGGAGAGATGGGAAATCCAGGGGAGGTCAGGGGAGATCCAGGGGAGATCCAGGGGAGATCCTGTGGGGGGGGATGAGAGCGCACGGCGCGGGGTCGTGCCACGAGACATCGGTGCGTTGTGAGTGTGCTGCGCGAGATTGTGAGTCTTTGTGTTGCATGCGATGCAGTGAGGTAGACGCGGCGTTATGCCGGCGCGATACTATGCCGACGTGTCGACGTCGACGGTCGGGCTGTCACGTGACCGCATGTGTATAGGCCCGTAGAGCTGCCTCTCGGCTAGTACCGGGGAAATTTCGGCGCGGCACGATTGAGGCGGATTCGGCTTATGTAGGCGTCGGGGCGGCGATTTTGATTCACCGTTTTGCGTATACGACATTACACATAAGACATATATTTCTCGGTCGGCATCGCGTTTATAAAACGCGCGTTCCTCGAGCCATTCAAATTTCAATTCCCAAACAGGTGTGGGGTTAGGGCCTTCTCATAAACATGAAAAATAGTAGACCACTCCCCCTTGGGTCAACCATTCAAATTCCCAAACAGGTGTAGGGGTGGGGCCTTATAAACATGAAAAATAGTAGACCACTCCCCCTTGGGTCAACCATTCAATTCCCAAACAGGTGTAGGGGTGGGGCCTTATAAACATGAAAAATATAGTAGACCACTCCCCCTTGGGTCAAGTGGCATGTCCTCGAGTAATCCGCCGCCGACCGGACAGAATCTGCGCGCCGTATCTCTGCAAATACCAAATTGATGCACAACTGCTTGATGAGTTGATGTATCTTTATTACACTCTGATACCGTATCCTATTTCTTTTCCTCATGTAACGTATACGCCTTTGTGCGTAGGTCACGCTATAAAGTATATTTATCGCTCCGGACGGTGCACGCTTGCACGGCGGCAACCGGGGGAAGTTGCATCGGCCATTCAGTAATGCGGCCATTCCAGACGTCTCCAATACCAATTCGAAACTCTTCTGTGTCACTGTGTGTCCCCCCCTCGGGTTCGACCCCCCGCCTCGTTCCGTTCAGACCAGCACGCTCGTCGCTAGCCCCTGCCGTCCCGACACAGACCAGTGCAAAAGAATCGGAAAACGGAATAGCGGTGTAGTTGAAAAACAAGGGCAAGGGAGGCGCCGCAACGGGCTCCGATCGCGGTTGCTGAGCCGGTGTCGGGGGTTGTCCTCGCTTGCCGCCGCATTTGGGGCATTACTATTTATTACTATTGGGCTACTATTCCCACAGCATATGTAGAGGGCACTGCTCATCAGGTGCCATGGGCTGTAGCTGCATGAGCACCTGCTCCTCCTGCCGGACTGAGAGCAGCTGCTGCCGCGTTGGATGTTGCTGCTTGCGCTCATTGCCTTGCAGAGAGAGACCCATCGTTTGTGGCCAGCCCCGATCTCCAGAGGCCGAGATCTCCAAAAGGCCGAGATCTCCAAAGGCCTCTGCAACCGGCCGCTTGTTCGATGTGCGCCAAATGACGGTGGATGGTGGCAGCGCAGGCGACGGCGCCAAGAATGAAGACGATCCTTGCTGCTTGCGCTGCTCGTCGTGCATGGCCGTGAACAGTGGGCTAGGGTTGGCCGTGAACAGTGGGCTAGGGTTAGCCGTGAACAGTGGGCTGCAGCTGCGGAGTGCGTCCAACGGGCGCTATTCGTCCAACGGGCGCAATTCGTCAAACGGGCGCTATTCGTCCAACGGGCGCAATTCGTCTAACGGGCGCTATTCGTCCAACGGGCGCAATTCGTCCAACGGGCGCTATTCGTCAAACGGGCGCTATTCGGAACTGCTCGGACCAGGCGGCGCGGGATGTTCACGTTCACAACTCGGACCAGGCGGCGCGGGATGTTCAACGGGTTGTAGAGAGCCGCGTCCTGAGGTGTGCCTCCCATCAATCTCTTTCGCCTCATCCACCGTGAGCGGCTGTGGCCCCTCACCCGTCGCCTCTGCCGCCGCTCGCTCCGTCGCAAGGTGCCTTGCATAGCACAAGGCTGCCTCCTCTGGCGTTGCGAAGCCCCCAAAGTTGCGTGATTGCTTGCCGTTCTTATAGACTTGCAGGTAATACTTGCCACCAATCAAGTTCACGCCCTTGAAGCCCGTCTGGTTCTTCGACGACGGCACCAGCTCCAGCCCCTCCGCTGCCGCGGCAGCCCTGGCCTCATCTGCTGTGAGCGGCTTTGTCGTATTCAGCCCCTCGCCTCTCTCTTTCGCCGCCTCTGCCGCCGCTCGCTCCGCCCCAAGGTGCCTTGCATAGCACAAGGCTGCCTCCTCTGGCGTTGCAAAGCAACCGAGACGGTACACCTTTCCGGTCTCATAGACGTCCACGTTGTACCTGCCACGAGTCAAGGTCACGCCCTTGAAGCCCGTCTGGTTCTTCGACGACGGCACCAGCTCCAGCCCCTCCGCTGCCGCGGCAGCCCTGGCCTCATCTGCTGTGAGCGGCTTTGTCGTATTCAGCCCCTCGCCTCTCTCTTCCGCCGCCTCTGCCGCCGCTCGCTCCGTCGCAAGGTGCCTTGCATAGCACAAGGCTGCCTCCTCTGGCGTTGCGAAGCACCCGAGGCGGTGCATCTTGCCGTTCTCATAGACGTCCACGTTGTACCTGCCACGTGCCAAGGTCACGCCCTTGAAGCCCGTCTGGTTCTTCGACGACGGCACCAGCTCCAGCCCCTCCGCTGCCGCGGCAGCCCTGGCCTCATCTGCTGTGAGCGGCTTTGTCGTATTCAGCCCCTCGCCTCTCTCTTTCGCCGCCTCTGCCGCCGCTCGCTCCGCCCCAATGTGCCTTGCATAGCACAAGGCTGCCTCCTCTCGCGTTGCGAAGCTGCCAAAGTTGCGTGATTGCTTGCCGTTCTCATAGATTTGCAGGTAGTACCTGCCATGAGTCAAGTTCACGCCCTTGAAGCCCGTCTGGTTCTTCGACGACGGCACCAGCTCCAGCCCCTCCGCTGCCGCGGCAGCCCTTGCCTTGTTCGCCCTGAGGTGCTGCACGTCATCTGTCGAAACTCGTGGCGTCGTCGAGGAGCCTGTGTCCATCCGGGACTCGCCAACGAGTACGACTTCAACCTCGATGGCAACCTCGATGGACTCGTCGATGTCATCAACTGCTTCCACTTCAACTGCGTCGATGTCGAGAACTGCTTCCACTTCCGTGGCTGTGCAGACCGTGTTCATGCTCGTGGCGGCACGCGCCCGGGCATTCGATGAGCCGATGTGTTCGCCGCTAGCGTAGCCGCCTGCTCCTAGTGGGCCGCTCATGCCGGCGCCTTGCAGGCGCGGGGCTTGCCTTGAACGCTTGCTTGGCATGCTCCATCCCTCGTCACATTTACCTGCGAATGGACACAAACATAGACGTTCGCGTGTGAACCCTTTTTTCTCACAAAAAGCCTGGTCGCACAACCGTGCTGATTGCTGAATAGCTGTATCGGCTGGGGAACTACGCATTTGTCGTCATTATGCGAAGATGATCGGCCCGAGGATAAACCATGGGATAAACCCACGGGGTAAGTTCCGAACTCGTAAAACGGCTTTATTATGTGATGCCGGTGGTGACGTACATTCGCGCCGCCTTCAGACCCTACCGCGGCGGAGGCTCCCCCCCCGAGGGCGGCTTCGAGCTCGGCGTCGATCTTGGCCCAGCGCTCCCCTCCGATGCGCCTCGCCTGCCCGAGGCAATCAAGCGCAATCAAGTACAATCAAAAGCAATCCACAGCAATCAAGGGTAATCAAGGGTAATCAAGAGTGCCTGGCCTTCTCGAGCTTGGGCTCCTTGGTCATCGGGTTATTTAAGAGCAATCAATGGTAATCAAGGGTAATGAAGAGTGCCTCGCCTGCTCAAGCTTGGGCTCTCCTTGGCCATCGGGTTGTTACTCAGGTCGATCGTCTTCGCCCTCGGAGGACCGACGCCCCTCTCGGAGACACACCTCGGAGGACACCCCTATAGTACATATCTATACCCAGCCGTCCGCCGCGCGTGGGTGATGAGCTCTCTACAGAGGGCCAAGCACGACATCATCAACTGCCACTCTGCCGTAGGGAGCTCAGCCAAAGTCCACAAGTGCTCGGTACAGCGCCAGGTCCAAAAGTGCCCGTGCTCGAGCTGCGATCTCGAGGACCCTATACTGTTTAGTCCCTGCACTCGACCCCCCCCGCGCCGCTCGGTGCACCCAGAACCACTGTGCATTGGCAGAAGAGCGTGCTTCCACAACAAGCGCCAGCATTGGTAGATGTGCTCTGCACGGGGCCTTCTTGCCATAGTGAGCACTGATCGGCCCTTGCCCCTTCAGCCTTTTGCTCATTTGGGGCATTACTATTGGGCTACTATTCCCACAGCATATGTAGAGGGCACTGCTCATCAGGTGCCATGGGCTGTAGCTGCATGAGCACCTGCTCCTCATGCCGGACTGAGAGCAGCTGCTGCCGCGTTGGATGTAGCGCATTGGCGATGCTGCTCGCGCCGTCGGCGGGCAGGCGCACCAGGAATGTCGTCCCGGGTGCAACATTGGGCACTGTGACGCGGCACCGCCTTCCCGATGGTGTGCTCACGGTGATTTCGTCGCCCGCGTACTTGCCCGCGGGGCACTGGACCTGGATGAGGTCGAGTGGTGGTGGCGGCGGCGGCGCGGCCACGGTACCCTGCGGCTTCGAGACGGGCCGTGCAACCGGCATCCTTCCATACGGCATTGGTGGCCCCGCTCCGACCAAAACATCGTTTCCTGAAGCCGGCTTGACGGCAGTGGCATCCATCGCAGGTGCTGGTGAAAGTGCCGCCGCAGGCGCAAGCGCAGGCGCAGGCGCAGGCGCAGGCGCAGGCGCGGGCGCAGTGGCCGTCGGCGGTCGCGCGTCGGCCGGAGACTTGCTGGCCCAAGGCAACTTGGGGCCAAACTTGCATTTCACGTAGTAGAGGGTCGAATAGCGCTGCCCCGAGGGCGACACATACACCCAGCAATGCCCTGCGCCGCCACCTATCTTTGCCTCAATCGACCAGCCCTCCGCCGCGGCGCCCGCCCACAGCGCAGCGTCGATGGCGGCGACGTCGATGGCGGTGGCGTCGGGTGAAGGCGTGCACCCCGCGCACAACATCAGCATGTGCGTGCCCAACTTGCTGCGCTGCCACCCCTCGCACGGCCCGACAATGGGACAGCTCGAGCACAGCCGCTGCAGCGTGCAGCCCGCGTGGATGTCCTTTCGCGTGCAGCGGCTCGTCTCCCCAGGGGCTGGGGCTGGGGATGGGGCCAGAGAGGCGGTCATCACTGCGGTCGGGGGCATCGGCGTTGTCGTGGGCGTCGGCGCTCTCGATCGCGCTGCTGCTGCCTCGTCGAGGCGCGCGCGCTTTCCCTCCGGCATTGGTGGCCCCATTGACATCAACGTGTCATCCAACGCGGCGGCCGCGCCGACGTCCGACGGCCCACTGTTGATGTAGTGCGACTTGAGGTGCGTCTTCAGGTTGTACTCCTGCGCGAATCGCTTATCGCACCCCGGGAAGGAGCACGCAAATGGTCGCTCGCCCGTGTGCGTGCGCATGTGCGAGCGAAGGTTGAAATCGAGGGAGAAGCGCTTTCCACAGCCCACAAACGGGCACAGGTACGGGCGCTCGCCCGTGTGCGTGAGCGAGTGCCGCTTCAGCTTTGACGAATCGAGGAAGCGCTTGCCACATCCTTCCACCTGGCAGACGTACTGTTTCTCGCCGTGCGTCGTGTGCATGTGCTTGCGCAGCGAAGCCGCATCTGCGAACTCCTTGCCGCAGCCCTCGAGCAGGCAGAACTGCAGTTCCCCAAGGTGCCTTGCGTAGCTCAAGGCTGCCTCTTGTGGCGTTGCAATGCACCCGGGGCGGTGCACCTTGCCATTCTCATAGACGTCCACGTCGTACCTGCCATGTGCCAAGGTCACGCCCTTGAAGCCCGTCTGGTTCTTCGACGACGGCACCAGCTCCAGCCCCTCCGCTGCCGCGGCAGCCCTGGCCTCATCTGCTGTGAGCGGCTTTGTCGTATTCAGCCCCTCGCCTCTCTCTTTCGCCGCCTCTGCCGCCGCTCGCTCCGCCCCAAGGTGCCTTGCATAGCACAAGGCTGCCTCCTCTGGCGTTGCAAAGCAACCGAGACGGTACACCTTTCCGGTCTCATAGACGTCCACGTTGTACCTGCCACGAGTCAAGGTCACGCCCTTGAAGCCCGTCTGGTTCTTCGACGACGGCACCAGCTCCAGCCCCTCCGCTGCCGCGGCAGCCCTGGCCTCATCTGCTGTGAGCGGCTTTGTCGTATTCAGCCCCTCGCCTCTCTCTTTCGCCGCCTCTGCCGCCGCTCGCTCCGCCCCAATGTGCCTTGCATAGCACAAGGCTGCCTCCTCTCGCGTTGCAAAGCCCCCGAGGTGGCGCGTCATGCCGTTCTCACAGACGTCCACATAGTACCTGCCACGAGTCAAGGTCACGCCCTTGAAGCCCGTCTGGTTCTTCGACGACGGCACCAGCTCCAGCCCCTCCGCTGCCGCGGCAGCCCTTGCCTTGATCGCCCTGAGGTGCTGCACGTCATCTGTCGAAACTCGTGGCGTCGACGAGGAGCCTGTGTCCATCCGGGACTCGTCAACGAGTACAACTTCAACCTCGATGGAGTCGTCCATGTCATCAACTGCTTCCACTTCAACTGCGTCGATGTCGAGAACTGCTTCCACTTCCGTGGCTGTGCAGACCGTGTTCATGCTCGTGGCGGCACGCGCCCGGGCATTCGATGAGCCGATGTGTTCGCCGCTAGCGTAGCCGCCTGCTCCTAGTGGGCCGCTCATGCCGGCGCCTTGCAGGCGCGGGAACTGCCTTGCCATGGTATCTTCGTCCATGCATGGGTCTTGTGGGCTCTGGGAAGCCATGGAGACTCGTTCGTGTGAACCCTTTTTTTTCTCACAAAAAAGCCAAGCTCGCACATCCGTGCTCAAAACAATGTAGCCTGCATCGGCTGGGGAACGACGCATTTGTCGTCATTATGAGAAGATGATCGGCCCGAGGATTATAACCCACGGGGTAAGTTCCGAACTCGTAAAACGTAAGTGGTCACTTTCACGTTTCCAGCGGTGCGTCAGAGCTCCGTCTTCTCCATGAGTGCTGCCGATGGTGACATATTCGCGCCGCCGTGAGCGCCACCTTCAGAACCTACCGCGGCGGAGGCTCCCCCCCCGAGGGCGGCTTCGAGCTCGGCGTCGATCTTGGCCCAGCGCTCCCCTCCGATGCGCCTCGCCTGCCCGAGCAATCAAGCGCAATCAAGTACAATCAAGAGCAATCCACAGCAATCCACAGCAATCCACAGCAATCAAGAGTGCCTCGCCTGCTCAAGCTTGGGCTCCTTGGTCATCGGGTTAATTAAGAGCAATCAATGGTAATCAAGGGTAATCAAGAGTGCCTCGCCTGCTCGAGCTTGGGCTCCTTGGTCATCGGGTTAATTAAGAGCAATCAAGGGTAATCAAGGGTAATGAAGAGTGCCTCGCCTGCTCAAGCTTGGGCTCCTTGGTCATCGGGTTGTTACACAGGTCGATCGTCTTCGCAGCGGACTGCGAGGCGTTGCCGCACCAGGACTCACACCAGAGCCACTCCTCGGGCAAGGAGTGGATGGGCACCTGATGAGGGACGCAATCAGACGCAGTCAGACGCAATCACCATGCCCTGCAGGTAGTTGGGTACGTCCTGATGAGGGACGCAATCAGACGCAATCAGACGCAATCACCATGCCCTGCAGGTAGTTGGGTAAGTCCTGGTCGAGGTTGGCAAGCGAGCTCGGGTCAGCTGTGAGCGACTGATACGTCGACCGGTAAATGTCACCCACGCCCTGCTCGCTTGCCCACGACGGCGCGCTCGCCCCCCCTGCTGCCCGAATCGATCGGAAGGCGGCCAGATCCGCGACGAAGAGCGCGGAGATGTGGTATGGTTTGCCGCCGAGCGCGCCTGCCCAGAAGCCGGTCTCCCAAAAGCGGAAGCCCTTGGTTGCCATATTTGGGTCGGCGCGGCAAAAGGGCGTCATGGCCACCGGAGCGCCGAGGAGAGGCCTGCCGCAAAGGTGTGAAGTTCGGTTGGGTGTGAAGTTCGGTTGGGTGTGAAGTTCGGTTGGGTGTGAAGTGCCACATTGGGGAGCATCGGAGGTCATCAGGGTGGCAATCAGGGGCGAGGTCCCGTTGGACGATCAGGATGGCAATCAGGATGGCAATCAGGGCGGCAATCAGGGTGGCAATCAGGGTGCCCATTAGTGTCCTTCCGTGGCAATCACCTATCCCAAAGTTCTGCGAGGTCGCCCTGGACGATTTGATCCGCGTCGACGTAGATGATCTTGCGGAGCGACTGCGACGGAGGCAATTAGGGCTCATCAGAGGTAATCAAGAGGCAATCAGCTCCTCGACGAAGATGATCTTGCGGAGCGACTGCGATGAAGGCAAGGTGAGGACGAGACAGCCCATCGGAGATTCGTCGGAGATCCATCGGAGATTCATCGGAGATTCGTCGGACTCCATCGCAATCATCGCCTTTCACCTGTGGGAAGAGCACGTCGAGAAACAGGATCTTGTACCCCCAGATGAGCCGCTGCTTCTCCGTCTGCTCTCGCAGGTGAGACGGCCAATCGTACTGCACGATCGCCACCTGATGAGGGACGCAATCATCCACAATCAGACGCACTCGGGCGCACTCAGACGCACTCAGGCGGCCAATCGTAGAGCACGATCGCCACCTGATGAGGGATGCAATCACCTGAGCGCCAACGGCCGTTGCGAGCGCGCCGCTGTTCACAGCGTGACGGAAGGCGGGCGAGAGGAAGTTGCCAAGGATCCAAAACTTCAGTGGGCGGCTCGCGCGCTCAACGGCCGTCTTCATCATGATGCGTAGGAAGCGCTCATAGAGCAGCCCCGATGCGAGGGAGAAGATGTGGACTGTTTCGTCGAGCGCCGTACCGGCGGCGGCGGAGGCGGGGGCGGCGGCGAGAGCCGGGGCGGCGGTGGTGCGTGTGCTCAAGCCATGATTTGGGTCTGCGCCGACGAGAATGTCGAGCGTCGCACCGGTATACGAGAGGAGCGGCACGGGGAGGGCGCGGGCCGGAGGCGCGGCGTAACGGCTGCCCGGGACGGCGGCGCCGTAGCGGGCGCCTGTAGCGGCGCCGTGGCGGGCGCTCAGGAGCTCGGCGCCGGAGGCGAGCGAGATTGACCACAGCCCAGGCCCCGGCGCCTGCAATTGAAAGTACCTGTGGGGAGGGGGGGGGCAGGGCGCCGTGGTGAGCACGTGCATGCGCCGAGACATGCCAGAGGTCGATCGGGGTGCAGTCGGGGTGCAGCGCATACTCGGAGCCGATGACGAGGGTATCCGAAGCGGGCGCGTGGACGAGATTGACGAGATTGACGAGATCGCGGCTCGCGCCCATCTCGGCCGTCGGAGCTCGCGCCGTAGTGAGCGCCGTACCGAGCGCCCGATGCAGCTCGAGGGCCGCCGCTGTGCATGCATTCCCTCCGGCGGAGGCGGCGTGCCCATCCGCATCCGCTTCGGTCATCTCGCGCCGCCGCTTGCCTGATGAAAGGGGCAATCAGTGTTGGCCACCCTCAGAGTCGTGCAGAGGCCATCAGAGGTAATTAGAGAGGCCATCAGAGGTAATTAGAGAGGCCATTAGAGGTAATTAGAGAGGCCATCAGAGGTAATTAGAGAGGCCATCAGAGGTAATTAGAGAGGTCATCAGTGCTCCCTCGCCACCGCCGCTGCTGCTTACCCTTCTTGCCATGAGCTGCCTTCTTGCCGCCGCCGCCGCCGCCGCCGCCGCCGCCCTTGGCACCGCCGACACCACCCCCCGAGCGATCCACACACTTTCCGGTGACAAGCAAGGCGCTGAGCGAGTAGGCTGCATGCACGGACTGGCTGGACTGTAGCGTGTGCAGCCGCAGATTGTCGAGGTCGGAGCTCGCGGCGGAGATCGTCATCACCCAACCTGGTGGCGCCTCGGGCGGAGCGTGAGCGTCTGATGAGGGACGCAATCAGACGCAATCAGATGCAATCACCTGGTGGCGCCTCGGGCGTGAGCGTGAGCGTCTGCGGCGCCCTCGGCCGAAACATCTCAAAGGTGGCCGCGGGAGGCGCCGTCTTGAGCGGATCGAGCTGCACGGCGAAGCTGTGGAACGCGGAGAGAGAGATAGAGAGAGACGTGCCCATCCCATCAAAAGCCATCAAGGGTCCATCAAGAGCAATCATGCGCAATCATGCGCAATCAAGAGCCATCCAGAGCAATCCAGAGCAATCCAGAGCAATCACCTGTGGAAGGCATCGAGGGGCATCGAGGCAGCGGATGGCTCGGGGGACCAAAGGCTGCCCATCACGGCGCCTTCGGCGAGATCGTCGGAGCTCGGCGGAGATTTCGGTGCGAGGAGGAGCGTCACGCGTGCATGCATCTCCTCCCGCAGAGCGATCAGCAGGGCAGCTATCTTGTGCGCGTGCACCTGCCGAGGTAATGAGGGAGGTAATCAGCATGCGATCCGCAGGGCAGCTATCTTGTGCGCTTGCACCGTGAGAGGATCGACGATCGCAACCAAGTGCAGCGCGGCGCCATCCCCTATCCCCGCAATCTCGAGGCAGCTCCCCTCTCGAGCACAGCGTTCCAAATTAGGGTTGAGCACCAGCCGGCGTGCATGCAGTCGGCGCGAGTCGGCATGCACATTCGAAGGCGACTCGGGATTCCATACGCGCTCCTCGAGGACCCGTACCTAATTAGGGAGGGTAGGAGGAGGGCAATCAGAAGCCATTAAGAAGCCATCAGCATGCAAGCGCTCGCCAATCCAATCGCTCCCCGTGCATGCGTACCACTCCCGCCAACTGGGTCGCCTCTGCTGCCGCAGACGCCTTGCCGCTCGCCGCTGCCTGCCCATCCGCCCAATACGGCGCTGCCTGCCCATCCGCCTCTCCACCCGCCGCCGCCCCCGCCGCACGGATGGCATCGCGCACAGTCTCCTCCTTGGCAGCTACTGCGAGCTGTGCAGAATAAAAGGGCGCCACCTTCCCCCTTGACATGAGCACCTCGAGCAGCGCACTATGGAGCTCGCCCGATCTCGCACTATGCATCTCGCCCGATCTCGCCGTCGCCTCGGTGCCGGTAAGGTTGGCGCCATCGCTCAGGGCACCTTCCTCGATGAGCGCACGGACAACCTGATGACAGTGGCGATTAGAGGTCCTCAGAGGCCATCACAGGCAATCATCAGGGCGCCCTCCTCGATGAGCGCACGGACAAACTGAGCTTCTCTCGTGAGCGCAATCAGACGCAATCAGACGCAATCAGACGCAATCAGACGGCCAATCGTACTGCACGATCGCCGCCTGATGAGGGATGCAATCACCTGAGCTTCTCTCGTGATTGCAAGTGCAATCATCTCCCCCCAGAGCGCCTCGCCTGAGAGCGCCGTAATGGGCGCCTCGGGGATCAGCACCAGTCCGTTGAGAAGGGCGACGGGTAGGGAGGCAGGTAGCCCGAGCAGGTTGGCGGCCAAGTCCATGGCTTCCACACGCTCGGCGGCCTCGAGCCCTATGCCTTCGCCGATCATGCCGAGCTGCAGGAGGACCTCCTCCGCGCGCCGTGCCGGGCGGCTACCGTCCGTGGCATTCGCCGCCTCCGAGCCTGCCGACGCCGTCGCCTCCTCCTCTGCCGCCGCCGACTTGGCCTTGCGCTTCTTGCCCTTCTTGCCTCCTCCTCCCCCCTTGGCGCCCCCCGCGATGACCTCGAGCGCCGCCGCCACAGCGTCCACGAGCACCTGCCGTGGGACCGTCGGCTCAAGAGCTGGTAATGAAGGAGGCAATCAGCATGCAATCACGAGCACCTGCCGTGGGACCGTCGGCTCAAGAGCTGGTAATGAGGGAGGCAATCAGCATGCAATCACGAGCACCTGCCGTGGGACCGTCGGCTCAAGAACAGCGGAGGCACGCTCAGTACGACGCGCATCGCCCTCGGCCACCGTCGTCGCGTCGTCCTGAGCGCTCCCCGCCTCCGCCTGCGCGTCGCCGTCCGTGTTTGCTGCAGCCAGCGCATCACTTTCGTCCGCCCCCGCCGCGTCCCCCTCCTCGGCTGCGTCCACCGGTGCTGCCGCCAGCTCGGGTGCCCGCCGCGGCGCTCCAACTGCCGCCCCCGCCCGTGCGCCGAGGGTGCGCAGGAAAGCGATCAGTGCCGCCTTGCCCCCCACCGCATGCAAGTGCACGAGAGCGCGCGTGGCCAGATTGGAATCTCCGCTACCTAGTTAGGGAGGGTGGGAGGGGGGCAATCAGGGGCCATCAGCATGCAAGTGCCCGCGAGAGCGCGCGTGGCCAGATTGGAATCTCCGTTACCGTCCGCCGAGCGAGCAAGCACCCCAATCCGAAGAGGCGCGCTCCGCTTCAGGATGGTCGCCACGTAGCCGGCCGTGCGCGCGCCGTGCATCGTCGCCGGGTCGAAGGCGAAGATGGCTGTGAACAGGTTATGCCTTGTGAACTGGCGCGCGCCCCGAAGGCCCTTTTTAAGCGCCGAGCTTAGATCCGAGGGCCATGTTTTGAAGCCCCCATCCAAATTAGGCGCGCTCAGGTCACTCAGCCAGAGCGTGGCGCTCTCGAGGCTGCGGGCGTCGATGCGCACCGGGGGCGGGGGCGCCGTCGTGAGCAGCGCGCTCACGACAGTTGGGCGCAAGCCGAGCTGCACGAGCTGGGCCGCTGTGTTCGCCTCGGTGAGCACGAGCTTCATCGTGTGCTGCACCAAGTCCGCACCTGCATGCAATGAGGGAGGGATGGGAGGTGCGCTCAGCATGCAATCGCGGGTGGTGGGATGGGAGGCGCGCTCGAGGCGCCAAGGCCACACGCATGAGGTAATCAGAGGTAATCAGAGGTGATCAGAGGTAATCAGAGGTAATCAGAGGTAATCAGAGGGGCCAAGTCCGCACGGGTGAGGTCGATTGGTAAGCCGTTGAGCAGCAGTGAGTTGCATGCTGATTGCAAAAGCGGCCGGATCGCGATGAGCGAGCGTACCTGATGAGGGAGGTAATCAGGCAGGCCATCAGCGGCAGTTAGCATGCTGGTAGCAGCATTGCTCGGAGTGTGTCACGAGGGGTTCGTCACGAGGGGTTCGTCACGAGGGGTTCGTCACGAGGGGTTCGTCACGAGGGGTT
>ENA-UOXK01001549-UOXK01001549.1-mixed-culture-metagenome-genome-assembly--contig:-NODE-1549-length-15775-cov-80.493893_pt1 | contig 15775 bp, 12 predicted proteins | sample MGYA00238160_ERZ761638 | MGnify/ENA primary metagenome ERZ761638 (study PRJEB28912, sample SAMN08777098) | mixed culture metagenome | isolation source: Freshwater growth medium | place: USA...
GAGGAGCCGAGGACCCAGGCGAGACACCAGGAACCAGTGGGACCCATCGCGAGAGACGATTTCCCCACTGCAAAAAACGTGTCTGGTGGCGGACGATCCGTGCTTCTGAAGTAGACAACACGTAAGCATTACAGCCGTGAAGACAAAACAATACAATACAGGCCAGATGTTCACAACACACCAACACGCACAGACCAAACTCAAACCAAGCGTGAAGGTCGAACACACGTCACAGCCGCTTCATTCTCCATGGAGAGGAACATTCACCATGACATTCACGTACCGGTTGTAACATTCACAGCCGGATCGAGAATCTGCGAGGAGCCGAACTTTTCGATGCGTGGCCGGCCCGTTTTGTCGGTGGAGACTTGGTTCAGGCACAGGTCGTCATGCTCGGACGCGGCGCGCGTCGGCTGGCATTCAATTCCCAAACAGGTTACTAGCTAGAAGCTAGGGTGTAGGGATCTGGGATGCAGGGCAACCTTAAAACGTCAGCTCATCGTGCACGTTCGCGCATCACCAGCGCATCACGTCGTGGACCCGACCTCCTGAGCGGGCCCGCTGAGGGTCGTTCTTTACCTTAGGATCTTTACCGTGCCCCTCCCCCTGCGTGTGGGGGAGCGCTGCGGGCACCAGCCTGCCCTTTAACATTATCTTTGTAACACCTTGGCCAACATCATCGACGAGCCAAACGGGTCGCGCAGCGCTGCCCATTGTGCAGGCTCCAACGTGACTGGATCGGTGTATCCGCGCTTGCGCCAAAAGTCGACCGTGTCGAGACCGGAGAGCGTCACGATGCACTGCACGCCCTCGGCCGCGAGCCAGCGCTCGACGCTGCGCAACAGGAGCGTGCCCAACCCCCGGCGCGCGTGCCGGCCGCTCACGGCGAGCAGCTGCAACTCGCACAGCCAGAGTGGTGCTTCGTGGAGCACGAATGTACACGCCGCGATCGTCGTCACGCGCTCGCCGCCATCGCGCCGCTGCAGCAGCGCGGTTCGCGTCATTGGCGCATCCACGAGCTCTTGCAGGAAGTCTCGCTCTTGGTCTCCGATGTCGACGTTACACTTCGGCAGGCGCTGCCGGTAGAGATTCACAGCATCCTCGAAAAGGAAATACTGTCCAGCGATGTGGTCATTCCGGCCACCACCAGAGCCTCTGCGTGTGGCGGCCGGCTGTGCTGACAGTAGCAACCCAGTCAGCCCGGCGACCTGCGATCCCAGAGCCTCGTTGTCAGCCAGAAGCAGATCGACTGTTCCGTCAGGCGACGCAGCCGGCTGCCGGCGCGCCCGCTTCGCGCGCGCATGCTGTGGAGGCTGGTTCTCTTCCCCAGATCGAGCTCCTTCGAGCATTCCTTTTGGTCTGCCCTTATCCTCCGAATCCTCATCGACAACGAAGCGGCCCTCAACGATGGCGGCGAGCAAAGCTGCCTCCCGTTGCGGCCGCCACGTGCCGTGCAGCCGTACAAGCAGCGGCGTAGAAGCAACTGCCGTCAAGGCGGGCGCCTCGGCCGGGGCGCCTTGCAGTACGGCGCCGGCGGCAAATAGGAGCTCTGATAACACGCACTTGTCCAGCACGGTCTGCCCAACGATGGCCACACACATGCCGGCGAGCACTCCAGAGCCTGACTCGCGAGAGTTACGAACGCCATCCAGAGACGGATGCACTCGCTCGAATGACGACGGATCGGCGAGTGAACCCAAATCCAGAGACGCGCGCGCCCACTCCTCAGAAACAAGCCACATCCCTCGCGCCGCCGCGGTAAGAAAGATGAGACTCCGCTTTGGCACGCTGCCACCGCCGCACACGCAGACGCCTGCGCCAAAGATGGGGTTGTGCGTCGTTTGTGCAGCCATCTTTATGACGTTTGACGCTATCGCTCGCATGGGGGCCGATATCCCCGTGAAAGTCACGGCGACGACCATCGGTGCTGTCAAGGCAATTTTTGCGCTTTTGGCGGGTAAACGATACCTCGCAAAAACTTTGAATCGTACATCACAGGCTCGCGCGGAAGAGTGTGAATCCTAAAGTGAATTCCGCACAGTTTCACAACCGAATTCCGGATAATTTCAAAACCTCCTTTTCACAGCTTGGACCCGAAATGCCGGACTGCACCGGCTCAGGCTACAAGCGAACTGCCGCGTCGATGGTGCTGCTTCCAAGTGATCCTCCGCGCGTAGGTACGGCGGGTGGTGGTACGGCTGCCAACCGCACCAACTTTGATTCCACTGCATACGGCCGCAAGGCCACTGCGGCAAGGGCCGATCAAGCGGCAGCAGCAGCGGCGGCCGCAGCGAACGCGCTCAGCCAGTTTGCACATCCAGCCGCTCCCGCCAGCAAGGACGCACCCGCTGGCTGGCCGTCTAGCCGTCGCGACATGGACGTGAGCTCAATGGCAGCGCTCAGGGCCGAGCAGCTCAAGGCGGCTAGTCACTCTGGCGGCGGCGCCCAGCAGCAGCACCAGCACCAGCAGTCCTCTGCGCTGGCCGCCGCCGCAGCTGAGAAGGCGCCGTCGCACGTGCTCGTCGCGCGTGCGCTCGGACCAGTCGCGGGCCGCGCGATCGTGACGGAGCGTCGTGCGTTCCTTGCGCAGATCGACGCGGCGGAGCATCGCGTGCGCGAGCTCGAGCTCCAGCTCCAGCAGGAGCGCGAAAAGGTGCCCATGCTGCGCGCACGGGAGGAGGCGGCGTACGCGAGGGAGGCGATGCTGCGCGATGAGCGCGACGCGTCGTTCGCGGGCACAGAGGCCACGCGCCTCGAAGGCGAGCGGCTGCGCGCGAAACTCGACAGCGAGCGCGCGCGCGCGGACCGCGCAGAGGCGCGATGCGACGAGCTGCGCCGCGCTTCAGAAAGCCAGTGCGCGAGCCTGCGCGACGAGCTCGAGGTGACACAGGCCGACTGGCGATGTGCCGAGGCCGAGGCGCGCCAGGCGGAGCGCGGGCTGGCGGTCGCGCAGTGCGAGCTCAAGGGCGCGGCGGAGCGCGTCGAGCGCGCCGAGCGCCGCGCGCGCGACGAGGCGATCAAATGTGCTGAGCTGCTCAAGGCCGCCGAGAAGCAGTGCAGCACCCTCGCGCTTGAGCGGGAGGCGGCGCGGCGCGAGGCGGCCGCCGCCGAGGCCGCGCTGCGCGCCAAGGAAGAGCACAACCAGCAGGTGATCGCGCTGATGAGAGAGGAACGTCAGACGCTGCGCGCGGCCGCTGATGCCGCCGAGGCCCGCTGCCAGCTCGCGCTGAATCAGGTGGCCGTCATCGAGCGAGACCGGACGGTGACGCGCTCGGAGCTCGCGGCCGCCAAGCTCGAGCTGCAGGCGGCCGCCGACGCGTCGAACCAGCGCGCCGCCGAGTACGAGCTGCGCGAGCGACGGACGCGCGTCGAGGCGCACGAGGCGGTGACGCAAGCGCATGCGCTCGCACGGCAGCTCGGAGAGCGGTGCTTACAGGCGGAGCGGCAGGCACATGTGCACTCGCTCCTGGTGGATGAAGCGCTCAGCTCTGCGCACAGCGGTCAGGCCGCCGCGAGCCGCACCGAAGTGGCGCTGCGCCTCGAGCGTCAAAAGGCGCTGGACCAGCAGACGGGCGCCAAGGAAGCCGAATGGGGGCGCTTCGCGATGCTCCGCGAGAGCGCCGACGCCGCCGGCCACCCCCGCGCTGCTGACGGTGGCGGCGCGGGCGGGCTGGCCGTGGGAGGGTTTGGCGTCGGCGCGTCGGCGAAGCCCGCGGAAGCGCTGCTGAGCCTGGCACCGCCTCTGTCGCCCGCGACGCCGCTGACCGCGACACTTGCCTCCAGCGGCAGCGAGCTGGGCAGAGCGTTCGATGCCTCGTCGTCGGCTGCGGCGCCGTGGTGGTGGGGCACTGCAGCCAGCAGCTGTGGTGGCGCTGAAGCGCTGCCGCCGCCGCCGCCGCCGCCGCTGCCTATGGCAGCATCGCCCGAGCGGCGGGATGGCGACCGAGCAATCGACGCGGGAACATTCCCTTGCAGTCATACGCAAGACGCAATACGTAAATCTTAGATATGCGGGTCAAATTCTCAAAAATACGCAATAATTACGCAAAACGGCTGAACGCGAATGCGCGCGCATAAAGCGCGCATATGCCGCGGCGTCCTCGGCGGACGCGAACAAAAGCCGAAAAGCTCGGCTCCGCCCCTCGCCAGCGGCCAGCCCCGCGGACCCCGCGCCGGACCGGGACCGTGCGACTTTTCACTCGTAAAACCCAAAACGCGAATTTACCAAGGTGTTTACCGAAGCGTGCACGCTCAAGACGCTGTATGACGCAATTGGAATTGCGTTGCGTTGGTTTGACGCTCGTTACTATCTTACTAATCGCTCCTACGCGCTACCGTCGCTAGTTAATGAGACAATGTCAATGACGCTGTGAGCGCGATTTATGCGTACCGCAGATTGATCTTTGATGCTTACTGTTTGTTCCCGAGAACCTAGTGTTTGTTCTGTTTTACATTAAAACAGCGTTGTCAGTTAACTTTTACCATCGGGGATCGGGGATCTGACTCTATCGCCCGCGCCGCCCCGGCGCCTGGGCCGGCAGCCTCGCAATCGTAAACGAGCGGCGGCACCGCGCCCGGGACTGAGCGGGTGCATGTTGTCCCGCCCGGGAGAGAGCATCAGCATGTCCATGCATTGTTGTACGCATAACCACACACACGCACTCCTCCCACGGTACGGGGTGCGCGACGGCTCGGGGGTTCGGCCGAGATGCGAGTGTGGGAGCCGCTCGAACTCACGCCAAGCCCTCGATCTTTGGCGCCGGACCGGCAAAGAAATGGTGGTCAGTGAGCTCCTGGAGCTCCTTGGCCATCAGCATGCCCTCCGCGCGCGCGACGACGCTCATATCGTTGATAAAGAGGATTGTGGGCAGCCCATTGATCTTGAGCACCGAGGCCACCTCGGGCTCCTCGTCTGAGTCGATCTTCAGAAAGCGGCACTTGTCGCCGTATTCGGCGGCAACCTTCTCGAGCTGCGGCGCCATGAGCTGGCACGGGCCGCACCACACCGCGTATATGTCGACAACGATGGGCGTGGAGCAGTCCTGGATCTCCGCCTCAAATTCAGCGGTGTTGACCTTCCGGACGGCCTTCATCAGCAGCTGCCGCTGCCGCGGCGGCGCCCTGCTGCTGCTGCCGACAAGGCCAGGGCTGCTCGCGAGGAACCCGGAGGCCTTCTGCAACGAGAGCAGGAGCAACGACAGAAGCATGTGGCGCCGCATAATCAGCCAGAAATCGAGATCGTTGTAGCGAGGCACACCGTGAACACTTCTTCGGCGTGGCGCAACACTATCCGGAAACGCGAGGGAAGTAAGTTTCGTTTGGTTCACACGCGTAGTTGTCGTGCCGCGAAGGTGCCTGTCGAGCTCATCAGCTCCTTGCTCAGGGCCGTGAATTTGCCGTTTGTCATGGAAGACTACGTGCTCACCATGGATGGCTGCCTGCGGCTCAATGAGCAACTGCAGAAAAAAATAGCCAACGATATGCCTGGCGAAATTGCTGATGTCCTCACGACGCTGATGGCTAGCGATATCAAGGGCAAGCTCAAGGTGCGCGCGCCCTGCACTCGGTGCTGCCCTGACCAGCCTGCCAGGCTGGAACGACGCCCATCCGACGCATGCCTGCACACGAATCCGCAGAATATTGCAGAGTCCAAGCTTGGCGCCACCGTCCAAAAGTTGACCAAGCACGATGATGGAAAGGTCAACTCACTAGCAACAAAGCTCAAGAACTCGTGGGCAGCGGCAGCGGCGCAGGCCAAGGCTGCTAAGGCGCCTGCCTCTGAGGTGAAGCCGGATCCGGGCGCAAAGGTCGAGCCGGCGGTCGAGCCGGCGCCGGCGGCGGCAGCAGCAGCAGCAACAGCAGCAGCCGCAGCAGCAGCAGCAGCAGCAGCAGAAACCAAGCCGATGGTATCTGGCCCCTCGTCTTCCGGACTGGTGGCGGCGGTGAAGCCCGAGCCCGTGCCGCTCACGGCAAGCAGCAGCATAAGTGTGTCGGCTCCCTCGCGCTCCACGAGCAAGACGGGCGACCAGACGCGCGACATGGTGCGCGAGAAGCTGCAGGATGCCTTCGAGGTGGGCAAGGAGGCGAACGCGCGCTACCTGCGGGAACAGTACGTGGATACGGCCGCGATGGCGGAGGAGGCGGAGAGCAACATGAACGCGCACTTTGGTGGCACGACAAAGGATTATAAGGCGCGCTTCCGCTCGCTCATCTTCAACCTGAAGGACAAGAACAACCCGGAGTTCATCCGTATGGTGATGACGGGCCAGCTGCACGTGAACGATCTCGCGGTTATGGAGGTGCGCGAGATGGCGAGCGATGAGATGAAGAAGCAGCGCGCTGCCCACACCGAGTATGCGAAGATGGCTCTCATGGACTCGAAGACCTATAAGCAGTACGCGGGCAAGGAGACGCAAGACGGTATCCTCAAATGCCCGCGCTGCAAGTCCATGAAGACGGAGTACGTTGAGGTGCAGACGCGCTCTGCCGACGAGCCGACGACCAAAAAGTGCACGTGCAATAACTGCGAGTACCGCTGGAAGTTTTGCTGAGCCTGCGGTGGCACTGCAGAAACTCTACGAGGACTGAGGCGGAGGCCCTTGTGCTCATCGATGAGGTGCGTGACCCACGCGTCTGCTCTCGCCGCTGCCGCCACTACAATAGCCGTTCGAGACGACATGGCCGTCGAAGAGAAAGGACACGCAGACCACAAGATTGACCCCTCCCGCGACGGAGATGGGTTGCGCTCCATTGATGGTGTGCTGCGGAGCCCGCCGTGCGTGCGGCGACCAGAACGACAGCTGTGCCATCATACACGGCCGATTTAGGGACCCAGATGAGCGACACACAAGGGGCGAGCGTCCACCCTGCCACGAGAGATGTCATGCTCAGTTTATCATGTATCCCAGTGGTTGCAGTTACGCTAGAGTGGAACGTGAAGCCGACGACAATATGCTACATTAGACAACATTAGACGTTCGGACTTCGGTTATCTCTTGTCCCCGCTTATCTTCCCCGCGACCACCCTGACCCTCTCAGCCTTCTCTAGGTGGCATATTAAGCCGATCGCTTTTTCTCAGAAGAAAAACCGCTCAGCTCCACAGTTTGTTGGGCTCAATTGGATGGGCTCGGTTGGGATGTATAGCCAGTGTTAACGAACACGACGGTCCCCCCAAGTCCCCCAATGCCTCAGAAACCCCATTGTAGTCAGCCTCCGCGCCACCGTGCGCGGCCATAGGTCAACACAACAACAACAACACGATAGAGCGCACGAGAGCGGGAGGAAGGTGCGGGGTGCCCTCATTCACACTGAACACAACCACTGACCCTTTCTCAACCACATGCGAACACACCCAGAGAAATACAATGTTGCTCTTCTTCGTGACCTCGCTTGCTTACTACGCGGGCGATGGCCACCCGCAGGCTGATCGAGTGACGAAGGCCTGCGAAACATGCGCGCTCAGCCTTAACTCCACGGTGGGCGAAAAATGGCATGGTTGCGTCGTGGAGCAGCTCTTGGGTGAGCAAGAAGAGGCTAGATCCGCAGACATGGACGAGTACTTTCCGATCGTGCCTCATGTGCTCGATCCCCTTGCACCCGAGCCTGGGGCACATGGCGCGGGGCACGCCACGTCGGAGCTTCTGAAGAATCTGCTGCGCAACTACTCGTGTGACTTTGAGGACGGAGGCTCACAGCCTCTGCGCTCGATGACGTGGGAGTATCAGCCCGCCGACCCGTGCGCCGCAGCTGGCGAGGAGGCGACGGTGCCGTATTCGTACAAGAAGGGTTTCCTGCCGGAGGGCAATACTTTGAAGGCGCTGTGGGTCGGCAAGAAGTGGCTGCCGCAGCATAGCGTGCCGGAGCCACAAAGGATGACAGTGTCGCAGGCACAGGAGGCTTGCTTGCTGCACAAGGCGTGCGCAGGCTTTACGTTCCATTCGACCTCGCTCGACGACGAGAAGGCGGTGTACGCGATTCACTTCAAGACGAGCGCCGCGACGCCCTCGGCTGACAACAGCTGGCACACGTACAAGCGCCTGCGCAATGACTGCCGTGCTGGCTTTCGGAGGCCGCCACTGCCGCTGGAGCGCTATCAGGTAGACGTGCTGCGGGAGGAGCCGCCCGTGTACATTGTGCGCGACTTTGTAACGACAGACGAGTGCGAGCACATGACTTCGATGACCATTCCTAATATGGAGCGCTCCGTGGTCTTTGGAGGCAGCTCTGGCCAGCAATCGGCCTACCGGCAGAGCTACAGCGTCAACATGTATCCCGATTACGATGACGAGTCGAACATAGTGACGCGCGTGGTGCGGCGCAAGTTCGCCTTCGCGCGCGAGGTGGCCGAGTACGAGGAGCTCATCGAAGGCGAGGGGCAGGAGCCTCTCAACTCGGTCTATTACAAGGATTGGGACGACCAGTACAGGCCGCACTGCGACGGCGAGTGCCACGGAGGCCCGTACCGGAAGGGCACGCGCATCGCGACGAGCCTCACGTACTGCGAGGTGGCCCAGAAGGGTGGGTACACCCTTTTCACGCGCTCCGGTATCAAGGTGGTGCCACGCGAGCGCGACATGCTCTTCTTTGGATACAAGCTTAGGCCAACGGTCGAGGGGGGACCGTTCCGCATGGACCCTGGGTACACTGAACACAGCGGCTGCCCGCTCCGCAAGGGGACGAAGTGGATCGCCACGATGTGGTATCGGGAGGGTATGACCGCCGAGAACGATTGGACGAAGAATAGATAGCGGGCTTGATAGGGCCTTCTCTGACGACGCGAATGGCGCGATATCGCAACGGCCGGGCCAATGGGGCCGGGCTTAACCGGGCCGTCGCAGCGGCTCGCAGCGTTACATCGGCGCGCCGAATGGGAACACCAGCTTTTCACCAGCATGGGATCGATCATACCGAGTACGGGTTGAGTGGGCGCACACGGCCGGACCCGAGTCGACAGGTACAGTAGGCACAGGTTGGCAAGTCTTAAACAAGCTATTTAGTCGAAACAACACAAGTACCTGTTTTTTGATTCTTTGGTTGCTTGCTCGTTGGCAAGTCTCTCAGGGTCGCCATGAGAATCGTTGAAACGGGGCAGTAGATCGGGCAGGTGCTTTTTTTGGATACCGTTGCTAAAAGCAGCCATGCGCGAAGTCATCAGCATTCACCTTGGGCAGTGCGGCGTCCAGATCGGCAACGCTTGCTGGGAGCTGTACTGCCTCGTGCGTCCGCGCGCGCGCTCTCGAACCCACCGCGCGCGACCCTCGTGCGCGCCCGCGTTGACGTGCCCCATCCGCGCGCGCTTCTTCGCTTTCCCTGCGAGCGCGTTGCGAGCGCCACCCCACTGCCACGCGCACGCGCATCGGAGCGGCCTCTTCCTCATGCCTTGCACATCACCCTATCCCAACTGGCCCAGCCAACGCGCCAGCGCGCCACGACCTCCTCTCCGTCTCCCTCTTACTGTCTCATGCACCCTCTCACGTCTCGTCCGCACTTCCTTGCCTCATCCCCACAGGAGCACGGCATCCAGCCCGATGGCCAGATGCCCTCGGACAAGACCATTGGCGGCGGCGATGACGCCTTCAACACCTTCTTCTCCGAGACCGGCTCGGGCAAGCACGTGCCCCGCACCGTCTTCGTCGACCTCGAGCCGACCGTGATCGACGAGGTCCGCACCGGCACCTACCGCCAGCTGTACCACCCGGAGCAGCTCATCTCCGGCAAGGAGGACGCCGCGAACAACTACGCGCGCGGCCACTACACGATCGGCAAGGAGATCGTCGACCTCGTGCTCGACCGCATCCGCAAGCTCGCGGACAACTGCACCGGCCTCCAGGGCTTCCTCCTCTTCAACGCCGTTGGCGGTGGCACCGGCTCCGGCCTGGGCGCGCTCCTCCTCGAGCGCCTCTCGGTCGACTACGGCCGCAAGTCCAAGCTCTCGTTCACCATCTACCCGTCGCCCCAGGTCTCGACCGCGGTCGTCGAGCCGTACAACTGCGTGCTCTCGACCCACTCGCTCCTTGAGCACACCGACGTGTCGTTCATGGTCGACAACGAGGCCCTGTACGACATCTGCCGTCGCAACCTCGACATCGAGCGCCCGACGTACACCAACCTCAACCGCCTGATCGCCCAGATCATCTCGTCGCTCACCGCGTCGCTCCGCTTCGACGGTGCGCTCAACGTCGACGTGACCGAGTTCCAGACCAACCTGGTGCCGTACCCGCGCATCCACTTCGTCGTCTCGTCGTACGCCCCGGTCATCTCGGCCGAGAAGGCGTACCACGAGCAGCTCTCGGTCGCGGAGATCACCAACTCCGCCTTCGAGCCGGCGTCCATGCTCTGCAAGGTCGACCCCCGCCACGGCAAGTACATGGCGGTCTGCCTCATGTACCGTGGCGACGTCGTCCCCAAGGACGTCAACGCGTCGGTCGCGACCATCAAGACCAAGCGCACCATCCAGTTCGTCGACTGGTGCCCGACCGGCTTCAAGTGCGGCATCAACTACCAGCCCCCGACCGTCGTGCCGGGCGGTGACCTCGCCAAGGTGATGCGCGCGGTCGCGATGATGTCCAACTCGACGGCCATCGCCGAGCTCTACTCGCGCATCGACCACAAGTTCGACCTCATGTACGCCAAGCGCGCCTTCGTCCACTGGTACGTCGGCGAGGGCATGGAGGAGGGCGAGTTCTCCGAGGCCCGCGAGGACCTCGCCGCCCTCGAGAAGGACTACGAGGAGGTCGGCGCCGAGTCGGCTGAGGGCGAGGGCGAGGAGGAGGGCGAGGAGTACTAAGCGTACCTGCCCCCTCTTATTGATCTGAGCCACACGGGGCTCCGTCGGCGATCTACAGTACTATCGCATGCGGGATCTGGTTGATCATGATGTGAGTATCCACGTCGGTCGCGGGTAGGGTAATATTTTCTAAAAACAGCCGCTAGGCGGTTGTACCATGGGTTGTACGCCGGCGCCGCGCCGGTCGGTCCCCCGCCGGGGCGCCGCCGCCCGCCCGCCGGGGTCCAGGGTGTCGCCGGGTGTCCGGCCGGCTGCCTCCTGGGTATGCGGGCGCCTCCCTGCTCCCACGCACCGAACGGTCGAAACGCACGAACTCGACGCCGCGACGCGATTCGATCCACTTCACACGAGCGCAAGGAACCCCTCCGTTTACCCTCCGTTTGCGAACTCTAGCGAACACACCCGCTCCCGCCCCACGAGAGTGCGACCGAGACGGTCTCAGACGGTACCTCTCAGACCGTCCCTGCGAGACGCGAGCCCCCGCCCGCAGCTCCCTTGTAAGCTCCCTTGCCCTTCGGCCGTGTGTGTGTGTGTGTGTCACACTGGGCACCGACGCGAGCGCTGGGCTCGAGCGTGTACGTCATCGACCGTCCTCAGCGGTCGTCTAGTGGTCCACATCGCGCTAGCCGGTATGGATCCTTAACGCTTCTTGGGGTTGGACTGCTTCTTCTCCCAGCTGAGCTTGTGCATCTTGACGAGCGCCTGCATGGAGGCAGCGCGCTCCTTTTCACCCATGGCCTCATACACGGTGGCCAGGTTGGAGAGCGACGCAACCGTGTGCGGGTGGTCGCAGCCGAGCGTGCGCTCCTGGATCTTAGAAGCCTCGAGCAGCAGCGGCTCGGCCTGTGAGTAGTGGCCGAGCGCCTGGTGCAGCGTCGCCACGTTGTTCATCGCCGTCGCGTACTCGTGGTGCCCGTCTCCGAAGCTCTCCTTGAGCAGTCGCATCTGCTGCTCCGCGATGTCGAGCGCCTGGGGATACTTACCTTCCCCGAAGAGCTGATGCACGCGCTGCCCCAGGCGACGCGACTCCGCGTTGACGGCCTCCTTCTGCGCAGGGTCCATAGGCGTAGGCGGGGGTTTGGCGGGAGCCGCTGGGGGTGGCGGCTCCACCTTTTTCGGAGCGGAGCTGCGACCGAAGAAGCCGCCCGACTTTTTGGTATCCTTGGCGCCGCTTCCGCTGCCGCAGCTGCTGCAACTGGTCGGCGTGCCTCCCGCGCCAACGGCTGCGGCGCCGGCGGCGCCGATGCCCTGCTCCGGCGTGGACATGGGCGTGGACATGGGCGTGGACATGGGCGTGGGTGTGAGCGCCGTCGTGGGCGCCGGCGTGGGCACCGGCGGTGCTGGTTGCGGCGGTGCTGGTGGCGGCGGTGGTGGCGGCGGTTGTGGCGGAGGAGCCGCAGGCGCAGCCGCAGCCGGCGTCGGCGCCGGGACCTCAGCGTCACGCGCAAACCCGGGACGCGTCACCGTCCGCTTCTTTTTCTTGCCACCCGCCGCGCTGCTGTCGCCACCGGCGTCACCGCTCGCGTCGGGCGGGCTGGCGGAGGCCACGGGAACGGGAGCGGTCGAACCGAAGCCAGCATCGATGATACTCACGTCGATGCCGCTGCCCATGCTTGGCGCCGGCATGGGCGCCGGCATTCCCATGCCACCCACGCCCAGCAGAGCCTCGAGGTCGCCGCCACCCATCATGCCGCCACCCATGTCCATCATGCCGCCACCCATGCCCATCATGCCGCCACCCATTTCGGCCGGCAGGCCGGCAGGCATCATGGCAGGCATCATGGCAGGCATCATGGTGGCGGGCGCTGGCGCCGGTGCGGGCGCCGGCGCAGCGGCCGTTCGCTCGCCATTGCCGCCGCCGGCATTCTCGAGCTCTTCGGTGATGTAGGCGACCTCCTCCTCGAGCTCGGACTTTTCGCGCAGCAGCCTCGCATTCGTCGCCATCAATCCCTCCCGCTCCGCCGCTTCCATCTGCCGCAGGGCTGCTGCCTGCGCTAGCTGCGCGCGGAGCGAGCGCAACTCCTCCTCGACGACCAAGGAGTTCCCCCCGAGGGGAACGGCGCCCGCCGCATTGGCCGCGAGCTGCTGCCGCGCTGCGGTGAGCTGAGACGCCGATGCCTCGGCTTCGTCCTGCCAGCTCTCGGCAGTCTCTTGCGCCTCCTCTAACTCTGCCTCGAGCTCCTCTATTTTGGTCGCCTGCTCCTCCAGCTTACCCTGCGCCTCTTGGAGAGCGGCACGCAGCGTATTCACCTCAGTGGTGAGAGTTGCAGCACCTGCTGCGCCTGCCGCCTGCTGCGCCTGCAAGAGCTGCGCCTTCACTTGCTGGAGCTCCGTCTCGACGACCTTCTTCTCGCGCGAGGCCTTGATGGCCTTTTGCAGGTTCTCCTTGGCGGTGTTCTTCTCCTTCTCGACCTGTGCGGTCAGTGCCGCAATTTGCGCCTCCGCCATGTCAATAGAACTGCGGTGCGGTGTGCCACGTCGAGCGCGGGCCCAGGCACCACGAACGAGGATTCGTGACCAAGTTGTCAAGGGTGCTCTCAAGTCAAGTCAAGTGGGCGTCTGCAGCCACATGTTGTACTGTACATGTACATGTAGAGCCTCGCCGCTCTTTTTAGCGCTCGTACGCGCTGTGGGAGAAAAGGACTGCAAAAACAGGAGACCCCGGAGTCCGGACGGTCCGGACGGCGGACGCTTGTGAGGTTTGACTTCCGGGTAGCTACCGCGAGCTCGCCCACCACCTCGAAGCGGCTCGCTCCGAGCAGCGGGATGTACTCAGGCATCTTGCACTACTCGGGAGGCATCAGAAGCGGGAAGCTTCGAAACATAGCATTAAGATACGCGCGGTCGCAGCTCGCTCATGAGAGAATACAGCTTGAGTCGTCTGGCAGCGGCGGCGGAAGGGCCGGCGCGACGCCCTTTGTTGTCCCGCCTTTGCCAACTGGCGGCGGCGGCGGCGGCGGCGGCGGAAACTTGCCGTGTACCTTGACGGAGTCGAGGATGTAAAGCACCTGTGAAAAGTATAACCGCCAGAACTCCGACTCTTCGAGCTTCTTCGGTACACATTTGTAAATAATCTTGTTGAGCTTGATGTCCTCCTGCACCGCCGCTGCGGCTGCAGCATGGTACTCGTCGAAACGCCACACAGCCGCCGGTATGACGTACGGCGCATTCGCGATCGCGAGAAACTCAAGCGGCGGCATCGCAGAGAGCGAGAGGATCGCTTCTCGTGCAGTCTTCCGCTTGTCTTCCTGCATCTCATTCCAATCCGGCGGCCACACCTCCGCCTCGGGAGAGGATGATGACGCACCCATTGCGACCAGGCGCCCTACCTGAGCTCTTAGAAGCTGCAGTCGGCCGCGGCGGCAGGAATGGCCGCGGGAGTTCTTGTTTGCAAGTCGAGACAAGCAGACTTTCACGTGATATTTATTGCGGTTCACAGCAAAGGACTGGACTACGTACAAGTACCGCCGAATCACGACTTTGTTGGAGAAGACGCCCGTTGAACGCGATTCGAGGCATTGACTAAAAGCAGCAGCTTCTAAGGTGGCGTGCATCGCAGATTTCCGATTTTGTCACAACAATGCCGGAGCAGAAGTGCCTCACGATCGACGGCACACAGGTATACTACAAAGTCTTCCGGAAGAAGCAAGGTAAATTCGACGAGGTCAAGCTCTGCATCGGGCAAGTGAAGCCGGAGAAGCAATGGTCTTCTCATCATCTCGCACATGACATCGTCAACTCCTGCGCAACGAATGCGGAGCTGGCACAGGCTGTGCGTGTCCTCGCGGGCGAGGTGATGGGCGTGGCGGTCGCTCCTCAAACCGGCCTCGGGTGTCAGCACTGCAAGCAACCCAATGAGCATTCCGCACGTCACACATCATCATCTTTAGAAGATGCTCCTCTGCCATCGTTGCCCATTTGGACACCACCATCGCCTGGCACAGTCTACCCTCAGCCTGCAACACCTGAAGAGCGCATGCGCAAGATCGTGGCATCCGTCCCTCCAAATTTGCTTGCCGACGGGTACCGCTTCTGGGACCGCTTTTCACCGCCAGCGCTGCGTGTGTTGCGGGCCATGTGCATTGTGTTCGAAGTCGAGCCTGTTTCGGACGAGCACGGGCAGCTGTGCGGCAATGCTACTGCTGACGCTATCTTCGGCGGCATGCACGTGATGCCCTTTCTGGAGCGTTGGGCCTCCTTTGATCCTGGCTGCCTTAGCGAGGCCACACTGCATGCGCTGCGTACCGACTATCTGCTGGACGCGGAGCTCGATGCGGACAAGGTTCGTCGGATCTCCGCGGTACTCTCAGAGATGGTCTTATGGCTGCGTGCACTCAGCGACTGCTGCACGGTCATGGGGAGGTAGCCGATCGAATGCCCCACGAGTACTATTGCCGTGGTATGTCACTGATAACGAAACGTTAAAGATAATCTCCACACATCAGGTCGGAGAAGTATCAGGTACAACCTCTTGGCGGACGCCGGGTCGGATCGCTGACCGGCCGGTGAGGTCGTCCCGGCCCGCACGGGGCCCGGGAGGCGCCCAGGCGCGCCGCGAGGCGGAAATCCTTAACGTTACAGTGTTATTGTTAACCGTTTCTTATTTTGTTTTAGTCTTTTTTTGTTATGTTGTTAGATGTTTGTGCGACTGGGCTCCTCGGGTAGAGGGGAGCCAGCCGGTAAGAACCTGCCTGAGGGGGACCTCGGAGGCATAGGGGTCGTTGAGCCCCGAGAGGTAGGAGACTGGTGCTTAGACTGAACAGGGTCACGAACACTCTCGTCTCACCCCTGAGAATCTTCCTACACCTCGTCAGAGCTCCACGATACCTCGTCGGATCTCCCGCCGGTATCTCTCGGATCTCCCAGGGATCCGCCGGTATCTCGGCGGAGCTCACTTACCGGTCTCTGGGAATGTTCCGTAAGCAGGTTAACTGACTCCCACCGGGGGAAAGACCCCCCCTACCGCTCGCACCCCCCACGCTTGAGGC
>ENA-UOXK01001565-UOXK01001565.1-mixed-culture-metagenome-genome-assembly--contig:-NODE-1565-length-15707-cov-33.122157_pt1 | contig 15707 bp, 9 predicted proteins | sample MGYA00238160_ERZ761638 | MGnify/ENA primary metagenome ERZ761638 (study PRJEB28912, sample SAMN08777098) | mixed culture metagenome | isolation source: Freshwater growth medium | place: USA...
CGCCTTCGCCCTCGCCGCCGCCGCGGCCGCCGCCACGGCCGCCTTCGCCCTCGCCGCCGCCGCCTCCGCTGCCGCCTCCCTCGTCGCCGCCGGCCTCGCCGCCACCCTCGCCGCCGCCGCCCTCGCCGCCGCCGCCGCCGCCGCCGCCCCCGCCGCCGCCCCCGCCGCCGCCGCCCTCGCCGCCGCCGCCCTCGCCGCCGCCAAAGCCGCCGCCAAAGCCGCCGCCAAAGCCGCCGCCCTTGGCGCCCCTGACGGCCGGCCAAAGCCTCGTGGCTACCAGCGCGACCGTCGTGCGCCTCGCGCTCACATTCGCTGGTGCCTTGAGCGACTACTCCGCGACTCAGATCACCACCCTCAAGGACGCGCTCAGCGTGCGGCTCAATTGCACCGCGCCCACCTGCGTGATGATCCTGCATCTCTCAGAGTCCGCAGCGAGCAGCAGCACGCAACAGGCAAGTGGTAGGCGACGACTATCGCAGCCGGGAGGCGTGCTGTTCGACATGAGTCTCACCATCGCCGACAACGGCCCAGGCAACGCCAGCGCCGCCGTCGCCCAAGCCTCTTCCGCCGCCGCCGTTCTGGCCAATACATCTTCCACCACACTGTCGGCCGATCTGTCGGCGGTGACTGGTGTTCAAATGAACGTCCTCGGTATCACCCCTGTGAGCGTGGCTACGAGTGTCACTGTGACACTCGTGGTCGCGCCGCCACCACCGTCGCCGCCGCCGCCGATGCCGCCGCCGCCATCGCCGCCGCCGCCATCGCCGCCTCCATCGCCGCCGCCCCCATCGCCGCCGCCCCCATCGACGACTCCAACACCGCCTCCGCCATCGCCGCCGCCGCCCTCGCCGCCGCCAACGCCGCCGCCGCCCTCGCCGCCGCCGTCGCCGCCGCCTCCATCGCCGCCGCCCTCGCCGCCGCCAAAGCCGCCGCCCTTGGTGCCCCTGACGGCCGGCCAAAGCCTTGTGGCTACCAGCGCGACGGTCGTGCGCCTCGCGCTCACATTCGCTGGTGCCTTGAGCGACTACTCCGCGACTCAGATCACCACCCTCAAGGACGCGCTCAGCGTGCGGCTCAATTGCACCGCGCCCACCTGCGTGATGATCCTGCATCTCTCAGAGTCCGCAGCGAGCAGCAGCACGCAACAGGCAAGTGGTAGGCGACGACTATCGCAGCCGGGAGGCGTGCTGTTCGACATGAGTCTCACCATCGCCGACAACGGCCCAGGCAACGCCAGCGCCGCCGTCGCCCAAGCCTCTTCCGCCGCCGCCGTTCTGGCCAATACATCTTCCACCACACTGTCGGCCGATCTGTCGGCGGTGACTGGTGTTCAAATGAACGTCCTCGGTATCACCCCTGTGAGCGTGGCTACGAGTGTCACTGTGACACTCGTGGTCGCGCCGCCACCACCGTCGCCGCCGCCGCCGTCGCCGCCGCCGCCATCGCCGCCGCCGCCATCGCCGCCGCCTCCATCGCCGCCGCCGCCATCGCCGCCGCCTCCATCACCGCCGCCGCCGTCGCCGCCGCCTCCATCGCCGCCGCCGACGCCGCCGCCGTCGCCGCCGCCGCCGTCGCCGCCGCCGCCATCGCCGCCACCGTTTCCGCCCCCACCGTATCAGTTCACGTGGTTTGAAACGGCCGCCGCAGTGGCGGTCTTCTTTGCCATCCTCACCTTCACTTGCTACCTCCTCAAACACGTGGTCAATAACGTCCACCACTTCAAGAAGAAGCCGTCGCTGCCTGCCACCCCGGCGGGTATAACCATGACCATGGTCACACCGGCGACGGCCGTGCCCCAATCGGCCGTCTGAGAAAGATACGCTGCTGATTGCAGATGGCCTCGCCACGTGTGGGCGGGAGCGTACGGCGGTCGTTCCCGCCGAAGGCAGGGCGTGTGGCCGCATGCCCCGGGGGCCGGAGCAGTCAGTGCTGCCGGGAGCACTGCTGCAGGGGCATGGGCATGAGTATGGGTGTGGCTGGGCAGGCTGACATCCGCCCGCCAAAACATGCCGCACGGAGGGTATTGGCGACAAGAGGGGGTGAATCGGCAGGTTCCGGACGCACACGGCAGGGAGGTACCCAGCTTAAAGGTACGATCGCCAGTGCCCGTAGTCGAGCGTTGCGTGGGCCGTGGTGGACTTGGGTGCTCTCCTGGCGTCTGGGAAGTGGCGGGGCGCGCGGCGGCGCGCGGGCCGCGCGCCCGCCGCATATGAGCCCGCGAGACACTTGGCCCATGAAGTCAAAGTAGGGGGGGCGCGTGCGGGGGTCTGTGTGGAGTCACATCAGTCGGACAGTGTGCGGAGCCATGAGCCCATGAAGTTTAATCAGTTCAAGGAGGGTGGCCGGCGCGGGCGGGTATCTGTGTGGGGAGTCACATCAGTGGAACAGTAGTGCGGTCCAGGCGCCTCGTCAGACGCCCTCGTCCGGTCACCCGAAAACGGACTCGACGGTCTCTTAGTACAATTGTACTTAGACCGCAAGACGCAGTAGACGGTCGACGCTCGTCCTCGTGGCTCGACCGCGCCGTATAGGCGGGCAGGATCTGCATCACGTCGTCTGGCGTAGGGAGTTAGTCGGGAGCGGATGCCGTCGATGCATGCCCATGATAATGCCCCGTCCGTAGTACCATACTTTTGTCGATACTTTTGCACACACACGAAATAAACGGTGATCTCAGATCGGTCTGACGCTCGTCTCGTGGGCGATGTCGGGTAACACGCATGTGTGCGTTGTGGTTACTTTTAACTTTAATTCGCTCAGCCCTCAGAACGTGCAGAACGGGCATGGCGCGCTGCACACTAGCATGCAGCCGCCCACCGCAGCGCCGCTGTTCCGCTGCAACCGTTCGGTACGCACCTGCACTTCAACGACGAGCACACGGCACCCACCATGCTGTCATTTTCTGGATTTGCCGCCTCCGCGTCCGCTGCCTTGGCGCCGCCGCGGCAGCCGCCGAGGAGCCACTCGATGCTAGCTTTGAAGGCCCCTCACCCAACACCTTGACTTTGCCACCGTCGTTGGTGGCGGGTCGAGGCAAGGGCGGCGGGCGCGGTGGTGGCGGGGAGGCCGTCGAGGCTGGCACATCCCCTACATCCCCTATCACCCCCCCCCCAGCACCCCCTAGCACATACCTAGCAACCCCCCCTACATCCCCTATCACATTACCAGTGGACGGCCGTGGACGCATCGGCGGCAAGGGTGGCAAAGGCGCCGCCCCTTTGAGCCCCACACCAGCTCGTCCTGTGCCCGTCGCTGGTGCGCGAACACGAAGCGTCGGATGAAACGAACCTTGATCCAACCGATATGTGAGTGGATGCAGAAGGCGCGGAAGCCGCTTTCGTCTTCGCGCACTGGCACCACGCGCGCCAATGAGCATATCAGCCCAGGAATGATGATCCCCTCGAGATCAATCTCATTCGTGTATAGGAATGCGCCGCTCAGCTGGCGCCCGCTCTGGCTGCTTACGCAGCGCCACCGTGCGCAGGCCCGAATACGTTACGTTCCATAAGTTCCAACTGCATCCTTTCTTAAAGGCCTTCGAGCGCCGCTCCTGCTCGAGAGTCAGTAGAGAGTCAGGTCGGTCCAGCACGGCCGTCCATCGAACTCGGTCGTCAAACGTAGACGCGAGTCTGTGCATGGACCATTGGAATGAATGTCCATGCAAAAATCGATGAAAACCAGATCAGAGTCGTCTGCATCTTTGAAGTGCACGACAAGGTCCGCCAGATGATCACCCCACAGGCTCGGGTGCTCTCTTGTCACACTTAGGTGGATGACGTTGTAGGTCTCCATGGTGGTGCGCCGGCGTGGTAGGCGTGCCGTGGGATCCATGGCGCTGTCGGAAGAATCTTGCGCTCTTCATGAAGCGTGCGCAAGTACCCAAGAAGAATGAATTGGAGCTGCGCATCATCTGCTCATTGAACCCTTCATCGTCCCAACCAGGGTCGGCTCCATCAGCACCAAGCGCAACGGTTGACCAGGAAGTCAACGGCAGCGGCGGAAGGGGCGGCTGCTACTTCTTTTCTGCCGCCACCGCCCGTGCCGCTGCCACCATCCCCGAATCCGCCTCCCGACGCAGGCGCGCGTTGAGCTCCACCAAACCGAAGCTTGTCACCCAAGCATCGTACTCAGACGTTACTGCAAAGCCCGACTCAACAAACGGAGGAATTCTGAAGGGCAGAGCTCCATGCTTGCTGCGCGTGATCTTGAGCAGGATGAACACGTTTGAAAGCTCGTTGTCGCCCAACGTGTACATGATGCTGTCGACCGAAGGCTTGTCGAAAGAAATCTGCTCGCAGACGAGCTGCACATCTGCGCAGCCGCTGATGAGCTCTGACACACCACTCCGACGGATGTTGTTGAGCAAGTAGCACGCCCCATCCTCTTCAAGAAACGAAGACAGGACGCCAAGCAGCTGTGCAGCACCTTCTATGCTGTAAATGAGCTCGGAGCCAATGATCACGTCGAACTTCTTGGCTGAGGTCGTCGGCTTCGTGCCATCGGCACGTTCCCTCTTCATGCATTGGCCTTCTTGCAGTTCTTCTTGAAATGGCCATCGGCACGTTGCCTCCTGAGGTTTTGTCCAGTCGAGATCCCATACCGAGAGTGCGCCTCCGTCGATGGAGCCCAGATTTGCATGCACGTTCTCGAGAAGCAAGTCCAGGAGCGAGGGCGCTGAGTCATCCACGAAATGGCCCTGAAACTCCGACATTACGATTTCGCGCGGGCCAGCTGATTTGGCAATGGCAAGGCCAAGTAAGCCGCAGCCAGCTCCAAGCTCGAGCACCGAACGATCCGTAAAGATGTCTAGGTTCTGGAAGGCCCACTGCAACTGTACCAATGCGCCTTCCCACACACGAGAGCCAGTGTGCGTGCCGCATTCCTTGATCAGCAACGGCGTCACAGCAGTGAGGCTCCCGGACGAGATCCACTTCGCATAGCCGCGGACCTCTCTGCCACCCACTGCCTCTGAGTGACAACTTTGCTGAAGCGCTTTAGCCGCTCGAGCTTGGTCGGGACCCATCGGCATGCAAGCCACTGACGTGTCCGGCTCTGTCCATGGATCCTGGTTCAACGCCTCCTCGGTGCTGCAGTACGTCAGAAACGCAGGGAACACGGTGGCAATTGACGACAGCTTCGAGTCGCTAGGCACCAGGATCAGCAGTGGTTCGTATAGAACCCAAAGTCGAGTCGCCATTGCTGCGCGATCGCGCGGAGGACAAGGATTTAGCGGAGTGCCAGCAGGGCGTGCAGGAAAGGCGCGCGGGTGGTGGGAACGGGATGCCGAAAAGGTCAGCTCAGAAGAGATTTGCACGCTCGCTACTGAGACCGGGAAGCTCGGTACTGGCGTGGCCTCCCTTGCGCGCTGCCCAGGGCCGCGTAGGTGGCGTGCGTTCCCGCGCCAACGAAGGGTCCCTGCCTTTCTGGTAAACTCACTTTACGTTAGAATTTAGATGACGCCCGCCGACCCATCCCGTCGGACTCGACCCGCGTGACGTAACACAGTACGCATGCCGGTTGCATGCGGGCGACTATATGGGGTCGTTACCCACAAGCGACGCCGTTCACTCCGGCTACCCGAAACCCCCTCCACCCTCTGACCTCACACTCACGAAGTTGAAGAAGGCATCGAACCCCCCAACCACTGGTCGGTGACGCTCGCCGCCACGACTTCATTCACGAGGAATGCGGCAAGGTCCTGGCTGTCAAAGTAGGACGTGTGGGCTTGCAGCGCGGCCGTGTACTCGAGCGCGGCATCCAACGTAGATTCCTGCAGCATCCAGTCCACACGCTCGCCCTGGTTGACGGCGAACCCACCGTGATCGTCGAGTGCACTTGTCGTCGGGTGCGTCCCTGCCGCCGCGGCCTCCTCCGCGAGCGTATCGATCCCGAAGAGCGACGCCATCGAGTTGAACGAGTCGGTGACAGCCATCTTGGCGCTCTCGGCGGCAGCGCTCACGGCCATCTTGGCACTTTCGGCTGGATGGCTGAGTGCCATCTGGACGGATTTGCCCGCGGCGCTCGCGACCTGTTGAGCCTGCTGCGCTTGTTGGACGACTCCCTGCAGGTCCTGGCGCAACTTAATGTGTAGGCGCATCCCACCCTTGCCGGCGCCCGCGTGGGGAACGTACCGTGGCTGCGCATCGAGCGCCTTGCGAGCGCGCGCCCAGCCATGGCCGCCGCCTCCATCCTCGGCGCCCTCCGTGGATGGGCCCTCCTCATCCGTCGGAGAGAGCAGCGGCTCGAGCCGGTAAGCCACTGGGTCGTTGCGTGCAAACACGTTGAAGAGGCGAGCACAAGACGGGCGCAGCGAAAACGTCGGGCCGAGCCTGTGGCCACGTACAGCGACAAAGAAAGCCACAGGCGAGCCAAGGAGCACGAGGGCCGAGATGTGGCAGTTGAGCCGCCCGGGCCCCTCCGCGCTCGCAACGGCAGCGCCCGTGTGGCTGCCGCCGCCGCTTGCGCAGCTGCTTGCGCCGGCGGTGGGTGCAGCAAGCGCCTCTGGGCGTGCGGCAAGGTTTGATTGGTCGTCGCAGCTGGCCGCCGCCGCGGTAGCCTCGTTCTGCGCGCGAAGGATGTCAAAGGTGATGAGGGAGCCAAGGGAATGGCCGCACAAGATCACAGGTCCGGCAAAGCCAGGGTGCTGCTGCTGCCACGCGCGATAGATCTCGTTGATCCGGGCGACCACGCGTCCCTGGATCGCGAGCCGGTGGTGCGCTTGCTCGTAGAGGAGCACGTCGGCGAGCACCTCGTTGGCGAATTGGCGGATGAGGGGAGTGGAGCTCAGCGTGATGCGCGACAGGGTGCGAACCGCCTCCTGTGCCGCGCGGTCGCTGCGTACGCCCGTGTCCCAAGTGACAGGCAAGATTTCCACACGCCGCAGCTCGGAGGCGCCGTGAGCACTCGCGCCGCCGTGAGCACTCGCGCCGCCGTGAGCGCTCGCGCCGCCGTGGGCGCTCGCAGCCACGGCCGCCCTGGCCGCAAGACCTCGCAATTGGTCGCAGCCCGCTTCGATGGTCTTCAGTCCGAGTACGTTGTCGCCCTTGCGCCATAGTGCCTCTCCAATGCCGTGGACGAGCAGCACGAGAGCGCTCGGCGGCGCGCTCTCGACGCGGCACTCGTCCTCGGTGAGCGCCGGTAGGCTCGCACCGGCCCACCCTCGCGCAATCGAGCACGAAGAGAAGAGAGGTAGCGCGCCCAACCATGACTTGTCGGCCGAGCGCATCTCCGCAGTGACGCCGCCCTTGCCATCCTTGCTCAGCAGGACACTGAAGCGCCCATCCGCCACCACCACTCCTGTCGATGGCCTCAACGAGCCCCCGGCGACCGCGGCTGCTGCCATCGCTGCAGCCGCCGCAGAGGCGAGAGCTCCGGCCTGAGCAACGCCACCCGCATAAATAGCTTCAGCCGATGCGGCAACATCGGCCTGCTGCGCGGCGACCAGCCGTTCCAGGCCGGGACTGATCTGCTGCATGCGAAGCATCTCTTGCAGCCGCTCCTCCAAATTCACATTGTCGGCTGAGCCAAATGGCTGCCACTGCCCCTCAAGCTTGAAGCACCAGCGAGAACAGGCCAGCGGCGTAGGCGGCGCTTCGTGGAAGCACGGCACACACTCCCCGGCCCACCGGTTGTCGTTTCCACTCTGGGGCCACAGCCTCGCCTCGGATCTGCCGCCGTCAAGAGGCACCTTGCGTGTGCCCGCACAGCGTGCTTTGGCAAGGCGCGTCTGCTCGTGCGGTCGCATGCGAATCCACCTTCCTTCCACGTGTACTAGCCACGCCTCGGGAACGTCGCCGAGCTTTAGCGTGCTGCTCGAGTACATGCTGCGCGCTCGGGTCACAGCTGTGCGAGGTCGGCGGGCGCTCGTCTTCCGTCTCCAGGAAATCAAGACACAAGAGGGCAGAGCGCGGAGCTGTGAAAACGACAGACGTTCACAGCTCTCCATGAACTCGATGTCCTAGCCCTTCCTTTTACGAACTACACCGGGTTCGGCACCCCTGATTCAGACCCTCGGAGCCAGCCATCAAGCCGTGCATTCTGCTGGCGATGGGGATGGGGTTCGTCTTGTCATCTTGTCATCGGCCCATGGGTTATCATCGTGCCTCGCTGGCGAGAGAGGCGCCTCCTCCAGGTCCTCCTTATGATGCTCCACATGGTGCGCCTGGCCTCTGCCCGTCCACTCAGATCCGAAGCTCTCCTCGTCATAGCGCCCGCTCTCTTGTGCCGTGAAGACCTCATCCTCAGACTGAGACTCCGAGATTCGACTCAGCCGATCCGAAAACATGGGCACCAACGAGTCGAAGCTCCGGCTTACCAGAATATGCTTGGCTGGCCGGCCACCGGGGGCGTGCAGCTTGCTGCTCCGGAAGCGCAAGGCGTCGTGCCATTGGGACGCATGCCAGTGCGTGGGCGTCGTCTCGGCCCAACCCGAGTCTGCCATGGCCGCTTTGAGAGTGGCACACGAATGCAGCAGCGCCATGAGTACGCACACTCCAAAGCACATGCTGAAGGCCACTGGGAGCCACCCGATGGCAAGGTCGCTTCCGAACGATGGGACCGCGTGCACGTCGACGGGCAGTCCTTCGTGAAGGAAATCAACCCCATTCGGCGAAATCCACGCTGTGAGGACGTCACCCCCGCGCCCGCGTGCGCCGCTCGCCAGAAGCCCGCCCGCCTTCGAGAGCAGATCAGGCGTCTTACATTGTAGCCACGTCTCGTTCTCGTTCGAGGGACGCTTGAACCTCCATGAGTCGGACCGTGCGACGATGACGGCCGACACGACGACGAGCTTGTGCTTGTCACCGCGGTCGGCACCTGCGAAACGGCAGCGCGCAAGATGATCCCGGCCGCCGTTGATTTCCGTCGACGGCCAATCAACCACTGCAAAGACTATGGGCACGCTTCCCGCTGACACCGGCACGCGTTGCGGCGAGAGCCAGAGCAGTGAAGGCGAACGGTAGAAGGCGAACGAAGCATGAGTGGGACGAACAGTGTGCCCAGACCGATGGATGATGGATAACGGCAGAGTGGTCTCGTTGGCTACTGGTGGAGTACAGCGCGTTCTTAGCCTTCTCCGCTGAGCCTTCTCGCGCTGCCGTCGTGGTGTCCTCGGCGGTCCCGGCCCCGCGTGGTACCAGAGAGCAGTTGAGCCGCGCTTTGCCGACGAGCACATCGTGTGCCGCTCCAAAGTCACGGTGGTGCAGGATGAATAGGGCGGTTCCTCCGCTCAACGGTCCGAAGGCCGGACGTAGGTCGAGTGATGTCATGTCACGCGCAGTGGTCGCCACCCGTCCGGGCAATGGACGGATCGCGACCCACCAGGCAGACTCTCTGCAAAGTCTTATCGTGCCGTCTGCGCGTTGTTCTGAGCTTGATGGTGACCGGCAGTGCGCGCGCTTCGACGCGTTGTGTTGAACGTGCGTGATTGGCAAACTTCACGCTCCCGCGCCGCACCCGCTGGAAGGCCATGACGTTGCTCGAGCTGTGCGCCGCCTCCAAGTGGGAGGAGGTGCTCAAGCTCAAGAGCTTTCCTCCCGAGCAGGTGCACCTGTCCACCAAAGACGAGGGATGGACGCCGCTACACTATGCCTGCATCGAAGAGCAGCTTGCCGTGGTCAAGCGGCTGCTCAAGGAGGGCGCTGATCCGTCCTCGGGCGACAGTGAGGGGACGACAGCCGTCCACATCGCGGCGACGCTGCCTTCTGTCGCGATGCTGCGAGCGCTCTTTGAGGGTGCTGCCGTGAAAGTCAACCCCGATCAGGGTGACAGGAATGGCAGCACGGCACTGCATCTTGCCGCGGACGTGGTGGAGAAAGACGCAATCGCTGAGGCCGCCGAATGCATCGCGGTGCTTCTCGAAAGGGGGGCTTCGGCTTCGGCCAAAGACAAGAGCGGCAAGACGCCGCTCGACCTCGCCAAGCACGACGAGATTCGTGACGCGCTCGCTGGCACGAAGCTGTCCGCTCGCGTGGCACGCCGGCTCGCAGGCAAAAAGGGCGGGGCGTCCGACGACGCGTCAGCCGACGCCGTCGCCGGCCCTACCACCGCCCCCGCATCAGCGCCGAGCGCCGAGCCACCCTCGACACCACGTGGTTCCCTCAAGCGCGGGAGCAAGCGCACGCAGGTGGGCGTGCTGAATGTCGCTGGTGCCGATTCGAGCGCGAGCGGCGGCGCCAAGGCGGAGAAGGCGAAGAAGGCGGACGAGGCAGCCGCCGCGACCGAAACCAAGGCGGGGCTGCAACGGCGGCGCCGCCCAGGCACGGGTGCCAGCGCTGCGGGCGGCGGCGCTGGCGCGGCCGCTGCGAGTGGCAGTGGCAGCCCCAAAAAGGAGCGCCGGACGCGCACGAGTGGAGGCGCGGCCGCAGGTGCGGCGGGCGGTTCCGGCGTCGGCGACGCCTCCGCAGAGGCGCAGACGAGCCGCCTTGAGCAGATGCTCATCGAGGAGCTCGAGGCCGACGATGCGGCGGGCGGCATCACATTCGACTTGGCGCTCGAGCTGCTGCCGCCCGAGCACGCCAAGGACGCGCGTCGCCGCGCCGCCGCTTCCACGAAGAAAAAGGGCGGCGAGGGAGCTGGCGCCGAGCAAGATCCCGAGGAGGCGATCGCGTATGACGTGGCGAGTGGCGACGCTACGCTGACGCGCACGGCGCTGCTGCAGCGCGTGCGTGCGCCCTCGGTGGGACTGGAGACGCGCTTGGTGTGGCACCCAACAGCGGAGAATGTGGCTTTCCTCCTCGTGGGCGCGAGCCTCCCGCGGCTGGCGCGCGAGGCCGAGCGGATCGACTGGCCCATGCAGCTGCGCCCCGGTCTCGAGGAGCGGTTGCACCTCGAGCGCGAGCAGCAGCATGGGGGCCAGGATGAGGCGGCGGCCGAGGCTGTAGCAGCCGAGCTCGAGGCGCTCGAGGCGCTCGACGGCAGGGACACCGCGTACGCCCCCTACCGACGGCGCGTGCACCGCCTCTACCAGCTCGGCGCCCCTCCCCACGTCTTCGCGTGCGCCGCGCGCGCACACATCCTCACATCCATCCTCGAGGCACCGCAAGCGGTGGGCGGCGCAGAGCTCTCTCTGTCGACCCTCGAGCGCTCGCGCGTCGTGCAGCAGGTCTTCGCGCTGCATGACATGCGCGAGCGGCGCGCGCTTGAGGAGCGATGGTCCGCCTCGGCCTCGCTCGGCCTCGCGCCCGCCCCGCTCACCGAGCTCTACAATTATTTTGGCGCCGAGTACGCGCTCTACTTCGCCTTCCTGCGCCGCTTCTCACAGTGGCTCTGGGCGCCGGCGGCGCTCGGGCTCGTGCTCTTCGTGTTTAACGAGACCGAGTACGCGGGGCAGGAGTCGGTCTGGCAGGCCCTCTACTGCCTGCTCATCGTGCTCTGGGCCTCGGCGTTCCTGCAGCACTGGACGCGCACCCAGGCCGGCCTCTGCCACCAGTGGGCGATCAACGACGGCCACGGGCCGCACGCGGCTGCAAGCGACCCGACCGCGACGGCGGGCGAGGCGCCCGCGGCCGAGCGCGAGGAGTTCGTGGCTGCCAACCACGCGGTCGGCTTCTACACGTCGAACGACGACTTTGTGGCCCTCGATGCAGAGGTGGTGCCAGATGGCGTGCCGTTGCCGCTCGTGGGCGTCTTCGGCCGTCGGGAGCGGCTGCGGCGGCTCATGCTCTCGTGGGCCGTGCTCGTCGCATTCGTGGCGGCCGCCGTGTGCGCGCAGCTCGGGCTGCTCCTCGGCCGATCGCTGCTCATCACGCGGGGGCCCAGCGCCTGGTGGAGCGGCCAGATCCTCGGCAGCCTCTTCACCGCCGTTGTGGTCGAACTCTTCGACGCGGTCCTCCGACCACTCGTCGACGCGCTGCTCGCATGGCAGAACCACCGCTCCGCCGCGCGCCATGAAGTCCACTTTGCACAGCAGCTCTTCTTCGCCGCCTTCTGCAACCGCTTCTTCTCGCCGCTGTACCTGACGCTGCTCAAGCCGCTCTCGCTCCACTACCTCTTCCACAGCGCCGACACGCCCGGCGCCGTGCTCGAGGTTTGCTACGATCGCGACGGCAGTCCGTCCGACAGCTGCGCCGAGGAGCTCACCACGCTCGTGGGCGCGCTGGTCATCGTGAATTGCGTCGTGCAGAACGGGATCGAGTACGCGTCGGCCACGCGCGCCCTCAGCCGGCTGCAGCGGACACCGGGCGGCCGCGTGACCCATGAGGCGTCGATGGGCTCGGCCCAGTCGGCTGGCGGCGAGTTCTCGGAGCTCATCATGTCGTACGCGATGGTGGCTCTCTTCGGTGGCGCGTTCCTGCCCGCCGCCGCGTTCGCGCTGATCAACAACGCACTCGAGGCGCGCCTGGACTCGCATGCCTTCCTTCGCTGCCAGCAGCGGCCGCGTATGCAGCTCTCGCACCTGATGGCGACGTGGCGTCCAGTGCTCCAGCTCATCTCGCTGCTCGCGATCGTGACGAACACGGTGCTCGTGTGCCACGCATTCACGACGCTGCCCATGCTCTTCGGGGCACGCGGCGGGCACGAGTACGCGATGGGGATGGTCATCGAGCACGTGCTGCTCGCGCTCAAGCTGCTCCTCGACCTGAGCTTGGCGGACGTGCCAGCGGAAAGGATCGCCGAAACTGCCAAGCAGCGCAAGCTGCTGCGCTACGCCGAGCTCGCGCGCAGCCCGCTGCCCGCGCCGCCGCGCCTCGCCGCCGACGCCGAGGCGGCGGCGGACGCGGCGCGACAGGCGGAGGAGGAGGCCGAGGAGGACGATGAGCCTGTGGACGAGCCGCACAAGGAGGAGAAGCTCTCAGAGCTCGGTCTGCTCCGCTCCTTTATGCCGGGGCCCAATGAGGAGAACGGCGGCGCCGGCGCGCGCGACATTGCGCGCAAGCTGCAGGAGGCCTCGCAGCCCCTGCCCGACACGCGCGGTGCCTCGCCTGCTGAGGTCGAGCGCATCGCCAAGCAGCAGCGCAAGCAGCTCAAGCAGCGGCGCAAGCTCGTGCTGCAGCTCGGCTGGACGCCGCGCCGTGCGCTCGCGCGCGCCTCGTCGAGCCTCGGGTTCACCGACGTCATCTGCCTGCTTCCGATGCTGATGCTCTGGCTCGTCATGATCGCGATCGGCATCCTGGGCGGCCAGTACGGCAATCCCGAGCGCCTCTTTTTCGGCATCGACTACGAGCGCAACACGTGCGGCTCGACTAACGCGTACAGCTACCCGCTGCGCTACGACACGACGCGCTCTGAGACCTTCCCGTACGCGATCCGCCTGCCCAATGCACGTTTCTCAAGCGTCCTCGACGATGCCACGCAGGCGCAGCTCCGGGCGCGCCAGCTGCGCACGGGTGAGCGCAACCTCGCGGGGAGCAAGAACTGGTGGTACAGTCCGGCGAGCGACTCACACTGGCTGCTCGCGTACGCGGACCCGGCCACGCGCCTTGGCGTGTGCGTAGCCGCGTGCCCTCGGCCTCGGCAGCTCGGCTCTGAGCAGCTCTGCACCTACGACGCGAGCCCCGTAGCCGTGGGCGGCACTGGCGCCACCGCCAGCGCCTCCAGGCGCTGCTATCCCGCGTACGCGAGCGTCGCGATGCACGGCTATTGCGTCCCCACCACGCCCGCGCCGCAGGCGGCTTACCACGCGGCAGGCGTCAACATCTCCGCCTCCGAGCTCAACGCCCTTCGCACCTCGCTTCTCCACGAGGACGGGCGCTACTTTGACGCCATCTTTGGCGATGTGGTCCTCGTGTGGCAACTGCTGCTCGGCTGCCCGATCGTGGCCGCGGTGCTCGCGTTTGCGTGGGCCTACGGCTCGGTGATCCAGCCCGCGGCCCTCTACGGGCTCGCTGTGCTCATTTGCGTCGTCTCGTCCTCCGGCCTGACCTACGTCTTCTGGAGCGGAGGCGAGAGGTTTGCGGAGGACGTGGCCGCGAGCGACCTAGGCGCAAGCGCCCAAGACGACGGCCTCTGGATCGGGCGCAATCGCGCATGGCTCGAGAACACGGGCTACGTGCTCGTCGCGTGCACCGCCGCCCTGCCCATCGCGAGCGTTCTGCTCGGGCGCTTGTGCCTGCCCTCGTTGCCGCTGCTACAGGTGGCGGGTCCGCTGCTGCTGGGCACACCGGCCGCGATGGTCGGTCCGGCGCTCTGCGTGATCGCGCAGCTGCTCTTCGCGGCGCTCTGGGTCTGGGGCGCGGCGTACCTCGCTTCGAGCGGCATGGTCGAGCTCACGCACGCCGAGGGCTACGCGCGCCCCACGTTCGACTCCGGCGTCAAGCTGCTCCTGATCGTCTGGGCCCTTGGCGGGATCTGGACGTTCGCCTTCATACGCCACCTCGGGCTCCTCGCCGCCGCGGGCCCGCTCGCGCGCGGCTATTGGCTGTCGGCCGAGCTGCGCGCGCAGCTGCCCGCGCCGCCGCTGTACGTGCGGTTGCTAGGTCCGTGGGTGCGAGTGGGCTCGGCGGCGGTGGGCGCGACGCTCCACTGCTCGGGCGCAAGCGCTCTCGTCGCCGTGCTGCAGAGCTTCGGCGTCCACCGGCTGGATGCGCTCGATGAGGCTGGGTACGTGAGTGTCGCGCTCTTTGGCACCGGGTATGTCGAAGGCTCGCGCTGGGCCACGTCGATCACCAGCCGCTTTGTGCCGCGCTTGCTCATGATGCAGGCCCGCTGCGGGCTCTATCTAAGTTTCTGCAAGCTTGCGTGCGCCATGGGGGCCACGGCGGTCGCCGCGGCCTTTCTAGCTGGCCATGAAGACTATGCCAGGCCGAGCGCGTTCGCGGCGGAGGCGGGCATCGCCTCCATTGTGATGCCACTCTTTGTCATCTTCGGCTTCACCTTCCAGATCGTGTCGACGGTGCTCTCGCCCGTGCAGCTCATGCTCTCGGCGGCCGTGCAGAGCTGGTGCCTCGACTACCAGCAGAACGTCGTCGAGCAGCAGCTGGGCGGCGCCACGTGGATGATGGGGGCCAGTGACCCCGAGGGCTCGCTCTCGCTCTTGATGGAGCTGCACGAGCTGCTCCTCGATGAGCTCGCTCAGGCGGCAAGCGAGCGCGAGCAGCAGCAGAGAGAGCTTGCGCAGCGCGCCGCCGCCGCCGCGCGCCGCGCCGCGCGCGATGCCGAGGGCATCGTCGCCCCGACTCGGAAGCGCGCGGACCAGAAGGTGGACCCTGGCACCGTTGTGGCTGAGGAGGTGAATCCCGGCAACGCCGTGGCCCGACCTGCCGCGTCCGCACCAATCTCGATCGAGAAGGACGAGGATGAGGACGAGTACGCGGACGTCGAGCTGACCGCGGCCGACGGCGGCGACGTTGAGGAGGCGCGTGACCTGAGCGCGGTAATGCCAGTGGAGTCGTCGAACCGGAGGCGGCGCCCGCCGAAGGCGTGAGAAGTCAGAAGTCGTATCGTACACCGCTGATCGGCATATGATCGGCATTGCTGTCAGACTAGATGAGAGAACGCGCCCCCTTCGCCTACTTCCTTGTGTCACCTCCACACGTCATCGCGCATCGGTCATGACGTGGCCCCCACATGCAACGAGCAACCGTGCCAGGAACCGTGCCACGCCGCACCGGCCCATTCGTGCCGTCGAGTATCATTGTTTCAGACGGTCGAGAGTGTCAGTGTGCTTCTGTAATCCCGGTAATGCGTAATCGCGAAAAATATCACAGGACCCCCTGCTTGACCCAAGGGGGAGTGGTCTACTATTTTTCATGTTTATAAGGCCCTAACCC
>ENA-UOXK01001570-UOXK01001570.1-mixed-culture-metagenome-genome-assembly--contig:-NODE-1570-length-15659-cov-39.050308_pt1 | contig 15659 bp, 8 predicted proteins | sample MGYA00238160_ERZ761638 | MGnify/ENA primary metagenome ERZ761638 (study PRJEB28912, sample SAMN08777098) | mixed culture metagenome | isolation source: Freshwater growth medium | place: USA...
GGCGGCGGCGGCGGCGGCGGCGGCGGCGGCGGCGGCGGCGGCGGCAGCGGCGGCGATGGTAGTGGCGGCGGCGGTGCTGGTGGCACTTTGCGCATGGTCCTGGCCTTGGACTGTTCTTGCAGTGCCTGGGCGAGCCACAGGGCCTCGCCTTCCTTCGTCAGGCGTGGCGGTGACGCTGCACTCGGCGGGTCAGGCGCCATCCCGGGCGCCAGCGGCCCGGTGCCAGCGGCGGCGGCGTCGATTCCGGCAGCGTCCGCAGCGACGTCAATACCGCCAGTGGAACGCAGCACCGCCGCCGCCACCGCCGCGAGCAGCACGGCGGCCAGCTTTCCCAGCGTCAGACCCAGAGGCAGCCGGCCGACACCGGCGCCGCGGCTGCCGAGGCGCCAGATGGCGGCAGCGGCGGCGAGGAGCACCGGCACAATCGAGCGCTTGCCAAGGGGCCGTCGCTCGAGGACTTGCTCGTACAGGCGCGCCTGCTCGGCGAGGGCACGCCCGTCCGCGCACGAGTCCATGCGCAGCACGAATGGCGTGCCCGAGGTGCCGCCGCGGGCGATACGGATACGCTCGTCAAGGTACGTCGTGTCCAGCTGCACCGTGGATCGCGGCCCGATGCGCAGGCAGAGCGGCTTCCCAGTACGACCGATGGCGAGCAGCGGCGCGTCGAAGTCGATGCTTACGAGATTGTTGGTCACGCTGCGTGGCGGCGTGGCGGCGCGGGCGCGTTCGCGCAGGGCTTCGAGGGTGGCCGAGGACGCGCGCCGCCACCGGCCGCGCAGGATGGCTGCGGCGGGGATGAGCCCGAAGAACCGGAAGTGGACGACATTGAAGGCGCCGTCAGCGAGCACGTGCTGGAAGAGCGCGTCCGTCGGGCACACAAATCGGCCGAGAGCGCCTCGATACTTGCCGCCGGCGGCGTTGGCAGTTCGCGACGAGGTCTGGCCGACGTAAGCCACCTCGGCGAAGCGGAAGAGAGCATTCGGTCGGGCGAGTGCGCTCATGCCACGTTGCGATTCCTCGAGCGCGGAGATGATGGAGGCTGCCTCGGCGCGCTGTTTATCTGATGCCGCCACGCCCCTGTCCGTGCCATCAACCACTCGGAGCAGGCTGCTTACGAGGTCTCTTTGGGTGTCCAATGCTCGGCCCGAGCTGTCTAAAGCTCGGCCCAGGCGCTTTGGCTCTTTGGCTGTCGCGCAAAGCTCGGCCCGTCCAAGACGCTGCGCGTGCACGAGAGGCGCGGCCGGTGCGAGCGCGAGCGGTGACGTCGGAATCAACGCCGATCCAGAGGCGGACAGCGCGAGGAACACGAGGTTCATTGCGGGCGTGTGCAGAGGCGTTTCAATCAAGAAGTTCCATGAAATCGGCAGGTGCATGTACAACCGAGTCCAGGAAACGGAAACTTGCACTTTACAGGGGCTTGTTGGATACAGGACGCGCGAAGCGAGAAGTGTCATCCCGAAGGCCGTCATGCTTCGTCGGGCCCTGGCCGCTCAAGCCGCAGTCGTGGGCGGTGGTGCGGCCGCTATATATGCGTACCGCGTAAAGGGCGAAGGTGGCTCGCGGCGTTCTTTGCCACATGGCAAGGAGGGAATGAATGTGACGCCGCAGCAGTGCTTGGATGCTACCGCGTCGGTGATTGCAGCTGCTCGATACGGATTTTGCTGCATCGCCTCAAAAGACGGCTCTCCGCCCACGTGCCGCGTCATGGATTTGAACGTCTCCACGGACGGCTCGCTGCGCTGTTGGCTGATCACTCGAGACTGGACGCGGAAGGCAACAGCACTCCGCGAGACCAAGCAGTGCTCCCTTGCATTTCACGACCCACGTGCGGCCGGCGAGAACGGCTACGCGGTGCTGTACGGCGGAGTTCGCGAGTTGACGAGCGCCACGGAGCGCGAGCGCCATTGGAAGCCGTCGTGGTCCTATTTTCACGCCGGTGGGCCGTATGGGCCGTCGGTTGTGTGGGAGTTTGCTCCGGAACGCGTCGAGGTGATCAGCCATGCGCATGCCGTCGCTCCTGCTTGGCAGCCGGCAACGCTGCTCAAGAGCCCGGCTGATGGCTCGTGGGCGCTTATACCGCTCGTGAGGCGCAACGGCGAGAGGGACTCGGTGTGAGAGGTTCTTGCGATGAGCCTCGTATGAACGCCAAATCATTGCGCCAAATTCATAGGGGCAAGTTTTCACATGCATAATAGACAACGCTCAGACACGCCCGCAAACGGCTAAGGTCCAAAGGAGCAGAGTGCAAAGTACAGCTGTACACCTCTCACCTGGAACGACTGTTGAGCCGATAAGGACCGACCGGGTGTGTGAAATGCGAAATCGCAGGTCGATACTCTGCAATCAGCTCGCACAAATCTCCCCTCATTCGCGCTCACTACAGGCGCCTCCGCCGGCTTCGTCCGACACACCCCTTAGCCAGAGAAAGGGGAGATTAGGGGTTTGACGGAACGCATCGAGAACTTTCTGGAAATGGACTGAATCGGCAATTCGTCGAACGCGACCGTCCGTCCTGGTCCGAAAGCCGCGCTGCACCCCCTCATGATGCTGCCGTTGGTGACGCTTGCCGCCGCCATGTCTAGCGGCCCCACTCTGAATCGCCGTGCCGTGCTCGGTGCAGCAGCCGCCGCCTTCGTCGCCACCAGTCCGCCTGCTGCCGCAGAGACGCCTGCCGTCGACTTCACGACTAAGAGCGCCTTCTTCGGCCTCGCCAAGCCGCCCGTTGTGGGCATGCTGACATACGACGAGCTGGTCGAGCAAGCGCGCACCGGCCAGATCGCCACTCTCCAGATCGCGGTCCAGCACGATACCGTCATCGCCACGGACAGAGTGGGCCACCGCTTCGCCTGCATGATGCGCGATGAAGAGCTTCCCCTTCTGACCTTGGACGCGACTGGTGAAGACGGTTCAATGCCCTTCGAGGTGCTGCCCATGGATGAGGTGCGCGAGACGCATCTGCATGCCACCTCCAGACGCCGCACGTGCACTGCGAGCGCGATCGCCTCTCCCCGAGCGTCGGACCGACGGCGTTTCGTCACCCTCCCGTGCGCAGAATCGTGCAAAGGTGCGTGACGCCGCATTCGTCCTCATGAACCTCTACGGCCTCCTCTGGGTCGCCGACCTCGCCGGTGTGCTCCCTTGGGACACCACCCCGTACAGCTCCCTGGCCGAGCGCGAGGAGGCGCAGCGTTCGGGTGAGGCGCGCGGCTCGCGTCGCCTCTTTGCCCAGCTTCGATCGATGATGACTGAAAAGTCGAGGCGCGGCGCCAAGTCGAAGGCCTCCAAGGCTGCACACGGCAGCGTCACGCACGACGAGGCGCTGCGCCGGGTGCTCGGGCTCTCGACGTGGGATGCGGAGGCCGAGCTCAAGGCCGAGCTCAAGGCCGAGCTCAAGGCCGAGCGCTCCGCCGGGCCGGTGCCCAGGACAACGCCCATGGAGAAGAGTGCCCAGGACAACGCCCATGACAAGCTGCGCCCGCACACGGAGCGTAAGGGTCAGCTCGACGAGCTCTTCGTCAAAGTGGGCAGCCGTGTACGGGCCTTGTACACCGAGGCGTGGGCGATGCACGCGCGCAAGCTCGCCCAAGCCCGCCCGTACATGCTCGAACGACGCATCCTTCAGGCGAGACCAGTTGAGCTCGAGCGCAAGCTCCTCGCGGGCTACGAGGAGCTCGAGGCGAGATTGCGGGAGGCGCCTTGGGTGACGCCGGAGACTGCCCACTTCGAGCTGCCCACTCTCGAGCGCATCCTGGAGGAGGCGTGGCGCGTGAGCTCCGACGGCCTCGTCGAGTGCTGGATCCGCGCGCACCCGACCTCCGCGGACGTGAGCATGGGCGGGGCTGTCCTCGCCTTCCCGAAGGCCTCTCTCGTGGGCGGCCCATGGCCCATCGAGCGGCCCGAGCTCATGCCCGAGCTCAAGGCCGAGCCCAAGGCCGATGGTTTCGCCGAGGTGTCGCCCGAGCACGGCGTGTGCCGACTCTGCCCAGAGTTTTCGGCCCTGTACAACCATGACGTCTACATTTGCAAGCGCCTCGCCATGGCCTAAGGATCTCACCTCTTGCTGTGCATGCACCTCCCGCTCACCATGACGCGCTCACCATGACGCGCTCACCATGACGCGCTCACCATGACGCGCTCACCATGGCAATACCAACGAGGACAAGATCACACGACCGTCCTCGAGATGTACAGTTTCTCTACGGACAGCGCTCGCTGAACATTTTCTTGTATCAATCGACAGAGCGCGAGCGGCTGCAATGACCAGCTCGCCTGTACCCTACATGACAGAGCGTGTTCCATGTGCACCCGAAGCCCTCCCTCAGGCGTGGTTGGGATCTGTCCTCCAATGTGTGCCAGCTTTGCACTGTACTGCTGCTGCTGCTGCTGCTCAACACAACGCGCACACACACTGTACTGCTGCTGCTGTTCAACACAACGCGCGCACACACTCCGGACCCCCAAGCACGAGGGCCACGCAAGTACCGGCGTACTCGGATAACGAGCGTATGGGTGTTTTGCCGAGATTAACAAACAGTTCACACCTGGTAGCCGCGACGAAACTGCTTGACTGACTGACCTTTTAGCCACGTGCTTGACGAACTCGTGCGACGCCGATGCACGACGCGGCCATGCCGCCGCCGTCGTCGCCGCCCTCGTTCATTTTCTGCTCTTTGTCAGCAGCGCCATTCGTTGCACTCTGGGCGTGCTTCCTCCCTCTCTATACGTTTTTCTGGTGGCTGCCCGTTTCGATTGTGGTCACTGAAGGCCGCCTGTTTTGCGGGCTGCCCGATTCCATTCCCTTAGTTGGCCTGCTACACCTCTACGCCACCTTTTGGACGATTGTGGACGACAGTTGGGAAAGCTGGTGGAAAATTGGACTCGGCACCCTGCTACTGTCCAAAGTCATGGGTATTGGTCATGAAGCCCTTTGGGACGCTTTCGAGCCTTTCGTCTTTGGGCGCGAGGGCCACGGTGCCGGAACGCAACAAACAGTTTCACGGAGACCGCCCGATGTGCGCGATAAAGACGGGCGCCCGCTCGGGCCTCAGACGGTGCTTGCGCCGGGCACGCAGATTCAGCTGGACACGCACGATGGGCAAGGGTTTCAACCGTTTATCCTCCCAGGCTACCCGGTGTTTACGAATGAGAGGAAGGCGATTGAGGCGATCTTCACGGCGGATGAGCTGGCTGCACTCAAGGCGGTTGGGTACAAACCGTGGGATGCTGAGGCGGAGAGGTTTCTCCCCGAAGAAAGAGTCCGCCAGATTCGCACCCAGCATGGGCTTTGGAAGAAGGCACAGTGACGAGAACAAGCTAGCAAGATCGGGCAGAAGAGATGCGGATGGGATGCGCAATAGGCCCCTGCGGGCGTGCGCGCGACTTCCGACTTAGAATAGTTATCAATGTTCTGACCCGAATCACGTGACGCACATGTCGACAGCAGGAGGCTAGCGTCGGAGCGTTACGGCTTGTAAGACGTCCCGGTGGTCGTGCAGCCGGTGCCGGACCAGCGTGCACGTGTCGCATCAGGGAGCCCCGGCGGGTGTGACGTGACGTCACAGTGAGCAGCTCTCTGCACCACCAGACCACCACCAGGAACAGTGCGCTCACGATGCCGAACGGGCTCCCGAGCAAAGCTGGCCTTGAGCTGGCCAATTCGACTTGCGCCCGTCCACTGCCTCTATCGCCGTCGCGAACGTCGACGGCGGCTGGGCACGTCCAGGGTTGAGTCCAGGCTATACGTCTCTAAGGGACGGTGTGGGTGCCGATAGGCACTGGCCGAGGCTATGCGGCGGCGTGCCGAGTAGCTCGTGGACCCCATCGGGCAGCTGCCGGACCGCTGGGGCTGCACCTCGCGCTGCGCTTGCGAGACTCCAGCGGCAGCTCCACACCTCACCTGCAGGGTGAAGCTTGCTGGAAGCGCGCGAGCTCTTTCATAGCGTTCTCAATCGACTCCGCAGCTGGCACCGTGAACCAGTTTCCCTTGGCATCCTTGCGGTGCATCGCCGAGACACGCCCTCGTGTTATGTGGAAGCGCACGCCCGACCACACAATCGCAGAGTTCCACAGCGTCGCGATCGTCGCAGCTGGGATCAGCGCTGCGTAGAGCAGGTACGCGACGCCGACGCGCAGGGCACCGATGTGGCTCACCTGATGAGGAAAGCAATCGACGCAAATCAGTTGCCATCATCAGTGGCCGACGCGCAGGGCACCGATGTGGCTCACGTCGATGGGCGTGCCGCCAAAACCATGAGGCGAGAGCACATTGCACAATGAGGCGAAGGAGCGAAGGGTGAAGATGGCGGATGACCCAAAGAAGAGCAGCGCCACCCAATATACCATTGCCATACCTGCCATTCCGGCCAGAGGACCAAACGGGCAATGTGAGAAGACCAAACGGCAGGTATGGAAGCATCGGATGGGTGTGAGAGGACCAAGCGGCAATGTGAGAGCAGTGCGGATCGCCACGTCGGCCACTCGTGTGAATGTGAATGTGAGAGTGAGTGTGAATGTGAATGCGGATCGCCACGTCGGCCACTCGTTGGGCATGCTCTGCGCACCGGCGGCGAAGTTGCACTGCCCATGAGCACCCAGCGGTGCTGGCTGGGGGCTGTGCCACGGCTCCGCGAGCGCCCCCGCCGTCATGGCAACCAGCAGGTACATAGTGAGCAGCGAGGCGCACACGCCACCGATCGCGATGCATGCGTGCGCCGCGCCGTTCATCGCGTATTGCGGGATGGCGATCGCACGCTGCGTGTCGGTGGCATACGTCTGCGTGAGCACGTAGATTTGCCGGCACAGAAAGTTCCAGAAGCGGTCGAACTTCACGTCGCCGATTTGGTTCGGGAACATCGCCGCCTTGGGCACCGCGAGCGTCCGTCCCTGGTACCTGCGTGGGGAGTGGAAGCGTCCCATGATGAGCGGAAGCGTCCCCTCATCACGTGCGAGGGCTGCATGCAACCTCGTGCAACCTCGTGCAACCTCGTGCCGCATGCAACCCGACAGGGACGCGACAGGGACGCGCTCACCTTGCCATGGAGAGGGTTATGAAGTCTTCTGAGTAGCCGCCGTCGCGCCACGCATCTAGCAGCCCGTAGAGGTTCGCTCGCAGCTCACTCGCTCGAAACATCATAGCGCCGCCCCAGGCGTTGGGCGGTCGGTCGGTTGGGGAGTTGAAGCCTGTGGACGCGCAAAGGCGCCAGAGCATCGCAAAGAACGAGGGCCAGCCGATTTCGCCCGGTGCCACGTACTCAAAGGCGTAACCTGTGGCGGCGAGCACTTGCGGGTCCGTCTCCATCTCTTCCACCCACGCGCGGATCGTGCCCGGATGCAACTTGATGTCATCATCGATGACAATCACGTACTCGCACGAGCGCATGGCGCGCTCGAAGCCATGTATCTGGTTGTGGATCTTCTGCGAGCAGTGCCAGGAGAGGCCCGCCACGAGGAGGTTGATCTGCACGTCCGGATTGTCCTCGATCAGCCGCTGGACATGTCGGAAGGCTGGGTCATCAGCTGACTCCAGGCAGAAGAAAAACTCGAGGGGGCCGCCGTACATGGATGTTATCTGAGCTCGCCAGTTGGCGTACGACTGATCGTGCACGCCTTTCACTGGCATCACCACGCCGCACTTGGGCAGCTTGATTTGAAACGAGTGCCGGAACTTATCAAGGTCGGGCGCAATGAAGGCGAGCGGGTTTTGGCTCGCCAACTGTTCGACCTGCTGTGCAAATTTCCTGCGTGGGATGCCAATGACGACCAAGCTGATAGCAATGGTGAAAACCCACAACGCGCCCTGGAATATTAGTGCTGATACCACGTCGCCGCAGAGGATCGTGTGTGGAGTCATGCGGGACCACCGACAGCGCAAAAAACCCTAGCGCTCAGCACGGCGGTTTCGTCACGCGAATCCTCGTGAGCCCGGCCCACAGTCGGCGGTATTGATTTGCTACAAAGAATTGAATGTCTACTGCGCTCGTTTGTATTGTACGGCGACAAATTCAGGCCACGCCACACGAGACACAGCTTCGTACAACTATTACATGTATTACAGGAGACAGTCGAGTTCTGTACAGGCGGCAGGTTACTGGGTCTGGGTTGCGGTCTGCATGGAAGCAGGTAGTGAAACTCTTTGTGCACATGCCGCCCAGAACCATTCTATGCATCGAAGAGGTCATCGTCGACGCGTGCAGGGCGGAACATATCGCGTGCAGAGATAAGGATAACCCCTAATACGTTGAACTCTCGCAGCGATGTTTCGTCGCACTTCTTGAACTTCTTAGAGTCAAGCTGTTCGAGCTCCACCGTGTATTTTTGCTGCACGGCATCGTACGCTTTGACATAGGCGAGAGTCTCCGCTCCGTTGTTGCGTGTCACAAACACTCTGCTGGCGATGGGGTAGCGCTGGGGCGCTGGCAACTTCTGTGGAAGCAGGTGAAGAGATGGAGTCGCAGACAGTCGCGCCGATTTGCGCAACGGATCCTTAGTGGCGACCTCGGTCTTGGCGTAGCTTGTGTGCGTCGGCTCATCCTCCACGTGTCTTCGGAGGCTCTCCTGCTCCTTGCGGGATCGCCTCCTGCGCGCCTCGCGCAGCTCCGCGGTGTGCGCGTGCTCGAGGTCCTCCGTCCTGAGCTTGAGGTGCTCGGGGCGCTTCTGGTCAAACTCGAGCGCGATCAAGTCCTCAAAGTCGGAGAGCAGCTGGACGACCTGCTTCCGCTCGGCTTCCCCGGTGAAAAAGATCCGCTTGGAGCGCAATTTCAACTTGCACTCGCGGAGGAGGCGCTCTGCCGACTGCGCCTCCTCCGCACACACAAACGCGCATGGAGGAGGTCGCCAGCGTCCGAAGGGAGACGCGCACAGACCCTTTTCGCACTCGCGGAGGAGGCGCTCTGGCGACTGCGCGACCACCTTCCGGTCGATGGTGTCGATGTTGATGAGCTTTGGACTGCTCTTCTCCGCCTGCGCGACGGCAGGCGGAAGCGCCCCATCCCCCCGCTTGTGCTGCGTGAGGTGCGCGAGCACAATCGAGGCGGCGGCCGTCTCAAAGGTCGGCCACCCGCACGAGCCGTACGGCCCCAAGTTGCGCATTGGGTACACCACGCGATCCTTACGACGAAGTGGATAGCCGCCCTCGCTCAGTGAGCGCGCGGCGCGCGCCGCCTTCTCCCCGAGGACACGCACCACTACTACACCCGCCGACCCCTTCTTCTCGCAAGCCAGCACGCCGCCGTCGCCCAGCTCCTTCTGCAGCGCCTTCTGCAGCTCCTCGAGCGGCTTGTCACCCAGCTCGTTCTGCAGCGCCTTCTGCAGCGCCTTCTGTAGCTCCTTGAGCGACTTGCTGCAGAAGAAGCTGCCAAAGAAGCTGCGCAACTCGCCGACCAGCTCTTTCTGCAGCTTTTCGAGCGACTTCTGCAGCTTCTGCAGCTTCTGCAGCTGCTGCAGTTGCTGCTCCTTCTGCTCCTTCTGCTCCTTCTGCAGCTCCTTAGGCGCCTTCTGTAGCTCCTTGAGCGACTTGCCGCAGAAGAAGCTGCCAAAGAAGCTGCGCAACTCGCCGACCAGCTTCTCCTGCAGCTCCTTGAGCGTCTTCTGCTCCTTCTGCAGCTTCTGCAGCTCCTTCTGCAGCTCCTTCTGCAGCTCCTTCTGCAGCTCCTCGAGCGACTTGTCACCCAGCTCGTTCTGCAGCGCCTTCTGCAGCTCCTTGAGCGTCTTCTGCAGCTTCTGCAGCTTCTGCAGCTTCTCAAGCTCCACGACGAAGACGGTCCCCGTGTGCTCGGAGACGAGCTCGTTGTCGTCCCCGAGCTCGCCCGGCGGGTCCGTGAGCTGCAGCACCGGCGGGTCCGTGAGCTGCAGCACACAGGTGCCTGTGGCGGACGCGTAGAGGCTGCCCATGACGGAGAGGGCGCGGCGAGACTTGAGCTCATTCTCGAAGACGCGCTCGCCCATCAGCTTTGGCTCCTTGCCGCGGCACATGCGCACGAGCTCGGGATGGCGCCGTGCCTTCTCCGCGTCCTTCTCCTCGCTGAAACGCACGAAGCCTTCGGCATCGGCTCCCTCGTCGAAGCGGTACGCGCCGGAGATGTAACGTCCGTGGAAGAGCGCACGGCGTGAGCGCAGGCCGACGCCCTCCAAGTCCGCAATGGAGGCCAGCGCCCACTTTTGCTCCTCGCATACGGAGACGAGCTTGTCGACGCAAACCTGCGCCTCGTCCTCCGTGGCGACGTGCTCCAATTCAAACTTGAGCACTTTGAGCTTTCCCTGGTCCACCTCGGCGCCCTGGTCCACCTCGGCGCCGAAGCGCAGCGGGACCGTCTCCGGGGCGTGCCACGACGGCCATGCAAAGGTCTGCGGGATGCACGCAAAGTCCACGAACAGACCGCGGTCACCGTCTGCGCCCTTCACATTCTTCGCGTGGTTGAGGATCGTTTCGAGCGTGCGGCCATCGTGGTCGGGCACGCCAGGGCTGCGCCGGCAATAGCTGACGACGTCAACTCTGCGGCACCCCCGCGCAAAGAGGTCCGCGGCGCGCTCGGGTGGCAGGAAGGCTTTCGACGGCATATCCTGGCAGCGTGGGAGAAAAAGCGCGCCCGTGACAATGTGGACGTCCGTGGCCCCAAGCTCAACTAGCCTGTCGCGAACCTCCACGGCCTTGCGGCGCAGGCCGGCTGCGGTGAGCGGGGCGGCCTCGTCAAACGTGCTGAGGTGGAAGGTTATGTCTACTGTATTCGGCAGAGCGCTGGTTGTGACCTTGGATGGAGGTGGCGAGCCGTTCCAAGTGGCGCGCCCCGGCATTGACTTGGCGTGGTCGTGGGCCGACTCGTTGCGCTCGCTGTCGTGCTCGGCCGATCGTGATCTTTGTGGCTGCAGCGGCGACTCATGCAACGGATACGAGTCGTTGTGGTAGAGTGGCTGGCTTGCTAGGTACGCGCCGCTGCGCGGTGCAAGCGCCGTCGAGCTTTGAGCGGGCGAACCTTTCGTGCGCTCGCTCACGATCGTCCGAATGGAGACGAGTTCCGTGCCACTAGGCTTGGCGAGAAACGCCTTGAGCTTCTTGGTATGCCCCGGTCTGAGTGTCACGCCGGCCGCGGCCTTGAGTTTGTCCTTGAGCTCGTCGAATTTGAACTCGCGGAGCTTTTCCACAGATCGGATGCCAAGCTTCTCAATGATCGCGGGCGCGAGCTGCGCAAGGTCCGCTTCGGCCAGCTCGTTTTTGAAGCGAGTCTTGAGCCCAGGGAAAGACCAATCCTCGAGCTCTCTATCCGAGGCAGCCACCTCCGGAGGAGAGGGAGGCGGCGAGGGGGGTAGCGAGGCTGCCGAGGCCACCTTAACCGTCCCCACCGTGATGCAGATGGACGAGGTCCCGCAGTGCGTCGCCAACCTTCGAATCAGCGCGCTCGTCGGCTCGTTGGAAGGGAGGCGTGCCTCCACCTTAGTGACGCGCGGCAACTGCCCATCATCCAAGCGCAAGCGCGCAGGATCTAACAACCAGGCATAGTCGATGAGGCGCACTGCGCCGTCGCGGATGGCGGCCACGATCGGCACGTCGAAAAACTGCGTCGCCTTTAGGTACCGCTGCCGGATGTACCTGCGCTCGCGCACGACGTCGCGCACGACGACCAGCACCGCACCGACCACGGAGACGATGAGCAGCGCGCCAAGGCCCAGCTCGAGCGCTAGCCGCCCGGACGCGTCCTGCACCGCACCGTCGTTCGTGAGTGCGCCGTACAGGCAGGCGAGGAAGATGACGAGGATGTCGACCACGTAGAGGAAAACTTCGAGCCTATGCTGCCGACGCATCGCGTACGGCTGACGCTGGGCCTGCAGCCGCCAGAAGCCGCCGAGGACGGCGATCGCGAGCGCGGCAAAGACGTAGCGTGTGGTCCGGTGCGCCTCGTACGGCGATAGCCACATCACACAGTCCATGGCGAAGGACAAGAGGAAGAGGAGCCCCTGCCGCGTCCACACGACGAGCTGCCACTGCGAGCGGAGTGGCCACTGTGCACGAGCGAGCTGCTCCCTCCTAACGTGCTCGGCGGTGGCCTGCTCCATGGCCATGTTCATCGACCACTCGAAGTTGGCGAGCTGCTGCTTGACCGTCACGGCCTCGCCCTTGCCGACAAACTTTGCGTTCCCGAGGTCATCGTTCGTCTGCTTGAGGAGTGCGTCTGGAGACTCCGTCACTTCGACTTTGCGCACCTTCTCATCGCTAATGTCAATGACCTTGGCTCGGCTGGCATTGGCGCGCAAAAGGGGCTCCGGCAGCACGGCCGAGCGCTCCTTGGCCTGGCGGGATGCCTTGTTCAAGTGCGCCGCCACCATCTTCGAGACGCCCTGCTCGAAAGTGCACCAGCCGCTAAAGGTAAACGGCTCGTTGTACACAGTGTCCGCACGACGGCCGACCTTGCGCAGTGCAGCGATGCAGCGCTCTGCTTGCTCGTGCGTTGCAAAGGTCACTTGCGCCTCGCCCGCCTTGATGGCGGTCACTTGCGCCTCGCCCGCCTTGAGAGCGATCTTCCCTCCGAAGCGTTCGAGATCGGCGATCACATCCTTCTCGCTCGTCTTCTCGGAGTACTCGCCATCGAAGACGATCATGCGCCCGTCGCCGCGGCTATAGGCGGTCTCGTTGTACACAGTGTCCGCACCACGGCCGACCTTGTGCAGTGCAGCGATGCAGTTTTTCGCCTGCTCGTGAGTTGCTAAGGTCACGTGCGCTTCGCCCGCCTTGATGGCGATCTTGGTGATCTTCCCTCCAGAGCGCTCGAGATCGCTTCGGAGGGCTTTCACATCCTTCTCGCTCGTCGACTCGGAGAACGCCTGATCGAAGACGATCATCCGCCCGTCGTACTCGGACGGACGCGGCGGGATGTCCTTGAGCTGCACGACAGCCGTGCCGCACGTGCTCGCGTAAAAGTTGCCCATACCAGCAAGCCCGCGCTTCATGGTGTCTTTCTCATCGTCCGTACGTTGGCCATTGGTGATGTCCTTCTGCGGAAGCGAGGTGAAGTCCCAAAACATTCCGCACTTGTCGAGGCCGGCTTCGCTGCGGAGGAAGCGGCGCACGGCGAGGAGCGCCATGCCGTGCGGATCCGGATGTAATGCGGTCAGCCATCGATAGGAGAGGGCGAGAATCGAGCGGTCGGCGCGATCGAGCAACGCGACCGCTTCTTCATTCGTAAAGAAGGCCTCCTCGGGCAGCTCCTGCCGCCGGCGCATGATCACCCTACCGGACGCATCGCGACCCAGGTACTTGTCCGAGTCCGCTGAGAGCAACCACGCACAGCGCAACAGCCGGATGGTGCCATTGGCCAGCAGATCGCGAACGGGTTCATCGATATGCTTTTCCGCCCAAAGCAGGAAGTCACCATGACTAGGGCCGTCGTCGCTCGCGTACCGCTCGGTCAGGTAGCGCACCGCCTCTGCCGCGCGACGCGCCCGTCGCCGCAGCCGCACATCTCTCGCAGCCTCCATCGCCGCCTCCCTCGCCGCCTCCTGGGCCTCGCGCAGCAGCCGGCGGAAGCGCCAGAACAGGAAGAGCCAGAAGAACCAGAGGAGCGTCGCCACAAAGCGGGAGGTCACCTGCCGAGACTGGTCCTCGTCGTAGCGCGCGAAGAGGGTCGCGCTCGCACGGAGGCCGACAGTAAAGAGCAGGCTGAAGAGCACGCTCAGAAAGTATTCGGCCCACGCCTCGCTCTCGCGCAGCAGGCCGTCCGTGTCGCGCCGGCGCCGCGCGACGAGCCAGGCGCCCACGAGCAGCAGCATCACAACGGCGGATTCCGCGTAGCTCAGCAGCGCCTTGAGCACCGGGTCGGTCAGGATGCACGGCAACGGGATGTAGCCCATGAGCGGCAGGTTGATGCTCGCGAGGATCTCCTGGATGATGAGCGGCCAGCCAAGCTGCAAGCTGCCGATGATGGAGAGCGTCTGCAGGTGGCCCACGAGGATCATGCCCGAGGCGACGTGGGTCTTGGCGTACTCCGGGTGCCTGCGCACGAAGCGCGTGTACATGCCCACGAGCAGCGCAAAGAGCAGCACCCCGCCCGCAACGCCACCGGCGATGCCAAAAACCTCGAGCGGCGTCGGGCAGCGCACGCATCCGAGGCCGTTGAGCTCCACCTCGTAGCGCTGGCCCTGGCGGTTGAAGGCGCTGCAGCCAATCGGCGGGACGCCCGAGCACTGCTCCGCGCCGAGCGTCGAGCAGCGCTGCCAGAGCCGGCTGATCGCTACGGCGGACTCGGCGGCCGTCGGGTCGTGGAAGGCGTTGTTGGCGAGGCGCAGCGGCGCCATAAAGTCGAGGCGATCGAGGAGCCACTCGGGCACGTGGCCAGAAAAGCCGCCCGGATCTTCCCATCCCCGTCGTACCGTTAAGTCAAGAGACGTGAGCTGCGGCAGGCAGTCTGCTGTCGACGGCAGCGCACCGATCAGCGCGTTGCCCGAGAGGTCGAGGTGCTGCAGGTTTTGCAGCCCGCAGAGCGCGCCGTCGAGTGAGCCGATCAGGTTGTTGGACGGCAGCAGCACCTTGACGACGACGCAGGTGGCGAGGTCGAGCGCGGTGCCCGTGACGGAGCCCGAGTGGCAGGCGGCGCTGCCCTGCGTCGTGAGCACGCCGGTGGCTCCGACGCCGTCGGCGGTGCACTCGTCGTCCCCGCGCAGGACCGGCAGCGCCTGGGGGCAGCAGTGCACGCCAAACCAGCCGTCGACACACGGCTCGCCGGACATCCATTTGAAGTTGTTGCGCCACGCGTTGCCGCCCGAGGATTCGTAGAGGAGCGCGAGCGCGCGCACCATTTGCGTGGGCGGCATCGAGGGCGGCGGTGGCGAGGGCGGCGGCGGCGAGGGCGGTGGCGAGGGCGGCGGTGGGGGGGGCGGCGGTGGGGGGGGCGGCGGCGGCGAGGGGGGCGGCGGCGAGGGCGGCGGCGGCGAAGGCGGCGGCGGCGATGGTGGCGGTGATGGCGGGGGTGGTGACGGTGGCGGGGGGGAGGGTGGCGGAGAGGGCGGGGGTGGTGAAGGCGGAGGTGGTGAGGGTGGAGGTGAGGGCGGGGGTGACGGCGGCGGCGGAGAAGGGGGCGGCAAGGGCGGCGGTGACGGTGGCGGAGAAGGCGGCGGCGGCGAGGGCGGTGGCGAAGGAGGCGGCGGTGAGGGCGGCGGAGGCGACGGCGCCAGGATCTGGAGGATCTCGTAGGTCCAGCCGACGTTGGTGATTGTCAGCCCAAGAGCGCTAGAAAGCGATGCGGCGGTGAGCAAGCTGCTCGCTGGTGGCAGGGACATGAAGACAGTGACGTTGATCACAACGCTGCCAGAGCGGATCTGTAGGACGACGCTGGGCTCATTGACGTCGAGCAGCTGCGCCAGGAGCGTCCGAAGGTTGGCCAGGGCTGCGGCATCAAAGTCCTCGGCGTTGCCCGCAACCGTGAGCGCGAGGCTCAGCACGGGCCGGTACTCGGCACCGGGCTGGAGCGGCGGCGGCGAGGGCGGCGGGGGCGATGGAGGTGGCGGCGAGGGCGGCGGGGGCGATGGAGGTGGCGGCGAGGGCGGCGGCGGCGAGGGCGGCGGCGGCGAGGGAGGTGGGGGCGATGAAGGCGGCGGACTTGGAGGAGGCGAGGGCGGAGGCGGAGAGGGCGGAGGCGATGGTGGGGGGGGTGACGGTGGAGGAGGCGACGGCGGAG
>ENA-UOXK01001572-UOXK01001572.1-mixed-culture-metagenome-genome-assembly--contig:-NODE-1572-length-15634-cov-34.294563_pt1 | contig 15634 bp, 7 predicted proteins | sample MGYA00238160_ERZ761638 | MGnify/ENA primary metagenome ERZ761638 (study PRJEB28912, sample SAMN08777098) | mixed culture metagenome | isolation source: Freshwater growth medium | place: USA...
CGCCTCCAGAAGAAGGATCCGAGCGCAAGCGAGAGCGCCCGCGCGTTCGTATTCGCTGCGGACACAGCGCTCTTGCGAAGGATCGTGCAGCTGAGAAGCGCATCGACAGACGACAGTCGAAAGACGGCAGCAAACCTCGTCTCAAAAGCCTCTTGCAGCAAGCATCCAACAGAAACCGCCCGGTCAAGGACCGCAAGTTTTCCTATGCGAGCCTCGACGACTGGATGCTGGTGCAGTCTCTGACACGATCGGTGCATTTGCGTCACTGGGCTGACGTGCGCAGGATCCTGTTCGGGTGGGTGGCCAGCCTGGTCGTTTGGTTCGGGCTCCTTATCACCTTCATCTTTTACGCATGCGAACTCTTTGTCGGCGGTGGCATGTGGCAGCAGCTCATTTTTGCGTGGATCTTCTGCGTATTCCAGCGCTTCGTAGTCAACGAGCCCGTGCTCATCCTCGCTGCCAAGGGCTTCCCCATTCTCTTCGCGTCCGAGTTCTTCGCCAACTTTTGCGGAGAGACAATCGTGAACCTGCTCGACCTCAGCGTCCAGGCCATTACGTCGTGCTTCGCGTTCATGACCAAGCCGTGAGATGTGCTTCGCTATAAGCAATGACGAATGAGGCCCTGGCGGGGCCGATGGCTCTAGCATAGGCGTATGATAGGGTCGAGAGGGTCACAAGGCGAGGCGATTAAGCGGTACACAGAAGAAAGTCGAGTAACAGCTAACTCGTGTGCCTTTCGGACGGCGACATTGATCAACGACCCTCGACAGCGCGCAGTGCAGCCGATCGGAGCGCCTAGCCGCTACTCACACTCGATCCTCTAATGTTTACGTATATACTAAGTTTAAAGTTATCCGAAGACTATAAGCGGCCCGTAGATGCCGTCTCAACAGGCACAGCCGCTGACTCTGGCCTTTTAATGCGCCTGGATCTCCGCAAAAAGGCTCCATGCCGATTCGCCTCACGCGCATACAACTTCTCGGCCCATCACGCCCCGTACTTTTTCCTCTCCTTTTCTTGCTCTCGCGTGAATCGTGCAACGTGCTCGAGCATGCCGCCTTGTGATGCAATCGTCGCCTTCATCGTCTTGAGCTCCTGCTTGATGTCTGCGAGCGCCGCTTGGAGCGCGCCGGACTGGGTGGTGGTCGGTTTGCCGGCGCCGGCGCCCTCTGGATGGGCGGGGGCGGGGGCGAGGATGGACGCCTCGCGCGCCTTCTTGTTCGCATACGAGACCCACGCCTTCTGCATGATGAGCGCGGCGCGGCGATCGGCCGACCCAGCCGAGGCGATGAGGGCACGGTACGAGAGCGAGTTGAGCCGCTGCTTGCGCTCGAGCTCGAGCGCACAGAATTCCTCAAGCTTGGTGCGCGCCCCGGGGAGCAAGCGCACCGCCCCCTCGAGGGCGTCCTTTGTGAGGGTCCACATCTCACTCATGCCATTTGAGGTGACGTGCGAGGCGCGCTTCTGGTTGGTGAGCACCTCCTCGCCAAAGTGCTGGCCATGGTTGATGCGGTAGAGCACCTCGGTGCCAAAGCCGCCCGCGAGCACGTCGACGGTGCCGTTGCGCAGAAAGTAAATGTCCTCCGCCTTCTCGCCGCGCGCGTAGATGACGTCCTGGTGCGCGTGCATTACCGGCTTGAGATGGGGGTACACGGCACGCTGGAAATCGACGCCCAGAACTGCCAAGAGCGGGAAGATGCCCAGGGTTTCGCGCAGGAGCACGGCGGTACACTCGTTGCGCAGGCTAGGCGTGAGCGACGCGAGAATCTCGTCTTCATTGAAAGCGCTCTTCTTGGTGTAGTAGTGCTGGTAGTAATTGCGCACGCGCACGAAGAGCTTCTGCTGGATGTTGCGGGAGGCCATCCACTCCTTGACCGCGTCCATCCTGTCCTCCTTGATGGCTGCCTCCTTGTCGAGCGTGGCAACCATAGAGCCGATCGTCGACACCATGTAGCCGAACATCATGGCGCCGATGAGCATCGCCAACATGCAGTAGTCGCGCTCCCAGTCGTTTTGGGGCGTGAGGTCGCCATAGCCGACGGTCGTGAGCGTGGTGAGCGCCCAATACACGGAGTACCGGTACTGTAGGTTCACGGGTGCCTCCATCGCGGCGCCGCCGTTGTACGCGAGGGTCCACGAGGTCTCGTACCCCGCCTCGAGCGAGCAGATGGCCACGTACCACCAGAAGCAGCCGAGGAAGTGCACTATGAAGAGCAGACGAGTGACCATGCCCAGGATGCGCAGCGAGACCAGGTTGATCTCGAAGGTGTCCTCGATGCGCGCGATGTACACGTCAATCTTGAGCAGCCGCAGCAGCCGCAGCAGCCGGAACATACGCAGGAATCGCAGCAGGGTCAGTTGGCTGTTGGTTTCGGTCGCGGCCAAGAGCGTGATCAGCTCGATAGGCACCGAAGACGGCGCGTCGATCCAGAACCACGAGCGCAGGTAGCGCGAGGCGATGCGCGAGCGCGAGATGATCCACTTGTCGTCGATCAGGTAGGCCTGGTTGAAGTTGAAGATGACGTCGACGCAGAAGATGAGCGACACGAAGATCTCGAAAACGAGCAGCCACCCCTCCGCCTCCGCGGAGAAGCAGATGCGGAAGGGCACGGTCACAGCCGAGTAGAGGATCATGAAGAGCACAGTCAAGTCCCACGTCTCCTTCCATTTCGACTTCGGGTAGATGATACAGTTGGAGGGCAGGATTCTCCACTCGTCGTCGAGCAGGTACTCGTGGTCCTCGAGCGGCCCCTCTTTTGAGTCCTGTTTTACCTCGTTCAACTGCGGCAACAGCTCGACTGCTTTGAAGCGCCTCTCGACACCGCACGACCAGTCCGGGATCGTGCTTGTTGATGATTTCCCGTCGCGCCGGTCTTGGACCAACGAGACGCGCGCGGGCGATCGAGGCCTTGGGATGGAGGCGTTGCTGCTGCCTTCGTGGTCAATCGGCTCGATCGTGCCGGAGCGCGTGCCGGAGCGGCAAAGGGAGGCACACGCCTGGCCAAAGTGGCCAACGCATTGCGCCCAGTGGTCGCCAAATGTGCCGCCCGTGAAGGCGAGGCGGCTCTTCTGGCTGAGCTCGATGGACTGCTGGCGCACGCGGCGCTCGAGCGTGTCCACCTTTGCTTGCAGCTCTTGTGTGCGCATTGCCAGCAGCTGCTCGGTTCGCGGCGAGTAGTTCATGCGAGCATGATTACTCTGCCTGGCTAACAGAAATGAACCAGAACCACGAGGGCCTTGGCTGGAGTGAGAGCGGTTCCACTTGTTAAGAATCATCTGCGCCATTATTTCCTGCTATGGGACGTGTCAGGTTTTCCTGCTGGTAATGGCGCAGATGATTCTTAACAACCTGCGCACCGGAATTGTGAGACGTGTCACCGACATCAATTCTGCCGCCGCGATGGCGGAGCGGCGCTGCGGCAGACTCAAATGCGGAAAGCAATGTTGCGTTGACATTTGGCGGGGTTGGCCATTTTCAGCGCAATCCCGGCAAGGCGTTTTCAACGCGGCAAGCTGGCAGGGCGCCAGCGCCAGTGGGCGAGGAGGGACGCAGGTGGTCAGGGCCGGTCGCAGCGCACAGTCCGCCACCAATCGGCGTGGGAGTTGACCCCCGCTAGCGACGAAACCTTCGTGCGGCTGCTGCTGCTCAACACAACGCGCCAAGCTCCGGACCCCCAAGCACGAGGGCCTCTAGCTGCTGCTGTTCAACACAACGCGCGAACACGCTCCGTGCTGATGCTGTTCAACACAACGCGCGCAGACGCTCCGTCGGGCAAAAAGCGCCGTACCGGCGGAGTTCCGCGTCGCGTGTGCAGTTTGGGTCAGTGGCGGTGGGTCCGCCGTGCCATCACGTGCCTAAAAGACTTGAGTATTTCGCAATCAGCTGTTTCGCAATCTCGCAACTCTTAGGGAACTCCAACGCGACGGCTTGCGCGTTGCGGCTAATATCGGCATGTCCCGCGTTAGGTCTCCGAAAATATAGGTCTCCCACCATGACCTGCGCGCGTGTCAGATCTTGCGTCCCACAAGGCTTCATTTACACATACACCGATTATCTCGTCTTTTGCCGATGTCGTCTCACGTCACTACATCCGTAAAGCGCGTATCAACGAGCCTCCCGTCTCACCCTCTTTCTCTTGCTCGGCTCCACCGCGCGCAGGGCCTCATCTCACAGCACGGCGTACGTGTCGCCGCGCCAATCGGCAGCGATGTAGCCGGCGAGGTACTGGTCCATCGCATTGCGCATTGCCACGTGCAGCTTCGAGAAGGGACCGGCCTCGGGCGTGCCGCGCTTGGCCCACGCTTGCTGCACCTCCGGGTCGCAGAGGCTGACGATGAAGTCCCAATCGGCGGGTTGCATTGCGCGCATGGTGATGCCCTCCGCGAGGAGCATCCGCATACCCTCGCGCGCCGACTCGGACTTGTTCGAGTACACCTGCCGCTCCACCTCGGAGGGATGTAACTCCTCATCCCACGTGGCCTTGTACACGTCCGCGAGCACGAGCTCGAGCGCCACGCCGTACGGGCGCAGCTCCTTGATGTAAAAGTCGCGCAGACTCTCGGAGCAGGTAGCCGGGTGCACGGGGGCCGAAGAGGCGTACGAGAGGCGACCGAGCGCCTCCTTAGGCACCCTCCCGCCGGAGTGGTGACACGGTTGGTACGTCATGTACAGAAGCAGCCGCAGCCCTGTCTCCGCCTCCCGCTCTCGAGTCTGAGCAAGGAAGTCCCCAATGTTAGGCGGAGGGGCACCGGGCTTGGGGCCTCCGAAGCGTCCGAATGGATCGTCTGAGCTCGTGTTCACTACCTCGACCAGCCCAGGCGTGAAGGTGTTGTTCTTGGGGCCGCTGCCGCCTCCGCCGCCACCGCCGAGGGACTTGACCGCATCCGCGAGTAGTCGGTCTGCGTGAGAGACGCGCCCGTGGAGCGTCTCGAGTAGCTGCAGGTCTTCCAGCAGGAACTCCTCCGCATGGATGTTGACGTCCGTGTTGCCGCGGTAGCAGTTGGCGTACCGCGCCACGTATAAGTCGACATCTCTCTCGGCCTCTTCCGCCGCCCGCTGGCGCGCGCGTGCCTCTGCGCGCTCTCGCACCTCGCGCTCCAATTCCGTCTCCTCCGCCGGCTCCTCTGTTGTCGCCGCCTCCTCTGTTGCCGCCGCCTCCTCTGTTGCCGCCGCCTCCTCTGTCGCCGCCGCCTCATCTGTTGCCGCCGCCTCCACTGCCTCACCTGCCGGCGCTGTGTTCGGCGCCGCCGCCTCTGGCCCAGAGGACACCTCGAGCGCCGCCGCTTTTGACGCCGCCGCCTCGGGCGCGGCCGCCTCAGCTGCCGAGGAGGCATCGTCAACCGCGGTTGCGTCCTTCTTCGGCGCCTCCATGGACTCTGCCTGCGCCCGGGGTGCGGGCGGCGACAGCGCCGGCGGCGAGAGTGGCGGCGGCAGAGTAAAGGTGACGCGTACCTCAACGGAATCAGCCGAAGCTGCTATCACGCGCACGAGCGGCGCACGCGCTGCCCGGACTGCGGCGGTGGCAGCCCCAATACTCAGCCGGAGCGCAAGGCGTCCGGGGGTGCCGGCAGTGAAGAGCTCCAGCGCGACCGGTGGCGAGCGTTGCCATCTTGCAAGGATCCTTGCCCTTGCCGCCTCGCGAGCCGCCGCCGCCGCCGCATCATCCGCACGCGCCTTAGCGACGGCCCTCGCGGCCTCGGCGGCGCGGCGCTCTTTGTCGGCCTTCTGATCCATTCTGACCTTGGCCTGCGCCGCGGCGATGGCAGCCTTGCGCCGCAGGGCCGCCACCTCGGCCAGCTCGGCGGCCTCCTCCAACCAGGCCTCTTGCGCCTCGGGCGTGCACGTGAGCCGTGCGATCACCGCCACCTGCGACTTGGAGCACTTTCGGATGCGATCACGCTGCTCGGGCGTCAGGCTATTGTACGATGCCTTCGCCAAGCCACTCTCATCGGCCGGCCAGTGCAGGCACAGCTTCACGTTTGCCTCCCACGAATTCGCATGGAAAAAGGTGGCGCACAGCTGCGATTCGTTGCCGAGCATCGTGGTGGTACAGTTGTTGAGGCCGGAGGGCATGCCCGCTCGCAGCGTGTGAGAGCGAGCGATTCCTTGCTCCGCCAGAGGCCACAGCCGACAGCCGCTAAACGGCTTGAGGCACAAGCAAACGACGCCCCCGTCGCCGCCGCCTTCGCCACCACCAAAGCCACGCCCGCGCCCGCCGCCGCCGCGCCCGCGCCCGCGCCCGCCACGCCCACCGCGCCCGCCGCGCCCGCCGCCCTCATCGTCTGCGTATCGGACGAGACACGCGAGCGTCAGAAGCGAGCGTCAGAGGCGCTCAAAAAGACCATCAGCTGCCATCAGCTGCCATCAGCTGCCATCAGCTGCTATCAGCTGCTATCAGCTGCTATCAGTCGCAACAAGAGACTTTCCGAGGCAATTGGAGGCAATCACCGAGGCAATCAGAGGCAATCACCTGTATGTCGGAAGAGGCATGCGGTGCCGTTGGGACACTCGCCCGTCATCTGCCACGACCGGCAGACCTTAGAGCGGTTCGCCTGCTCGATTTTGAAAATCTCGCGCTCACTCAGCCCCCGCTTCTGTCTCTGCAGCTCCTCATCGCCATGGGCGAAGCTGCACGTGCTCCCGAGCGCGCATTGGCCAGTTGCCGTCCAAGTCTCGCACAGGCGCGTCTTGTAGTGCCCGTACAAGTCATCGCGTCGCATCGGCATGCGCCCGACGGGGATCACCGACTGCTTCTCCCTCTCCGCAGCGAGCTCGAGCTTCGCCTCGTCGGTCAGCTCCACCCAGCCGTGCGCATACGGACACGAGCCGCCGCGTGAGCAGTTGCCGAAGCGCTCGAAGAAGCGGCAGAGCGCCCGCTTCGTACCGCTACGGTCGAGCTCCTCCTCATTGCGCTCCCGATACCACAGCTGGATCTCGGCTATCACGTGTCCCGTCTCAGGCTCCACACGCAATCGAAGTTTCGTCGGCCCCTTTTGGCTAATGGGGCCGACATACAGGCGACAGCCCACGCGGATGCGCGTGACGAGCTCCCCCGTCTCCTCGTCCACCCGCTGATCATAATACGGGCGCAGGCGCAGCTTCGCCTTACAAGGCACGCTCGGGTCGATGGGCATGCGCATCCGGCAGCGCTTTGCCCTGTGGCCGAGTTGGCCGCACCGGAAGCAAGCACCGTCGGCGCCCTCGCCTTCGCCGCCCTCGTCGGCGAACTCGTCGTCGTCATCGCACGGCTCGCATCCCACGCCCTTGTCGAGCATTCGGCTGCGTACAAAGGTCTGGAGCACCGTCGCCGCCCACGAGCGCTTGCGCGTCCACAAGCCGAATCTCTCATGCTGCGAGCGCTCGTCGCCACTGGTCGTTGCGTGCTCGCGTGCAGAGGCGGTCAATACTGCCGCACCCACGGTGGGCGCGATCTCGCCGGCGAGGCGCGCCCGGCGCGCCCGCATGCTTGCTTGGAGCACCTCGGCCGCGGCGCGCGTGCGTGCGGCCGCCACGCCCTCGGACCAGTACTTGTACTCAATGGCGGCAATGCGCGCCTCCTCTGTGGCGATGTCCGCGTCGGCTCGGATGGCTTGAGCAGTCTCAGCCTTGGCGCGCGAGAAGTGGAGCTTGGACTGCAGCACCACCTTTCGCGCCGTCTCGGCTGCTTCGAGCGCCGCCTGCGCTGCCGCCATGGCCGCCGCCGCCTCCTCGTCGGCCACCTGCTGCGCCTTTCTAGCCTCGGCCTTGGCGCTTGCGTTCAAGGTGGGCACGAGGCTCGTCAGCTGCCCCACGAGTCGCTTGTACCCGATCAAGCTCAGGTGGATCCCACTCGCGTCGTAGTACTTGCGCTCTGCCGGGATGGAGGGACGGAGGAGCGTCGCGCCCCGCAAGTGTGCCTGCAGCAGCGCGTTCACAGCGTCGATGCGCTCGTTGGCCTGGGCTACCCACGGTTGCGTGCCCACTACATGCAGCAGCTTGCACACAAACACGCCGTGGGCGTCGCTGCTGCCGCTGTCATGGGCGCCGGCAGGGCCCTCAGCGAGGTTGCCGCCCTCGCCACCCGCGCCTTTCCGGGCGTCCCCATCGACAACGTCATGGGCGCCAGTGCTGCTATTCCCGCCATTTCCGTGGCCGCGCGCGCGCTTGCCTTCACTGTCGCCAGTGCCGCCATCGCCACCGTGGGCGCTATCGTGAGCGCTATCGTGGGCGCGCGTCTCGGCAAGCTGCGAGGCACGCAGCAGGTCTACAATTTCTTGGATGCCCTGCACCACGAGCGCGGGCGATGCGGCCGCCTCGAGCGCCGCCTCGAGCGCCGCCGAGGCCGCGAGCGCCGCACCCGCACGCCCAGGAGCCCGCGCCGCCGCCCGCTCCACCTGCTCGGCTTGCCCCAGGTCCGCGAGCAAGTTGTTGGCGCCGATGAGTAGGCAGTGGCTCTGCGCGCGCAGGAGCGGTTGGCCTGTGGGCGCGTGGCTCAGATACAGATGCATGCGCAGTAGCAGATGCTCGATGCCATCGCCCGTGCATGCGAGGATGAGCGTGCGATGCGGCACGCCCAAACTCGCCGCATGCTCCGCCAAGTCCGCTCCCGTCAGCCGTTCGACCAAACCATCGCCATAGAGGGCGAGCTCGGGCAAGGTCGGCGCCGTCGTGGGCGGCACGTCCGAAGTCGCGCCCTTGCTTGCCGCGCCGCCCTCCGGTGCGCCCACGACGGCGCCCACGCCACCCTCCGGCGCGCTGCCCTCCTTGGGCGACCCCGTGTGGAGCTTGGCCGCGGCGTTCAAGTGCTTGATGGCCGCATCGAGCGAGCGCCGCCGGAAGGAGGGCACGTCGAGAGGCGCGTGTGGACCCGGCCGCGGCGGCGCAAAGGCTTTCAAGCAGCTCTCAAGCAACCCCTGCGCACGCAGGTCTTTGAGAGCGCTCAGGAGATCAAACGAAGCCCCAAATGAACCAAATGAAGCCGGGTCAGATGAAGCCGCTGCCGCCGACGCCGCCGACGCGTCGCCATCGTCGATGCCTGCGAGGGCGTTGAGAATGCTAGGGCGGAGGTAACGGCGCGGCGCCGTCGATGCATGCTGCGCTTCGGTGGACACGGGCGCGGCGGGCGCGGGCACGGGCGCGGCGGGCGTGGGCGCGGGCGTGGGCACGGGCGTGGGCGCGGGCGTGGGCACGGGCGTGGGCACGAGCGTGTGCATGGGCGTGGGCGCGGGCGTGGGCACGGGCGTGGGCACGAGCGTGGGCGCGACGGATGCGGCTGGTGCAGACGCGGTGAAGGTGCTGTTGCTTGTGATGCTGCTGGTGCTGTCGGTTCCGGCGGCGTGAGTGGACATGGTGCGCGAGGGCGAAGGCGACCCGAGCGCGCGTGCGTGAGCGATCGCAGCCATGTGTTCTTGCTCCAGAGCCTTCGCCGCCGCCTCGGCTGCCTCGGCCTCCGCCTGCGCAGCCGCAGCCGCCGCCCTCGCCGCCTCGGCCTTCGCCTTCGCCCTTGCCTTTGCAGCCGCCACAGCCGCGGCGAGCGCCTCGCCCTCGAGCGCCACCGCCGCCCCGCCCGCCGCCACCGCCGCCCCGCCCGCCGCCACCGCCGCCTGCGCTGTGTGGTCAGTGGGTGCCGCTGGGGGTGGCAAGGGCCCGAGGGTGGGTTGGGCGGGTGTGAATACGGTCCGCCCCGAGGGTGTGAATACGGTCCGCCCCGAAGACGGCGCGAGCGGTGCCATGCGCGGCGGTGTGGTGGACTGCGCTGTGGTGTGCGGCGCTGAGGCATGCACCGAGGCTGACAGCGCATGCGGCGGAGACCGCGGCGAAGGAGGACCGCCACCGAGGCTGACAGGCGGAGACCGCGGCGAAGGAAGACCGCGTGCCTCCAACAGCGACTGCACTGGCGCTTGTCGCAGCTGCTGCGGCACTTGCTGCTGCTGCGGCGGAGGCTGGAGATGGGCGCTCGGCACGGCACTCGCCCCCTGCTGGCGTATGCTCTCGCGGAGCGGCGATGGCGCCTCAGGCGACCATAGCCGAGCCGCTTGCGGCGCCGGCCGGGGAATGGCGGCAGCCGACGGGCGCGGCGGCGGCGCCTGCTGCCCCGGCGGTGGCGGTCGCTGCCCTGGCATTGGCATCGGCTGCTGCCCCGGCGGTGGCGGTCGCTGCCCTGGCATTGGCATCGGCTGCTGCGCCGGCGGTGGCGGTCGCTGCCCTGGCATTGGCATCGGCTGCTGCCCCGGTGGTGGCGGTCGCTGCCCTGGCATTGGCATCGGCTGCTGCCCCGGCGGTGGCGATCGCTGCCCTGGCATTGGCATCGGCTGCTGCCCCGGCGGTGGCGGTCGCTGCCCTGGCATTGGCATCGGCTGCTGCCCCGGCGGTGGCGGTCGCTGCCCTGGCATTGGCATCGGCTGCTGCCCCGGCGGTGGCGGTCGCTGGTACTGCTGCTGGTAGCTTGCTGGCGGCGGCGGGGGACGCTGCTGCTGCCCAACACGCGGCATTGGCTGCCTGCCGTCGTTCGGTGGAGCCGGCCGCTGCTGACGTAAGCTTTCCTCAGAGGAGCGGCGCGGCTGCGGCCGCCCCGCCGCACTGGCGGATGTTGACGGCAGGTTGATGTTGTCGCTGCGGAGCGCGATGCCCATAACGACCAGCAGCCTATCGACCTGCTCCGGCAGCGGGCCACTCGGCTCCACTCGCATCACGTCGTTCGCGGTGGTGACGGCGAGGCTCAGCGGCATTCCAGGATCGAGGCCAAGCTCCCACTTGATGCGTTCGACCTTGGACGGGAGTGACATGGGCGGTGGGCCTCGGCGCACGGATACAGCTCCCTGAATACAGACGCTCGTGATGACACGCGTCCTCGATGTGACGAATTTCACAAACTCCGGGGAAGTCGGGATTCACAATGGAAACATCCGGAGGAAAAGATACCGACATAGTTCCCAAAGTGCGGTATGTAAGTAAGTAAAACACGCCAACAGGCAGCGTACACGTGGCGAGGGGGGCGCCCCCAGGCATATACTAAAGCGTGTACGGTGTTCAGGAACGCAAGTGTTGGATCTGATGAAAGCCATCAGTCAACACCCGATTGCGGCTCGAGAGCTGTGGGGTTACGCATGCGCCCCTCTCCGCTCTCGCCCGATCTCGTAGTCGCGAGCTCCATTGTTGTACGTCCCTTTCTCTCTCCTGTCTCTGTCTCACTGTGTGTTTCTCGCCGTGAGGCTCTCGCCGACTAGGCGTCGGTGTCCCAAAGTGGGGGGTATAGTTTCCTCGGGCAGCGGATTGCCTCCCGGAAGCTCAAAAACTTCGCGTCATAGTTCCCAAACAAGTGGGGGGTATAATCCTTGCATGGGCAGCGGAGTGCCTCCCGGAAGCTCAAAAACTTCGCGTCGCGAGACAGTGCGGAGGAATTGTCACGATGTTGAGTCAAAGAATTAACCTCAAATCGTGGAATGGAATTATCGGCACACTCGTACGGTACCCGCTCCCCCGGCCCACCTGGCTTCTGCCGCTCTCTCGTCGCGTTTTTTGTGCGAGTGGAGGTCGACCTCCGCATGCGCCTGCCGTCCACGCGAAAATTGGTAAGATCGCCCTCATGTCGCTGTGCGCTGTCGTGCATGCTCCTGGGGTAGCGCCGCCCGAGACCGAAGCCCACACCATTTCTCTGTCTCTGTCTCTCTGTCTCTGTCTCGCTGTGATGTGTGTGTGTGTGTGTGTGATGCACCTGACGCTGGGCCTGTGATCGGGGCCACTCGTACTTAACGGTTGAGGCCCATCACAGCGAGCAGCTCCTCGACCTGCGATAGCAGCGGCCCTTGGGCGACCAAGCCCATTTGCTCATTCGCCTCGGCGATGGTGGCCGCCATCGACAAGCTCGGGTCGATCAAGAGCTCCGCCCGAATCTGACGAACCTTGTCCGCCATGCTGCCAGCGTCGGGAGCCGCACCCGGTGCTGTGAAGGCACCCGGAGCTGTGAAGGCACCCGGAGCTGTGAACGTACCCGGTGCTGTGAAGCTCGCTGGGCGGGTAGGTAGCTGCCGCTCAAGTGGATTCGTTTGGAGAAGGGGCGCCGGCGGCAGCGGTGTTGGCATCGCGTGGCGGACTGGGCTGCCGCCGGAAGAGACACCCGACGGCTGCCGAAGCGCCTCTCGAGCGCCCAAGACGGCGCCCAAGCTGGCTCCTCCAAGGGCTGAGGGCGTCGTGGTGGGCGTCGGTGCGCCCTTCTCCACAGCGCGCTCGGCACGACGCTTCGCCTCCGCGGCTTTGGCACGTGCGAGCACCATCTGCTTGGCCTCTTCATAGCTCATCCCCTCATACGCGCCTCCCTTGGATCTCGGCGGTATCTCGTGAGCAGCTCCCTTGGATCTCGGCGAGTGGCTCGGGCCTGCCGCACTGGCCGATGCTGCACCGATCGCGCCCGCCGAAGCGAAGGGTGCGCTCGGTACGGCGCCAGAGCCCGAGCACATGGCGGCATGCGCGCTGCCCGGCGCGTCCTCGCTCAAGACGGCGCCGCTGCTGCTGCTCGGCGTGGGCCGCGAGATGACCGGCTCAGTACGGCGCGTGATGACCTGCACACTCCCGCTAGGCTTCCATTCGGCGGGCGGGCTGGTGCTCAACTCGGCGCTCGTCGAGAGCGGCGCGGTGCTCTGCGCGGGCCGTTGCCATGGCGAACTCCCCGGACCGGACGGCCGTTGCCATGGCGAGTTGGCCGCCGCGAGCCGTTCCCTCTGTCGAGCGTCCTCCTCCGCCTGGATCTGCTGGAGTGTGAGTCTCTGAGCGCCCGTGACGGCGCCCGACTCGGCACCGGAATGCCACGCGCGCGCCTCTCGAAGAGCGCCGTGTCGAGCGGTCCCGCTGCTGCTGCCACCGCTGCTCCCAGCGTCGGCCGTGGCGGGTGCGTGAGCAGACGAGCTCGAGCTGGCCGATCTCTGGCCGGAGCTCGCGGAGCTCGAGCACGAGATCGCGGAGCTGGCCGATCTCTGCCCGGAGGGGCCACCATCGGTACCGTCCAGCGCTGACGCTGAGTGCTCGGGCTGCCAGGGGGAGCTGTCGGCAACTGCCGCGGCACCGCTCGACACGGCGCCTGTCCAAGCCATCTTCTGTGGCTTGGGCGCGGGCACGCAACTGGGCGCGTAGCTCGAGGCGTGTGGCTGTTGCTTCGGCTCTTCGGCGCGTCGCCAGCTCATTGCTTGGTCCGCACGGGATCGCTCGTCCCGGGATCGGTCGTCCCGGGATCGGTCGTCCCGCGTCGGCTCGTCGTGCTTAGGCGGCGGTGGCTGACCGCGCGCAGGGTGCTCCGAGCTCGCTGCCGGCACCGAGCGACGCTCGTACGTCCCAGGTCGAGCTGCGCCTGCGCTTCGATCGAGCTTCTTCTTGTCGAGGAGATCCTCACGCGCCTTGGACTCCTCGGCCTGACGCAGATGCTCCGCGAAGGAGATGGTTGGGAACTCCTGAAGCGCTTCCCGCATGGCCGCCTCCTCCGCCTCCGCTGCCTCGCGCGCTGCCTCCTCCGCGTATGCTTGAGCGGATGCCGCGCGCAGGGCCATCTCCTGTGCCGCTAAAAGAGCCTTGGCTTGCTCAGCAGCCGCCATCTCCGCCTCTGCAATCGCCTCCGCGGCACGAACTGCGGCCGGTTTGTCCTCGTCGGCCTGTGTCGAAATCGCTGGTGCGATTGAGTTCATCGGGACCAAAGAGAATGTGTTGCGCGCCCCACTCTACGTGTCCGACTTCGGAGTCGGCGTGCGTGCGCGTTCCAGACGAGAAAAATACGTGACGAAACGCAGGTGTTTTCAAAAACGCCGTCCCAAGCGCTCAAGAATCCACTTCAGTCAGGCTGTGTCGGCCATGCCTCCGTCCACTGCGATAGCGGCCCCCGTGCTTGGGGGTCCGGAGAGCGTGCGCGTTGTGTTGAACAGCAGCAGCACCCTCTTCAGCACATTGAGCTCTCACTAAGAGGGGTACACTCTACACACTGGGGCAGGTCCGGTCCCGGGAGTGGGCAGCGGCGCTCTGTGCTGCCTACCTAATGACCCCCGTAGACTTCTGCCGATCGGCGCGAGCAGCTTGAAACGCGTCTTTATCGACTTTAGGCAGTCAGCCGGCACTCTCCACTCAGTTAGGTATGTGTTGCACATAGATCATAGTAGTGAGGTCAGTGATGCTAGTAGTGAGGTCGGTCTCTCACAGCGGACAGGGTGATCCCCTGCCGCTCGCTATAGAACTTAGGACTTAGCCTCGCGCCGCGGTCAATGGAGGCGCCGGGAGATGGGAGGCGGACATGATACGCTCAGGTCCTACGCTACACGGCTACAGTGTGCCGTGCCGGAATGCCCAATCGAATCGGGCCAAAACCGGGAGTCTGAGGCGTGGCGCCGTCTACCGGGCACGAGGGAAGGTCAAAGGACTCTCGGCCTGCAAGGCAACAGGCTGCAAGGCAACAGGCTAAAAGGCGACAAACAGGATTGTATACCCGCAAAGGCTCTGACTCGCTAACTCTCGCACAGCTCAGCCTCGGGCCATCAGCGGCGTCTCCTGTGCGGAGCTCGCCGAGTCATCCTCGTCCTCCAAGGGCCGCTTCGGGCTGACTTCGGTTGGTTCCGTCTTCTTGGGCTGCTGCTCGGCAAGGTTATAGTGCGTGTAGGCGACGCTGGCGCCGATGGCGATCGCGGCGCCGAGGAGCGCCTTCGGTGGGTAGACCTGACTGAAGAGCAACCAGCCGCCGATGATGATGACGCACCCCTTGAGTTGGCCGAGGACTGTGTGAGTCAGTGCACTGCATGCCCCCATCACCAGGAAGCCTGACCAGTTGACGAAGAAAGCGGCCACACCCGAGAGAGTGATCATCGCCACGCGATACGACGACCATTCGAAACTGACGAGGCCCGGCGGGTCGATGACCGGCACGAGAGCCATCAGAAAGAGTGTCGAAAGGGGGAGGACGCGCCTCATGAGCGCGAGCGTGTGCCAGCTCTCCTCCTTGCTCACGTGGGACCAGAGCACCTTGTACACCGCAGCCACAGGGAGCCAGAGAAGAGCAGCGACGCAACCTCCCCAATTCAGTCGAAGGTCGTTGACGCAAGCGAAGCCAACGCCGACACAGACGAGGAGCAGGGAGGCGGCACGTGGCCACGACATGTTCTCGCCATAGAGGAACGCCTCGAGGCCGACGATCGCTGGCGTCACGAGCAGCTTCACAATCTGGTAGAAGCCGAGATTGTTGAGTGAAAGCGACAGGTTGTTCAGTGCCGGCGCGGTGCCGACGACGGCACTGAGAAGCAGGATGCGCGGCGTCATCGGAGAAGAGCGCTTGACGTACATACCCGCGGCAGCGAGTATCTCAAGACCCAATAGTGTGACGACGTAATGCATGGCCGTCAGTGCAGTGGTGAAGCGAAACTTGAAGGACTCAAAGACGAGTTTGTTGACGAAGATGGTGGCGACTGAGGCTACGAAATTGAAAAGGAGCTGATAAGCATTCTCGCGCGACCACATGGGTTGTGGTCGCGCGCGTCCCTTGATGACGTCGCGAGCCGTGGTGCTCGGCGACGTTGCCTGCGTTGCGCGAACTAACAGCGATGGATGGTTGCCGCGCAGACTCGACAGATTGCGGAATTATGTTTAGAGTGCTACCGCCGGCTTCCCCACCCCCGTTTGTCGTTTCTCGTT
>ENA-UOXK01001591-UOXK01001591.1-mixed-culture-metagenome-genome-assembly--contig:-NODE-1591-length-15503-cov-35.681965_pt1 | contig 15503 bp, 18 predicted proteins | sample MGYA00238160_ERZ761638 | MGnify/ENA primary metagenome ERZ761638 (study PRJEB28912, sample SAMN08777098) | mixed culture metagenome | isolation source: Freshwater growth medium | place: USA...
CAAGTCAGGTCAAGTCAGGTCAAGTCAAGGGTGTCGGCCATCGCATGCACCTGGTAGTCAAGTTAAGTCAAGTCAGGTCAAGTCAGGTCAAGTCAAGGGTGTCGGCCATCGCATGCACCTGGTGCAGGTACAGGCGCGCGTCGGGGAGCTCGCCTTCTTCCCACAGCGCCCAGCGCTCTGCTCCGCTCACCTGATGAGGGAGGTCATCAACGGTCATCAGCGGTCATCAGCGGTCATCAGCGGTCATCAGCGGTCATCAGCGCTCTGCTCCGCTCACCCGCATCGAGTCGTATAACGTCCACGCCTGAGTGCGCAACACGGCGCGATCCGAGTCGCCGCCACCGCGCTTGGCGCCGCCGTGGGCGCTGCAGAAGGTCGCCTCCCCCCCACACCCGTCGTCGGCCAACACACCGGCGCCGTCGTGGGCGCCACCCTGGGCGCCGTGGTGGGCGCCACCTTCAGCGCCGTCATGGGCGCCGCCACTCCACCACTCGCCGAGCGCGCCCACGGCGGCGCTCGACGCCTGCTGGATCATCGCCGCCAACGGCAGGCCGTGCTGGGCGCCGAGCTGGGCGGCGGCGGCGCCCTCCTTGGTCGGGCGCCGAGTTGGGCGCCAGAGCACTCCGGCCGTTGGAAGGCGCAGCGGGAGGGCGACGAGGTAGTCGAAGGTGAAGGCGACGTGGCCAATCGACCAGTCCGTCGGGTAGAGCCCCGGAGATCGAGCGAGCTGCGCCGCCGGCACCGCTGCCAGAAAGCGCCGGTACGACGTCCAGAGCTGCGCGCGCAGCCATGAAGCGCGCGCCTGTGGGGAAGGTCCCGGGCGCCGTGGTGAGCACTTGCATGCTGGGCGAGGAGGCGGGGCCATGAAGCGCGCGAAGGGCCCGCGCGCCGTGGTGAGCGCATGCATGCTGGGCGTGGAGGCGTGAAGCACGCGCCTGCCACGTGTGCGCCCGTATGGATTCGTACACCTCGAGGGCCTCGAAGACGCCCGCCACGACGCCCGCCTTGCTCAGGCGCAGCCCGAGGGCCTCTGGCGGCGGCGCATGGAGCCCTACGTAGGTCGTGTCGCGCGGCGCAGGGCCGGCGTACTGGAGCGCGTGCTGTGCCGCTGCCGCGTACCTGTGGGGAGTGAGGGCGTCGTGGTGAGCACTTGGATGGCGAGCGCGTGCTGTGCCGCTGCCGCGTACCTCTCCCCCTCGAGCGCGACCGAATTCTCAGCTTGCACCTGATGAGGGAGGCACTCAATCTAATTAGGGAGGCAATCGGAGGCCATCAGAGGCCATCAAGCGGCCTCGAGCTCGTCGCTCACCTGATGAGGGAGGCACTCAATCTGATAAGGGAGGCAATCAAAGGCCATCAAGCGGCCTCGAGCTCGACCGCAATCTCGGCTTGCACCTCGGCCTTGGCGGCGTGTGTGAAGAGGCAATCAGGAGGCAATTAACGACACTCACCTTGGCCTTGGCGGCGTGTGTGAGCCGTGCTGCGAGATCGCCATCGGCGAGCAGCCGTTGCGCTTGGCTCACCTGATGAGGGACGCAATCAGACGCAATCAGACGCCATCAGACGCCATCAGACGCCATCAGACGCCATCAGACGCCATCAGACGCAATTAGACGCAATCAGACGCAATCAGCCGCAATCAGACGCAAGCAGCCGTTGGGCTTGGCTCACGAGCTCCGCGGGCGTCGTGCCGAGCAGCCCGTAGCGCTGGTGCACTGTCCCTGGAGCGACGAGGAGTGAAGTGTTGCCCAGATTGGCACGCGCCACGATGGGCGTGCCTGCGAGCATCGCCTCGAGCAGCGAGTTGCACTGCCCTTCGCTCTCGCTCGTGTTGATCACCATCGCCGCCATCCTCATCGCCTCGTGCAGCTGTGCCCGCGGCAACGCGCCCACGTAGCGCACCGCCCGAGCGGTGGACGGCGCCGTCGCGAGCGCCGCGAGCGCCGCCTCGACTGCCTGCGCGTACCTGTGGGGAGTGAGGGCGTCGTGGTGAGCACTTGCATGCCGAGCGTCGCCTTGACTGCCTGCGCGTACTTGGCATCGAGCACGGGGCCGACGATGCGCAGACAGATGCGTGGGTCGCTCGCATGCCATTGGGCGATCGCCTCGGCCGCCCAGAGGACATCCTTCACAGGTCGCACCTGATGAGGCAATCAAGAGGCCATTAACGACACTCGGAGCACGTCCTTCACAGGTCGCACCCCCGCGGGCATCATTCACAGGTCGCACCCCCGCGGGCAGCAATCATTCACAGGTCGCACCCCCGCGGGCAGCAGCAGCAGCTGCTCGTTGGCGGTTACGTCGAGCGCAGCCCGCAGGCGCTCACGGAAGCGCGTTTCGTCATCCTCGGTCTCGTCAACGATCTCGGGGGGTTCGAGCTCCACCGCCTGTGGAATCAGGAACACTTTGGAGCGCGCCTCGGGGACCCGCGCGAGGAGCCCCGTCTTGAGCTCCTCATTGAACGCGACGACCGCCGCCGCCTCGGCGATGACGCGTCGAATCACCTCTCCCTTGGCACTCTCGTGCAGATCGATGTTCACGTCCGTCCCGCCGAGGACGATCATGTACGGCACGCCGCAGCCGAGCAGCAGCTTGCCCGACCGGTACGCATGCACGCCGAGAACGAGGCCCGCCGCCGGAGTGCCCGATCCCCCCGCCACGAGATGGGTGGCCAACACGGCGCGTGACGAAACCGTGTGAATGTCCAGCGCGCTCACGTGGGCGGCGGGCAAGAGCCTCATGATCCGTGCTGCGGTGACCGCGTTGCCCGTGTGCGACGTCATCGAGGCGATCACGACGACGCGCAGTGGGCGGGAGAGCGCATTCGGTCCAGCTGAGGGCGCCGTCGAGGGCACCACCTGATGAGGACGACCATCAAGCGCAATCAGCATGCACTCAGTGGCACTCCGAGGCCGAGGGCGCCGTCGAGGGCGTCACTCACCTCGCTGATCAGGGTGAACCCATCGTGTGTGCGAAGACGCAATCAAGAGGCAATTAACGACACTCACCTCGCTGATCAGGGTGAACCCATCGTGTGTGCGAAGAGGCAATCAAGAGGCAATTAACGACACTCACCTCGCTGATCAGGGTGAACCCATCGGTGTCGCTCCACGTGCGACGTGTGAAGAGGCCGGCGCTGCGGCAAAGACGCTCGAGGCTCGGCGCGTCGAACTTGCGCGACTGCTCGACGAAGATGCGCTCGCCTTCTTGGTACGTGCGCACGATCGCGCCGGCGGCGCCCTCCTCCTCCTCCTCCTCCTCTGCCCTCGTCGTCGTCGTCGTCTGGCGCACCGTCTGTGACATTTTCGGGATACGGAGGTGTGAAGAGGTGTGTGACGATCGCGCCATCAGAGGCAATCAGAGGCACTCACGAGGCACTGACGAGGCACTGACGAGGCACTGACGAGGCAATCATGAGGCAATCATGAGGCAATCGGCGAGGCAATTACAAGGCAATCATGAGGCGCTGACGAAGCCTTCACCTGCTCTCGACGAGACACGAGGTGCGTGACGATCGCGCGCTCGTCGTGAGAGTACCTCGCCTCGTGGCACCAGCCGTCGCGCCAGTCAAAGTCGAGGCCGGCGACGCGGTTGACGTGGCGCAGCGCGTTGATCGTGAACGCCGCCGTCACGCCGCGCGCGTCGTTGTAGGCCGCCTCGATCATGCTCGAGCTCTTAGTGGACGAAATTGGCGTGTCTACACCGAGGAGGAGCCGATCACGGTGGGTCATGTGGCGCGCGACGCCCCGGAGGAAGGCGATGGCCTGCGCGTCGGTGAAGTTGCCCAGGTTGGAGCCCATGAAGAGGTACAGCTTGCGGCCGGGCAGCGCTGCCGCCTCGAACAGCGTCTCGTCGTAGTTGCCATGGAGTGGCATGGTCGAGAGCGGACGGCCCGGCTCGGACGAGACCATGGCGCTGACCGCACTGACGCACGTTTGGAGCGCCTCGGCGCTCAAGTCGAGCGGAGCGTAGATAGTGTGCTGCGCGAGCGGCCGAAGCGCGCGCAGCAGCGCGAGCGTTTTGTGGCCGTCGCCGGAGCCGAATTCGACGACCACCTGCACGTCCTGCTCGTCACCATTGGCGGCTGCCGAGTGGAAGGCATCGAAGGCGATGTCGGCGGCCTTGGCTTTGACGAGCGCGGCCTCGTGGCCAGTCAGAAAATACTCGGGCGTCTTGCAGATCTCCTCGTACAGCGTCGAGCCGAGCTCATCGTACAGGAACGTGTGCGAGAGACGCGCCTTTGGGCGGTGGCGGAGCTCTTCGACGACGGCAGCGCGTGCATCCGCGGGGAGTGGTCTCTCCGCGCCGTCGGGCGCGGAGAGCCACGCCGCGACGGCCGCGTCAGCCTCGTTGTGCGGGATCCCTTTCCAGATCGAGCGCATGAAGGGTCTGAAGGTCGAGAGACGTGGCACGCGAGAACAGAATGACGTGGCTTGAAGTTGCCGTAGAAAGACACACCTCCTGCTTGATGCATCCACGCTATGAATGGCCTTACTTCATTCTAATTTACGTGTTTCTTTCCGTTCTTCAATATTCATACCCCCTAATCGGGGATGGTGGTCACTTTGGTCACCCTGCTCGTCGCGGCGCAGGTGCCAGCGCAAGCCTCGCTTACGCCCTGCCAACAGTGCTGCGCGCCCGGCGGCGACTGCTCCAAGGCCTTCAAGGGCCAGCCGGGCAAGTGCTGCGGCGCCAGCGACGGCGGGCAGGCGTTCTGCTGCCCGGGTGCTCTCGAAGGCGCCAAGTGCTACAGGTGCACGGGCTCGTACCGCTGCTACACGGGAGTCGCTTCGGCCACTATCTGCGGCAGCACTGCAGTGCGCTCCCCGCCCCATCGGCACGAGGATCCCCGTCGGAACGAGGATCTGACGCCTGCTTGGGTGTCGAACCTGTTTTGGTCCGTGGCCATCTTCAGCGCCCTCTACTTTTGCTTCCGCAGCCAAGCGGACGTGTACCACCCCGAGTATGGCGGCATGCCGATGGGCAAGCCCGTGTACGGCGTGCCCCAGCCGATGCCTGCCGCGGGCATGCACCCAGCCCCTGCCTACCCTGGGTACGGCTACCCAGCCTACGGCGGCGGGTACAGCGGCACCGCGGTCGCAGGCAGCGCCGCGGCGGGCTTCCTCGGCGGCATGATGATCAGCCAAGCCATGGATGCGGGCAACCATCACCACAACGGCGGCTACGGTGGCGACTACGGCGGAGGCGGCTACGTGAGCGGCGGCAGCGACGGCACCATCGGCGGCGGCGACGATGGCTTCGCGGCCGACTCGTAAGCGATGGCGCGAGAGAAGGACGGTCACGCGTGTGAGAGAGAGAGAGCACGTGAACAGCGCCCGGGCAGCGCCGTGTGTGGCGGCGCGAGCACGAATGGCGCGCGAGAGATAGTGCGAGAGCGAGACAGAGGAGATAGACTACATGGTGCATGTGTGCATGCCGGGGGACGTGGTCGGCGTGGACGCGTGGTTCGCGGGTGCGTCGTGGACCCGACAGCACACGCCGAGACCTCGGACGTCGTCGCGACCCTGTCTGCTCCGACAGAGTCGAGTGTTGCCATGTAGGTGCCCGATTTGGTGATACAGTATGCTGGTATAGTACATCGTCTCGACTTTGACATTCGCTCCTCCGGAGCGTCAAGCGACCCGACGTCGGCCCGGCCGCCTCGGGCCCCGGGCGGGCTGTTGAGTGAGCGGGTCGAGCCCCGCCGCGCGCGGCCGGCCTCTCTGATCTATCCAGGCTGCTCACAGGCGTCATTGAGGTTCCCCGTGCGCCGGGCCGGCATGATATCTCCCCAGAGTGCCACACCCACAGGAGGGACTCACAGACCACAGGCGCAGAGTGCATACCCACAGGGACAGCGCACAATCATCAGGCACAACGCACAGGTGCTGCCAGCGCACACCCGGGGGATTCACCATTGTCCTCGCATGCACGCCGATGCCTCACGCGACCTTTTTGTTCTTCGGTGCGTAAGCTCCTGGCGGCAGCGACCCATAGGCGACCTTGACCTTCTCCGTCTTTGGCTGCCCGCGGCCCGCCGACAGCTGTGGGTCGCTCGGCTTTCGCTCCTCCTCTGTCCTTGGCGGCAGGCCGATGACAGGCCGGCCTCCGGGGCCAGTGACGTGTAACGCCTCGAGCTTCCCGTCGGCCATCGTGCCCACATCGAACTGGACCGACTCGCCCTCGAGAAGTGATCGGAAGCCCGCAACACCTTTAATGCTCCTCTGGTGCACGTAGATGTTGTCGAGGCCCTTACCTTCGCGCTTGATGAAGCCATAGCCCTTGACGCGATTCCAAGTCGCGACTTCGCCCGACTGGCGGAGCCCGCCAGGCTTGGCCCCAGCGCTGCCACGAGCCTTGGCGCTGCGTGGCGCCGGCTGTGGGAGGGCGTCGCCGACCGCCGGCAGTGCCAACGACCCAAATTGGGAAAGGAGTCCATTCCATTCGGACGGCACTGGTGCCACAAAGTCGTGCGTGGTGCCCTCGATGGTGATGTGGAGGCGCGAGGCGTGCAGCGCCATGCCCTCGAACGCGCACCGCTCGCACACCTTCTCGTCGTGTTTCGGGTCGCCGTACCGTGCATCGCCCACAATCGGGAACCCGTTGCAAGCGGCGTGCTTCCGGATCTGATGCGTGCGCCCAGTACGAAGCACGAAGCTCGCAACGCTCAGATGGCTGTGCAGCCCGAGTGCGACATAATCGGTCTCGGCCGACACACGCACTGCCGAGACGCCACGTGGATTCTTCCGGCCCTCGGCCTTTGGGCTAATCGTCTGGTCCCACGTGCCGCTGCCTACCAGGTCGCCTTTCATCACGCCGACGTACTGCTTGACCGTCAGCGGATCGGCAAGGCAGGCGGTGAGCAGTCCCTTGATATCCGATTTTCCACCACGCGGATTCTGCGAGAACAGCATCACCCCAGAGGTCTCCGCGTCGAGCCGGTGGACTGGGCTCGTGCCCTTGTAGCCTGCCGATGCAAGTGCATCAATCAAGCTTTCCGGCCCATCGTGCACAATCATTCCGCGCGGCTTGTTGACCACCAACCAGCCATCACCCTCATGTAGCACGAGTGGAGAAGCCTTGGCATTCATCGACACGGCCCATCGACACTGCTGTGGCGGCTGTAGCACCAGCAATCGCGCCACGAGAGCTGAAGAGAGCATGGATGGGATGAGAGATGGGAGCTCGAAAAAGTTGCCGAAAAAGGGAATTCAGTCTTCCACTACGGCATGGAAGCCCTTCTCTTTAGTTTGGACCGAACACAGGAAAGAAATGTCGAGTGTAATCAACAAAGTTTGAGTCGCCAAGGGCTGATGGCGAGCAACTTGGCGAGCGTCCTCTTTCGAGCGCTCGCCTCTACTCCGCCGGCGACGTTGCGCCTCGCGGCCCTGACGTCGCCACTGCGCGCGCATACGGCTGCGCTGCATGCGACGCGCATGCAATTCACCGACTCGGCCGGGGGTTATGGCTCCGAGCCGAGTGAGAAGCAGGTCCGGTACGCGCAGCAGCTGGCGCAGCGCTCTGGCCTGGCGCTGCCGCAGGACGCGCTCCTCGACCGCGAGCGGTGCAGCGCCTTCATCGAGGAGGCCCTCGGCAAGTCCGCGCCCTCGGCGCGCCAGATTGCCTTTGCTGAGAGCCTCGCGGCCACCAAGAACGAGCCACTGCCGGCCGCGGTGCGCAGCAGCGCCAAGGCCATCAGCGAGTACATCGACCAGAACCAGCACTTGGCGACGCCTGCGGCGGGTGGGCGTTCCTACGGCGGCGGTGGCAGCTCGCTCCGCAGCAGCGCGTCCGACTCGCTCCTCCCAACCGATAAGCAGCTGCTGTACGCCGCGACGCTCGCGCGACAGAAGCAGGTGGGCTTGAGTTACGAACAGCTGAGCGATCGGGCTGAGATCTCGAGATTCATCGACGAGATGAGCGGCAAGGGCGGCGCCAACGACGGCGCGTACAACCCGGCCAATTACAAGGCCAACGTCGCCGCCAACGTCGCCGGTCTGGCGGCCGGTATGGGTAGCAGCGCCTTTGGCGCCGTGGCGGGCGCGGCAATGGCTTCGTCACGCGGTGGCGACGGCAGCCCCCTTGATGACCAGATGCTATCTCGCGCGGAGCGCGGCGGCGAGCGCGGCGCCGAGCTCGACGCGGAGATGGATGACCTCTTCGGTCCGAGCACCCAGGCCGAGGGTGAGGAAGACACACCCCTGTTCCGTGAGGGACAGATCCCCTTCTGAGCGGAAGCGACGGACAGGAGCACCCCCCCCCCTCCCCCCCAGGCCGAGGGAATTACGCGCGGGGAGCATCGACACCGCGCCGTGAGCGAGCGGCGGCTGTTGCAAGCACGAACACGCGCATGCAAACATCTCATGTCCTCCCGGGCGGGGCCGCGGTCGCGGATGTGGCGAGTGGCGGGTCCGTGCGGGTGTGGAACTCAAGGTGTGTGACTGTGACAGACCCGAATTCAGTAGCCGAAAGCGGTTAGTGTGCTTGTGTCGGTGTGCGACGTCTGAGCAGCGTGTTCCACGCCAACCTGTGTCGATACACACACCGGACACACCGCCGCTGCGTCACGTCATGTGCGATCAGCTATCCGATCCTTAGATACAGTACCCCGCGTGGGTGGAGAGACCTCCACCTGTCGTCGACTCAGGTTCCGTTAATTCGTATCAGAGACCTCTCTGGAGAAACCTCCTGCCTGTCGTCAGAGGTTCGCCCGGGCTTCAGACCTCACGCAAAGTCGGAGAGGTCGCCCATGACCGCCTTCGTCAGCTTGGCGCAGTCAGCAGCGATCGAGGGGTCCTGCGCCTCGAAGGAGCGGATCTGCATCATCACACTCATCAAGTCGTCCGCTCGGAAGCCGGCCTCTTCGAGCGGCTTCGTCATCATCTCCTGTACGGCTGGCATGATCTTCGACATGCGCATCATCATCTGCGACTCGGGCGGCGCCGCCTCGCACTCTGCGACGATGGCCGTCAGCTTCGACTTGTTCTCGGGCACCGTGAAGGCCGCGAGCGCCTGGTCCAGCAGCGTGCGCGCAAACTTCGGCGTCATCGCGGGCGCGGCGGGCGGAGGGGTCGGCGCCTCCGCCATCTTCTTGGCGGCTCGGGTGCGCTTCCACAGGCTCTTGTTGCGCGAGTTGAGGCACTGGCCGTCAAGCCAGGCGTCGAGCGCCTCACGCGTCGGGTACGAGCTCTTCAACTTCTCGTCGCCCGCCTCCCACTTTTGAAGCCGCCCCTCGCGCCAAGTCGTGCACGCCGCCTCGTCCTTGTCCAGCCAGAGCGCGAGCTCCGCCTCCGTCCACTCCGGGTACGGCAGCTTCCGCGGCACGGTGTCGCCCTTGATCTTGACGATCTCCATCACAAAGATGAGCATCGCCTTGGCCGGGATCTTGGGCGGCTTGCCGGCTGCACCGTATGCGAGCTGATATGGGATGTACATCTCCCACTTGTCACCCTGCACCATGAGCTGCATGGCCTCAGTCCAGCCCTTGATGACTTGGTTGGGCGCGAAGGTGGTCGGCTGGCCTCGCTTGTACGACGAGTCGAACTCTGTGCCGTCGAGGAGCCGTCCCGCATAGTGGCACTCACACGGAGAGCTGACCGTCGGATGCTCCACACCGCCGCCCTCGACCAGCACCTTGTACTGGAGCCCAGACGGGAGAGTGATCACGCCCTCCTTGGCCTTGTTCTCTTCAAGGAAGGCGAGTCCTGCCTCTTCGGACATTCTCGAGCGAAGCGCTCGCGGAAATTATCGAGCGTCTCTCGAGCGCGGCCACGTCACCAACGCATCCACACGAACGCCACACGTGTGAATGTGAATATGTGTCTGTGTGACTTCTTTGTCAACAAGGATCCTACTCAAAAGAAAGACACTCTGGGTGTCAAAGATACATGAAAGCGCTATTCGCTTCGGGACCTCTACTGAGTTGAAGATTACTTTGCGCCCATATCCTGGAGTAGCTCTACGCATGACGTGCGCAGCGGGCGCGGCAGCTTGTGCCCTTGCGCGTCGAGTGTCGCCTTGAGGTGTCGAGCCCCCTCCATCGAGCGCAGCTCGTCGAGGCGCTGCCGTGCCGCCAGGCGCGCTCGCTTATCGCCCTGGTCACTGCGCGCGAGGCAGAGGGCGCGCAGCGCGTAGCAGCCAGCGCGCGCCGCCTCGGTCGACGTGCGCCCGTGAGCCTCGAGAGCGCCCACGACGGCGCCGACGACGAGGGCGCCTTTGTGATGGAGGGCGCCCGCCTGTCGGGTGGCGAAGACGCCGAGCACCTGTGGGGGGATGGCGCCGTAGTGAGCACTTGCATGCAAGGCTCGAGGAGTGCGAAGACGCCGAGCACCTCCGACGCGTCGCACGCGATCTCGAGGGACGCGGCGCTCCGGCCATCATGGCCATGGGCGACGAGCGCCGCGAGCGTGGCCTCGAAGTACTCGTCGAGCGCCGAAGACGCAGTTGACGAAGCAGTTGACGAAGCAGTTGACGAAGCTTCGCAGCCTTGGCGCGACGACAGGCCGCAACAGCTCCCCCCCTCTGAAAGAGAGTGGCGGAGCCCACAGCCGCCAGCACCGCCGCCGCCGCCAGCACCGCCGCCGCCGCCAGCACCGCCGCCGCTGCCTGCATTGGTGAGGAGGACGCGCACAAGAGCGCAGCCTGCCGCCTGGACGCTCGGGACGGCGCTCAGATCGGCACGACCCAATAAGCTTGCGAGCGCTGCGGGTCGTCCGAGGATGGGCAACTCGATGTAAGCCTGCCGGCGCGGTGCGCCGTCATATCGGAGCAGCGCGCTCACGAGGCGCAAGGAGGCCGCCAGAGCACGGGGGCTTGTGCCTAGGGGCAGCTCACCCGGCGCATCACGACCCTCGGCGGCGCCGAGGGGGGCGGCGGCAGCGGGGGCGGCGGCGCGCCGATTCACAGCGTGCCGATTCACAGCCGCGCCGCCCGTGCGCATGCCAGCGGCTAAGGGACCGAGAGCCCATCGAATCATATCAAGGAGTCCGAGCTCGGCCTCACAGAGAGAGTCGGCCAGCTCGGCCGCTCGCGTTGGTGGCAGCACAGCGAGGCATGCCGCCACCGACAGCAAGCTCAGAGGCAGCGCCTGCTGTGAAGACGTGTAGCGCTGCTGTGAAGACGTGTCGCTCTTGTGAAGCGCAATGCTCGCCAACGCCTCGAAGGCCTGATGAGACTGCGACGTGGCGGCGGCCGACTCGATGGGGCGGGGGCGACAGCACAGGCTCAGAAGCGCGGCACACCACACACCTGTGGGGGACATCACGCCGTGGTGAGCACTTGCATGCAGGGCGGCGCCACGTGCGCATCGCGTTCCCACCGTCCGTCCAACCGCCCTTGCCGCCCTTACCTCCCTGGTCCCCCTGGCCGCCCTCGTCCTCATCCTCTCGAGTGCTTCGGGCCGCGGCGACCAGCGCATTGACGATACCCTTGGGCGGTGCCGCTGAGGGGTCGAGGAGCGCTAAGAGCTCGCATGCAGCCCGCGCACCTGTGGGGAAATGGCGCCGTGGTGAGCACTTGCATGCTAGGCTCGAGGAGTGCGCAGAGCTCGCATGCAGCGAACCCTCGCGATCCGCACAAGGGTCATTAGGAGAGCAATCAAAGATCATTAGGAGAGCAATCAAGGGTCATTAGGAGAGCAATCAAAGATCATCAGGAGAGCAATCGAGGGTCATCAGGAGAGCAATCAAGGGTCATTAGGAGAGCAATCGAGGGTCATTAGGAGAGCAATCGAGGGTCATTAGGAGCCCTCACCCTCGCGATCGCCACGAAGGACGTGCGGCACGGCCGCTGCTGCCGGCGCCGCCCTCTCAAGATCCCCCAGCAGCTTGGGCGCGTAGTGGCGCGTTTCCACAGCCAGCCGCGCGAGCGCCGCCAGCAGTTGCAGCACAGCCGAGGAAAGGGCCATTGATGAAGCGGACGACTGCGCCAAAGGAGCACCGAGCCCGCCCAAGACGGCGCCGCGCGCGCACGAGTGCGTCGGAGTGCCCGAGACGCCCGAGACGGCGCCTCCCGGAGTGCCGCCGTGCGTGCGCATCAAGAGGGCGGCGCACAGCAGGTGGAGCGAGGCCTTGGCAGCATGGCGGGACGCGCGGGATCGAAGGGCACTCAAGGCACCTGTGGGGGGAGTGGCGCCGTAGTGAGCACTTGCAGGCGGAACGCGCCGTAGTGAGCACTTGCAATGCGGGTCGCGCCGTAGTGAGCACTTGCATGGCGGGACACGCGGGATCGAAGGACACTCAAAGCATCGCGCCCGTTACCAGCGGTCGTAACGGCCATCCCTTGTGCACCTCTGCCGCGGTGGGCTCCATCAGCTCCATCAGCACATGCGGCGCTCGCACCGCCGCCCAAAGGCGTACCCGAGGACGCAGCCAGCACAATGCCGGTGCAGGCCTGCAGCACCCTTGCGTCCTCGAGCTGCGCCCAGCAGTCCGCAAACGTGGGCGCGATCGCTTGGTACGCTCCTAGGAGTGCGAGCACCAAGTGGTCGGTGGTGGCACTCGGGTTGGCATGCGCATGCAGCGCACTTCCGATGATCCCGACGCCTCCCGCACTGACGAGGCGTTGCGCTGCGCTTCGGAGGACAGCGGCGCGGCGACGCGTTTCGTCAGGCTCGCCTGGGTGCCCGCGGCGGCGCGTTTCGTCAGGCTCGCCCGGGTGCCCACGGCGGCGCGTTTCGTCAGGCGCACTCGCATCGGCAATAGACGACGCGGAGCACAGCGCCGTCGCGGGCGCCCGGGCGAGCGCCGTCGCGGGCGCCTGGGCGAGCCGCCCACCACCCTCCTCCGCACCCTCCTCCTCTTCAGCGGAGCCCCCAACGGCCGTCCTCGCACCGAAGGTCGCAGCCAGCACCGCCGCGCCCGCCGCTTGCATCTCCCGCTCCGCCAGCGCACCGCCGCCGCGTCGGCCTACCCACTCGAGCGACAGCTCGACGGCCCCAGCGCTCAGGGCAGCGCTCAGGGCTGCCGTGGCTGCTCCGCCGCCACCAAGCTGGATGGAGAGAGCCAACGCATGCAAGGCGTCCATGCACAACGGCCCAAAGTCGTCGTGACGCCGGAGGAGACCGCACAGGCCAACGGCGAGGCTCGTCGGGCTATCGCCCTTTGCACTCATCGTCGAGACGTCGCAGAGCGCCGAGCGTACCTGTGGGGAAAGGCGCCGTGGTGAGCACTTGCATGCACTCGCCGTGCAGGCGTCGGAGAGCGGAGCGGGAGCGTACGAGCAACGTCGCCTGCACTCCCGTCGGTGTCGAAGCGCTCGCGGTGGCGGCGCACGCTTCGAGCACGCATCGGGTGGCGTAGCACAGCCGGTGCGCCGCGGCCGCACTGCTCAGCACGTCGGTGCGGCGCAGTGCGGCCGCGAGCCACGCGAAGCAGCCGGCACGCACGAGCACCGCGCCCTCGGTACTCACACGGTCCGCGACGAGCTGCGCGACCGCGAGGAGCTCGGATAGATTGCCGCTCATGCTGCTGACCTTCGTGATGAGCGCACCGCTCGGGATAGCCTCGAGTTTCGGCAGCAGCGCGGCCACTGCCGCATCCAGGTGCGCCTCAGCCGGGCCATCGGGCAGCTCCCACGTCGTCGTGCTGCTGCCCGCCGCAGCAGCGAGCTCCACTCCACTCGAGGCTTCCAGTCGGCGCTGCTTGCGATGCGTATGCCGCCGCCGCCCATCGTCCTCCTCACGAGGTGCGTTCTTCGCCTGCGGCTCGGCGAGGTTCTCCAAGCACCACTCTTGGGCTCGGATGGCCTCTGCGGTCACCTCGTTCGCCGAGCGCTGCAGGCCGTGGCCAAAGGGTTTCGGATCACTTGAGGAGATGCCGGCAGTCAAGGTCGCCGCGCGCAAGGGCTCTCGGTCCTCCTGGCCACGGAGGCAGCAGCAGCAGCGGCACCTCGGGAGGAGGCTGACGAGGTCGCACAGTACGGTCGCCGTGGCCACAGGACGACGCGAAATTTTCAGTTTGGAGGCTCTGAAATCCTGAGCCCTACCCGGTACCTGCTTGACATGTCAAGCCCAACTTCCATGAGCAGCAACCCCGTCACATCGCGCCGCCCTGTGGCGCTTCGTCTCTCAATAGTGAACTCCGAGGACGCCCCGAGCGAGCCAGCTCGGTCGGCGGCGCTGCGTGGCGACGACCGCGTCACCCACGCGGATCGTGGCGCCCTCCGCGTCATGCATCACCAGGTTCTGACCAAAGAAGACGTCGTTCTTCCACCCGGCCTTCTTGTAGCCAAGGAGCTCACCCGTTCGGAACGTGCGCAGCGTCGCCGTCGGCTCCGCACTCGCGACGGGTCCGCCCCCCTCATCGGTGTCGTCGGCGCCGAGCACGGCATCGCTCGAGCCGCGCCCGTCGGGGACGCCGGTCTGCTGGTTGATCGTGGGCATCTTGCAGCGGGCACACGGCTTGACGACACGAAACGACGCCTCATTTCGACCATTTCGTTCGATGGTGATCGCCGCCCACTCGTCCTCGGCAAAGGGGCCGGGCGCCATCCCGAGCGCCCCGCCCTCGCCGCTGCCGTTGGCGGCCCCGATGACCAGGTTGGGTCGGAACCGGTCCATGGGGATGGTGCCCTTCCCGCGCGCTTCGAGCCGGGCATTGAGCTGTGCGAGTGACGCGTCGTTGGTGAGGAGGATGGGGAACCCATCAGAGAAGGCCGTCTGCGCCGTCGTGGGCGCGTACTTGGGGCTGCACGGTCGGGTCGCGCCATCGGCCATGCGCACCAGCCGAACATCGTCGACGCCCAGCACCGCTGCAAGCCACGCGGCAGCCGCGTCACCCTGATCCACGGCTGAAATGTGGTCATCCCAACAACGCACTTGGCTCTCCTCCGCGGCGTGGCGCACGAGAGGCACTCTCAAGGGCTTCATCTTGCCGGAGGTGTCCTGGAGCCGCAGCGGCTCGTCGTCCGACTTGGGCAGCTGCGCCTCGATGAGTGCCAGGCGCGGCGCGCGGCGCTGCGACATGAAGTTGCCGCCCTTGTCCACGACCATCCAACGCCGATCATAGGCCAGACCGAACGCATCCAGCTTTGCGGAGCTCACCGAGACCCCCCGCGCCGACTTGAGTGGGTAGATGATCAGCTGCGTCACCTTGCCGACAGCGACCGGCTGAGGTGTGGTCCAGCACCACCAGATGAACACCGCATCAAATGCGAACATCATCGAATACGTCAGCCAATCCCCACCTGTGATGTGGGTCTTGATGTGGAGCGCGGTTGAAAGCGCGAGAATCCAGAGGCCGGGGGGGTCGCGAAGGCCGGCCTGCAGCATCTCCATGGTACACACAGCGCCGGCGGGTTGTGCGGCGCGTGCGAATAAAGAGGTCTCGCGTGCGACGATGGGGGGCACGGCACAAAATTGAGTGTGAATGTGAATGTGCGAGACAATATGAAAACACCGGGGGAGAATGTGAACGTGTGTGAATGTGAACGTGTGTTTGTGTGTTTGATCACTTAATGTTTAGAGTGCTACCGCCGGCTTCCCCACCCCCGTTTGTCGTTTCTCG
>ENA-UOXK01001592-UOXK01001592.1-mixed-culture-metagenome-genome-assembly--contig:-NODE-1592-length-15498-cov-39.276436_pt1 | contig 15498 bp, 5 predicted proteins | sample MGYA00238160_ERZ761638 | MGnify/ENA primary metagenome ERZ761638 (study PRJEB28912, sample SAMN08777098) | mixed culture metagenome | isolation source: Freshwater growth medium | place: USA...
GCCGGCGGATGCGGCGACCGGCTACCGCTACCAGACGAGCCAGACGGCGAACACCGTCTACGCGAACTGCGAAAACACGTGCCCCGGGTCCCCGGATGCGCTCCGCGACGGCGTCTGCGACGACGGCGGCGTCGGCTCGGTGTTCAACGTGTGCAGCCCTGGCACCGACTGCGCAGATTGCGGCGCTCGCCAAACAAGCCAGGTCCGCCTCTCGGACCAGCAGGTCGGTACCGACCTGACCCAGGCCCTGCCCGACGGCTCCCTGTACATGGACAACATCTTCGCGATCGGCGCGCCCGGCTCGGGCTACTCGAAGACCCCGATGATCGGGCTGCTCTCGAAGGAGGTGGTCAAAAAGGGGATCACGTCGGGCAACCACTTTTTCGGCTACGCGTCGTGCCAGTGGCTCCGCCACGCTGCTCCTGGCGAGATGGTGGGCGCGCCGTGCGGCGCCACGCTGAGCAATGTGGTTTACGATGGCTACGTATACATGTCGGACACCGGCTCGTACGAGTGCGGCCGCCTCACGGCCCTCGACAACGAGTACGGCGAGAAGCCCATCGCCTTCGACAAGGCCATCTTGCCGACCGTCATGCCCAGGGCAAACGGCGCAGCGCCGGTCATCTTCCCCTCGTCGCCGGGCGAGAGCGGCACGGCCTACCGCTGCCCGACGGGCTCGCCCGCCAAGGGCATGGGCACCTACGTCTCTCCGCGCTTGCTCATCGCGGGCTGCATGATCTCGTCGGACCCCAGCTACTCGTACATCGCCGACGTGCACGTGCCCGCCTACTGCAACGCCACTCGGGACTATCGCAAGGGCTGCATGAACCCGGCGGCGCTCAACTACAACCCAGTCGCCGTCCAGAGCGACCATTGCCAGTTCCCGACGCTCGGCTGCACCATTTCCACGTCGGTCAACTACAACCCGGAGGCGACCGTCAACGACGGCAGCTGCATCGCACGCGTGGTCGGCTGCACCGTCTCGGTCGCAAGCTACGTGGGCGGCGGCAACATCGACACGCCCGGCTACCGGTCGCTCCGTTTCGGCGCCAACGTGCGCGCCCAGTATGCACAGCCCTTCAACGGCCCGCAGGTCCTCGAGTCCATGCATGGCAGCGCCAACTCCATGCGCGGCGTCGATGGCCCCGGCGAGTGCACCATCTCCATCGAGGGCTGCATGGATCCCGCCGCCGTCAACTACGACCCGCTGGCGAACTTCAACACGGGCACCTGGTGCGTGCCGCGGGTCACGGGCTGCATGCTCCCGCCCGACGGGCGGCGCTCCATTGTTACGGGCAAGGAGACGCACTTCTCGACCGGGTGGGACGTGACGGCGACGGTGCACAGCGCGGACCTGTGCAAGGGACGACCGACCACTGCCGGCTATGCTCCCTTTACGAAGCCCCTCACGGGCGTCAAGGTCATCCGGTATGGCTGCATGGACCCCTTGGCGGCCAACTTCGATGCCGCCGCGACCGTGTCACACACTGGCGACTACTACAAATGCTACACGACGGTGACGGGCTGCCTCAACCCGCTGGCCCTCAACTTTGGATGCAATGCAAAGGGCACGGTCCCGTGTACCGGTGCGTCCGCGCCAGCGACGGTGCACAACCCCTTCAAGTGCACGTATCCGAACGAGCAAGCAGTGTCCGCGAGCTGGCAGCCCCCCGCGCCGCCCGCGCCTTCGCCGTCCCCGATGGCGCCCGTCCCCGAGGGCTCGACGGTGCTAACGGTCGTGCGCCACGTGGTCGAGGTGTCGATGGCGGTGTCGGGCACCGCGGACTACCTCCTCTCCTCCAAGTGCCTCTTCGTCGCCGCGTACAATACCTTCGCGCCCGCCAGCCTCCAGTTCTCGTGTGATCTCGCGTACTTCAAGGACGGCGAGACGGGCAGCCGCCTCGTTTCGCCGCCTTCCGCATCGGGTCGCCGCCTTCAGCAGTCGGCGATTTACAATCTGCAGATGGAGCTCGAGGTCGCCAGCCCGGCGGCGGCGGCGGCGGCGACGTCTTCCATCACCAGCTTCCAAGAAACGAACAAACCCACCGTCGACGCCTTCATGGCCGCTGCAGCCGCCCAGGGCGTCGACCCGGCTCAGGTCGAGATCCTGTCCGCCCCCATTGCGCGCCCGCGCGCGGTGTCGGTGGTTGTCGTTTGCCCTGGTGACCCTCTCTGCCCTGGCCCCCCAGTCGAGGAGGAGGAAAACAACAACGGCGCCATCATTGGTGGCGTCATTGGCGGTTTCGCTGGCCTTATGCTGGTCGGCGGCGGCGCCTACATGTACATGCAGCAGCGCAAGAAGACGGTCAACGTCGTCCCCGCCTAAGCGTGTACGTTCTCAATCGCGCTCTTTTGCCCGACGGGGCGAGCGTTGTCACTGCTTGCTGGGCGAGCGGCCAAGGCTTGCGCCGCACGAAGGTCGAACTACGCTCGCGTCGGGAGGGCAGCGGGGCGGCATTATCACACATCGACTCTGACGCGGACTGGCAGACGGGCCTCTCCCGCTGGCTGCTGGGATACCACCACTGCCATGTCGGCCGGTCGGGTGTTTGCTCACGTGCTGTGAGGCGGAGGGTGTGGCTGCATGCGCGCGTTCGCACGGCAAACTGACATAGATTCCCCGCTGACAATTGCTTGCGCCGTGCGTTCGTGCTTGTGAATGTGTGCGAGTGTGTAGTTTGGAACACGAGGGGAAGGGCATGTGTGAGCTATCGCGGTGAGCGAGCACCACCATAGCGCGGGAATGGGCCGCCGGACGCTTGGGAACTGGGCGTGGGCCGACCCGCCGGCCTGTCCTTTTGTCCTTTGCCGTATCCGCGTGTCGCGTGTCCACGCGCGCTCTCAGTCCACGGCTCTCCGGGCGCGCGCGCGTCACGAACGAGGTCTCCGAAATGCGGCATATTCACGGCATATCATCTAACGTTTCGACTTTCGTACACTGTCACTGACGCGGACACGCCGCGTGATACGATCTGAGCACGTTCGCCCGCCCAGACCACAAAGCACAACATGGTCAATGCGGCCGCCGGCGGCGGCGCACTCCCTCGGCACGGAGCCACGGACTCGCGCTTGATGTTGATCGACACGATAGACCATAACGCGCACACTCACGTCACGTTCCACTCAAACCTCAAAGGGACACAGAGACGGTATAGAGACGGACCATCACACACCGCAAAGCGAACGACGCGCCTGCCGCTCGCCAGGCCACATACCACGTGCCCTCCATGCAACCCGCCGTCTCAACAAACACATGCCGCATGCGAGAGAGGCCGCGCCTAGTCGTCCTCCTCGTCGTCCATGTCGCTCTCAGCTGCGTCTCGCATGGCCGACTCACTGCCGACTCACTCGTCCTCCTCCTCCTCGTACGCGTCCTCCTCCTCGTACGCCTCCTCCTCGGGCGCCGCCTTCGCCTGCGACGACTCCTTCTTGGCGGGAGGGGGCGCGAGTGCCTGCCCACCCGTCGCCGCGAGCACAACGTCCTCCTCGTCGTCCTCACCAAGGAGGTTGGCGAGGAAGCCGGTCACCTTGGCGCCCGGACCCATCGGCGTCACCCCCTTGTACTTGTCGCACGCGGTGCGCGCGATGCACACGGGCAACTCCTCGGGCGTGAGGCCCTCGGTCGGCGACGCGGCGCTCGCAACAAAGGCGGCGCGCGCCTGCGGCTGGGTGAGCCGCACGACGTAGCCGTCGATGGTGACGTCGCTGAAGAGCAGCTTGCCCGCGAGAGCGTCGAACCACTGGCTGAGCTCGAGAAAAGGGCGGCCGGCCGAGACCATCTCGTAAAAGGTGGCGATGGCCTCCTTCTGAGCGTCGAGGGCTGACGAAACTTCGCTCATCGGCCAGATCTTCTCGAGGAACTCCTGCGCGTGCGTCTCGCGGCGCGCGTTGGGCAGCACGAGCTTGGTGAGCATGTCCGAGAGGCAGCCGGGCAGCGGCACCTCGTCGAACTTGTCCGCATTCTTCTGGTCCTTGCCCTTGCGCATGCCGTACTGCGGATTGGCGCGGAAGAAGGAGATGCGCACGAGCATCGTGAGGAACTCGTGCAGCTCGAGCACCGTGTCGTTCGAGCCCGCGTTCGCCTTGGTGAACTGGCCCGACATGGCATCGAATCCGTACAGGTCGGTGATCAGGCCGGCCTCGATGACGAAATCGTGGAACTCCTCCATGTCCATGTCGGTCGCCGAGCCCTGCAGGGAGGAGGAGGCGTACGCCTTGAAGATCGACTGCAGCTCGACGAGGTGCAGCGCGAGAAGGTCGTACACCTCCTTCTCCCAGAGCGGGAAGCCGGGGAGGGTCGAGAGCTGGAGCAGCTCCCAGGTCGTGAGCCACTCCTTGTGGTTCTCGGCTGCGACACCCTTCGGAGGCGAGGTGCCCGGCGAGAAGCGCTCGGCCGTGATGTACGTGGCCGCCGTGATCACCTGCTCCTCGTTGAGGTCGCCCAAAATGTTGGCGATCATCGCCGCCACCTTCTCGCCCGTCTTGATCTGCTCGACGGCGCGGTACTTGTCGACGCCGCAGCGCGCGATGCACTCGAGCAGCTCGTCGAAGTCGAGCGACACATCCTCGACGCTGCCGCCCGTCTCCTTCTGCGCGTTGACGAAGGCCGCCTTGGCCTGCGGCACCGACAGCCGGCACTTGAACTCGGTGCCCACGCGGTCGTCGCCCACGATGTCGGAGCCCTGCGTGCACGTGAAGGTGCCGAGGACGTTGAGCGCCTGCAGCGTGGACACCCACTGCGTGATGCCCACCTTCTGGTTGTCGTCGAGCGGGATGGTCGCGTACCACGCCTGCAGGCGCGAGCGCCCCTCCTGCAGCGCCGCCTGCACCTCGGGCAGCTGCATCGCCTTTGCGCGGAACTCGGCCGCGTCGTCGCGGTGCGCCTTGGGCAGGATGCACTCGCGCAGCGTCTTGTCGAGGCACTGCGGCACGGGCAGCAGCGTGTCCTGGTGCTCCATCGTGAGCTCGCCGTACTCGGGGTTGAGGCGGTAGAAGCTGACGCGCGTGATCACGTTGAGGAACTCGTACAGCACGAGCTCCGAGTTGGCCGCGGGGCCGGCGAGGCCCTTGCCAGACTTGTCGGCGCGCGTGAACTGCTCCTTCATCTGCTCGAAGACGTACAGAGCGGGCGCGGCCGCCTTGTTCGTGTGCAGCTTGGTCTCGAGCCCGACGTCGATGACGAAGTCGTGGAATTCCTCCAAGTCCATGGTCTTGGCGGACTCGTCACTGGAGCCTTCGCCGAGCGACTTGCAGTAGCCACGGAAGATGGAGGCGAGCTCGCGGAAGTTGGCATGCAGCAGATCGTGCACCTCCGCCTCCCACAGCGGGAAGCCGTACAGGCCCGACAGGTCGAGCTGCTTGAACTCGGCAAGGAAAGCAGCGTGCTCTTCGGGCGACTCGTCCTTGAGGGGCACCGAATCGCCCAGGTCGTAGCGCACCGCGCGGATGTACGTGGACGTGCGCATGCAGTCCTCCTCCGACATCTCGCCGAAAAAGTTTTGGAGGAAGGCCTTGACCTTTGCAGCGGGATCCATTTGCTTGATGGCCGAGTACTTGGAGCACGCAATGCGCGCGATGCACTCGAGCCACTCGTCAAAGTCGAGCACAGCCTGCTCTGACGTGGAGTCGGCCTGGCCCACGCCGAGCTGCTCGGCGTTCTGCGAGTCCATGAAGGCCGCCTTGCACGTGGGGATCGAGAGGCGGACCTTGATGTTGCCCTTGGTCGACTCGTCGCCGGTGATCTCGGACATCTGCTCGATCTCCCACTCGCCCACGATGTCCTGCCGGTCGAGCACGCGATTCCACTCCTCGAAGCCGAGCTTGTCCGAGATGATGCCGTTACGCGGCCCCTCCGAATCATCCGACACCTTCTTATCGTACCACTCCTTGAGCTTGGGCTTGTAGCTGTCGAGCACCGCGATCAGCTTCGAGTCCTGCATCTCCTTCTGGCGGAAGGCGGCTGAGTTCTCTCGCTTGGCGCGCGGCAGGATGATCTCGTTGAGCATGTTCGAGAGCGCGTATGCGACCGGCGTGGGCTCCTCCTTGTCCTTCTTGCCGTCCTTGTCCTTGTCGACAAAGTTGCCAAAGGTCGGGTTGGCGCGCCAGAAGGCGATGCGCACGAGCATGTTGAGGAACTCGTACAGCACGAGCTCCTGGTCCTTCTTCGCCTCCTCACCGCTCGAGGTGCCCTTCAGCTTGGCCGCGGGCTTCTTCTTCCACTGCGGCTCGTCGTTGCCGCGCGACTGCGCGTCGCGCTTCTCATCCTGCCGCTGCGCGCGCACCTGCGCCGAGTTGGTCGCGTTCGCCTTGATGAACTGGTTGCACATCACGTCGAACTTGTACTGCTTGGTCTCGAGGCCGACGTCGACGACGAAGTCGTGGAATTCGTCCATCGACATCTCCATCGCGTCCTCGGCGCTGTCCTCCGAGATGGAGCGCGTGTACGCGAGGAAGATAAGCTGCAGCTCCTTGAAGAGGGGGTGCAGGATGTCGTGCACCTCCTTCTCCCACGTGGGCCACAGGTGCACATCCATGATCTCCATGCGCTCCCAGCACGCGAGCCACTTTTCGAGGTCCTTCTGGGACTCGCCCTTGAGCGGCTTGGTCTCCTTCTCGGCGTCATAGCGCTCGGCGTGGATGTACGTCGCCTCGACGACGACCGAATCGGCCGACATCTCGTTGAGCAGGTTCTGGATGAAGCCCTTGACGGCGCGCGCGGGAGACACCTCCTTGACCGCGCGGTACTTGTCAATGCCGCAGCGCGCGAGGCACTCGAGGAATTCGTCAAAGTCGAGCACGTTCGACTCGTCGTTGGCGCTCGACTGCGCGGCCTGGAGCGAGTCCTGGGGCTGAGAGTCGACGAAGGCCATCTTGATCTGCGGCATCGAGAGGCGCCACATGTACTTGGTCTTGCACGCGGGGTCGCCCGTGATGTCCGACTCGCGGTAGCACTCCCAGATGCCGACGAGGTCCTGCTCGCAGTGCGGGCCGGGGTCGATGCAAATCGACTTCCATTGCTCGAGCTGCAGCTTGTCAGTGACCTCGGACGGGTTGTTTGCGCCCGCGCCGCCCTTGCCCGTGTCGTCGGCCGTGACGGCCGTGTACCAGGCCTTAAGCTTCGGGCGGTAGTCATCGAGCACCTTGAGCACCGAGAGCTCGGTCATCACCGTCTCGCGGAAGACGGCCGACGTGTCCTTGCGCGCGCGCGGCAGGATCTCATCCTCGATCATTGCGCGCAGGCAGCCGGGCAGGTGCTTGATGGGCTTCTTGTCGCCAAAGTTGCCAAAGGTCGGGTTGGCGCGCTGGAAGCCGATGCGCACGAGCATGTTGATGAACTCGTACAGCACGAGCTCCGCGTCCTTCTTGGCCTCGGTACCGTCCGACTTGCTCTTGACCTTGCCCTTCTCCTCGGTGGTGCGGCCCGTGGTCATGCGCTGGTCGCCCTTCTGCAGGTGGTCGAGCTTGGTCTCCGACGAGCGGCGCGACTCGGCGTGCTGGTCACGAACCTGCGCCGAGTTGGTCGCGTTCGCCTTGATGAACATGTTGGACATCAGGTCGAAGGTGATGAGTTTCGTCTCGAGGCCGCACTCCGACACGAAGTCGTGGAACTCGGCCATCTCCATCTCCATCGCGTCCTCGGCCGAGTCGGAGCCGAGCAGCGAGCGGCAGTACGCGAGGAAGATGAGCGAGAGCTCCGAAAAGTGCTTCTGGAGCAGGTCGTGCACGCCCTTCTCCCAGAGCGGGAAGTAGTACATGTCGGTCAGCTCGAGGCGCTGCCACACCTCGAGCCACTTCTTGTGCTCCTTGAGCGTCTGGCCTGCGAGCGGCTTCGAGTAGCGCAGCCAGTCGTAGCGGGCCGCCTTAATGAGGGTCGCCTCGTTCAAGCACTCCTCCGTGGTGGCCTCGCCGAGCAGATTGCGGCAGAACGACTTGATCTTGACGGCGCCCGACATTTGGGTGATCGGCTTGTACTTGTCGAGCGCGCAGCGCGCGACGCACTCCTTGAACTCTTCGTACTCGAGCGTAGTCACGTCGCTCGTGTCCTTAGCCTGGCCCACGGTGAGCTGGTCGAGCGACTGCGAGTTGATGAAGGCGAACTTGGCCTGCGGCAGCGAGAGAGAGACCTTGAAGATGTTGCGGCAGCGCTCGTCGCCCGTGATCTCGGAGTCCTGGTAGATCTGCCAGCTGCCCACGCCGCCACCCGGCGTGAAGCCCACCTTGCGCACGTCGGTGCCCCATCCCTTCTTGAGCAGGTCCTGCCACTGCTGGAACTGGAGCTTGCGCCCCTGGCCGCGCAGGAACATGGACTGCGTGTGCACGTCGAACCACTCCTTGAGCTTGGAGTCGTACGACTCGATGGCCGACTGCAGCGCCTTGTCGGTGGCGAGCTTCTCCTTGAAGAGGGCCGAGTCGTCGCGCTTGGCGTTGGGCAGCACGACCTCCTGGAGCATCTGCACGAGGCAGTCGGGCAGCGGGATGAGCTTCGTCGCGAGCTTGTGGATGCCGTGGTACGGGTTGGAGCGCCAGAAGGAGATGCGGATCAGCACCTCGACGAACTCGTAGAGCACAAGCTCCTGATCCAGCTCGTCGTCGCGCTGCGCCGCCGCCTTCTTCGACCGGCCGGGCGACGTAGTCGCGAGCGCCTTGGACGTTGAGCCAGCGGTCTCCTCCTTGGCGGCTGAGGTGCCCTGCTCGGCCTTGCGCTGGAAGTGCGCATCATTGTTGTTGAGCGCATTCGCCTTCTTGAACATGTTCTGCATCACGTCGAAGCGGAGGTCCTTGGTCTCGAGGCTCACGTCCTTGACGAAGTCCTTGAACTCGGACATGGTCATCTCGACGGCGTCCTCGGCCGTGGTCGAGCCGCCAATCGACTTGGAGTAGTGTGCAAAGATGTTGGTCAGGTCCGAGAAGCACTCCTGCAGGCAGCCGAAGACGCTCTTCTCCCAGATCGGGAAGTAGTGCAGGTCGGCGATCTCGATGTTCTGCCAGCAGTCGAGCCACTTGCGGTGCGCCGCGAGCGTCTGGCCGGGCAGCGGCTTCGCGAGCTTCCAGTTGTAACGCTCCGCGTGGATGTAGGTCGCATCGCGGATGACAGCCTCGTCCGACTTCTCACCGAGGATGTTTTGGATCACGCCGCGCACGCCGTCGGCGAGCGACATAAGCTTGATCTCGCCGTACTTGTCGCGCGCGCAGCGCGCGAGGCACTCGATGAACTCGTCAAAGTCGAGCGTCGCCATTAGGTCGGTGTCCGATGAGTCGCCCGCAGTCATCTGCTCGAGCGACTGCGAGTTGAGGAACGCGAACTTGGCCTCGAGGGTGGAGAGACGGCACGTGAACTTCTCCTTGCACCGCTCGTCGCCCGTGATGTCCGACTCGCGCGAGACGGTGCAGTCGCCCACGAAGGCGCCCTCGCCCAGGCCGCCGCCCTCGCCCGCCTTGCCCGAGGTCTTGGACTTCTCCATGTGCTTGAGGCCCTTGCGCTTGGCAAAGTGCAGGTAGCCACGGCAAATGTCCATCCAGGTTTCCATCGAGAGCTTGTTGTCGGCCTTGCCCTTGAGGGCCGTGAGCTGGTTGACCTCGTTGTAATAGTAGGTGAGCTTCTCGCGGTACTCGTCGAAGACGCGCTGCACCTCGGCGTCCTGCGCGATCTCCTCGCGGAAGAGGGACGACATGTCTTGCTTCGCGTTCGGGATCAGCACCTCCTCGAGCATCTTCTTGAGGCAGCCCGGCAGCTCGATGAGCTTCGCCTTGTTGTCGTACTGGCCGTGCTTCGGGTTGGCGCGCAGGAAGGAGATGCGCACGAGGCAGCCGAGGAATTCGGTGAGCTGCAGACGGTTGTCTGGCTTGGCGTTCTTGCCCTTGTTCATCGTGGCCAGGTCCATCTCGCCCGACTTGTCGAGGAAGACGTCGGGGAAAGCACCCTTCTTGGGCGAGATCGGCTTGTTGACGTTCTTGGTGAACGCGGCGTCCTCGAGCTCGGACTGGACCTGCGAGTTGCGCTTCTCGCGCTGGCGCTGCTCGAAGGCCTCGGCGGTGTTGGACGCGTTCGCCTTTGCAAAGACGTTAGTCATCGTCGTGAAGTTGATCATGCGCGTCTCGAGCTTGGCGTCCTTGACGAAATCGTGGAACTCCTCGAGCTCCATCTCGAGCGCGTCGGCGGCCGAGTCGATGCCCGAGATGCCCTTGGAGTAGTGCGAGAAGATGCGCATGAGCGCGGGGAAGTGCTGCTGCAGCGTATCGTGCACGCCCTTCTCCCAGAGCGGGAAGTGGTGGATGTCCATGAGCACCAGCTTCTCCCAGCACTGGCACCAGAGCTTGTGCTGCGCGGGCGAGAAGCCGGGGAGCATCTTGGTCTGCTTCTGCCAGTCGTACCGGTCCGCCTTGATCACGGTGGTCTCCCACATGCACATCTCGGGCGTCTTCTCGAAGAGAAGGTTTTGCAGCCACGCCCGGGTGGCGTCCGCCATGGTCATCGCCTTGCGGTTGTGCGAGGGCAAGAAGGTGGTCATCAGGTGCTCGTACATGTTCACCGCGCAGCGCGCGATGCACTCGCCCAGCTCGGTGAAATCGAGCGTGGCCACGTCACTCTGCTCGGCGTCGACGTCGCCGCCCTGAACCTGCTCGATCGTTTGCGAGCGCAGGAAGTTCCAGCGGCACTGCGGGATCGAGAGCTTCGCCTTGAAGGTGATCTGGTTCTTGCGGCTCGTACGCTCGTCGCCCGTGATCTGCGACTCCTGCGCGAGGAACCACTCGCCGACCATCTTGGGGCACGGTGGCTTGGAACCGCCGCGCTCGCGTGTCTCGGGATCGGGGCCATCCATGAGCGCAACCCACATCTTGTACGTCATCTGCGGGTTCGGGTTGTCGATGCGCCGCTCCTTGCGCAGGATGGGGCGCAACCAGTTCTGGAGCTTCTCGCGGTACTCGGCGAGCACCGCCTGCGTGGCCTGGTCGCCCGCAAGCACCTTCTTGAACTCGCCCGAGGTGTCGCGCTTCGCCTTGGGCAGGATGCACTCCTCGAGCAGGATCTGAGTCGACTCGGGCACCGGCGTGAGGTCCTTCTTGTTGTACTTGGAGCCCCACTGCGGGTTGGCGCGCCAGAAGGCCGTGCGCACGAGGAAGTTGATGAACTCAAAGAGGTTGAGCTGCATGTCGGCGGTCGCGTCCTTCTTCGCCTGACGCGACGTGGGCGCGCTGATGCCGATGCCCTTCACCTGGGCGTCCGCCTCCTTGGCCTTGCCCTTCATCTTGTGGCGGTCGGACGAGCCCGAGGCCGCGATGGCCGCCTCGGCGTTCGCCGAGCAAAAGTGGCGCGTGAGCTCGTCGACCTTGAACTCCTTAGTGCAGAGGTCGGTGTCCTTGGCAATCGTAAGCATCTCCATCAGGCCCACCTTGGTCGCATTGCCGATCGAGTCCGAGCCCGACACAGAGGAACCGCAGTAGTGGAGGAAGATGGACTGAAGCTCGGGGAATGCGCCCTGAAGCACGTCGTGCAGCTGCGTCTCCCACAGCGGGAAGCCGTGCAGATCCTTGAAGGTCATGTTGCGCCAGCACACGAGCCAGTTCTTGCGCTGCGCTTCCTTGACCTTCTCGTCGAAGTCGGCCGCGCCCTCGGACGCCTCGGACGCGACTGCCTCAGTGATGACCTCCATCTCGGTCGCCTGGCCAAGCACGTTCTGCACCATCGAGCGCACGCGCGACGCAAAGGACATCTCCATGATGGTCGAGTACTTCTTGTCACCGCATCGCGCGAGCGCCTCCATCATGCAGCCGAGCGTGTAGTCAGGCTGGCCCACGGCGAGCAGCTCCGGGTCTTGCGTGTCGAGGAAGGCGTGGCGCGCCTGCAAGTCCGACAGGGACGATTTGTGCGTCACCTGCAGGCCCGACGCCTCGGTCGTCTCAATAGAACGCGTGCCGAGGCAGCCCTTCTCCTCGAGGAAGGCGATGAACTGCGTGTAGATGTCCGAATTGGACTTCTCAGCCTTCTCCTGCAGCTTCGAGATCCATTGCTGGATCTTCTCCGAGTACGAGGCGATGACCGACTGTGCCTCGGAGTCGCCCTTGAGCACGGAACGGAACTCTGCAGAGTTGCCCTTGTGCATGCGCGGCAGGAACTCGTTCATCAGGTTCTGCACGCACTGGAGCACGGGGACGGTCTCCTCCTTCTTCGACTCCTTGGCGGCCACGTAGCGCGGGTTGTCGCGCCCGAAGGCCAGGTGCACCATCAGAGTGATGAACTGCTCGACGCCGAGCGACAGGGTCTCATCCTGCGAGGAGCCAATGCCCTTGGCACCGCCCTTCTGCATGAAGAGACGCGACATCTGCTCCATGTCGTACACCTTGAGCTCGAGGTTGGCATCCTTGACAAGCTTCTTGAAGCCGGCTGCGAAGGGGCGGGCGGGCAAGTAGCGACGGGACGCGACGGTGAGCAGGTGGCCCACAGGCAGCGAGAGGGAGAGCTTCAGCTTCAGCTTCAGCTTCAGCCGCAGCCGCAGCCGCAGCCGCAGCCGCAGTCCGGCAAACAGGCTGCAGGGAGTGGCCGGCGCCCGCCCGAGTCCGTGCGACGCGGCTGATGAATGAGACTCCACGCGCAGGGCTTGCGCCTGTCCTCCCGCCCGAGCTGCTGCTGCGTCCACCAAGCTGGCAGCCGAGTTGCACTGAGCGGCGGTGTGGCGATGGCGGTGGAGCCGCATTCCTCGGGTGCTATTACGGCCACTCGTCGGCTCATCGATAGGTTGCCAGGCCGCCCGCCCCGTTGGTCATTACGCTGGCGCAACAATTAGCGCCTCAAAGGCAGCGACCGTGGCTGAAGCGGGCAGAGGTGCAGTGCAGCAGCAATCGCAGCAGCAATCGCAGCGCCAGGCGCAGCGCCAGGCGCAGCGCGCAGCGACAGCGCGCAGCGACAGCGGTGCGTACCAAGGCGAAGGCGCGTCGCCTGCTCGAGCGTCTTGCACTCCGACTGCTTGCAGTAGTGAATGAAGACGCTCACGAGCGTGTCATAGCGCTCTTTGATGATCTCGATGATCTGTTCATTCGGGCAGTGCGGCAGGCCATCAAGGTTGACCTGCGCGAGCACCTCCTCCTTATTCTTGGGGGCAGCGGCGGAGTGGAGCTTGCCCGCCGGGGCGTCAGGCGGGGCCGAGGCCTCTTTGCCACCCTTCTTGTCATCCTTTGCCGGCGGCGCCGCCGCCTTCGCAGCGGGAGGAGCACCTTTTGGAGCCATGCTAGCACCCTGCGATCAGAGAGCAGTCAGGAGGTGAGCTTGAGCTGGCGCAGCGAGCTTTGACCGGCTCGGTGCTCCGTCACAGGCGTGGCGACCAGCGCAGAGAGGGCGCACCAACTCCAAAAGTGCTAAACTCGTTTCGTTTCGTTCCAAAATGATTCACACGCGCTTCGCCCAACATTCCACATCAAAAGTGAGAGAATATCGTGCACCGAGTTATGGTCTCCTGTAGCAGCAATAGTAGAGGGGTTTTGAGCGACATGCTCGGCGTCGCTGGAAGACTCTCCCAAGAGAGTCTCCCAAGAGTGAAGAGACGCCCGAAAAACGCACAGGCAGGTGGCCTTAACGGACAATTTTTTGATTGTGAAATAATATCGAATTGTGAAACGAGGGACCAATCCCGATGCGTATGAGCGCTCCTCCGACAAGTGGGAAGCGCCCGACCGTACCAAGGATGGAACGGGCTCACCAGAGGGTGAGCAAGCGCAACGCACACGGGGACTGGACCCTGCAACGGTAAAGCAGTTCCTTGGCATGTTACAACGTCGTGACCGATTGGGACCAGATTATGGGACCAGATGGTGAATGCTGCAAGGGAACGAGTGGCTGGACGCTGTGCCAGCCAGAGCCGCAGAGACGCCAGCGACGCTCCATTCGGCCGAGGCCAGCTTCGAGGCACTCGGCATTCGACACGATACGCCCGCGGACGGCGGCGGCTCCGCCCGGATCTCCATGGACGTGTCGAGCCTCGTGCGCCTGCTGACGAGCCAGGAGGAACGGGTCGAGTGGGCACGGCATCTGGTTCTCGAAGCTTAGCGGCACCTACCGGACGTGCACCTGCGCCATCTGTGGACGTCCATCGGCCGAGAGGGCTGGCAAGCTGCCGTGCGCCACGACACTGTCGTCTCTCGACGCCACCGTCGTCACGCGACGGCGGCGTCGAGTGACTTCTTTTGCGTTCCCTTCGGGAGGCGCGCCAACGGGCGCGTCTCTACACCTCCGACTCCCTCTGCGACGACGGCGGCCGCGCCACGAGCGCCGGCAACGCGCCCACTTCGCCGCTGTCGCTGCGCAGTGCTCACGGTGGTCAGCCAGGCGAGAGGCCGAGGAGCGCCAGGCGCCCGCAGTCAGCAACCAATCTACCTACCCCTGGGGATGTCGGAGTCGCGAATTGTGCAACCTACCCGACCTACCGTCAGCCTACCGTGGTGCTTTCCCGAGTCCGTGGGTTGTGGGTTGTGTGCCTGGGTGCCTGCCTATGCACCCTATACCGACATCCTTTGATCCTTACTAGTTAGTCACGTAACCTCTAACCTGGGACTCTAAAAGAAAAAAGATATCATTGCTCGCATGAATAAACCGAAGCGATGCACAAAAGGTGTCATCCTGAAAGTACGGACTACACACAATTTGTAAGATTATTGTAAGAGTGAATGATTTGCTCGAGCACCAGCAGCCACGGAGGCATGTAGATGTACCCGATGTTCTTCCGTTTGGATCGTCAATCCACAATCGTCTATCGCGCCCTAATCGCGCCCCGAAAGTCTAAATCATGCACGGTATAGATCTGTAGATTTGACCGCATGACTTTAAGTCTCCTATAACTCTACGCTGCCACCCCGCAGTTTCAACTTTCAAGAGTCTGGTCACAAGGTGTGTATCACAGAGATCTCGCGAGAAATATGCCAGGAAGACGCCCGCGCCACATCCGAAAGAGCGCCCGAAACGACGCGCATTGTGGCGATCTCAAGAAAAGGCCAAGTCCCCAACAAAGGGATCTCGCTAAGTCGCTATTTCTCTCGAGCATGCACTCATGCGAAATTGCGAATTGCGAAATGGGCACAAATATGGCGCGGACGTTAAGAAATATCCGTTTAAAGGGGGCCTCTTCACCTCTCCTGAAGCATCACGACCGCCAGACCGCCGAGCACAGTCAGCGCAATCGGTGGGCCCAGCTCGCAGTTTCCACGGGGACCACGGCCTCGTGCGCCGTCGCTCGCGCTGCCCTCGATGTTCGCATTTGCGTCGGAACGTCCTTTCTCGGCCCCTTTCTCGGCCCTTTCGGCCTTTCCTACTTCTTCAGTATTTAACAGTTTTTTAACAGTATAGTCACGCGACGGCGGCACAGACTTTGCTTCTGATTTGCTTCTGTAAAACAAGGCCACTCAACGCTAACTCAACGCAGCGGTGCGTCGTGCTGTACATATCTAGGCGTGTAGCGGTAGTGTAGCGATAGCCGCACGAAGCGGCGTCCTCGATATGCACCGTCGCGTCGT
>ENA-UOXK01001598-UOXK01001598.1-mixed-culture-metagenome-genome-assembly--contig:-NODE-1598-length-15465-cov-34.481181_pt1 | contig 15465 bp, 11 predicted proteins | sample MGYA00238160_ERZ761638 | MGnify/ENA primary metagenome ERZ761638 (study PRJEB28912, sample SAMN08777098) | mixed culture metagenome | isolation source: Freshwater growth medium | place: USA...
GTGTGAACGTTACCGGTACATGTATCGGTAGCGCGATACACGCGCTGTCTTCAATAGTACCGAGGGCGGGAAAAGCGGGGAGAAGTTCCTGGAAGACTCCTGGAAGTACATTTAAGGAACGGTCCGACGGTTACGTAAGATCTTCCGTCGTACCTACAGTTTGTGGCCTTTGCCCCCGGCATGCATGATTCGGATCCGCTTTCAACACGTTTCGTGAGAATTGTCGGTTTCGTGCATTCGTGTGCGGCTCCGCCTCGGCGGGCTCCTTAGACTCCTTAGCAGCGTGTGACGGCCACTGCTTCAGATGGCGGCGCCCGATCTGGCAAGGCACCCGACCAGCAAATTCTCCCATGGGAGAACGTTGATCACTCAACTAGAGACCGAGCCGAGCGCCTACGTTCAATCCTACCTCGCCGCCGCCGGGCCACCTACAGAGATGTACATGGATGCGCTACGATCTGGCGGCAGCCTCAACATATTGCCATACGGGCGCAAGGGCCATTGGCCGGAAAGGCGCTTTGAGCAGTCTCTGGCGAAGGTGATGGCTCCACAACCACTGATCAACCATCCTCAAACGGTGTCGGCACCATCTATCGGGAAGCACGCCGCCAGACAGGTCTCGACTGAACCAGCTGTTGGCAGGCACAACGTGTCGAAGAAGACTGCCCTCGTACCATCGGCCTCCATGCCAGCTCACAAAGACCGTGACGGTGATGTTTCAGTCGTACTTTCGAAGAACGACCGACACTCGCACAGCCTCCTTGAGCGCATCGATGAGCTCCGTGTGCAGCGCGGAGGTGCTCCAAAGATGCTGACGGCACTCTCGCATGCGGGGGCGAAATGGCTCAAAGTCAAGCAGCAGGGGGTTGCTTCGATCGCAGCGCTGCGCGTGCTGCGGGACGACACCCTCCAAGGGGCGTCTCGAGGGGCGTCCAGGGATCGCATTCTACGTCCGCTACTGATGCGCAAGGAGCTGCTCAAGCTCAGCGCGAGCGCCCCCAATTGGTGGAAGATGCCAGAAACGTCCGTGGAGGCCGCCGAGCGCTTCGATACGAAGCACCGCGCAAGAAGTGCAAGGGCAGACCAGCTGTGCATACTCTCGCGCAAGGCGACAAGCCCTCGCGACGCGCTGGCTCTCAAGTTTGACGAAGCTTTATTCGCCGTGCGCACCAATCGCTACTTTGAGCTCCGGGCTGTTGCACCTGCCGAGAAGGTGATCCCTCGTGCGCGCAGACCCAAGGAAGGGAAAGTGATCGAGCCCAAGCCCTTTGATGTGTACAAGAGCATCTGGGAGCCGAGACGCAAAGACGCCGATTCGAGAGACGTGTACGACACGGACGAGGTGGAATTTAATCGCTTCAGCATCGATTGGGAGGAGCTCCTCAGACTCGGCATCACCAAGCTCATATTAATGCACGACGATGGCGGCGACGACGGGGTCGAGGATGAGGACGGTGATGGAATCCCGGACGAGGTGGAGGACGTGGGCATGGTGCTGTGGAAGATCCACGATGTGCTGAGCAGCATCTACACGTACTACTCAATTCAGAGCGGCAGCATCTCCGATGGCATCGGCCTGAATGCATGGACGGACTTTACCGATGATTTCAACTTGGTCTCCAAGACGAGCCAGTTTTGCCAGCGCAAAGACGTCGACTTGATCTTCATCGAGGTGAATGCGAAGTCCAAGTTGGCCGCGCGCGAGATTAAAAAGCAACCGTCCACGCGCGAGCTCGCAGTAGACGGTGGCGGCGAGCTCTCCCTTTCGCGCCTAGAGTTCTACCAGGCCCTGGTGCGCCTGGCGATCTGCAAGTATGTGAAGGGCGGCGAAATCCCGGACGTTTCGGATGCGGTCGAGCGGCTGGTCTCCACCGACATCATGAATCGAGCTATCGCCCTTGAGTCAAGGAATCGAGAGCATCTCGTCGTCGACGCCAACCTCTTTCGAGCGCGCTATGCCTACACAAAGCCAGTCTGCACGGTGCTCGAGGCAAACTTGCCATCGCTCGAAACTCTGTACGACGCGCTCTGCAACAGAAGTTACGCCCGCATGAAGCCTCGAGGCTCGAAGGATCGACTCGCAGTGGGAGAGTGGTTGGGCTTTCTCTACGAATCGAAGCTCATCGGCAAAGATATTTCGGAGCGCGATGCCATGTTGTGCTTTGCCTTTTCCAGAATGGTCGTTGTGGACACTAGAACAGAGATTGGAAAGCGGCGCGACGCGATGATCCAGTTCCAAGGCTTTATGGAGGCTTTGTGCCGTGCCTCGACGCTGAAAGCCCTGCCGACGGCGGCCGAGCTCAAGGCAGCAGGTTGCGACAACGCGCCTCAGTGGATCGAGGAGAATCACGACAAGTACATGGCCATTCTGAGCACGCGGGGAACGCCATGGGGCATCGATCCCGTTCGGCCAGTTGAAGAATCGCTGCAGATGGTGCTTGATATTGTGCACCATGCGGTCGCGAAGACGACCTCAAGCGCCCAGGCTGGTGACATCTCAGTTCGCAGTCGCGTCGTCTCGACAGAGCAGGCCATGCGATTTGTGACGAAGCTCAAGGGAAGGGTTAAGGCTTGAACCAGCCGTGTGACAACCGCGGAACTGCTATCCGGGAAAACAGAGCTACAGCCATGGAACACTTCATGACACTTTCAACCGAGGGAGCGAGCATGCATTCCTCTTTTATCCTGTGAGCTGTGTTAGAAAAATACGATTTCGTTCATGTTCACTTTTCGTAGGGAAGTTGCTGGAGGCCGCCAGGTCAGACACGATGCATCGGCTTCTTGTTGTATTACAAGCCATTGCACCAGCAATCGGGTACCATGAGTCATACTGGAAATCGTCAGATGGATCACCAAGGCCAGTGACAGTGCCGCAGAGAGAGATTTCGGAGGTGCGCAAGCAGTACATGCCAGATAGTCCTAAGTGGCGGCGTCTGCCCAAGTCATTTGTAATTGAGCCGAGCTCCTGCGCGAATGCAAGCGGCACGGCGGTGGGTGCATTTTCCGCTCGCTACAATTTTGGTTGGACAAAGGCCGAATCAAATGTCCACAACATAGCACATCAAGCAGCACAGTCTGCGGTCCGTTCGTTCAGTCCGCAGCATTACTACCAGGACCCGCTGCACCGCGCGTCAGCGTCGGGGATGGGATCGGATCTGGGCGTGCACACAGAGGCCGACCGCACCTGGCTCATCGAAATCATCCGACGATTTAATGTGACGACCATGATCGACGTGCCATGTGGCGATGTCAATTGGCAACTGGGTGCTTGGGAGACTGACTCGCTCACCGCGTACATTGGTCTCGACATTGTGCCGCATCTGATCGAGCTCAACGCTGCTCGCTTCGCGCACCATTCCAACAAGCAATTTGCGCCGTGGGATTTTGCGGCATGCGCACTGCCTCAGATTGTTTGGCCGAAGGAGAGCCCACAATCCCCCGACCTGGTACATGCTCGTCACGTGCTCAACCACATGCCAACTGCCCGTGCTGCCAAAGCCGCATACCACCTGGTGACGAGCGGCGCGCGCCTGGTGGTTACAAGTGGCGCCTACACCGAGCAGAAGCAACGGCCAGCAGCGCAAAAGAATGTGCGAGAGGGCGAAATGTGGGAAAATAACATGGCAGCAGCACCGTTCTTTTTCCCTGCTCCGACTTCGTGCAACAATTTCGGCATGTGCGCTTGGGAATTTGATGACGAATCCAGGGCCCTGTGGAAGGCTCGTTTCCGAAAGCTCTCTCGTGAGAAAGAAAATGGTGGTCAGCTCTCCCTGAAGAACAGCTCGAAGATCGCGCACTGAGCAACCATTCAGATCTACCGGATGCATGAGATGCACTGGAACCATGGCTGGACGACAGATTTGACATTCTTCGTGTACTAGACAGCGCCTAGGACCGCTGTTTGACGTCGTACTACTTAGTATGTAGTGGGAATCTAACAATAAATAATCGAGAAATACGACGACGGAACGCGCCGGCGTGCTGCGTGCGTGTGCTGTACCTGTAGTGCACTGAGATGCGTGCACACTGCGCGGCCGCGCAAACGAACAACAACCAGAGCGGTGGTGCTGCGCCGCCGACTGCGCGGGGCCCGGGACATTCGGCGTCGCGAGTCGCTTACCGGTCGCTTACCGGTTACTCCCCATTCGGTGTCGCGAGTCGGCCGACTAGACCCACGTCGCACGCGGCGCCACATCCGCTGGTACCCATTCGCATACAAGCTCAACGCCTTCTGGCAGACGCACGGGCTTCATGGCCTTAGTCGGGGGCCTCGGAGGCAAGTGCGGGAGCGGCAGGGGTGTGAAGGCCGACGGGTGTGAAGGCAGGGCAGCGGCCGCCGAGGCGCTTGCCCGTTCACTTGCCCGTGCCGAGCCGTTGGAGCTGGCTCGCTTGAGCTCGCTTGAGCTCGCCTGAGCTCGCTTGAGACGTAACCACGCCGGCGCGCTCGCGAGGACGCGCGGGCGCTCGAAGGCGGCCCCTGGCAGCTCGGCGGCAGCGCTGAGGAGGGCGGGGTAGAGTGCCATCAGCTCGCCGCGTCGCGCTGCCTTGCGTGCCAGCATGGGGCCCTCGGCAGCCCTCGCCACACGCGCCATCCTCGCCGGTGCTGCCGTCACCGCCTGCCCCTCAGTCGCTGCCCCCTCCGGTGCTGGCATCGCCTCGCGGGCGACCACCTCGTCCTGCGCCAAAGCGTCCTCCTGGGCGCTCGCGTCCTCCTGGGCACTCGCGTCGTCCTGAGCACTCGCGTCGTCCTGAGCGTCCTCGTGCAGGAGCCGCCTCGCCAGCTCGATCGCGGGCCCAAGGCATCCGCCAGGCGCCAAGTGCTCTGCCAGTGCCGCTGGAGCGAGCTCTGTAACTGCCGCGCTGGGCAGTACGAGCCCTGCGATGATCGGCGAGGGTAATGGAGAGGCACTTGAGCACGGTGCCCGGAGCACGCCTCGAGGTGCACTTGCCGCACTTGGCGCACTTGGCGCCGCTATGCTCAGGCGGACGGTGCCGTCGTCGGTGCCGACCGGCTGGAGCTGCGCGCTCAGGAAGGCGACAAGCTGGGAGGACCTCGGGGCATGCTCGAAGGGGTACTCCCATGTATAGTCAGGGCACGAGCCATCGGCGTACCTGGGAAGTCATCAGAAGTCATCAGGAGTCATCAGGAGTCATCAATAGTCATCAGGAGCCATCAAGAGTCATCAGGAGTCATCAGGAGTCATCAGGAGTCATCAGGAGTCATCAGGAGTCATAAAGAGTCATCAAGAGTCATCAGGAGTCATCAGGAGTCATCACGAGCCATCTGCGTACGTCTGCACCGTCCAAAGCACGCCCCGAAGGAACTCGGCGGCGGGCGCCAGGTCTTCGTCAGACGCGGGTGTGAAGGCAGACGTGGGTGTGAACCCACGCTCCTCCAACGGCCGCGGCACGGGCGGCTCACAGGCTTGTGCTCCGTGATCTGAGCCGTTGGATCGTTCGATCCGCTCCACCGCCTCCACCGCCTTCACCGCAAAGGCGCCCAACCGCTTTTGCTCAAGACCCACCCCCACAGAGGCGGCCCGTGCGGCTGATGGCGTCATCCCCTCAGCCGACACGAGCTGGCTAGCAGCTGCGGTCGCCACCTTATGGATGTCTTTGAGCACCAGGACCAAGGCGAGTAGCAGCGCACACTCAAAGGTTTTACGGCTCGGCTCGAGCAAGGCGCTCGCTGCAAAGCGCCGTGAGCGCCGCACGGCGCGGTAGGCTGACCAGCATCGCTCAAAAGTCGCCTCACGCACTTTGGGCAGGTAATCATTGCCCATCAGGCACGAGAGCACGATGAGGTCGAGCGGTGGAATCGATGGACTCGGGTTCGTCAATGGGTTCGTCATCATCAGTGGACTCGATGGACTCGATGAACTCGATGGAGCGGCTGCATCCGCCGGGGCGGCGCCCAATACGGCGCTCGAGCCAGCTCTAGCGCCAGCGGCTCCAGCGGCGCGCGCACGGGACGGCCTGGCCGCCGCCCAGCGCGCGTCCGCGCTGCGGCCGTAAAAGTCCTCAAACTCTTGCTTCGTGTAGCTGCGCCCGTCGGAAGGATCGATGCGCTTCTCGACGCCCACGACGGCGCCAGTGCCCACGACGGCGCCGGAGCCCACGATGGCGCCATGGCTGAGCCCGAGGCTCGCGCACAGCGCATCGAGGGAGATGAGCGACGTGGGCTCCGAACTGGAACGTGGTAGCTCACGTAGCACGGACACCTGCGAACCGTATTGGGCGAGCGCGTGAGAGGAGCCCGACGCAGAAGAGCGGAAGTGGAGCCCATCAGAGAGGCAATCAGAGGTAATCAGAGGTAATCAGAAGTGGAGCCCATCAGAGGCAATCAGAGGTAATCAGAAGAGGAGCCCATCGGAGGTAATCAGAGGTAATCAGAGGTAATCAGAAGAGGAGCCCATCAGAGAGGCACTCAATGGTCATCAGAGGCGCGAGATGTCGGCGGATTTGATGAGGGAGGCAATCAAAGGTCATCAGGGGAGAAGTGGAGCCCATCAGAGGCCGTCGGAGCGAATCCGAGTCCTCACCTGCCAGCTTGGAGAGAGGGTGAGCGCCTGAAGCACGAGGTCGCCGTCCTGGCCTACCAACACGACGCTGCTCCTTCGCGCCGCGGACGGCGAGGCTTGCGTGCGCGAGGCGCCGCGCCCAGCCTCGCGAGCATCGCTCGCCCGGCCGCGCTGCTCGCGCTGTGCGCGCGCTTGCTCGATCTGACGAAGCGCGCCGAGCAACTTGATCTCACCCTCTCCCGCCACATCGGAGCCGGACATCCAAAACGTGAGGCCGCGCGCTCGGTAGGCCGCGAGCTCGGCACAACAAAAGTAGAGCATCGCGTTCTCGAAGTCGTCCATAAAGCGCGTGCCCGGCGTGATGGCCAGGCTCGAGACGGCTTGCGCGCCCTTTTTCTTCGACGATGCGGCCTCCTTGTTGAACGTCTTGCGGCGGCGTTTCAGCTGCGTGGCGAGCTTTGCCAGAGGCGCCGGGCCGTCGACCGCGAGGAGGACGACCGAGCCCGGCACAACGCGGCGCAGCGTGGAGTGCAATTTCGAATAACACAGCTTGATTGCATCGTCCGAGCTCGTGGCGCGGCGGAGCGCCGTGTGCAGGATGGCATTCATGTCAAACGCGACCACCGACGCGGAGAAGCCATCGGGCACCTCGATGAGGCACTCGGGCGCGGTTTCCGTGACCCACGTGCAAAAGCCAGGCACGCCCGCCGTGGGCACAGTCACACGTGGCGGGGCTCTCGGCGCAGCGAGCACGAGGTGCAGGACGCTCGTCGGCACGGGCCACAACATATCGGGAATCGTGGCGAGGGGTGTGAAATGGCGGGATCACGTCTATTTTGAATTCAAGGTACAGCTGTCGATCCGGATACATGTATATTCCCACCCTACTCCCTCTTCGCCCTTGGGACATGGGTAAAGCACTCAGTTTGTGTTTGAATTCCCGTATCCGGTCGACTCTGAGCGCGCCCGATTGCCTCACCGAGGTGCCATGCCACCACACCCGCCCGAGCTATAGATCTGGCCTCCCTCCGGTTGCGCTTCATGCCCGAGAGCATGTCTACCGCCTACGACCCCCCGGGCCGTGTCCACCGCACCCGCAGCAGCGGCCACACATATGATGCTGGCAACGGAGCGAGCGCTGGTTTTGGCAGCGAACGCGCCCGTTCTCTAACAGTCCTCGACAAAAGCTGGGATTCCGTGGTGGTAGCGCCGGACGGTCGTCCTCCGCACCCCGTGCGTTGCCAGGAGCGGGCTGGACGACGGCGGCAGCGTTCGCGTGTGCCACGATCCCCGTAAAGAGGCCGCACTCGCACCCTGGGGTCCCGTGCGTATTGTTAGCGGTCGGGGCGGTCGAGCGGTACGCCACGCCACAGGCGTAGCAGAAGGCGCAGCCACACCGGCACTCGACGAAGTTGCATTGGTCTTGGCCCTGTCGTTCGACAAGCTCACGGCAGCGCGGGCACGAGCGAAGGCCCTTGTCACGCGCGTGTTGCAGCAGGGCGATATCCTCGGCCTGCCGCAGGTGAGCTGGCAGGTTCTGGAAGGTTACGCAGTCCAACGCCTCATGCCACGGCACCCCACAACGAACGCAGAGCGGCTTGTGGCAGTGCGAGCATTGGGCGCGTGGCCAGCCATCGATCTCACCCTCCTCGGGGCGTTCGAAGACGGCGGAGCATTCGCGGCTTGGGCAGTAGATTCGCTTCTCGACCGGGATGATCGAGATGGCTTGCGCTTGGCGAAGCTTGCTGAGCGCGACGCTGTGAACACCGAGCAGCTCTTCACACAGAGCGTTTGTCGCGCGGCCACCGCAGTCCGGGTGGACACACTTGACGAAGGCTGAGCGTTGATTGTCGGCTTCCTTCTCGCAGTATGTGGTCATGCACGGCCGGCACACCCAGTGCTGACACTGGGCTGCGCCTAGCGCACCGCCGGAGCTGCTTGCACCGCCGCTGGGGCCGGCAGCGCTGCCACACGCGCCGCTGGCACCCGCGCCGCTGGCACCCGCGCCGCTGCTACTCGCGCCGCGGCCATCGGCTGCAGCCTTGCTTGCCAGCACTGCGTCGGGAAGCTCACAGCAGACGCACTCCTCCGGATCCTTAGTCTCCAGGCAAATGAGGCACGCCATCACGAGGACGGGCTGCTTGCGCTTTCGGGAGGCAACGCTCGCGACGACGCTCGTGGACGGCGCCGGCATGCGGCGCAGCACTATGATGCGCGAAGGGTCGAAGACACAATCCTCCTCTAGACCGCTCGGCACCATCCCACAATGGGGAGGCACCCACGCCGTGTCGTACCCGTGCTGAGACCACGTCCGCCGCATCGGATGGTCGGGTGCGTCAATCTTCTTCACCCGTCCCACGCGGACGAGGCACTTGAGGATGACCCTACCCGTCGTGTCGCCACGTGGTACGTCGAGCGGGTAGCGCGCAGCCTTGTTGACGTCACGTGACATGTACACGCCGCGCCCCAGCATCCCATCGGCAGATGGCACGAACCCGTGCTTCTCAATTTGTTCAGCCGCCTCCGGGTGGGTGCCGTGGTACATAATGTAGCGACGACCGTCGGCGGGCTCCTCATTCGGCTCGAGCGCCGACTCGAGCGCCGACTCCTCGTCACCGCGCTGGGGAGGAGGCCGCGCAGCGTCCTGTCTGAGGGGCCCGTCGTCTGCGCGCCTCTTCCGCCCGCGCCCATCGGCACCCCCGTCGTCCATCTGAGCCGCGCGGGCGGCCTCTTCGGCCGCCTCTTTTGCGGCCGTCGCTCGCGCGGCGACGCGCACAGCATCCGCGAGCATCCGGCGCAAGGGTCCGTCGCCACCGGCGTCCGGGTGCTCGATCAGGTCGCCTCTCTGTCGCCATTCATTCTCCGGGCAACTGTCGAGTCTCCGGGCGAGCTCCTTGTCCCGTTGTGCAATCTGATGCTGCAGATGGGCCGCTTGTTGGAGTTCCCCGGCCACGGCCGCATCGGCGGCAGCCACGTGACGGGCAGCATGAATGCGGCGAGCGACCACGGCGTCGCGCGCAGTGGCGACAGCGGCAATGCTTTCTGCTAGCGCACGCTGCTCTGCTAGGGCATCATGGTCCTCAATGCCTTCTTCGAGTCCCATAGCCACCTGTTGGGCATACGCCTCGTCGTGTGCGAGTATTTGCTGACGCAGGAGCTCCTCGTGCTGGAGCTCGAGGGCGTACTCATCGTGATACTCATCGGCGGTTAGGTCGACGACTCCGGGAACAGCGACTTGCATCATTAGGGATGGGCGACGCGACTTCTATGGGATGAACAAGGGCTGAGAGAATCGCAGTGTGCCTGGCACGCGTGCTGTGAATTAGAAAAAAAGGGTTCACAGCCCCCAATGTTATAGCTCGAAACCCAAGACACCGGACCGGCGTACATACACGAGTCAAGCTCCCAGCCAGCTCCTTCTGTCCTAGCAAGCAAGCAAGGTACTTGTGTTGTTTCGACTTATTTAGCTTGCTTGCTTGCAGTCAGTCAGTTTCGTCGCGGTCCCCCCACGCTAGACGCTTCTGTCCTTCATGTCCGTCTACTCGAACTCTCTAACACACACGCAGGCCGAGGCGTGTGCGGTGTGGGCCTTACTCACTTGGTCTTAACGGGTGTGGCGGACGCCGGTACCCCAGCGCTCTTCTTGGCCTTGACCGGTGTGGCGGCCGCGGGAGTGCCAGCGGCTGCACGCCCCCCCCGCGACACGGTCTGCTCGAGCTCACCCACGCGTGCGACCACGCGCGTGAGCTTCAGGTGCAGGCTGCGGTACGTCTCCCACGCGCGCTTGACAATGGCCTCGTCCATCTCCGCAAAGGGCGCCGGGCCCTTTTTGACGTCGGCGGCGGGCTTGGCGTCCGAGAGCTCTGTGGGGAGTATTTCTCGCAGCCGGTGCACCGCTGCGTCGACGTCGTCTACCTCCGCGAGGAGCGTGGTGCGCTCCTGCATACAGCCCGCGAGCAGTGCGCCCCTCGGCATGGCAGAGAGCCCCGAGAGCAGCGCCGAGTCGGGCGCCGAGAGGAGCGCCTTCGTCGCCTCGAGGCAGCTCGTCACGTGCACTTCGGCCTCTTGCCATTCACACTGGAGCAAGTCGCGCCGCAGCACCTTGCTCGCGTCGTATCGGGCGAGAGCGGGCGGGGGGAGCGAGGGACTCAAGAAGCCCACGGCAGCGCCCCTATTAGGGCCCATAGAGCGACCCTGCTGCCCCGCGCCCGACACGGCGCTCGAGGACGCGGCGGTGGGAAGCGTGACGCCGAGGAGTCCATGGACCTCCATCACCGTCACGAAGAGAGCCGCCGTGATGCCAGGGTCGGCGGGCGTGGACATGCCGGCGGGAGCCGACGACGATGCGTAGGCTGCCGCGAGGGCATCTGCGCTCGCCGCGGCGCCTGCGCCGCTGCCCTCACGAGCGCCGTCTCGAGCGCGCGTCTCCGCGCTCAGGTCGATGCATTCTCGGAAGGCATGGAAGATGCTTTCCTCGGAGGCAGTCGGGTGGAGGAGGAGGACAAGTTGAGTGAACTCGTCGAGCGAGATGTGGCCATCGTTGTTCACATCGGTGGCGCCGAAGAGGGTGCTCGCGGCCTCGCGCAGAGACTCCCGCGCCGCCTCCCAATGATCAATCGTGAGCGCCACGAGCGCATCCACGTCCACGACCAACTTGCCCCTGCGATTGACCGCGAGCGCCTCGGCCGCCGACACGATGCCCTCGAGCGTCTCGGGATGCACGCTGGTAGTTGGCGCGAAGAGAGTCTTGAGGACCTTGACGGCGGTGGTGCGCAAGCAGAGCATCTGCATGCCGCCCTCGCCCGAGCCGTCGCCGATGGGCAGCTTCAGCTCCGCCTGCGCCGACGCCGGCATGTGACTGAAGGCCGCGTTGTACTCGGCGATCGCGGCGTGCATCTCGGCGTACAGGCAGCAGACCACCTCGGCGGTCGCCTCTCGCACGCGGTCGCTCTGAGGGGTGCTGAGCAGCCCGCAGACCTGTGGGGGAAGGGGTGCAGGCGCCGTGGTGAGCGCGTGCATGCTGGGAGGGGCGCTGAGCCGGCCCACAGGCGCCGTGGTGAGCGCTTGCATGCTGGGAGGGGCGCAGACCTTGGCAAACGTAGCGCACCGCTGCGCGACCGACGCGTCGTGACGAGCGGACCCGACGCGCGCGTCTCCGCTCGACTGCGGCGGTGTCGACCATTCAATCGACGACTGGATGAGAGCGATCAGATTGCGCTCCGCAATCGACCGAAGGCCGTAGGTCTGGAGGCAAAAATCATACGTGAACGAGCTGAGCGGCTCGGCGGGTGCGCTGCCCTGCTTCTCGAGGTAGATCTGCAGGATGGTGCGCGCGGTGACCCGGGGCGGCCAACGGCCCGCGCGCTGCCCAGAGCGACTCAGAGCTAACATTCGCTCCATCGGCGAGTCGGCGTGACCCACGGCGCCGGCACGGACGGCGAGCCGCTGCCGACGCTCCTCGATCGCCCGCTCGAGCTCGCCCGTGCCGTCCGTTTGGGTCGTCGCTTCGCTCAGTTCGGGCCGAACAATGGTCATGTACCCGGAGGGGCCGGCGACGCCATAATTCTCGACCTCCCCCCATAAATGGATCAAGCGATGGCAGTTGGTCGCGTTGACCTCGGTGAGCTCCGCGCCCTCCATCGCCTCCTTGAGGAAGACCTCGATGTCGCGCACGCGCTCGCTCACGCCCGAGGTCGCGTCATCGATCATCTCCTTCCTTCGTTCTCCTTCCTTCTTCTTCTTCGTCGAAGGCGGCGCGGGCGCCGGCGCGCTCCCTTCGGCGCTCGCTACGGCGCTGCCTTCGGCGCTCGCTACGGCGCTACTAAAGAGTGTCTTTGCCAAAGCGGAGCGGGCTAACGCTCCGCCCCGGCCGCTGCTCAAGCCGCCGCCGCCACCGCCGCCACCTTCTCCCCCTCTTCCTCCTCCTCCTCCTCCTCCGCTGCCACCACCACCGCTTCCAGCGCCTTCGCCGCGGCCGTTGCGACCGCCGCTCATCATCTCCAACGTCTGCTGCAGCTGCTGGCGGTAGCGGCGGGCGTCGTCAGCGGAGGCCTGCGCCTTCTTCTCGACATCCCGTAGCAGCCGGTCGCGCTCATCAAGTCGGCTGTTCAGCAGTGCTACCTGCTTCTCCGCGGCCTCGCGCTGCTGCTGGTGGAATCTCGCCTCGCTATCTGCAAGGTCGGCTCCATTTTTGGTCGCGGCGTGCGCCTCGCGCTCGCGCGCGAGACGCGCCTCCTGATGCTGTACCGAACGCTTGAAGAGCTGGACGAAGCCCTGAAAGAGCTGTCCGCACAGTTCCGAGAGCGCCGGCGAGTGCACCGTAAGCTGCACGGCGAGCTCCTGCATGCACAACGTGTATAGCTGGCTCTCCTCAATGAAGCCCGCGTCGCTGATGCTGCCGCGGGCGCCGTGCTGACGGGAGGCGCGAGCGGTGAGCAAGGCCACCATCTGCCTCAGCTGCTGCACGTCGTGCGAGTGGCCCGCAAAGAGCCGCTGCCGGCCCTCCGGGCCCTGCTTGCGAGAGAGCGTATCTGAGAGGGCGTGCAGCTTATCGCTCACCGTGAGAGGAAGGATGGGCGTGCTTGCCGTCCGTTTGATGCCAGTGAGCAGGCCCAGCGAGAAGGTGGCAGGTTGCATGGACGCGGAGCCAGGGCTCGCAGGCGTCGCGGCGCCGCCCGAAACCTCATGATGGCGCTGCTGCGAGGCGGCCATGTCCCGTGAAACCGATGTAAACCCGCGTGTCGCTTTGTTTTTCACCGCGAAAGGTTACATGTACATGTACTGTGGACACCCAGGACACCGCCCGGCGTGGAAAAAATTGCTCTCAGTCAAATTTGTTCCGTTTTTGGGTCTAAACTTGGGCGACACAGTTCTCTGTTTCGCGGAGCTTGCGGCGAGGCAAAGCTCGCGGCCTTTGCCGCCTCTCGAGCGCCCCTCCCGAAGCATGCTACGGAGAGTAGCGGCCCACGCCGAGGAGGGGCGTGGGGCGAGTCGAGGGGCGAGCCCCTCGGACGCCGCCTTTTTCGACTCCGCCGACGACATGGATTTGCTCAGCCTCCTCGCAAACTCGCCGACGGCCAAAGCGCTCGGCATGGGCTTCGATCCAAAGAGCGTGAGCTCCGGATCGATGATGCGGCAGTTTGTCGACCAGCTGGCGCGCCTCGACGGCACCGACTCACCCTCGCCCGTGCCGTCCGGTGCCCCCCCGCGGTCGCCGTCGCCCAAGTTACCCTCTAAGTTGACCAAGCTGCCACACGGTGCAGTGCGGCCGACGCCCGGGCGCAGCATGTTCCGCAGCGCGTCGCCGTCGCCGACGGCTGGGCGCAGCATGCTCGGCAGCACGTCGCCGTCGCCCACGCACGGGCACAAGGCGACGGCGTCTAAGACGCCCCCAACCGCGTTGACATACGAGAACCTTAGCAACAGGCGTGCCCAGTTCCTTGACGCCTGCGCGCAGCTCGAGGCTTTCAGGGACCGGTTTGCGCAGGGCGCGTGCATCATAGGGAATGGCCGGAGCGTCCTCGGCGTGGGCGCGGGGCCGCTCATCGATCGGTTCGCGACGGTGGTGCGCTTCAACGATTATGTGACCGTCGCGGAGCCCGTCGGCCCCAACGCGCCCCGACCTGACTACCGGTCCGACGTGGGGGAGAAGGTGGACCTTTGGGTCGTCTCCGATTGGACCTGCGTCAAGCTGATCAACAAGTATCCGGAGCGCACGATGCCGGTGCTGATCGCGACCCCGTACTACTTTATGGGAAAGCCGTACTACAAGAAGAGGCGCGCCGAGCTCGAGCAAGACCTGACCGAGGAGCAGCTCGCTCGGTGCACCTTCATCCCAATCGAGGTGGTCAAAAACCTCGTCGAGGCCAACCACTTTGGCGACCGTTGGCCGTCGTCCGGCCTGATCACAATCGCTTTCTTTGTGAGCCAGGGCATACGGCCAGTGCTGCACGGGTTCGACTTTTTTAAGGCGATCGACGGCAAGATCCACTACATGGAGGATACGCACACGGCCAACCACCATGCGGATGAGGAGGAGCGGATCTGCCGTGAGCTTGTCAGGGCTGGGAGCGTGAGCTTTCTCGTCTGAGAGGCGCCGTCCCGAGCGCCGGGGTCCCGAGCGCCGACCGCGGCTTGAAGAGCGGTAACCACCGCGCGAGCCCGCGCGACATCTCCTTGCCCAGTGGCAGCGGTGAGCGCGCCCTATTGTCCCACCCGCCGAACCTTCTCCTCATGGAGCCGCGGATCTCCTCATTTGAGATATGGATCTCCTCATTTGAGATAGGGATCTCCTCATGGAGCCGCGGAGACCTGAGCGACACTTACGTGTCAATTGTGCCGTGAGACGGGGCCCTGCACGCCCTGACACTTACGTGTCCTTTGCAGATCTATTGTGCCGTGAGACGGGGCCCTGCACGCCCTGCTCGTCGGCACGCATGTTATGAGCATGTTATGAGCGCGGCCTTCGAGGCGCGCGCGCGTGGGCGGGCGAGACGGATAGAGACCATACAGTGCGAGCGGGCGGGCGGGTGCGAGGCCCGGCGAGAGAGTGTGCTGCCCGGGTGTCTAGACGGTGGCTCGGAGGGGTGAGCGGCGCCACCAGCCAACAACCAGTGACTGGGGTTCGAGAAAAAATCAGCGCGGGGGGTGGAGCGTACACTCCCGGTGGCGAAAAGCTTGATCTTGAAGATCGGACGTCGGGAAGATCAAGATGATCTTGCTAATAATTTGCAATTTTTTCCTTCGCTATCGATTGACGTTAAGTCTTAGGATTCTGGATTGTAGATTGACGATTCGTTCGCCCCTCGCCCATGTTTTACTTCGCTTACTTACTTAACTTACTCGTTCGCCCCTCGCCCCTTCGCCGCTTCGGGCATTTTTGATATTTTCGGGGGCGGCCACTCCTGTCCGTTCGTTTCGAGTGATGGGGATGCGGCGCGTGAGT
>ENA-UOXK01001600-UOXK01001600.1-mixed-culture-metagenome-genome-assembly--contig:-NODE-1600-length-15456-cov-32.135705_pt1 | contig 15456 bp, 8 predicted proteins | sample MGYA00238160_ERZ761638 | MGnify/ENA primary metagenome ERZ761638 (study PRJEB28912, sample SAMN08777098) | mixed culture metagenome | isolation source: Freshwater growth medium | place: USA...
TCCCATATGAGTAGGGCCGGTGTGGGCTTAGGTCAGGGGAGGGGTCGGTACATCAATAGATGCATGCAATGATGACCGTTCAGTCTTACCATGTTTGGCCACACTGTCGTGTTACCGTTACCCGTGTTACCCTTTCTTTGGGTCGTGTCGGAAAAGCTCTTGTCAGCGGTCTTCGCCCACTTCTTCCCTCTCGATCGCCTGTGGGGGATCTGAGGAGCTACTCTCGAACTCTTGCAACAGCAGTCGCTCAAGATGCCGCAGGCTACGGTGAACGAGACCGGTCAGATCAGCGCCAATGTGGAGGGCATCGGCAACCTTGCTTATGCCGCCTCCCGCATGGGAGACGCCAACTGGGACGAGCTGCGGCGGAACCGCGGCGGGAACCGCGTCGAAGGCGGTGGCACCGACCACACCATGATCGTGCTGCCGATGCGCCCCAAGGTGCTCGAGAAGGACGACAAGCACCTAGTGCTCCTGCAGGACACGTCGTGCGGTTGGATCTGCGTCCCGTGCATCCCGTGGTACGTTGTGATGGGCGTTCCAGACTGCGTGGCGGGAGCTCATTCTAACGATCCTTTCTCTTACTTTGCGCCTCCCTTGTCTTGCTTTGCCCTTGCTTGCGTTCGCTAACCCGCCACGCCCGCCGCCGCTGTGCTGCTCGTATCGTGCGCGCGCAGCACGCCCCAGATCAGGTGGCGGTTCGACAAGTCGGAAGACTCGATCAGCAAGGAGCTGCGCTACTGCTGCGGGGCTTGGCAAAAGAGTTCGCATGGTCCGTGGAAGATGTCTCAGTACCACTTCGCTACCTGCAATCAGTACAAAGAGGTCGCCAAGGACGTAAAGCGCGGCCTCCGGACCGGCCACAACATCGAGACGCACACGCACATGTCGAGGATCGTGTCGATCGTAAGCGAGGATAACAGCGCACCGCCCATCTTCATGAGCTCGCAGTGCGCGGGGAACTGGACCGAGGCCGGGGACTGCGCCTGCTTCTGCCACCCGCAGGATGAGATCACGCTCTGCTCCATTGTCAACGATTTTATGGGTGCCACGCCCAAGCCCGCCGAAATGTCGCGCTAGAACGCCTCCTTAGATCCCGAATCATCTTGTGTATCACGCAGTTGTCCCCTGCCGGCATGGCACGACGGGACGGTGCGCGTTGTGGTGTTGGCGTCACAAAGGGAGACGAGTGGGTCGGGAGGGGAAAATCGACGATGTCGACGTAGATGCAGTAAGTCGAAGTTTCGTTGATTATTTTCCGCCAACGCGGCTCTAGCTTCAGTCCAGTCGCGAATTCGTATCATCAGCCATTTTACAAGTCATGCTCTCCACCTAAATTGAGTTCCAGGCCTTCCACGCCCTCGCCCGGCGCCGGCCGCGAATGCCGAATCCCGCTTTGCCCGGGTTTATACGCGTTAACGATAAGCTTCAAGCGGTCGACGCGGTCCGAGCGTTCTACCCCCGGCGTACGGTAACTACAACGCGCAAAAAATCGGGTATCGGCCCTCGGCCTCGCCTACCGATCTCCGATGTCGCACCCGACCTCTTCGCTTCGAGCCTGGCGCAAATCGTTCGGTTCTTCTAACATCGCGCGCCGGCGGTGTGCGCACAACACACCGGCGGACGGGCGAGTTAGGGACGTCGTAGTATACATCGATTCGCGGCGGGCAACGGACCACGTCCTATTCGCACGCATGACTTGACTTGACTTGACTTGACTATTCGCACACATCTGGTCGCGTGCAGGTGGGCGGTTCTTGTTTTGCCAGCCCGGTGTCGATGCGGCCCGGCGCAGATTTCGCCCACGAGGACACGGCGCCCACGAGGGCGCGGCGCCCACGTTGGGCTCGCCCACTCACATCGTCGCAGGCTCGACGAACCGGTAGAGCGAGGCGTTGTCTGCAAAGCGCGCCGTGTCGGCCGGGTTGTTGGGTGTGATGAAGCCCTCAGCGCGCAGCGCCTCGCCGAGGGGTATGGCTTGCTCGCGCGAGGTGACTAGAGCCTGCGTCGCGAGCCATTTGACGAGTGTGGATGCACGGAAGGAGCCACTGGAGCCCTTGCCGCCGCCGCCGCCGCCGCTGCCGCGGCCGTCCATGGGAACGCCGCAGCCGGATTGCAGCGCGCGCTGCGCGATCCACTTGAGGTTAGCGAGCACTTCATCACGACCGTCTTGCGCGAGCACAGGTGCGCCGCCGGCGCCGCCGCCTACGCCGGCGGCCGCGTCGGGTGCGCCCGCGTCTACTTCGGCGCCGTCGTGGGCGTCGTCATCATTGACCCCGAGGAAGAGGCGCAGTGCATCACTCCAGAGTGGCGGGCGCGCGAGCACACGATTGAGCCAGGTCTGGAGCGCCGCCTGCCGCTGCACCGCAAATTCGGCCGAGAGCCTGCGACCAAAGGTGAGGTTGCTCGGCAGCGACGGGACCGTCGTGTTCGACCGCCGTCCGACGAGTGCGAGCGCCGCCGCCAGTCGCTCAAAGTCGCGGTAGCGACGCTGAACGAGGTGGCTGTCACCGCTGGAGTCGTCGCCCACCGTCTTGAGCATGTACTCGAGGTGCAAGTCGCCCTTTCCTGGGTTCTCAAGGTCGGGCACCCACACGTGGCCCACGATCTCGACCTCGACGAGCGGCTCGGTCCAGCGCTCATCTCCCGGACCGGACGCATCGCGCGCGTCAGAGGCTCGGTGGCCGCCGTTGGCGGCCCACACGGAGGCAGCGGCGGAGGGTGCGCTGTGTTCGGCAAAGGGATCCTCTGGCAGCCCCTCGGCAGTCGGGCGCGTCGCTGAGGTCCGCGCGGTCGTCGAAGCGCTGCCGTGGGCGTCTGCCCAATCGTACCGGCCCCCCGCTGCGCCCCCCGCTGGTGGCCTGCTGGGCTCGTCCGAAGCTCTGGTCGATGCCTTGGGCGAGGCGCTTCCGAGTGGGACGACGTCCCGTAAGGATGGAGCTGTGAAGACGGCTCCATTCACGACGTCCCGTAAGGAGGATCCGGTGCAGGGCTTTCTCTCCTGCAGCGTTTGAGGCGGCCAGACGGGCTGCCTGCCGCCATCATCCACGGCTGGCTCGTCGAAGGGGTTGGAGGACACTCGACGATGGCCGCGCGAGCTGCCGCCGACGCCGCCGCCGCCGGCAGCGCCGAAGAGGCCGCTAGCAAGCTGCGCGTCCGACTGCGCCGCCGACGGCCTCATCGAGGCGCCATCGTGGGCGCCGCTCGATCCCGCGCCGGGAACCGCCATCATCGTGGGCACCGCTCGGCTCGCTTCGCTCTGTGAAGACGATGGAGCTGTGAAGACGATCGGCACGGCACCGCCGCCCGTGTCGCCATCATGCGAGGGGGAGGGATGAGAGTGACGAGACTGACGAGACTTGACGATGCGCTCCGGGGAGACTGTGCAGCCGCCGCCCACTGGAGCCCATCGATCGGCGCCGTAGCCGCCCGTTTGTGTGGGAGCGCGCGATGCATGCGGCGAAGGGCAGCAGGAGGCTGCGTGCGAGTAGTCCGTGTTCCTTTCTGAGGCAGAGTCCATGCCGATCGTGTAGTGGATGCCGCTGTCGCGCTGGTCGGAGTCATGGGTGATGCGTGACACGTCACGGCTGTGGAAAGTCGAGGCCACACTCCCTTCGGTCATGACGTTGGCCGGCCTCGTGCACGCCGGCTGCTGCGCCATGCCCGACATCTGCGACGAGCTCAGCGTGAGCCACTCGGCCCACACGTCGCGCTGGCTGCGCCGATGCGCAGTGGCGTCGGCGGCGGCGGCGTCCACCTGCCGGAGCAGCGCGGCGGCGGCCTCCCGCGCATGGGGCGAAGGCTCGTCGGGCGAGCCCCATCCGCCGCTCTCCGAAGAGCCGACGGAGGAGCCCGGGCTGTTGGGCCAAAGGGCCGTGAGCGCGAGGGCGCAGTTCGTGCCGACACGCACGAGCGTGAGGATGAGAACGAAGCTGCTCGCGGCCATCACGGTGAGCATCATCACCACAATCGTCGTCACCGCCTGCAGCAGCGCCGCGACGCCCACGAGGATGCGCCACGACGAGCGAGCACGTGGGTGCCGGCTCTGGCGTGTGTGCGCGAGTATGACCGCAGCGACGCACGCGGCGACGAACTCGATGAGGGGTGAGAGGAGCCACGCCACTGGCAGCATGCTGCCATCGTCGCCTTCGGGCCAGTCGGCCGGCACGAGCAGCGGGAGCGCGACCGAGGTGAGGGCGGCAACTGCGCCGAACAGCGCGAAGACGATCCCGCCAATGTGGAGGGACTTGCTGCGCAAGAAGAGCTGCTTGGGAGGCGGCGTCGGCGTCGAGCACAGGAGTGCGCACGCACCGCCCGCGAGCGCCACGAGCACGAGCAGCAGCGACGGGAGCGGCTGCACCAATGCCTCGCATGTGCACAACGTGTTGGAGAGACTCGTGGGCGAGCCGTGCAGGCCGCACGGGTGCGTGAAGTCGAGCATTTCGCTGCCGGCTGGTTTTGTGTCAGCGGCAGCTTGAGAACTTGAGACTTTTTTCTGAGTGGCTCGGCTTCACAACTCATACATGTACTGACTCTCATACACAGACTCTTTAAGTGCCCTTTTCATTGGGACGAGCGGCAAGTCACCGAGACAGAGCGCGCTGTCGGGACCTTGGCCGACCCTCTAGGTACACTGAGAGTCCATGGCGACCACCTCCAAGGCTGGTGGCAAGCAGCGGGTGGCCTATTTCTACGACTCAGACATTGGAAACGTGTGTGCCGGCCGCCGATCCCCTGCACGCGCAATGCAGAGCCGCTCTGACCAATGCCTATGCAGAGCCGCGCTGACCAATGCCTAAGCGCTTGCCGCTGTGTCCCGCCAGTACTACTATGGCCAGGGCCACCCGATGAAGCCGCATCGCATCCGCATGGCGCACAACCTTCTGCTCAGCTACGGTCTCTACCGTAAGATGGAAATCTACGTAAGCCACACTGCACGCCTCTCTCTGCGTGCACCGCCGCGCAGGCGCCGCAGCGCATCTGGTTCCACCGCCTGTTTCGCTCGCCACGCCACGCGCCGCCTCTCGCTCGCTCGTGCCCGCAGCGACCAGCGCCTGCCACCTTCGAGGAGCTCATCAAGTTTCACTCTGAGGAGTATGTGCGCTTCCTCAAGACCATCTCGCCCGACAACATGGCCGAGCACGCAAAGCACATGCAGCGCTTCAACGTGGGCGAGGACAGCCCGGTCTTCGACGGCATGTACGCCTTCTGCCAGGCGAGCTCGGGCGGCTCCATCGGCGGCGCTGTCAAGCTCAACAAGGGCCAAGTCGACGTGGCCATCAACTGGGCGGGTGGGCTGCACCACGCCAAAAAGTGCGAGGCGAGTGGCTTCTGCTACGCGAACGACATCGTGCTGGCGATCCTCGAGCTGCTCAAGCACCACAAGCGCGTGCTGTACATCGACATCGACATCCACCACGGCGATGGTGTCGAGGAGGCATTCTACACCACTGACCGCGTGCTTACGGTCTCCTTCCACAAGTTCGGAGAGTACTTCCCGGGCACTGGGGATGTGAAGGACGTGGGCGCGGGCGCGGGCAAGTACTACTCGGTGAACTATCCGCTCAAGGACGGGATGGACGACGCCTCGTACCGCTCCATATTCCAGCCCGTCATCGCCAAGATCATGCAGCTCTACCAACCAGGCGCGATCGTGCTCCAGTGCGGTGCGGACTCGCTCGCGGGCGACCGGCTCGGCTGCTTCAACCTGACGATCAACGGGCACGCCGAGTGCGTGCGCTTCGTGCTCGCGCAGAAGGTGCCCACGCTCATCCTCGGCGGGGGCGGCTACACGATCCGCAACGTCGCGCGCTGCTGGACGTTCGAGACGGCCGTTGTGCTCGGAGAGGAGATCTCCAACGATCTCCCGTACAACGACTACTACGAGTACTACGGGCCCGACTACAAGTTGCACATCCCCGCGTCTACGATGGAGAACCTCAATCAGCCCGATAATCTCACGAAGCTCACCGCCAAAATCATGGAGCACATGAAGCAGTGGCAGCCCGTGCCCAATGTGCAGATGCACCAGCCGCCGCCCGACATGGCGCTGGAGGACGAAGCCGAGGAGGACGACCCGGAGGAACGCGTCTCCAAGGCCGCCGCCGATGCGAGCGTCGATCACCCTGCCGAATTCATGGATGGGCGCGCAGGCGAGTGAAACGTAGGCGGCGGCGGCGAGGTGCGCGCGCAGCGCGCGCGCTCGCCGCTGCCCCGCGCAGTCGCGGGCTCGCGGGGCGCGAAATCGATCGAGTCAGACAGCAGAGTTGTACCTGTAGCGCACGACCCACTCTTTTCCTTCCGAGTTGCCTAATCAGTTCAGTTCCGTACCGGTAAACGAGATGTGAAGCGGTCGGGCCGCGCCGCGAATTGCCGTAAGCAAGGGGGCGCGGTCGATGGCGATGCTCTCCGTCAAGACCCGTGCGCAGCTGCTCGATGCGCAGCGCGCGTCGACGGAGCGCAAAGCGCCTTCTCTGCCGGCACTGCTGGCAATCCTGCACGAGCGCGCGAATCAATCCGGCTCGGCCACCACCGAGGCGCTTGTGGCACTCGCTGAGCGGGCATTGCAACGCGAGGCTGGACTGGACGAGCCTCAGGCAGCGCTGCGCCTGCTGTTCGCGCTGGCCGGTTCGGCGCCGGCACCAGCTTCCTCTCGCGCCCTCGGCGCGGCCGTCCATCGCGCGCAGCAGCGGTTCTCAGAGCGCAACGAGCCACCGCCCAATCATTGGTATCCGTCGGTGCTTGTGCCTCGGCACACGCTCACCGACGGGCACGCGGTCGCCCAGCCGGCCGTACGTGTGTGCGCGCACCTCCAGGAGCAGCAGCACTCGAGCGGAAGCACCGGATGGGCGCGTGGCGATCTGGCACTCATATCCAGGATGCGACTCCCGCCGCAGCCATGGAGCCTCGTGGACGGTGTCCCGGGCGCCTGTGCCAAGCGCGCCCGACGACGAGGACACTGCGGAGGCGGCGATGGGCTGCTTGGCGCGCTCGTGCCTCCGCGCGGTGACGCACCGTCGCGCTCTATAATAGGCTTGCGCCTGACAGGTGACGGCCGAGGCGGCGCGCACTATCCGTGGGTGCAGGGCAGTGCCGATGCTTCCGCCGCCGCCGCCGCCGCTGCCGACGTCGACGCCGATGCCGCCGTGGGCCCTATGACATGGCGTGCCGCACCGACGGCCGCCTTCGCCCTTCCCACCTCGCCGCCTCCGGTCGGCCTGCGCCCGCCGCCGCTGCCGCCACGTGGACCGCCACGTGGACCGCACCGCGCGGGCACGGCCGTGCCGACCTCATCTCCATCCGTCCTCTGGCCCGGTTACTTGACAGACGTCCCAGGCTCCGACGGCGCCTTTGCCTGGTGGTTGCACGCGCATTTTGGCGTGGCGGCGGCGGCGGCGGTGGAATTGCCGGAGACACTTCTTACCCAGCATGCTCTCACCGCCCTCTGCGGCAGGGTCTCTCGGAGCTTCGTCGCTGCGGATGGCGATGGCGGCGAGGAAGGCGGCAGCGGCGCCGGCGTCGGCGTCGGCGTCGGCGTCGGCGGCGGCGGCTGCGGCGGCGGCATCGGCAGTGGTGGCTGCAGTGGCAGCAGCAGCCACAGCAGCGCCGCGTTGTCCCGAGCGTTGTCCTACGCTCGGCTACGCGCCGTGCCAAATTTGGCAATTCCCCTCGTCTCGGCGGCCACGCTCGCACACGCCATGAGCGAGCTGGCGCTCGCGGGCTCACACGCTGCCGCTCTCGCACGCCTTGCAGCTGCCCTGACCTCCGGCGAGCACCGGCACGGCGCGGTGGCCTTCGCGTTCGGGCGCACGCTCGCACGCTGGCTGCGTGGGCACGCGCGCGCGCTCGCAGCGCTGCCCGACGCGGCCGCGCTTCGTCAATGGAGTCACGACGAAACTCAACGGCATCGAGACACGCAGTACACGCGCTGGCGAGGACAAGCCGCAGTGGACCATGACGACGAGGACGAGGACGAGCACGATGGCAGGGCGGCGGCCGTCGCCCCGGTGGCCTCGCTCCTCGCCACGCTCGTGCACTCAGCGGCCCTTCGGCGCCAGCAGGCGGCCCTTGTCGACCTTTGCTTTGAGCGTCTGCCTGCCGCCTCGGCCGCTGCAGCTTTGGAGCATGATGGCGCCGTCATGGGCGCCGTCGCCGGGTGCGGCAGCGCGGGCGTGAACTGCCCGTCGCGGCGTGTCACCTTTGCCGGCGCCCATGACGGCGCTGACGCGTCACGCGCCGGCGCCCATGACGGCGCCCCATTCGGGGACCGATTGCCCGAAGGCTTCCCCACAGGCGTCGCACTTCTCAATGCGCTCCATGCGCAGCTCCGGGAGAGTACAGGCGCCGTGCCGGGCGCCGTACCGCCGGCACACTTATGGCGCCTCTTTGGCTGCGCTGCGCGCCCGTGGCTGCACTGGCTGCGGCGTGCGCTGTTCTGGGGCGAGGCGAGTGACCCACACGGCGAGTTCACGGCGCCCGTACCGCGCCTGCCTACAACCGCTGGCGGGAGCGCCGAAGCCAGTGCGGTCGGCACTCGCATCGAGGCTCCGCCTGCGGTGGCGGTGCCCGTCGCGTCCGCCTTCCAAACGCCCGAGGGGCGCGCCGCATCGAGGCTGGTGAAGCTGCCGCACTTTCTGCGCGCGCGCACCGAGCAGCTCACTGAGTGCCTGAGTGCGTGGCACCTGCTGCGCCGCTCGAAGCGCTTCGCCCGCGACGAGCTCGGCTGGCAAGGCAGCGCGCTGCCGCACCTGCCGCTCGTGCGGCACGAATCACAGCTGCGTGCCCTCTACCGGTACCGTGAGGCGCAGCAACGGCGCCAAGCGCATCAGCTCGTGCGGCTCATGGCGAGCATCGCGATCGATGAGCGGCGCCGGCGAGTGTACGTTGCACGTGCGCTGCTCACGCGGCGCGAGTCGATTGCGCTGGTCGAGCTCGCGGTGGCGGCCGAGGCGGACGAGGCGCACACCATCCGGCGGCAGCGACTCGCCGAACAGCGCGCGATGCTGCTGCAGCAGCAGGAGCAGCAGGCGCAGGCACGCAGCTTCGCCGCGGCCGCCTCGGCCACTGAAGCGGAGAGGCTCCGGGCGGAGGAGGATGCTCGGCTGGCGCTCGTGGCCACTGGTAGGGAAGTGCTCCTCCGACAGTACAGCGAGCGACTCGCGCAGCTCGAGGCACGCATTGCCCGTCGCGACTCGGCTATGGGTGGCATGCCGCCGGCTGCGGACGCGGAGGCAGCAGCGGGCGCCGTGGACGCAGCGGGCACGGCGGGCGGCGCGGCGGGCGCGGCGGGCGCGGCGGGCGCGGCCGGCGGCGGGGTCGAGGACGAGGACGAGGACGAGGACGAGGAGGAAGATGAGCTCTCCACAAGCGAGCGAACGGCGGCGAGGGCCGCCCAAGGAGCGGCGAGGGCCGCCGCCGCCGCCGTGGGCACTTCGATCCCGGTGACAGGACGCGCCGCAGCCCTCTCTCGAGGACCATCCTCCCTTTCCCTTCTTGCTGGCACCTCGCCTCTTCCTGGCAGCCCTGCCTCCGCTGCCTTGACCGCCGGCGCGGCCTTGCCAGTCGGCTTTCCCTCGCTCCCGCGCTGGACTATCCCACAGCTGCGCTCGGCGCTCGAGGTCGCCGGCGCCGCCCTGCCGCCTCGCGACGCATACGAACGCAGCGCTCTCGAGAGCCTCGCCCTAGAGCGAGGGCTGATCTCGCGCGCCGTGACGAGCACATCTCCTGAGGCGGCCGCGAGCGCCGCCGAAGGCGCCGACGGCTCCATCGGCTCCAACGGCTCCTTCGCCGCCGCCGCCGCTGCTGGTGCGCACATCAGCGCCTCGGCTGCGCCACTGCAGGTGATGGACTTTACAAGAGGGGGGGCGCGGGTGGGGGGTCGATCGCCGGCGTCGTCCTCACAAATGGCAGGCTCGCATGCCCAGCATGTGCCGCCCCTCGTCATCGCCGTCCCTTCCACGGACGCGACGCCACCAGGCTCGCCCCGCGGCTCAGCGCCGTATCGAGCACCCCTCGGCTCTCCACCCCCTGCATCTCTAAGTGCTCAGCGCCGTATCGAGCGCCTCTCTTGGATGCAGAAAGCCATGCCACCGCCCTCCATGGCCTGGTCGGAGCTCTATGCCATTGCCGCCGCGGCCGCAGGCAGTGGGGAGCACTGGCAAGGCCTCCCGCAGAGCAGGATCGTCGACAGCCGCGTCGGGATGCTGATGGCAGCCGCGGGCGGCTCAGCCGCGGTGCAGGGTGCAAGCAACCGTCCTTATTCGGGCGAGGAGGACGAGGACGAGGACGAGGACGATGAGGACGACGAGGACGACGAGGACGACGAGGACGAGGACGGCGAGAGCGTCTCGCGCGCGGCGCACACGGCGCCCATAGACGTGGCCATCGCTGCCTGCGTGGTGCAGCCGATCGAGCAGACGCACATGTGGCTCGGGCACGCGTCGGTGATGCTCATGCTTCACGAGCATCGTCTGCGGCCGCTCCTCGGGGCTCTGCGCCGCTTCGCCCTCGGCGGCTCGGCGGACTTTGGCACGGCCCTGGTCGACTCGTTGCAAGAGGACCTGCGCAAGGGAAGGTCCCTGACCTCCCGCAGGCACGGCGTGCTCCGGCGGGCGCTCGATACGGCGCTCCGACTCTCGGAGGTCGATGACGAGAGCGGCGAGGAGCTCGCGCCGTATGCAGCGACGCTGGCGCTCGTGTGTGCGCCAGACGAGGGCGCTGGGCTCGGTGGGGGCGCTAACGCTCACGACGGCGCGAACGCTGGGACGGCGGCTGGCGCTGGGCGGCTGGCGGCGTCCGCAGCGACGAGCGGGGCGTCTCCAGAGGAACTCAGGCACCGCATCGGCGCTTTCGACGCGCTGCGCCTCGAGCTGCCCATCCCGGCGCCGTTGGATGCGGTCATCAGTGCAAAGGCGATGGACCAGTACGCAAACCTCTTCCGTCTCATCCTGCGCGTGCGGCGCGCGGCGGCCGCGCTCAGCGCGATCTGGACGACCCTGCAGCACGAGCACAAGCCGCACGACCACCAGGGCCGGGGCGACCTCGAGGAGGCGCATGCGTGGCATTTGCTCCGGCTGCACGTGCACGAGCTGCGCCACTTTGTGAACAGCATGCAGGCGCACTTCATCGCGTACGTGTGTGGCCACTGCTACACAGAGCTTGAGAGCGCCATCGTGAGCGCCACGTCCGTGCGCGAGCTACATGCGGCGCACGACGCCTACCTGCACGCAGCGACGAGCCGTTGCCTCTTGCATGCCGCCGGGCTGCCCACCGCCTCACTGATCACCGCGGTGCTCGCCCTGGTCCTGTCCCTTCATCGTGAGGTGTGCACCGAGGGAGCGCTACCCGTCGGCGCGGCTTGGGCCGGCCTCGTCGACGCGTCGCGCCGCCAATTCGCGATGCTCGTGAGTGCGCTCGCGCGCCAGCCGCTCACGCCGCATGAGCTCGTGGCCCACCAAGTGCACGTAGGGCTGACCTGAGCCTCCGCTGAGTTTGACATGCGCAAACACGCAAACGTGTTGCGGTTTCAAATTTGTATCTTCTATTTAGCGTCCCTGTTGCCTGTGGGGACTGTGGGAAACTAAATAGACATGCAAAAAGCTCGAGGGGCGCCGAGAAGAGTCAGAAGACGCACGAACGAGCACATCCCAACCCAAAGCCCACCCCCCCTGCCGCAAAGCACCCCTCAACCAATGTGGGCGTGCCAAGTATGCACTCTCGAGCAATCCGACAGGAGGCAGACGTGCGCCGCATGCCTGTCGGTTCGCCCCGACGCGATATCAACAGAATATCTAGAGCATCTCTCATCCATGTCCGGGTTTCGGAACTACAAGGATTTGGCCAAGAAATTCTCGTCCAAGAAGATCCGAGGGCGCGTCGACGCGATGAGCAACAAGCCGTGCCCTCTGCACGATCAAGGCCGGAAACGGCCGTGTATGCAGGCGAACAACCCCCTCGACATCTGCGTGCACTTCCAGCCCAATCGGAGCAGGTGTGCGCCGCCGCCGAGCGTGTGTCTCCCACCTGCACGCACCGCTCGCCGCGCGTTCACGCCCGCTTGCTCGCTCGCGTTCGCAGATCCACGTCAGCGCTGCATGCGCCGCCCGTGCCGCTACACGACGATGGCATGGAGGGTACAGACGAGCTGGCGTGCGGGGCCAGGGGCTCTGATATGGCGCCCGATCGCGTTCTGGCCGACACTGGCACCGGAGCAACAGAGGCGGCCTCCGTTGCATCGACCCACAGGGACGTACTGGTAGGCGAGAGCGCCGGTGAGGGCGCTGGCGGCGGAGAGGGCGGCGGCGGCGGCGGCGGCGGCGGCGGCGGCGGCGGCGGCGGCAGTGGCGGCAGAGAGCAGCGGCCTATGCGCACGCACAAGCCCGCGAAGCGCATGGGCATCGACGACGTCGAGGCCGCAATGAGCCAGGCGGAGCGTCAACACCTGCGTCTCGCGCTGCGCAATTCGCAGCTGATCGACCGCATGAACGACGTCGAGCTTCCAGAGGCTCCGACCTTCTACCCGACGGTCGCCCAGTTCCAAGACCCGATCGGGTACATTGCGCACGTGCGGCGCGAGGCGCAAGCGTTCGGCGCATGCAAGATCGTACCGCCGGACGGATGGCGCGAAAAGGCGTTCGAGCTGCCCGATTCGATGGCCTTCGAGCCACGGCTTATGCCGCTGCACAAGCTGCAGCAGGGGTGCAGCTTCCAGATGGCGCCCAGCACGACGCTCGCCGCCTTCCGCGCCCAGGCTGAGGAGATGAAGGCTGCCTTTTGCGAGCGCCACCGCGTCGGCCCGTACACGGAGAACGTTCACACGGACCCCAACGACACCCTGGCCGCCGCCGACGCCGACACCGCCGTACATGAGGAGCGTGCGGTCAAGCGGCGGCGCCAGCAGGCAGCTAAGGAGGCGGCCGTGGCGGACGTCGTGCCGCCGGGGGGCCCGAAGTCGGTGAGCGCGGCGCAGCGGCAGGAGGAGAAGGAGCTCGAGCGCCTTTTCTGGCGCCTCGTGCGGACCGAGAGCGAGCACCTCATCGTGCCCTACGGCGCAGACCTTGACACGTCCACCCACAGGTAGAGTCACCTTGCACGCGCATGGCCGCCGACTCCCCCCCCCAACTCCCCCCCAACCATCCCCCCCCACCGCCGCCGGTCGCCACCGCCGCCGGTCGCCGCCGCTGCTGGCCGCCGCCGCCCTGTGCGCCACCCGCTGACCAACGCCCCGCGCTCGATCTCCCGCAATCTCCCCGCAATCTCCCCGCAATCTCCCCGCAATCTCCCCGCAATCTCCCCGTGCTCCCCGCCGCTCTCGTTCGCCCCCTCGCTCACCGCCGCTCTCGTTCGTCCCCGTGCTCGCAGCTCGGGCTTCGACGGCCTTGACGGCGGCGCGTGGAATCTCAAGAATCTCGCTCGCGCCAAAGGCTCATTGCTCGACGAGACGGTCGATGTGCCGGGGGTCTCGTCGCCCTGGCTCTACGTGGGCGGCCTCTTTGGCGCCTTCTGCTGGCACACGGAGGACCTGTGGATGTTCTCATGCAGCCATCTGCATGCAGGAGCCACCAAGACATGGTACGTAGTGCCGGCAGTGGCGGCGTCCAAGTTCGAAAAGGCGACGCGCGCGCTGCTGCCCTCAGTCTTCCAGGATGCGCCCGACTTGCTCTACCAGCTCGTCGCGATGGTCGCGCCCGCCGACCTCGAGGCACAGGGCGTGCCCGTGTACACTCTGCAACAGCGCGCGGGAGAGTTCATCGTCACTTTCCCTCGCGCCTATCACGCTGGCTTCTCTCACGGCTTCAATGTGGCAGAAGCAGTCAACTTTGCCTCGGCCGACTGGCTCCCGTTTGGGCGGAATGCGATGCAGTGCTACGTGCGCCATCGGCGAACGCCCGTCTTCTCTGTCGAGCGCCTCCTGTGGCGGCTCGCGCTCGCCACAACGCCACCCATCTCGCTTTCGACCGCGGATTGGGTTCTGCCAGAGCTGACGGCGGTCGTCGAGGAGGAGCTCCGTAGCCGGGAGACCCTGCCCACTGGCTGCCGCCATCTGCTGCTGCTCGGTCACTCGCCGGTGGACACTGCCGTGCTCGCGCACCTCGCAGCCGCATGCAACATCGACCAGCGGCGCCAAGAAAAGGTGACGGCCCGCATCGCAAAGGAGGCGTGGCGTGAGCACGGCAAGGACCCAAGAAAGCAGCCGCTCCACAGACTCCATTGGGCTCCACCGCCCAAGGAGCACTGCGACGAGTTCTGCAGCCTGGGACGCGCGACAAATGGCTTCCAGACCTTTGAGGAGGACGCGCTCACTTGCCTTGAGTGCGGCCGCGACCTCTTCCTAAGCGGCGTCACCGCCCTCGAGCCTCCTCCAAAGAGCTCCGCGGGTGCGGGCGGCGCCGCCGCCGCCGCCGCCGCGCGCTCCACGATCGGTGTGCCACTCTCTGCGTGCCTCCAGCACGCTGATAGCCTCCTGCGCTTGTACGAGAGCGCGCGCACCGCCGCCGAGCCCCCGCCATCGGATGCCCACGGGGGCAGCGCGGGGGCAGCCGCCCTCTCCGCGGACATGGCTGTGAATTCACACCTCTCTATGGACATGGCGGTGCTTCACGCCGCTCAGGTGCTTCAACTGCACTCGGGGACGTCGGAGACGAAGGCGGAGGCGGCGGAGGGAGCCGCTGCGCGCGCCGGGCGCAGCTTTGCGAGCGAACGGCATTGCGGCCGAGTTGTCGCGTGGCAACGGCACGAGAAGCACCTTCTCGAGATGATGGTGCAACGGCTGAGCGCGCGGCTCAACGACATCCTCTGAAAGAGGTGGAGGAGCCTGCCAGGATGGTCCTCCGGAGGGCGCGCCTGGAGCTGGATGCAGTTCCGAGGGCGGCTACCTCGGAAGGCCTCGGAGATGGGCAGATATGGGCATGTGCGCATATGGGTTGGGACGGGTGGCTCGGAGCGACCACAAGCGCTCCTGGACGCCGGGCGCCTCGCACCTGGAGGTCACCTGCAATGCTGCGGTAAGCTGAGGCATTCAAGTGGATACCAACATGCCATGCAGCATGTGTGACACGACCGAGATCACGAGGCCAGGTGCCGCCTGCCGGCTCGAGCAACATCAGAATTGGTGTGCGCCCCCCTGTTCGCTGTTGGCTTTCACGGGTTTGAGTTTAAACGGTTTTCCACGACGGCTACAAAATTCGGAAAATACGAGCTTTTTGCTTTAGCTTTTTAGGGCGTAGCGCGTAGGAACGCGTCTCGCGTGGTCGTCCCGCGCGCGGGGTCCGGCGTGTGCCTGTGGCCGGGACCTTCGCCGGCGGGCGGGTGGGGTGCGGGCAGCGGGCTGGGCGTGCGCCGAGGCACGGGACGCGGGGGCGACGAACGCTCGGGTTCGATACGGTTAAAATGGAACGGCGAGTGGTGCGGGCAGCGGGCTGGGCGTGCGCCGAGGCACGGGACGCGGGGGCGACGAAC
>ENA-UOXK01001626-UOXK01001626.1-mixed-culture-metagenome-genome-assembly--contig:-NODE-1626-length-15294-cov-38.987466_pt1 | contig 15294 bp, 12 predicted proteins | sample MGYA00238160_ERZ761638 | MGnify/ENA primary metagenome ERZ761638 (study PRJEB28912, sample SAMN08777098) | mixed culture metagenome | isolation source: Freshwater growth medium | place: USA...
ATGTGGGTAGCAGCGCTTGGCGCCGCCGCCCACTCCCGGGACCTGCTCTGTTGTGCCAACCGTGTGGAGGTCACCCCCTCTTAGTGAGGAAGAGCTCAGTGAGCTACCCGAGTGTGTGTTGTGTGAACGCCTGGTACGGCGCGCGGAGCGCGGCGTGACTCGCGATTCCTCGCGAAGGTTTCTTTTTGGAGCCACATTTTTGACGAAGCTCGAAATTTTTTCGTCATTCGCATGCATTATAGTTTGCATCGCTAATCGTGAGCACAGTGTTCAAAGCCTATGGCTTTGAGGTAATTTCCAGTGTAGTGAGAAGGTCCCCCTAGGTAAAAAAAGTACGAGCCTGCTCGGTTTGCTTGCGACTTGTATCGATGTACGGACAGCCGAGCAGTGTAAATCCTGTTGACATGAAACTGTAAAGTCTAAAGAGCACCGGGTGCTGGAGTCGGCACACGACCCTGCACACTCCACGCACAGGGGGCGATGTAGCAGCTAGTTTGTAGCAGAGTCTCGCAGTCGATCACGAGTCGGTCGGGGGGCTCTCGTCACTCGTCTCAGTCCTCTTCCGATGCGCGCCCAGGCGGCCCAGTGACCTGTAGAAGGGTGCCCTGTAGAAGGGGCCTCAATCTCCTCGTCACTTGGGACACAAACGACCATCCGGACCGAGGCGGGATCTCATTGTTCCTATCCGGTGAACTCCGCCGCGTCCACGTCGGGCCTCACCCGCCGGAAGCTTGGGAAGCGCGGGATGCCTCCGTCCGTGAGCTCAAAGTATTGGAAGGTGACGACCGTACCAATGGGCGGAGGGCTCTCCCTCTCCGCGTCCGTGAAGCCCGTGCCACATTGGAACGTATTGCCATTCCTCAGCTTGAGCTTCAGAGCGCCCAGTCGGCCCGTGTGCTTGCCTTTGCCCGCCTCATGACCAATGACGAGGGCTTCGTCATCGACGGTCCGTTTGATCTTGAGCAGATCTGGTGTGCGACCCGGCCGGTGGGCCGCGTGCGGGTGCCGCGCCATCAGCCCTTCGCCGCCGCCGGCTGCCACCTCCTCATGCCGGCGGAGGATGTGGGACGTACATTGGACAGCTTCGTGTTCAAGTACCCTGACGCTCACGCGAGGGATGGCTGTGGAGGCAGCGGCCGAGGAGGTGGCGGCCGAGGCGGCATCGGACGGTGCGATGGGCGTGGCGGCCGGGACCGCGGCGAGCGCGGCGCGCGCGGCGGCAAGCCGGTCGAAGATGCCGCCAGGCGCCTCGGGCGCATCGTAGACCACGTACTCGATCGGTGCCCACGCACTCTCACTGCGATCGGTGCGGCGCACGATACTCATAGCCCGCTGGAACTGGCCGCGGCCGAGCCAGAGCTCGCCGTCGAGCGCCGTGCCGAGCGGTAGCTGCAGGCAGAGCGAGGCCGGCACATACACCTCCTTGCCTGCGCGTGAGAAGCAGCCACCCTTGCCATCCCACAGGCAGCGCATGCCATCGAGCTTCTCTGAAAGGGCCCAGCCAGTCAAATCTCGCACGCCGTCCCACGAGTCCGCGAGTGCCACCGTCTTGACGACTGCCTCGTTCGTCGGGGCGACGCCCGCGCCGGCAGCGGCCGCCTGCCCTGCGACGCGGTTGCCGCTCGCGAAGAAGGCCTTCGGGTCACCACCGAGCCGCTCGAGCTCCGCTTGCTCGCCGCGCAGCGCCTTGAGGTGCTTGCATGTGCGCATCGAGCCCGCACCCTTCTGGTTGCGCCAGCTCGGGCACGAGCACGAGTAGGTCTCGCCGACGCGCTTGAGCTCGTACACGTTGGCGCCGCTGCCTTGCACAGACCGGCTCTCCATGTCAGCGAGCGGGCCAAGCGGGTCCGCACCGGAGGGTGCGGCAGAAGATGGCGCAGGCAGCGCAGCTGCTATGACCACCGCAGGTACCACAGGGAGGGACGCCGGCAAGGCTGCGGCAGGTTGCGGCGGAGGTGGTGCAGGCACGGCCAGAGGCGTGGGCGTGGGCTCATCTTCTTCCGTGTCGCCACCAAGGTCGTGGTCCAGCTTCTGCTTCTTGTTCGCTGTAGTTTCAAGGCGAGGGTGCGTGTCCGGGTGGTCGAAATCACGCCAGTGTGCCGCGCTCAGCTGGTAGCATGTGGCGCCGTAGCGACACGGAGGCCGCGTCGGAGCAGGGACAAAGTGGCTTCGCATCCCTTGTGAAGAGGACCTTGAGTGTGGAGGACCTGTGCCCTGGAAACAGGAAAGACGAGCACTTGAAATTCTTTCCTGAAAGGCATGTTAAAGGGTCGACGCAGTACAGCAGCGCTCATGCGAGCGCGCCTGGTGTGGCGCGCTTACATGACTGCGGAATGTGAATGTGTGTCTGATGTGTGATTTCTAACCTTGTTTGTAACACCAAACACGTGAGGAGAGAGCTGCAATATTCTGCCTCGGCTCGGGCCGGGCTAAACTCAAACGTGTCCAGGGACCTCTTTTCGCGCTCGCTGCGCTACTCGAGCGGCGCTACTAGTGCTGTATGTGTCCCCCTGGCCTCGAGGGCACAACTCGCGGCTGTCGCGTGGGATGACGCCCGATTTGGGTCGCCGATCTGGCGCGAGATGCTGCGCGTACTGTTGCCCGTCCCGCTCGAAGCAGCGCGCGAGCGCGACGTAGTTGACGATGAGCTCGCGCTGCGTCTGCACGATGCGCTTGCGGTAATCGTCGCGCAGCAGGCAGCTCGAGGTCGCTGGCAGCCCGAGCAGCTTCAAGGCTGCTGTCCACAGCGATGGCGTGCCAATGAGGGTCTCGTACTCCATGACGAGTACGCGGCCGGCACGAGCTCGCCCCCCAGCGCGTTCGTTGGCCAGCTCCGCGGAGCCGAAGAGCATCTCGCTCGCACGCTTTCGCAGCCGCAGCGTGTTGATGGTGCTGATCGTCTTCTGGCAGTTGAGGCGCAGGCTCGTGTTGAGCCTGGCTGGGTCGCAGCCCGAGCTGCCAGCGGTGGCACTGCCCTTGCAGTGTAGCACGCCCGTGCGCCGTCGGCTCAGCCGACCGATGACGTTGTCGAGGTGGTTGTTGCGCTGGAGCACGATGACCATGTAACCGAGTCTCTTGAGCGCTTCGGCCACTTCCAAGGCGTTGCCACCATTTGGACTGAATTCGATGTCGCGCTCGCCGAGCTTGAGCTTCACGCCACCGGCGACGGTATCGCATTGCGATGCGTTTGGTCGCTGCTGCAGCTGCTGGCGGTTTTGGTTTGCGACGTCCTCGAGCACTGTGGACACGCCGTCCACTCCAGCGTGAAAGAGCTTGGCCGCAGTTTGATTGCGCATGAGAATTTCGCCGACCGATGCGACGCACGGATGGCTCGAGAGCACATGATTAACCCACGTGCTTCCCGTAGACGAGCCTGCGAGAAGAGCCCACGGCACGAAGTCGGAGGCCGTCATCATCGATGATTGTCGCCGTAATCGAATCCTGAATGCAAACGCATGGAAGAACTTACGCGCGCGCGCCGCGCGTGCACGCACTCGAGCAGTTACATGTAGTGTGGTGCTGATTCGTCAACGTTCACTCCGCAAACGCGTTTTGTCACATAAAAGGCAGTTGAGAAAACTTCAATATCGAATTTCGGTCGCAGACGTCCAGAATCGAGAGTTCCTCACAATGCCGGCCACCCCGGTCAGGGCGATCAAGATCACCCCGGGCAAGCCGCAGGCCCCCGGCACGCGAATCGCCTTCCCAAGCAACCCGGCACCGACTCACTCTGATCCTGCGCCTCCGCCTACGCCGCCTCCCAAGCCTTCGCCTGCCCCTCCGCCTGCACCTCCGCCGCCGCCTCCTAAGCCTCCGGCTGTCGAGGTCTCTCCGGCCGCCCACACGTACCCAGCACCCACAACTCCGCGCTCGCAGCCGCTGGCTTCGCCGCGGCCGCACTCGGCGAAAGCCAGCCTCGAGGATACTCGCTCGCGCTGGGGAGCGGGCCCGTTCAAGCCGTCGCACTGCCATCTGCGTGCGCTCTTCGGACTCCAACAAACCGAGGCCGATGTTACGAGTGTGCTGCGCAAGCTCGACCCTGAGTTTCCGGACGCCAACGCGCTTTCGGGCTCGCGGGAACGTGCGATCCTCGCTGGCATGAAGGTGCTCATCGATGCGGCGGAAGCTGCGTACAACAACGCGCACAAGAATAAGCGGCAGCTCTACAGCACCACGTGGCGCTCGGTCGGTTCGGAGCGCCCGAAGCGCGGCAACGAGATCAACCAGAAGGAGTTTGCCGAGGCGCTCGCGAAACGCGCAACCGGCAACGGCCGTGAGCTGCAGCCGCGCGAGACGGTAGAGCTTGGCCATGACAAGCTGACCGAGCTCGGCGTGAAGGAGGTCGACTTGCAGCCCGGTAACTTTGTGCACCTCGCCGTCGGCAGCGGCGAGTACTACACCCTCTTGGAAGAAGTTGGAGCTCCCGAAAAGTATTCGGGTGCGACGATGCAGCATAACGACCCCAGGCTGTTGCTCGCCAATCAGCTTGAAGCGACCGCACAGGTGGCCAAGCAGTGCCTGGGCGGTCTGCGCATGCATGAGGGGATTCTTCTACGCCACGGAGACGAGCTCTACGCCCGGCTGGCGGCTCTGCAGGCCATGCATTTAATCATCGAGAGCGCATCTGACCCAGGCAAGACGCTCACCAAGGGCGCGCCGCCGCCCGTGTACGGTCTGTCATGGATCGAGGTGCCCGCGCCGCCATCCGAGGGACGCGAAATCTTCTCATCGGTCCTCTCGGCTGCCCTGCAGCGTCAGACCACCTTCACGCCTGAGGAGCTTGCTGGCTTCAGGCTGCTGGAGGCACCATCCACGGACAGCTTCATAAAGGTGGCCGCAGCGGGCAATAACGGCCGCCCTCGGTACATGAAGACGGTCGCTGTCGAAGCTCGTGCCGCCGGCGTCGCACCAGGGACTCCGAGAGACCATGCCAGAGACCGTGCCAACAAGCCTTGGCTTACGCCACGCGCCAAGTTCTCGGGCCCCGCCGTCAATCCTGACGCTGATGTGACGCCGGCTTCGACCCACTTGTCGTCGGCCGGGCTGAAGGGCACCGTGGCTGCAGTCAGCGCCGCTCAGCGCTGGGCAAATGTCCGCAACGTAGTGACTGCGGTCTCCGCGTTCTCGGGGCCCGCCTCGCCATCGAAGAGCTTCAAGCCGCAGTTTTCGGCCAAAATGGCGGTGGCAGCCTCTGCGCCGTCGCCATGGTCACCGCATGATGACGACGCGCTCCTTGAGCTGATACAAATGCACGGCCTGTATCGATGGGCGGTGGTGGCCGAGGCTCTCACGGCGCGGAACGGGCATTCGCACTCGATGCCACGTACATCCCACACGTGCCAGCAACGCTGGGAGACCTTACTCAACGTCTGTCTCTCCGTTGGGGCGGCGCCAGCACTGCGCAAGACCTCGGATATACTCCTTTCCTGCCGCAAGGGCATGCGCAATGCCGAGCAGATCATGAACGAGGCGGCGGGCGTGCTCATGCGTGCCCGATCGGAGCTGCAGCTCGCAAATGCACGCTCGATCCGTCTGAGAACAGAAGCCGCCGAGTTACGCGCAGAGGCGCAGGGACAAGCGGGGGATCTCAATTCTCCGGCCTGGGCGATGGTCAGCGGTGCCGAGACGAAAGCGGCGGGGATTGCGGGGGAGCGGGCGAGGCTCGCGCTCATGCTCCAGACTGTCGGGCCTGGAATGGTGATGGAGAGGTTGGTGAACCAGGAAGATCGACTGCTGAAGCAGATCGACTTCCAGCCTCTCTCTGAGGAGCTGAGACTCAACATACTGAGCATCGAGACGGGGACGCTGTCTGGAAGCGAGGGCGGGAAGCCGCGGCACTTCCTGCGCGTGCGCGACTCGAGCACGGGTGAGATTGCGCTCGAGTGGAATGAGCCGAGCAACCGGCGCAATTGCGAATCGGGAGGCGACACGCGCATGGGAGGCGGACTCGATTCGTTCACAAAGAAGCTGCACGGGCCGCAGCGCGGTGCGCCACGCAGCGGAGCCAGCACGCCTCGCTGAGTCTCGATGGCATTGTATGCGGCATTCCGTGACCCTCGCACCTAGAGCCGTTTATGAAAAGTACGGCGCGGGTATTTCCTGATTACACCAGGCGTGTTTCTCTGGGAACGCTATTATTGCTGCGTTGCTAGTATTCTATGACAGGACTTATTAGGTCGTAGGACTTATGTCAAGCTGTTCGTGTCGTCGTCCACGAATCGGCGGACGGCGGAAAGCCAAAGAAATTGGAAATTCCGTCGCCAGCGAGCGGCGTCCCAGTTCGGTCGGCGCGAGCCCAAGCGAAGCGGGAGCGCCGCCGTCACGAGGGCGAGCTCTCGAGCAGCGTGCCCAGCCCGAGAGCCCGGCCGTCGAGGAGCGCCCATGCCTGCTTGGATGGGCCTCCTTCTAGTTGTGGGAACGGCGCGGCAGTGCGCACCCACCCATCACGCACCGCATCCACCTCGATGATGGAGCCTGCCTGCACAACGTTGTGCACAGCTGCGTCGGTCGCCGGTGCGGCGCGCAGGAAGACAAAGGGCTTGTGCACCACCTGATGAGGGAGGCAATCAGCGTGCAATCAGTGAAGCTGCGTCTGGCGCCGTCATGGGCACCATGGAAGACAAAGGGCTTGTGCACCACCCTGTAGATCGCCCTGCTTGCGAGCACATGCATGGCGCCGTCATGGGCACCATCGTCGGCTGCGGGGTCGTGTCCGTGCGCCCGGCCGATAGCGCCGTGTTGGGCACCGCCGGCCGCCTCGTCGTCCGTTACGGTCAACTCGTCAGTGATCGCGCCCTTCGCATGCATCGGCTGCTGAATGTCTGCGAACCCAATCGATCGCACCCGGACGCCCCGCCGGGCCGCTTCCTCGGTCGCCGAGCACCAGCGCAGCGCACCGTGGCCGTCTTCTTGGCCGTCTTCGTGGCCGTCGTCGTGGCAGTCGGAGGGTCGCGCCGGCATCGGCGGTCGCCTGCCCGCGACGGCGCTCAGCTCGCGCTCCAGCCCTCCCTCCCGCCCGCCCGCGAAGGCGAGGAAGGCGTCGCGGCTGGCGAGCGACTCCCGCCGTAAGGTCGCCTCGTCCTCGAGTAACGGTCGTAGCAACGCCTCAAAAGGAAGGACCTCCTCCACTGTCGCCTCTTCAAGGGTGGCGACGGCGACCGCCGCCGCGCGCTCCGCATTCGACGGGAGAGATGGGTGGGCGCCTAAACGCTGCTCGAGCTGCGCGTTGCTCACGCCATGGTGCAGCGTGCCGCGCGCGTGGTCATAGGAGAGTGCCGCATGCGCGAGGAGGCGGGGGTTCGTGTTTGCCTCGGCGAGTCCGAAGACATTTGACGAAACACACGGGATGGCGCGACTGCATGCCTCCATCACGATCAGAGGGCAGCACTCCTGCCAGAGGGACGGCGCGAGGCAGCACCTGATGAGTGAGGCCATCAGTGGTGCCATCAGAGGCCATCAGTGGCCATCAGTGGTACTCACCTGCCAGAGGGACGGCGCGAGGAGCACCCGGGTCTGCCGGAAGATGACGTCCACGTCGGGATGCGCCGGCAGGATGGTGATGTTGGGCAGTCGCTTGAGCTGTGCGAGGGTCTGTGCGCCCGTCCATTGCGTCGTCACCGCCGCAAACGGCACGTGCGGCAGGCGCCGAGCGAGCGTCATCAAGACAGCGAGACCCTTTTCCGGCGCTGGGCTCACCAGCGTCACATACCGATGGGACGGCTCCCATGGCCTCATCGCAGGCGGGAGCGAGCGAGAGACGCCCGTCGCCGCGCCCGACACGGCGCCGGTGGTCTGCGAGCCCGCCGTCGTGGGCACATGGAAATAGCGGTAGTCCGCAGCGTATAAGGTGCGTACCTGGAGCCCCGTTGTAGTGAGCACTTGCATGCAAGGCTTTCATCCACGGCAATCAACGGCAATCAACGTACTTGGAGCCCCGAGAGCGTTGTGGTGAGCACTTGCATGCAAGGCAGGTCATCAACGGCAATCAACGTACCTGGAGCCCTGGCGGTCCCCAGCGCTGCAGGTACTCACAGTGATGCATGCACGGGCTGAGAAGCCCGTCGAGACGCTGCAGCAGGGCCACGTGGCCGTCGCGCACCTGCATGTAAGGCAACCAGTCGCAATCCGTCGCAATCAGTCGCAATCCGTCGCAATCAATGGCAATCCGTCGCAATCCGGCGTGGCCACAGAGCCAGTGGCCGCTGCGCACCGGGAAGCGCCGAAAGGGCCCGAATGGTGGCAGGTAGTAGTTGTGCGGCGTGGCATAGTGCGCCGTTGCACGCAGCTCGAGCGCAAACGCCAGGATCGCTTGCTCAATGGAGAGCGCCATCACGACGTCGTAGTGCCGGTTCTTGAGCGCAGTGAGGAGAGCGGGTGCACGCCCAACGAGCACGCACTGATCGTGCTCCCAGGGCAGCTCACCGAGCTGCCCGTGCTCAAGCTTGTACACGAGAGCCTCGGGCACAGGCGTCTGCACGAGCGCGATCACGTCGAGGCCGCCGCCGCCGTCAGGCGTGCCGCAGATGCGCCCTGCCTCACGAAGCATGGCGAGGCTGGCCAGAGTGGCGCCGCCAAAGGACCCGCCCGTAAAGTAGCCTGTGTGGCACACAAATGCGCATCTAGGTGCGGAGCTGCGTGCTGGTGCGGTCGCGGGCGACCCAGAGCCAGATGACTCGCACTCTTCCGCCGCAGCCTTCTGCAGTGCATTAATCGCCTTCATGCGCTGGCCCAGCTTGCTGAAACCGAGATCGCGAAGCTTCGCGTCGAGCGCCGGCCGACCTTGCTCAGCCAGGATGCGGCAAAGCACGGTGCGTCGTGCCAGCAGATCAGCGTCTGATGGCGGAGGCGGAGGCGGCAGAGCAGCGTCCATCTGTGCCGACTGCGCATCGTGTGAAGTCCAGATCGAGCGAAGGCGGCGCGGCGCCGGCGCCGCCCGCCGCCGCGCGCGATTCTCCAATTGAAAACCTCCTCAAGAACGTGTTGTTGAGCACTGACCTTAGTGAGAATATACTGGTCCATTTTTGCGCTATGAACAGAGTGTGAACAGTGAACGACTTCGCGCCATGTCAAAGAAGCAAATGACGTCGCCGTCGCCGCTCTGGACGGGCAAGCACGTGCTCTCATGCGACCAGTTTGATGAGGCCATGCTGCACGTGCTCTTCGAGACGGCCTCCGCCATGAAGGCGATGGTCGCGACCAAGAGGAAGAGCGCCATCCTCACAGGCCGCGTGCTCGCCAACATCTTCTATGAGCCGTCGACGCGCACGATGTGCTCCTTCGACGCGGCGATGAAGCGGCTTGGAGGTGACGTGATCAGCGTGAGCGAGAGCTCATCCTCCGCCAAGAAGGGCGAGACGATCGAAGACACGGTGCGATGCCTCGAGTGCTACTGCGACATCCTCGTCCTGCGTCACCCGGTAAAGGGCACTGCCGCGCAGGCGGCTTCCGCGATGAAGAAGCCTTTGATCAACGCCGGCGATGGCGTCGGCGAGCACCCGACGCAGGCGCTCCTCGACCTCTTCACGGTCGTCTCGGCGCACCCTCGCGCCAAATCAACCGCGGAAGGGCTACAGCTCGACTCCCTGACGCTGACGCTGCTCGGCGACCTGAAGCACGGTCGCACGGTGCACTCGATCGCGCGGCTGGTGACCAAGCTCTCGCGCCCGCCCACCCTCCACCTCGTCTCGCCCGCGCTCCTCTCGATGCCCGCCGAGATCTGCGACGAGCTGTCCAAGGCCAACGTGCCGATGCAGGCGAGCGACGACTTTGCCGCCGCGCTGCCCGCGGCCGACGTGCTGTACGTGACGCGTGTCCAAAAGGAGCGCTTCGCCACGGAGGCCGAATACGCTGCCGTCGCGGGCAGCTACGTCGTCAACGCTGCCGCGCTCGCAGCCGGACCCGCCAAGCCGGATATGTTGATCATGCACCCGCTGCCCCGCGTGGACGAAATCTCCACTGACGTGGATGCGGACCCGCGCGCGACCTACTTTATTGAGATGGAGAATGGCATGTACGTCCGCATGGCGCTGCTCGCGCTCGTACTCGGAGCCGATCTCTCGGCGCTGTAGGCAGACGGCGCGCCGTAGCGAGCGCTGTAGGCAGGCGCCGCGCCGTAGCGAGCGCCGTCGGGAGGATGGCGCGCGCGTTGTGCGCTGGCAAGGGGTACCCTGGTGTGGGAAAGAGCTGTGCGCTGGCAAGGGGTACCCTGGTGTGGGAAAGAGCTGTGCGCTGGCAAGGGGTACCCTGGTGTGGGAAAGAGCTCTCGCCCCCTCCCCTGTCTGAGAGCGGACGAGAGGCTGCGCTGCGCTGGCAATGGTTCTACTAGCCTGGTGTTCCCGCAGGCGGGAAGTCTATTCCTCCTCCTCCACCACCTCCCTCGTCCTGATTCTCGACTTTCAGACGAGGAGAGCGGAGCAGCTGCTGTGGTACATTGTATGGCCTGCATGGGCCTGTGCGCTGTGGTTGGCTGGTGCGACTGACCACGGGGCCGGGCTGAACGCTGAAGGGTGAAAGGGGGCCTGCATGTCGGTTGGGATGTTATAATTTGGCAACATGGTTGTGTATTGCGTCTTCTCCCTCATCGTATAGGTATTCGCCCCTTGGACTTAATTCGCCCCGTGGAATTCGAAGTCTATTTCTGGGAGCTCGTGAGCTCATCTGATGCACGAAAGCGGTCACTTTGCTACCGAACAATGTCCATGCCCAATGCCAGGCAACTTAACGCCCTCGCCGCGGCTCTTTGTGCCATTCGGAATGGTGAGACCTCATCAGAAACTCTACGAGACCTCGCACAAGCCTTTGGTGCAATGCACCCGAAGGCGGGAACATTGCGTGCCATACAAGCAGTGCTGGATCAGATCGAAAACCCTTCCGACTTCACCCGCGACCAAGATGCATATGAGAAGCATGGCGCAACAAAAGCTACCTTCTGTCGCTGGAAGCAGAAGCTGACTCAACAATCACGCTCCATTGCAGTAGATGAGCTCGCGCAATCACTGGATGATGGTGATGAGGATGAGGATCATGATGAGCTTTCTGTCGCCTTACAGAGACGCGACGCTAGGCTTGAACGCCACGAGTGGCGCAGGGAAGCTGCCGAGCCAGACCTGGCCCAGGCTCCGCTAACATTCCTCGTCGGGGCGCCCCCTGATCTTGCCGGTCGAGCCCCGAGTACAGTGGTGGATGCAGCGGAGGCAGCCGGAATATCGGTTGCTGAGGCCTACGAGAAGCTCATCATCTCTGCGGCCGACCGGCATGCAGCTGCCGTCTTAGAAGCGGATCTCGCTGATTCTACGGTGGCCTTGAAAGAGAGAGAGGCGCGCGAGGCGGCTCTAGCGGCGGAGGCAGCCGAGGCTATTGCCATCCTTAGACGACATGACTCACGGAAGGCTGACGAGCTCTTGAACGAGGCGCGGGCGGCTGCAGTCTTGGCAACTGAGAAAGCAGAGGCGGCAGCGCGCGAGGCGGCGGCAGAGGCGGCAGAGGCGACGGCCCGCCGCTCGGCGGGATCCTCGAGTGATGCGAGCCAATCCTCGAGTGATGCGAGCCTTCGTGCGCAAGAAGCCGCCTTAACCCCTATGTTGCCGTGTGCGGACGATGGATCTAAGGTCTGTCGAATCTGCCTCTCTGGTGATGAGGATGAGCCGCTCGTGCAGCCATGCGGCTGCCGAGGCAGCGCGGCCTTGGTTCACGAGAGCTGCCTCAGCGAATGGCGGCGCACAAGCTCGAACGGCACAGCCGCCTACCGATGCGGTCAATGTCACGACGACTACCGTGATGCGCTGTCGATTGAGCTGCTTGAGGAGAGGCTACTTCGGCAGCGCACAACGCTTGGCAATAGACATGCAAGCACGATTTTTACCATCGTCGAGTTGGGGACCGTGTTGCAAGTCCTGGGCAAATTCCACGCGGCCGAGCCCCTGCATTGCGAGGCGGTGTCGGCGATGCGCGCGACGCTGGGGGATCGACACCCTAACACACTCCGCTGCATCCACAATCTCGCTTCGCTGCTCAGAGCGCAGGGTAACCTGGCGGCGGCCGAGCCGCTGTGTCGCGAGGTGGTGTTGGCGATGCGCGCGACGCTGGGGGATCGACACCCTCACACACTCAGCTCCATCCACAATCTCGCTTTGCTGCTCAGAGCGCAGGGTAACCTGGCGGCGGCCGAGCCGCTGTGTCGCGAGGCGGTGTCGGCAAGTCGCGCGACGCTGGGGGATCGACACCCTCACACACTCAGCTGCATCGGCAATCTTGCCTCGCTGCTCAAAGACCAGGGTAACCTGGCGGCGGCCGAGCCGCTGTTTCGCGAGGCGGTGTCGGCGATGCGCGCGACGCTGGGGGATCGACACCCTAAGACACTCAGCTGCATCAACAATCTCGCCTCGCTGCTTCAAGACCAGGGTAACCTGGCGGCGGCCGAGCCGCTGTATCGCGAGGCTGTGTCGGCGATGCGCGCGACGCTGGGGGATCGACACCCTAACACACTCAGCTGCATCGGCAATCTCGCCTCGCTGCTTCAAGCACAGGGGAACCTGGCGGCGGCCGAGCCGCTGTGTCGCGAGGCGCTGTCGGTGAGTCGCACGACGCTGGGGGATCGACACCCCGACACACTCAGCTGCATCAACAATCTCGCCTCGCTGATTCACGCACAGGGTAACCTGGCGGCGGCCGAGCCGCTGTGTCTCGAGGCGCTGTCGGCGAGTCGCGCGACGCTGGGGGATCGACACCCTCAAACACTCAGCTGCATCCACAATCTTGCTTCGCTGCTCAAAGACCAGGGCAAGCTCGACGACGCCGAGCCGCTGTTCCGCGAGGCGCTTGAGGGGCTGCGTTCGACGCTGGGGGATCGACACCCGGACACACTCAGCACCATGAGCTCGCTTAAGGCGCTCGAGTTTCATCGCGCGCCGCTTGTTGGCAAGCAGGTGCTGCTGCATGGGCTGGTGGCGAAGCCGGAGCTCAACGACAGGACGGGGACTGCCACCGCCTGGAACAGCAAGAGTGGGCGGTACGCAGTGCGGCTGCAGGATGGGAGCGCCGTGGCCTTGAAGGCAGCCAACCTGGTCTTACTGTAACAGCAAACATTGGCACGACATGGCACGGTACAATCCTGCTTTGCGACCGCGAGTGTGCTTGTCGCCTCGCTGTTTCAAGCTCAGGGCGACCTGTGTGCGGCCGAGCCGCTGTATCGCGAGTCAGTGCAGGCGAGTCGCGCGGCGCTGGGGGATCAACACCCTAACACATCTCTCGCCTCGTTGCTTCAAGTACAGGGTACACCTCGCCATGATCTTCAAGCTCGCTACGATCCTGTCGCCCTTCTCAGCCGTCTCTGCGCAGCACACACCGTAGAGAGGACGTGGGTGTGTGAATGTGAACTTGTGTCTTTTCGCCGGACGGGTGGGGGGTGGACGCGGACGGAGCGAGGCAGCCGAGCGCCGGCCGGGGCCGCGAAGAACGGAACAAGTCGAGTGTAAGTGAGCCGCGGAGGCAGGCCGCGCGTGCTGTGCGCGAGCGCCAGTCCGTCGTGAGGCTATTCGTCTGGCGTGGCGGCTACCGTACCCTGATGAGCAAGAAATGACCATCGAAATGTCAGAGACTATGGAAAGGCATATTAAATTATACTTAGACAGACTTCGCACCGTACACACGTCCTACATTCTTAACGAGAAACGTCGCTTATCGTACGTAACGCATGGTACTGCTGTGCATTTTACTCGAGTGCGCGACTGACCAGCCTCACGCGAGGATAGACCCACGAGTCGGGGTTGGTGTCGACGCCCGCCGCGGCCGCCGCCTCGAGCGCGCTCTGGCGCGTGCGGTGCTTGGTACCATTCGGCTCGAGGTACGTCCAGTTCGCCACCGTGCGCGCGCCCTTGTACGCTTCGAACATGCGCCAGCCGGCGGCCGCTGCCCCGGGCCAAAGTTTGAAGTTGACCAGCGAAGGCGGCACCTCGTACCGGTAGGCGTTCTCATCGCGCGATCCGAAGTGCCGCGAGCCACCGCCCACGGCAGCGCCTACCGGTACGTGGTGGCGCGAGCTGCCGCCGTGACGGTCACGCGAGCCGCCGCCCTCGTCCGACTCGTCACCGTCGTCGCCCAAGTCGGCGCTTCGGTCGGGCGGTCTGCCGCTGAGGCGCTCGGTACGGCGCTCGGTGCGGCCGGCGTGGGGGATAAAGGGCGGCGGCAGCTGCGGCAGCTGTGACGGGCGCAGCAGCGTACCATCGTCGGCGAGAGGCACCCAGCGAAGCCGCCTGTCCACCTGTGGCTGCGTGGGCGAGCGCATGACCTGTGGGGAAGAGGGAGGCGCCGTGGTGAGCGTATGCATGCAAGGGCTGCGTGGGCGAGCGCATGACCTGTGGGGAAGAGGGAGGCGCCGTGGTGAGCGTATGCATGCAAGGGCTGCGTGGGCGAGCGCATTACCTTCCACTGGCGGCCGTCGCGGCCGTACGCCACCGTCCCCTTGGCACACCGCGTCGCGTCGGCCGGCGGAGGGATCACGTCGGGGCGATAGACCCACCACCTGTGGGGAAGAGTGAGGCGCCGTGGTGAGCGTATGCATGCAAGGATCACGTCGGGACTAAAGACCCACCAGCCATCGGCAAACTCGTCGGCGCCGTCTTGGTGGGCGCTGCCCCCCACCGTGTCGGGCCAGGGGCGCGCCGGCCGCGTGTGGAGCGCCTCGTGGTACGCGAGGGCCATCTTGAGAAGGCGCGCATGCTTCGCTTCACGGGTCTCGCGGGCAGGCGCCGAGGCGGGCGCCGAGGCGGGCGCCGAGGTGGGCGCATCGGCGCCACGTCGCTTATGGCGCGTCTCCATGGGCGCGATCGTCGCCGCGCTCGCCACAACACGCGTCTTGCAGGCCGCCTCGGCCGCCGCCGCCTCGGCCGCCGCCGCCTCGGCCGCCGGCTCGACGGGCGCCGTTGCGGGCGCCACCGCCTCCGCCCCCGCCGCCTCGACAGGCGCCGTGTTGAGCGGTACCTCCGCTCGCGGCTTGACGGGCGGCGGCGGCGGCGGCCCTTCCTTTACCGGTACGAGCAGCTTCGTGTTCTGGTGGAGTTTCGGGCGCGTTGTAGTGAGCACTTGCATGCAAGGCAGGTCATCAGTGGCAATCAACGGCAATCAACGTACCTGGTGGAGCTTCGAGCTCGGCCGCAGGTCAGGAAACTGAGCCGCGTTGAGGTCGACCAGCACCATGGCGTCGACGCCACACGCCGTCGCAATCTGGCGCACCTGCACGCAAGGCAATCAGTCGCAATCAGTCGCAATCCGTCGCAATCCGTCGCAATCCGTCGCAAT
>ENA-UOXK01001644-UOXK01001644.1-mixed-culture-metagenome-genome-assembly--contig:-NODE-1644-length-15141-cov-90.686398_pt1 | contig 15141 bp, 6 predicted proteins | sample MGYA00238160_ERZ761638 | MGnify/ENA primary metagenome ERZ761638 (study PRJEB28912, sample SAMN08777098) | mixed culture metagenome | isolation source: Freshwater growth medium | place: USA...
TGGCGACGCTCGGGAAGCTGGAGCCGGCGACGCTCGCGACGCACGGCGCCGCCCTGGTTGCGAGGCTCGAGGACTCGTCCGCGGCCGTGCGCCGAGTGGTGGTGGCGACGCTCGGGAAGCTGGAGCCGGCGACGCTCGCGACGCACGGCGCCGCCCTGGTTGCGAGGCTCGAGGACTCGTCCGCGGCCGTGCGCCGAGTGGTGGTGGCGACGCTCGGGAAGCTGGAGCCGGCGACGCTCGCGACGCACGGCGCCGCCCTCTTTGCGATGTTCAAGGACTCGGACGCGGGCGTGCGCCGAGTGGTGGTGGCGACGCTCGGGAAGCTGGAGCCGGCGACGCTCGCGACGCACGGCGCCGCCCTGGTTGCGAGGCTCGAGGACTCGTCCGCGGCCGTGCGCCGAGTGGTGGTGGCGACGCTCGGGAAGCTGGAGCCGGCGACGCTCGCGATGCACGGCGCCGCCCTCGTTGCGAGGCTCGAGGACTCGGATGCGGGCGTGCGCGAGGCGGTGGTGGAGACACTTGGGAAGCTGGAGCCGGCGACGATTGCGATGCACGGCGCCGCCCTCGTTGCGAGGCTCGAGGACTCGGACGCGGCCGTGCGCCGAGTGGTGGTGGCGACGCTCGGGAAGCTGGAGCCGGCGACGATCGCGACGCACGGCGCCGCCCTCGTTGCAAGGCTCGAGGACTCGGATGCGGGCGTGCGCCAGGCGTTGGTGCCGACGCTCGGGAAGCTGGAGCCGGCGACGCTTGCGACGCACGGCGCCGCCCTCGTTGCAAAGCTCGAGAACTCGGACGCGGGCGTGCGCCGAGTGGTGGTGGCGACGCTCGGGAAGCTGGAGCCGGCGACGCTCGCGACGCACGGCGCCGCCCTGGTTGCGAAGCTCGAGGACTCGGACGCTGGCGTGCGCCGAGTGGTGGTGGCGACGCTCAGGAAGTTGGGGCCCGCGATGCTCACGACGCACGGCGCCGCCCTCGTTGCGAGGCTCGAGGAGGCCTGCCTCGAGGAGGCCTGCCTGCAACCGAAGCGCCTCCTCGAGCAAAAACCGAAGCGCCTCGGGCCAGCGTGGTTCCGTGACCTCTTCGGCTTCGATGAGAGCAGCACGTGGAGAGACAACGTAAACCACTTCCACATGGATGGCGATACGCTCGTGTGCAGGACCGCTCCGCAGTTTCCAAGGCAGTTCGTTGGGCGTTTCGAGTGCCCGTCTGTCGCCGAACTGCGCAGCAAGCTGGCCGCCGCACCGGGTGCGGCGGCGCCTTCGGCTGGCCTTAGTTTCGCGCACCTTGCCGCGCCGGCGGGCGTCGGACCGCTACACTACGAGCCGAGTAATGCCGGTGCAGTCTTCCAGGCGGCCAGTCAGTTCAACTGCCTCGAGATGACCGGCCCCAACGTGTCGCCCACTGCTGGCGTTGGCATCTACATCAACGACAGGACGCAGGGCCCCGCGTGTGCGCTCGCGTGCCCGGCCGCGACCGTGTATCGCAACTACCTCGTGCAGCACGAGGGCAACACAGGGCAGCACCCCGTGCAGATTGACAACCTGAAGGAGGTGGGCGTTGTCGTCGGCAACAACGGCGGGCGCTACTGGGTCATGCAGAACGGCTACGCGATGCCGGTGGGGCGCGGCTCGTTGGCCGAGCTCGCCGCACGCCTCAGGACGGAGCCCAACCTGGTCGAGCAGGCCGAGGCCGCGCTGCGCGTCGGCGTGCACTGGGAGACCTCGGTGGCGCCGCCGCTCGAGCACCGCGTGTGCCAAGTGTACGCGTCCGCGCTGCCCTGCGCCTACGCGCGCGGGCCGCCAGAGAGCGACTGGGAGCCCTTTGCGCGCCTCGTGCTGCGCGCTGCGTACGAGGCCACGCTCGCCGTCGGAGCTGTACGCTCCTTGGAAGCTGGAGGCGCGCGCGTCAAGTGCTACCTGACGGCGCTCGGCGAAGGCGTCTTCGGCAACCGGTACGAATGGATCCGCGATGCGATCTTCGATGCGCTCGATCTGTACCAGGGCTGGCCGCTCGATGTGGTGCTAGTACACTTCGACAGCTCACGTGTCGATGCGAACTGGGCCCACGACTTGCCGCCAAGGTAGCTGACGCCCCCCGGCACCCCCGCCCATGCATCGGCCGTCGGGCGAAGGCAACGCTCCGGCTCCGTGTTTGAAGAGTTCAGAAAGTCCGGGGGCGGCGAGCATCACCAAACACCATCACCCATCAGTCGAGATCGATCAGGGAGAGACACCACATAATATAACAGAGAGAGGCACTGGCTTCTGGCTTGTGGCTAGCGCTACATGTAGATGTACCACTCCGTAGTCTTGAGACTCTCGATTTACGAAGCATATGAAAAGAGATTAAAAAACTTAGGATTCCTAGCTAATTGCTGCGTTACTTGCATGCTTCCATCGGTTCCGTTCCAATGCGGCACGACAAGCGCCCCAAGCTGCTCTCACAGCCCATGACGCTCTCGCAAGCGCTCTCGAGACCTTGGGTGCAGACCAGGGTGCTGCGCCGCGATCAGGGCATTGCCACGTGCCTGGGCGAGTTCTGGTCAACCGCGCTGCGCTGTGCGCCCAAGGAACCACCCTCCTACATTCGCTCCTGCGCCCAAAGTTACACGCCTGTGAACCCAACGTGAAGGTGCCAGGTCACATGGACGGTACCCATCATGGAACCAGACAGGGGGATGCGGAGAGCCCAGAGTATGGGGATCTCTCCGCCGTTTGGGGGTTATGGGACTCCCCTGGGAAAGCCTTATGAGGCACCCTCCACCCTGTGGGAAACGGATTGAGCTGGTATGCTGCTCTTGCGCGATCGGAGCCCGTTGTGGATCTTCACACGATTCCTTACGGCGGCCCGTCGCGCGATTGATGCGCGTCACCGTCAGCTTTACCGACATGAGAGAGATGTGTCGCAATCATCAACCAACGCGACCCCAGGTTTACTTCCGGAGAAAACAAGACTTTTTCCGTGAACACACGTCAACTTTATCTCCTTTATTGTGCGCTGTGAAAAGCTCGTACGTGTTGGTGTGATTTAAATACCGCTCGACACGACGCGGTGGGCGCCCTGGCCGTCCCGCGCTTGAGTTTCGGCCTTGTGTCGCACCACGAGAAAAAGCGCCGCCTTGCAGACATGTCCGATGTTCTCGACCTGCCGCCGCTGCAGGGGGGTGATGGTGTTCCACTGTCGGATCTAGCCGCCCCAACGTCAAAGCCTGAGGAGACGCCAGCGCCATCGGCGCCTCAGCAGTTCGCGCCGCTGCCAGAGACCATTGCGGCGCCAATTCAGATCCCGGTCGTAGCGACCAAGGAGGTGGCCATGATCGTTCCAGCCGACGTCAAGGCTGACCGCAAGATTGAGTTTGTGGTCGATGGCGTCAAGTATTCGGCGGTGCTTCCTGAGGGACTGAAGGCGGGCGACACTTTTCGCGCACGCATCCCGGCCACGCCAATTATGCTGCCTGTGGTCGGCCCGGCCGCAGGCGAGAGCGCGCCGAAGCGGCCGAAGGCGGAGGAGAGCATGCAGCAAGGCGCGAAAAAGCCGAAGTTCGCTAAGAAGAAGCGGGAGGTCAAGAGTGACGACGACGAGGAGGAGGAGGATGAATCCAAAGGGCAGGATGAGATGGAGTCCCCTTTCGATCGCCTGGCCGCCGACGAGATCCACCAGATCCTGACGCTAACTGGCATGACGGGGCTTTGCGTCGTCCTGCCACGCGTGTCGAAGGAGATGAAAGCCCATGCCGCCGCCGCGCTCAGCAGCATGGAGCACATCGACATTTCACCATACGAGTCTGTTTCGCATCCTAGCCGCCCGGATCATTTCACCCCGGATCATTTCACCAACTGGTCGGCGGTGGAACGCCGCTGTGTGCCAGCCTCTCAGATCCCGTTTCTCACCTTCGATGAGGACAACTTGTGGGCCACTAGCCCATGGCCGTTCTCGGAGGACGCTATCGAAGCAGCCGCGAAGATGACCACGTTTGTGGACAACTTCAAACTGGTCCTGTCAAAGACAACGGCGCTGAAATCGCTGTTCCTAGAGGCGACTTTCTATTTTTTGACGGACGATTGCGAACACGAGACAGTGCCTCTCCCTGCCTTCTCGCTTGCAACTGTTGCCTCTACTCTGCGAACGCTCTCGGTCCGCGTCAAGCCCTCATCGCAGACACTGCTCGACATTGTCTCATCTTGCCCGGGGCTGGAGGAGCTCTCGTGGAGACTCCTGGGGGGACATGACCGACATGACCAGCACGAATGCGAGTACTCGCATCTGGTCCTGAATAAATCTATGGTTGCCGCACTCAAACACGCGAAGACGGCTTGTCCAAACCTCACCAAGCTCCCCATGTTGGAGGCTTGCCTATCTGGTCCTGACGGGTGGCAAACTTGGAGGCGCAGCTCAATCGAGGAAGTGCGCGCCTTCTTTGCTTTGCTCCGGTCGTGGCCGAACCTCGAGTACGCCGCCATCGACCTGGTGTACTCGGAGAAGGTCATCACCGAAGCCAAAGCCTTTGCCGGCGCACCGGGAGATTTCAAGGGGATTCTTTACATCCTGGTGATGGACATCGACAACAAGGATTTCGCTAAGAACAAGTTCACTCAGGACGAGGACGGGCGAAATTTTTTCGATCTGGTCAACGAGCCGCAGCTCAAGGTGCGCGTCGAGCCGATGTACATTTGAACGAGACCGGTACAGAGAACTCACTGTACTGACAACGCTCATCACGTGGACGCGGTAGTCCCAAGGTACCAGTACCCATCACACGACCCCTCAAGGGTCACGAGTCAGGGCGAGGACGGGTGCCGGACCTGCCTGAGGACTGGCGGCGTGTCGCATCTCCGTCTGAGAGTGGGGATGCAGGCCAGCCTGAGGACCGACGCATCCCCGTCTCAGGATTACGCTGCGCCGGCATCGTGGTCGATTCGACGTCCTCGGTGGATGAAGAATGATCTTTGAAGAACGTGTTTCTTGTGAATTTTTCTGACACCCGGGGGCGGCGAGCATCACCAAACACTGTCACCCATCAGTCGAGAACGATCAGGGAGAGACACCACATAATATAACAGAGAGAGGCACTGGCTTGTTGCTAGCGCTACATGTAGATGTACCACTCCGTAGTCTTGAGACTCTCGATTTACGAAGCATATGAGACGAGATAAAATAACTTTAATTGCTGCGCTATTGCATGCTTCCATCGGTTCCGTTCCAATGCGGCACGACAAGCGCCCCAAGCTGCTCTCACAGCCCATGACGCTCTCGCAAGCGCTCTCGAGACCTTGGGTGCAGACCAGGGTGCTGCGCCGCGATCAGGGCATTGCCACGTGCCTGGGCGAGTTCTGGTCAACCGCGCTGCGCTGTGCGCCCAAGGAACCACCGCCCACGCAGCCGCCGCCCAAGTCCTCCGCAGGCATGCTTCCTAGTCTAGGCGTCCACAGCAGGAGCGGCTCGAGGAGCGGCCTTGGCCAGAGCAAGAGCTTGCGGTGGGGCTCCGCCGACGCCGCGGCCGAGACGGGCCTGTGCCGTGAGGGCTACGAGCTGCTCCATGGCAGGCTGTTGACGGTCCTCGCGTCCGATCCGCGTGGCGCCGAATGCGTCGCCGCGCACAGCTGGGACGCCGAGCACCCCAGTCCCATGCCGTACATGTCGCGCGAGCGCTTCCTCGACGTCCTCTTCGAGCTTGCTACGGAGCTCGTGCCGGTAACGACGGGTACATCGGCCACAATGGCTGACGAATACATCGACTGGCTACTGACGCTCTTCGGGAAGGTGGCCGTGCAGGCGCCCATGACCGAGACGCACAAGGGTACCACCGTCGTTGGTCTCTTCTGGAAGTGGCGTCCCGAAGTGAAGCCTGCACCAGAGTTTGTACCGGGCTACGTACCGCCTGCCGCCGTGGATGGCGGCGACGACTCTGTTGATGGCAGCGGCAGCAGCGGCGGCGGCGGCGGTGGCGGCGGCGGCGGCGGGCGGCGCAAGAGCAAGGAAAGTGCTGTCGGCAGTTTCGACCAGGTAGCCGAAGAAGCGGCCGAGGAGACGGCTGAGGAGGAGCAGGAGGAGGAGACGGCTGAGCAGGAGGAGGCCGCGCTTGAACAAAACGAAGCAGCGACCGTCTTGCAATCACGTGCACGCGCTGCGCACGCCCAAAAGGAAGTCGCCCTCGAACGCGAGCGTGTGCGCGAGCGTCGGTCGGTGATGCCACCGTCGTCTCCAGTCATGACGCCCCCAGACATGACGCCCCCAGTCATGATGCAAGAGGGCACGTGGATGGGCTCGGAGGGGATGGGCTCGGAGGGGAACCCCACGTCGGAAGTGGGCGCGGCGGCTGCCGAGGTTCAGGCTGTCAGGACGCCGGCTGCCGCGGAGGTGGCTGTCAAGGAGCGCATCGCCGAGCTCGATCGCAAGGCGGCGACGGGCAGCCTATCGCAGGTCGAGCGGCGCGAGCGCAGGGCGTCACAAGACATGCTCGCCAGCCTAACCCAGGCACAGCAGGAGGCGTCACAAGACATGCTCGCCAGCCTATTCCAGGCAGAGCAGGAGGCGTCACGAGATATGCTCGCCAGCCTAACCCAGGCAGAGCAAGAGGCGTCACAAGACACTTTCGCCGCTCTCGACGCCGTCCAAGCTGCCTCCCGCCCGAACCCGAACCCGAACCCTCACGCCGCTCTCGAGGCCGTCCAAGCTGCCACCCGGGGCCGTCTAGCCCGGCGCGCGCTGCCCTCGCTCAAGAAGACTTTCCTTCGTGAGCGAGCGCGCCTCAAGGGCAGCAACATGAGCGCTCTGATCGAGCTAGTCCTCGAAGACCAACGCGACCAGCTCAAGCAAGAAGGCGCGTCCCGGCACACACTGACCTTCGGACTACACGACGCCGGCCTGCTGGCCCGCGCCGACACAGCCGACGGCAATGCCGACGGCCAGGGCTTGGCAGAGGGCGGTGGCGCCATGGGCGGCGGCGCGGCTGCTGAGGCCCAGGCTGTCGAGGTACGAATCTCCGATCTCGAGCAGCGGCAGGCGGCAGGCGAGCTGAGTGAGGCGGAGAGGGCAGAGCTCGCAGCCAGCGAGGCGAACTTGAGATTGCTCCTCGAGAGGGACGCGGCCAAGGCGGAGGCGGAGGCGGTCCAATCTCGCGTGGCCGAGCTCACGCACAAGCAGGCAGCGGGCGAGCTGAGAGTTGCCGAGAAGGCAGAGCTCAACTCTTCCGAGCCGAAGCTCGCAGCTCTCGAGGCGACGGCGGCGGTGGGCACGAATGGTGGCCACGCACGAGGGCCGCCCCCAGTCGCCGTCTCGCACGCTGTGGGTGAGCGCAGCCGCCACCTTGGCGGCTACGGTGGCAAGCAGCTCCACGGCGGCGACGCCGGCTCCTTTTCCAACGGCTCCGACTCGCCGCTGGAGGCTGGGTACGATCTCAGCCCGGGGGTTCGGCGGCCCGGGGCGCCCTTCCTGCCGTGGGCGCGTGCGCACAGCCCCACGCGTTCTACCGCGCCGCAGCCGCATCAGCCGGCGGCGACGGCGGCGCAGCCCAATGCCTGCATTCGCACAGCCGCGACGAGTGGGCCAGCCTACGCGCCGCACGTGCCGCCGGCATACCCGCGGCCGCTTCTGCAACCGCACGCGACGACCGATGGGAGCGTCTCGTGGTTCGACGTCGGTCCAAGATTGGAACAGATGCGCTCCAATAGCATGCCTCTCAATAGCATGCCTCTCAATAGCATGCCTCTCAATAGCAGCATGCCTCGTGCGAGTAGCCTCACGTTGATCCCTGGCGCGCATGCACGTGACGATCGCGTACTCATCATGCACCGCGACGGGTGCGGCACTGGCATGGGCAGCGGCACCGGCATGAGCGGTGGTGCTGGCATGGGTGGCAACACGGGATCAGAGAGCGGTGGCGGCATGGGTGGCGTCGACCGTTTGACGAGTGCGAGCGGCGGCGTGTACAGCCTCGGCGCCTTCCCCCGCCTTGGCCTAGCGAGCCGTGGCCTCCAGCGAGGCGAGGCGGCCGTACCATTCACATTCACAGGCCTGGCGAGCCGTGGCCTCCAGCGAGGCGAGGCGGCCGTACAATTCTCGCCGAAGCCGAGCCCGCCGCCTCTCACATCTCTCAGTTCATCCATCGGCGGGGGCGCGGAGACCGTCTCGATTGCCGCCATCCAGAAGGCGCTTGCCAAGGTAGCCTCCGCTGAGCAGGAGGCCTCGCCAGTGGCCGCCTCGCCCTCGCCGATCCTGTATGCGCCGCCGCCCTCGCCGCAGCAGTCACAGCGACGCTCGTCCCATCGGCGCTCGTCACAAATGGGCATCTCGCACCCACCCTCGGGGCCCAGGCAGCGGGAGAGTCACCAACGGCCATTCTCCGAAGTGGACGCTCGGCCGTTGACGCACCACGCGGCGCTAGAGGCTTCGAGGGCTTTTGCTTCCCGGGATGGAATTGGTGGCGTCAGCGTTCGCGGCGGCGTCCGTGCACGCGATGGCGCCAGTCGTGCCGTCTTGCAGCTTCCCTCTCAGTCGCTACAGCTGCCAGTGCCGGTGCTGCCGGGTGAGCTGCTGCCGCTGCCATCGCCTGGCAGTGGGAATGCGGAGCAGCAGTTGCGTCAACTCACCGAGCCCTTTCGGGGCGTTGCCGCCGCCGATGCGCTTCTCCTCAAGCCCTGGCCGTTACCCCCGATGCCCGCAGAGGGCATCAGCCACGCGCCACTTGCCCAAGTCGGCGGTGCGTCTGCTCCGTCTTCGCCACTACCACTCAAGACGAGCTTCAGCGCCGCCACGCTATCGCAGGAGGGTGTGGTAGTCATCCGCGTTCCAGCGCACGGCGGCTCCATGATGAGTGCCGCCATTGTTGTCAACGAGGGCGTGGCCACCTTTTTGAAGGGGGGATGGGTGGTCGCGCCGATCCCGCCTATCCAGAACGCCGCTGTGTCGCCGATGGCACATCCCCAGCTCTCCTTGCACGCGCTGCGGCGGCAAGCTCGAGACGAGCCGCCACCGGCGCACTTGCTCAGATGCGGCAGCGGGAAGCAGTGCATCCCACCTGGCGGCTGTGGGAAGCAGGGCAGCCCACCTGGCGGCTGTGGGAAGCAGGGCAGCCCACCTGGCGGCAGTGACCCCGCTGCCCAGCGGATGCGCCGACAGATCGAGCACGCTGGGGGTGGCGCTGCTGCTAAGTCGCCACTCGTCTCGCCCTCGTCGCCGCCTCGAGGTCAAACGAGCTTTGGCGCTGCCACCCTTTCGAAGGAGGGGTTCGTGCCCGAGCCCGTGCAAGCGCAAGGAGCCTCCGCGGCACGCGCCGCTACCTCTTCGAATGAGTTTGGGTCGGCCGTCGCGCCGTCTGAAAGTTATGATACGCCGTCTAATGCGCAGGGTACCTCCGCGACCGTTGCTCTGAGGGTGTCGCCGTCGACGCCATGGTCGACGCCCCGGCGTTCTGTCGAGACCCAGCCCGACGAACCCTCGGAGCAGATCACACCCTGGGAGCGCCGAGAGGTTCACACCCCGGGCATCTCGACCAGGGCCACGGCCAGAGCGGGGTCGTAGCGGAGCCTGGGAATACGTGTGACCGGAGCAAATTTTTAGTGAAACCAACTTACTTTTACTCAAACGTGGATGAGGGATTGAGACAAGGCGCGGCCACGCTCGATCGCTGTCTCGTCACTGGCTGCACACGCGACAAAATGCTGCCCTCTTCCATCCATGTCCACATCCCGTTCGCTCCAGTCGCCCAATGTATCTGCAATCATCATCCAATTGTCGCGGTCGGTCGGGTCGCACCACCTCACCCCTCCCTGTATCACACTAGCCGTGCCATCAGCCAAAACTGGACGGGCGTGCGACAGTAAGGGCAACTTTTCATGCTGGCCGTGCAGCGCTCGCACGCGAGCTGATGGCCGCACGGCACCGCAAGGTGCGACTTGGGCCCCACCATGCACACGATGCACGTGGTCTGGCCACCGATGGTCGATTCGGGCGCCTCGTCGTGCACACGGCCGGTGAAGTTGCCCACGTCGGCGAGCGTCAGAGGCCTCACCGCTGGCATCAAACCTTCAGCCGGTGCTGGGGCCGATGGTGGCGCAGGGGCAGGGGGCGATGAAGGTGCGGTAGTTGGACCACGCCTGCCACGCCCTCCACGCCCCCCTCGCCTGCCGCGGCCAGCGCTCTCTGCCACGGCCACGGCCGCCGCCCTCTCCACCTCCGCCCTCTCCATCGCCGCCCTCTCCGCCTCCGCCCTCTCCGCCTCCGCCCTCTCCGCCTCCGCCCTCTCCGCCTCCGCTGCTTGCCTAATCACCTCAGCATCTGCCCGAGCCCTGCCTGCCTGCGTGGCCTCCGCCTTGGCGGCCTTGAGCGCTGCTACCCGTACCGCCGCCTTCTCGGCCTCCTTTGCCGCTTGTACAGCCGCCGCGTCCGCGGCCGCCGCGTCCTTCTCTGCCTCCGCTACGGCCGCCTCTGCCGCAGCTGTCACCTCCACGTCATTCTCAGCCACAGGGGCCTCCGATGCAGGCGCCGCTTCTGCGGATGCTGAGCCTGCGGCAGGCGGAGACTGTGTGACCTCGAGCAGAGACAGCTTCGACAGGCTGGCTTGCATCTCCATCTCCGCAGCGTGCTTGCGACGCAGCTTCTGGCTCTCCTGCTTGCGCTTCTTGTGCAAGCGCTCGCGCATCGCCCTCGCCTCCGCCAACACACCCTCGCTCGCGAGTGCGTGGTGCTCCTCGATCGCACCGACCAGGCCCTCGTACTGCGCGGCCGCCATGGCCACACGCAGCGCCTCGTCGGCGGCGGCAGAAGGAGCAGGACCAACGACGTCCTCGTCGCCAGCCGCCGCCGACACCTCGCTGTCCGCCTCGGCGCTGCCACTCGCGGCCGCTGACGCAATCGCTACCGGCGCTCTCGCCTCGCTCGCCCCTGCCTGCTTGGCTTTGGCTTTCTTGCTCGCTTTCTTCGTGTGCGCCTGCTGCTTGTGCGCAGCCTCCGCCTCCTCCTCAGCCAGCAGAGCCGCAGCGGCAAGCTCGGCTGCCCGCTCGGCTGCCGCACGCTCCGCACTCGACACCGGAGCGACCGCAGCGATCGTCGCAGGTGCGCGGCGCCGGCTGCGCAGGAATGTTGCGATGGCGGTGTGGCCGTGGGCCTCTGCGACATCGAGGGCTGTGATGCCGGAAGCAGATCGCAAGTCGGTGCGTGCGCGAGCATGCACAAGCATCGTGACTATGTCGCCGTGGCCTTTGATGCAGGCGGCGATCAGAGGCGTTGTGCCGTTAATGTCTGCCTGGTCGACGGCGGCGTGGGCGGCGAGCAGCAGCTGCACGCAGTCGCCGTCGCCTTTGACGCAGGCGGCGATCAGAGGCGTGCGGCCGTCGCTGGCTGCCTGGTCGACGGCGGCGTGGGCGGCGAGCAGCAGCTGCACGCAGTCGCCGTTGCCTTTGTTGCAGGCGGCCATCAGAGGCGTGGCGCCGTTGCTGGCTGCCTGGTCGACGGCGGCGTGGGCGGCGAGCAGCAGCTGCACGCAGCCGCCATCGCCTTTGACGCAGGCAGCGAGCAGAGGCGTGGGGCCGTCGCTGTTTGCCTGGTCGACGACGGCGTGGGCAGCGAGCAGCAGCTGCACGCAGTCGCCATTTCCTTTGAAGCAGGCAGCGATCAGAGGCGTGCGGCCGTGGCTGTCTGCCTGGTCGACGGCGGCGTGGGCGGCGAGCAGCAGCTGCACGCAGTCGCCGTCGCCTTTGACGCAGGCGGCGATCAGAGGCGTGCGGCCGTCGCTGGCTGCCTGGTCGACGGCGGCGTGGGCGGCGAGCAGCAGCTGCACGCAGTCGCCGTGGCCTTTTTCGCAGGCGGCGTACAGAGGCGTGGCGCCGTAAATATTTTCCTGGTCGACGGCGGCGTGGGCAGCGAGCAGCAGCCTCGCGCAGTCGCCGTAGCCTTTGTAGCAGGCGGCCCACAGAGGAGTGACGCCTTTGCTGTTTGCCTGTTCGATGGCGGCGTGGGCGGCGAGCAGCAGCCGCACGCAGTCGCCGTTGCCTTTGTCGCAGGCGGCGTACAGAGGCGTGACGCCGTTGCCGGTTGCCTGGTCGACGGTGGCGTGGGCGGCCAGCAGCAGCTTCGTGCACTCCATGAATCCGAAGGCACAGGCACGCGCCAAGCAGATGCCGAGGCCGGCCGCGTCCTTCACGCATTCGATGAGGCCCACGGCCTTGGCCTCGTCGCCGCGCTGGATCGCGTCGCAGATCGCGTTCATGGTCCACTGTGTGGCTGGGCGTCTCCACTGTGCGCGCCCCACACTGCGTACAAAAAAGTTGCATTCTGCACCTGCATGCATTCCCTAAAGCCTCCTTTGTGATCGTCCTGTTCTATCCTTACCATGGCCGGGTCGCCGCGGTGGCCCCACGGAGTAAGTAAGTAAGTAAGTAAAAAATCATGCCAACAGGCAGCGTACACGTGGCGAGGGGGACACCCCCAGGCATACTAAGCGTGTACGGTGTTCAGCAATTCGAGTGTGGCCCCACGGAACATTCTGCGTTCTGGTCATTCTGCAGCATCATCGCTGTGAATTTATGTGATCCTATACTACGGGATCTGGGGGTGTTCAATCGTACTGCACATGTCCGTGGTCCATTTTGTCTGGTTCTTTCGTGTGCAAGTTGTACTTGAAGTCCGCAGAGGCCAGAGCGATCCGAGGTTGCCGAGCATGATCCAGGAAGCGAAAAGACCCGCAACGTATCGTTCCCTCCGGGATGACGTGCATGGCGGCGAGGCACTGGCAGTGGTTGGCTCAGACAGTGTTACCTGTAAACAGTGCTACACCTATCATGCAAATAGATCCCATCATGCAAAGGTACCCGCAGATGATGCACGCTCGCTGGAAGCCTATCAACTCTACCAGGCCGCCGCCCGCAAGCGGCCCCGTGGCTTCGCCTGCAGTGAACGCCAACATCGAGAGCGCCGCGATAGAGTCGGAGCTCTGATCCACAGAGAGGCCGCCCAGCTCCGCCGTGCGCACCATGATCGCGTTCACTGGGGTGAAGGCGAGCGCGCCGCCGATGCCCATCATGCAAAGAGAGCCGAGGGCGAGGCCGATGGCGCCTGCGCGAGTACCTTGCGCCAAGAAGGGCACCGGCGAGAGCGGGTAGATTTTTCCATGAGTATTGTTCCCTCCGATCTCGGACCATGGCTCCGGCGCCATCGTGATGAAACAGGCGGAGAGGATCGAAAGCCCGATGCTCAGAGCAGTCAGAGTGCCGAGACGCCTCGCCACCGGCCCAGCGCATGCAGAGCAGAGCGCGTAGGTGAAGAGCGAGGATGAGTACATGAGGCCGACCTGCAACTCGTCGAGCGCGTAGGGCGGGTTCGCGAGGAATGGCTCGATGGTCGGATCCAGGAAACCGACTGTGAACATGAGGATGTAGCAGATGAAGAGGCTCGAGAGGATGACCGGCATTCGGAGCAGCCGTCCCATGGCGCCGCCGCTGCCCTCTTCCACGACCTCCACGCTGAGTGGGATGATTGTCATGTAGAGTGCAAGCAGCCCGAGCGTGCTCCCCGAGCAGAAAAAGGGCGCCTCGTAACCGATAGCCTCGTCGAGGCCGCCGCCGATTAACGGGCCAATCATGATGCCCACACCGCGCGCGGCCTCGGACCACCCGATGGCGTCGCCGACAAGTTCGGAAGGCACGCTGCGCATCAACAGTCCGACGGCAGCCACCTCCGAGAGCCCCGCAGCCAGACCCTGCACAGCGCGAAGCGAAGCGCACGCGACCACAAAGGCGGTCGTCGTGGTCGCCAGGTCGGTGAAGGCGAATGAAAATGCTGTGGCCGCTTGCAGAAAGCACGCGGCCCTCAGCACGCCAGCTCCGCCAAAGCGCTGGCACAAGAAAGGTGCGACCGGCGTCACCAACAGCGCCACAGCCTGATGGAGGCCAAAGAGCATGCCGGTGACTGTCGGAGTGCAGCCGTGACGCTCGGCCGCCTCCGGGAAGAATGGAACGAGCATCGAAAAGTTGAGGTCGCTGATCGCGCACACGGCGCAGGAGATCACGATCGGCACCACTTTCACTTTCTGCTCCGCCGAATGTGCGTCCCGTATGAGGGGGGTGGACACACCGACAGCCGGCATCGGCAACGCCGGCTCGTGCTAGCCCGTGCGCCTCGTTTGCCAGAGGCGCGCCTGCGCGATCTCGAAGCCGCTACGACGTGATTTTTGCTCCAAAACGCAATTTCCAGGGCGGGCAGCCGAGTGGCGCGTGTTAACGTTCACACTGGCGGCTCAAAAGATGCTCTGCATGCATTCAGTATTCTGCTCTGAGGATCCTTTGTGATCAAGCGGGGCATAAGTACGTCCTGTTCTCCTCTTTACACTCTCCAGGTAGCCTGCACAGGTAGCCCACTCCCCAAACCGAAACCGCTCGCGCCCCGGGGCTCACTCAAACTGGACGCGCGCGTGCAGATGCCGCGCCGCGGCGGCGTCGCCCGGGCGCGCGCCAACGTACCGATGCGCGTACACCATGCGCGGGTGCTGCCGGCGCACGGCGACAGCCTGCCCCCCGCCCGCGCCCGTGAGCCGGCGCGGCAGCCAGCGAAGCTCGGGCATCGTATGGTTGGCGGCCGTCGGCTCCCAGAGCGGCGACGCGTCCCGGTAGGCTCCAAAGCGCGGGTGGACTGTCTGGCCGTAAAAGTCGGAGCCGCGCCGCTTGAGCCACTCGCCCACCGCGTCGCTCAGCCTCGCGCCCACGCCGAAGCCCTGGAACTCGGGCAGCACGACTGTGCGGTGCGCGCGCTGTGGCCGATCGGTCGCCTCGCTCGTCGGCTTGCCTGAGTGAGGGATGGTCGCCAATCAAAGAGGCAATCAATGGTCATCAGCGACGCTCGCAACGGCTTGCCTGAGTGAGGGATGGTCGCCAATCAAAGAGGCAATCAAAGGTCATCAGCGACGCTCGCAACGACTTGCCTGAGTGAGGGATGGTCGCCAATCAAAGAGGCAATCAATGGTCATCAGCGACGCTCGCAACGGCTTGCCTGAGTGAGGGATGGTCGCCAATCAAAGAGGCAATCAAAGGTCATCAGCGACGCTCGCAACGACTTGCCTGAGTGAGGGATGGTCGCCAATCAAAGAGGCAATCAAAGGTCATCAGCGACGCTCGCAACGGCTTGCCTGAGTGAGGGATGGTCGCCAATCAA
>ENA-UOXK01001659-UOXK01001659.1-mixed-culture-metagenome-genome-assembly--contig:-NODE-1659-length-14996-cov-36.352185_pt1 | contig 14996 bp, 15 predicted proteins | sample MGYA00238160_ERZ761638 | MGnify/ENA primary metagenome ERZ761638 (study PRJEB28912, sample SAMN08777098) | mixed culture metagenome | isolation source: Freshwater growth medium | place: USA...
GGGGGGGGGGGGGGGGGGGGGGGGGGGGGGGGGGGGGGGGGGGGGGGGGTGACGGCGGCGATGGCGATGGTGGCGGCGGTGATGGCGGAGGTGGTGGCGGCGGAGATGGCGGCGGAGACGACGGCGACGGTGGCGGTGGCGATGGTGACGGTGGTTGCGGGGTCGGTGATGATGGTGACGGTGGTTGCGGGGGCGGTGGTGATGGTGGCGGGAGCAAAGGTGGTGGTGGCGACGGCGATGGTGGCGGCGGTGATGGCGGAGGTCGTGGCGATGGCGGTGGAGGAGACGGTGATGGCGGTGGAGGAGACGGCGGAGGAGGACGTTGAGGAGGGCCGAGGTCGCCGGGTCCATGGGGGGGCGGCGGGGGCGGTAAGGAAGGCGATGGAGGGGGCGGCAGACTGGGTGGTGAGGGCGAGGGTGGTGGTGAGGGCGAGGGTGGAGGTGGGGAAGGCGATGGCGGTGGGGGCGAGGGCGACGGTGGCGGGGGCGAGGGCGATGCTGGCGGCTGCATGGGACGCGGAGGCGGGGGTGGTTGGGCCCTCGAAAAGACGCGCACCTCGGCAAGGTTAATGATGCGTGCGCTCCCCGGCAGCACAATAGTGACGTAGGTTCCCGTAAGACCAGGGCTCGATAGATTGCCCCCCAGGCAGTCGAACGAAAACGGTCCGACTGTAGCTGGAGCAATCTGATCATGCACTCCGCATGCTTGCGACGTAGCTGAGTTGTAGTCTCCTGGCGAAGCACCGACCCATATTTGGAAGGGCGACAGGCGATCCTGGCAGCAGTCGCCGCGATTGTGGATCATCACATGACTCACGGCGGTCTGGCCCGAGATCTGAATCGACAGCCACGGATTAGAGCCCTGCAGCGAGTGGCACATGTTGGTCGTCTGGCCATCGATGCACTTCGAGGCAAAATGCGTCTCGGACGTGGTGCTCAGAACGGCGCTCAGGCGTGGGATCGCGGGCATGCTGGCAAGGGGAGGGGTCGGCGATGGTGGTGGTGGCAAAGGCGGCGACGGCGACGGCGACGGCGACGGCGACGGCAACGGAGGTGCTGGCGGCGGCGAGGGCGGCGGAGGTCGCAGCGGATATGGAAACATGGGACACCAGGCGTATCTGTACGGGTTGGCCGGCGACTCGCAGTTGGCCTGTGACTCACTGAGCCAGTTTGTTAGAGGCGCAAAACTCGTGCACGTGGCGCATTGGGACGCCGAAAGGTTCGGAGGCCAGGTGCAGCAATGCGCATTGGGCGGCGGCGGTGGTGGAGGTCTTGCTGGCGGTGGCGATGGTGGCGGAGGCGGCGAGGTGATCTTGCACCACCTGTACTGTTGAAGATTGACGCTGGACTCACAATTCCCTGCAGATGCCGATAACCAATTAGTGGAGGGCGCAAATGCCAAGCAACTGCTGCAGGACGGTAGCGGCCGTGGCCATGTGCAGCAGGACCAGCCATCTGCAGCCGATGGCGGGATCGGGCACCACGTGTATTGTAATGTGGGATCGGTCGCTTGGTTGATCGGAGACAAGCAATTGGCCGACGAGTTGCTGAGCCAGTTACCGGGCTCCGAAAAGGAGGTGCACTGGATGCAGTTATTGTTCAATGCGACGGCGCGTGGCCAGACGCAGCACGAGGACTGAGTGGCTGGTGGTGGAGGCGGCGGCCCCTGGGCTGCAACGACAGCGAGGCTGACGAGCAGGAGCCGGCGCATGAGACCTTAGAGCCGCGTCGGAGCCTCTTGATGCGCAAAGCGCCCGTCGTACGAATCAAGAAGAAAGATGCAACAGTTGATGCAACTAACCTCTGTAACTCTCAATCAAGCCGAGCATGTGCATGCAAGTTTACATGTACCCACCTACTGCGTGTATGAAATAGATGAATCTGCGAGGCGCTGCGTTCACAGGATGAAGTGCACCATCGAAAGGCGAGCACCTGCTTCCCTATAATCACGATGAAATACACTCGCCGTGTCAAGAGGCCCCCGCCGCCGGGCGGCGGCGGCGGCGGTAGTGGCGGTAGTGGCGGCGACTTCGTCACGGTGACGCTGCTCGCGTATCTCGAAGAGCTGCACCGGACGTCTGGGCGAGCATGGCCACCTCCAAACGGTCCGAAGGCATTTCCACTGCGTGACGGCAGCGAGGCGCAGTCGCCAACCGGCGATGCTTACCTCCTCCTGCGTGCCACCCACGATTCCGCATGTGACGCGCCCTTCTTCTCGATCCCGTTGCCGGACGGCGGTGTGTGCATCGCCGACTATGGAAAGCACGCCGTGCGCTTCCTCTCGGCTGACGGCACGCCGTTGCTCGCACTTGGCGGCGGTGGCGACGCACAGGCAGGGGCAGCAGCGCTAACGCACCCGCTCGGGATGGCGCTCGAAAGTACGGGCACGCTCTACGTGGCCGACGAATCGGGGCGCGTCTTGCAGCTCGACGAGGCTGGGCGATGCCTGCGCACCTTCTCGGCACACGGCCCGGGCGGCGAGGTCCAAGATCGGCCAATTGAGGCGTGGCTCCCGCACGGTGGGGCAGCGCGTGCCGCCAGAGCGCCGGCGCGGCCCCTGCAGCCTGGCGAGCTGAGCGAGTCGAATCCAACCATGGAGCTCACCACGCTGCCATCCGCGCCGCCGCCTCCTGCAGCGTCGCTGTCGTCGCCGTCGCCAGCGGGGTCTCAAGCAGCGAGCGGCTTGGGCGGTGCGGAGGGCGCCTTTCTGCCCTCGGGCGTGGCCTTGGGCCCAGGTGGGCGTCTGTATCTCTCGGACCGACGGCACGACCGCATCGTGTGCCTCGGCACCCTGAGCGCCCACGGCGGCGCTCTGAGCTCCGCCCACGACGGCGCCCACGGCTCCGCCCACGACGGCGCCCAAGGCTCCGCCCACGACGGCGCCAAGGGCTCCGCCTTCGCCTTCGGCGCGCGAGGCAGCGGCCCCGCCGAGCTACACGACCCGCGAGGCTTGGCGGTGCATACAGGGCAGGTGTGGGTCGCTGACATGTGTAACCACCGCATCAGGTGGGTCTCACTGAGTGCATGCTGATTGCCTCCCTCATCAGGTGTGGGTCGCTGACATGTGTAACCACCGCATCAGCGTCTTCTCGCTCCGAGGCAGGCCGTTGCGCCAATTGGGACGGTACGGCGCCGCGCCGGGCGAGTTTCGTCACCCGGTCGGCGTCGCGCTCGTCTCGGACTTGCTGCTGGTCTCCGAGTACAGCGGCGGGCGCGTGCAGGTCCTCACGCTGGAAGGAGGGCCCCTCCAAGTGATTGGACCGTCGGCCTTCGGTGGCGCGTGCTTGGGCGCCATCGGCGCGGATGCGCGCCGTGCCACCGTGTGCGACACCGCAGGCCGGGTCCATCTTTTCGACCTCGTGCGCCGCGGCGCGCACCCCGCCGCCGAAGACACTCATCCTGACGAAGCTCATGGTGACGAAGCTCATGGTGACGAAGCTTCGCTGCAGGATGAGAATGCTGCTGCTGCTGCTGCGCGGGCGGCCACCCTCCGTCGCACGCGCGCTGGACGCGTCCAGCTGGCGGTCGAAGCTGCGGACTACTCCGGCGTGCTCGCGGCACTGACCCGTGATGACATGGCGGCGCTCGTGCCCGAGGCGCTCGCCCATGCCGCAGCGCACCCAGCGCAGTACCAGCTACCTCCCTGCCGGCCGGCGGACGCTCTGGTCGCCGAGTTCGAGCAGCATCTCGCGGGACGCGCGCCGCCGCTCGGTCCGCCGCACTGGTAAGTGCTCGTAGCATGGACCCGATTGCCACGGTCTCGGACTCGGTGGCGGGTGGGTCGCCGTCGGCGTGCGGGCCTACGCGCTCGTCTCAGCCACCGAGCACAGACGTCTGTGCCTCTGAGCGCACTTCAGGGACCGCCAGTGAACACAACCATTCAGAACCAAACCTAACGCGTAACGGAGAGGCTGTAAGAGCACATGCATGCGTTTCCCCCACGATCGACCGAGCGTGTATAAACAGAACGAATCTGCCGCGCCGGGCGTCCGTCGGTGCCCTCTCGCTGGCCGGCGGCCGCGCAGCCAGGTATGAAGTGCCGTGGTGCGGGGTGCGCTCTGCAAGCTAAGCTTCGTCGCACAAGCTACAAGCCAAGCGCACCAGTCGAAATACAACACATCAAGTATCTAAACAAGCGCAACCGAGTGTACTCCACGTGTGTAGCGCCAGCGATGTATAGGAAAGAGTGGGCTTGCCTGCTTGCTTGAGTGCACTCAAACGAAAGGCGAGCACCCGCTACACTGAATAAACACGAGGATGGACACATGCCAGAAGCGGCCCGGCCTTAGCCCGGCCGCCGGGCGGAGGCGGCGGCGGCGGCGGTAGTGGCGGTAGTGGCGGCGACTTCTACAAGGGTTGATACACTGTTCAAAACGGCAAGGTCGAGCCCACCTGCGCCGCGCGTAGCGCAGTGACGAGCGCATTGAACGTGGCGTGGCTCACGAAGACGAGAGGGAGAGAGCCGCCTGAGCGCTGGTAGAGGACGCCGAGGAAGAGGCCGAGAAGCTGGAACAGCAGCAGCGCCAGCGACGCCTGCTCGGAGAGTAGTAGCAGCTCGCGCACGGGCACCTGGTACGCGGCGTACGCGACGGCGGAGGCGAGCAGGGCCATTGTGGCCGAGCCGCCCGCGCGCTCGATGGCGCTGATCAAAAAGGCGCGAAAGAACGCCTCGTCGGCCAGCGGCGCGATCAGAAGCAGCTCAACCGCCTGGGGCAGCTCAGGCCAGGGCCGTGGCGCAGGTACCCAGTCGATGCCGAGCAGCTGCGCTGCAAGAGCGATGGCAATTCCAAACCCAAAGGCGAACGTGACGCCCGCGCCGGGCCCGCCGAGGTATGTGATCTGGAAAAAGGGGCTGCTGTCGACGCGGGCTGGGTCGGCTCGCAGACGGGCCCACTCCTGCGGCGGAAGGCCAATGGCTGCTTGCAGCGCCACAAAGGCGACGAGGCCGAGCAGGCGGTAGACTGCGCCCTCTGCCTCGAGACCGGCAGCCTGTGTGACGGCGATTGCGGCTGCGTTGAGCAGCACAAAGGCGATGCTGCCGAGGCCTGCATCGACCCATGCTGGCGTCACCTGGAAGAGGTTCGCGGCTGCGGCTCGCGTCGGCGCAAATAGCTCGCGCAGCGGCGGCATTGACGGCGGCGGCGCTTTCGGCGGCCTGACTGGCAGGTCGTCATCATCGATGAGCAGCAACGGCAACGCGCTCCCGTGGCGGAGCGGCGAGTCCGTCAGTGGTGTTCTACGTCGCACCCCCTGGGGTGCGCTGTGTAGCACGCCGCTTGGCGACCAGCTCGCCTGGACGCCTATCACGAGCGCGCCGATGATAGGTTGCATGAATTCCGCAATCCGTCCCGATCGAAGCCCTTTCTTGGATGGGGGCGAACTCGTCTGCTCCGGCACGGCCTGCGGGCGCGGGAACTTCGACACCCCCTGGAGACCAACCCCGTCGTCAGCCTGGAATCGGCGGTGGCGCATATCCGGTGCGCCAGCAGCCTGCAGCAGACGCGCAAAGCACAGCCGGGAAGTCCTCCCTGGAGGCATTGCCTTGGCTGCGGCTGCCTCTCTCTCACACAGCCCTTGTTCGTCAACGCGCGTCTCCGCAGGGCCGGGCAGCGACGGCGGCCGGCGGCGGCTATCCAGGCCAGCGCATGGGCGTGACATCAATGCAGCAATACTACCTTGAGGGCATGCGGCCCGAGGCCGGCAGCGCCTTCTTGCCCCGCGGGCCAGCGCCTCCGCCGCAAGTGTCGAAGACGTGCACGATCCGCAACGACGTGAACCTCAAGAAGGGCTCGATGAGGCTCGTACGCGACGCGGCGCGCCCCACGCTACATCACCTCGAGTTCACTTTTGACGCGTCGAGCGCGTGCACCATCCGTGTCTTCTACTACGCCACCGAGGAGGTGGGCGCGAACGGTGCTCTCAAGTTCACGCCGCTCAAGCCGAGCGGCGCGATCGCGCCCGAGGATCGCGCCCAGGGCCTCGGCCAGGCGTACCGCGCACAGCTGCCCCTAAACCTCGCCGAGTACACGAAGGAAGAGCTCAAGGCGGGTGACCGCTTCCCGATCATCGTGGCCTTAGAGAGTAAGGCGACTTCGGCGGTGAACGCGCAGGCGACGTTCGCGAACGCCGTCTTCACCGATGCGGGCGCCACCGTCGTGCCGCTCAAGCAGAAGATCCAGGTTGTGAACCCGAACCCGCAAAGCCCGTCCGAAGCTTATATGCTCTACGAGCTGCAGGAGATTTTTGGCATCGAGGGCGCCAGCGGCGACGCGAGCGCGTTGGCTGACGGCGACGGCGGTGACAATGGGCGCGAGTGCGTCGTTTGTATGACAGCGCCGCGGGACACGACCGTGCTGCCCTGCCGCCACATGTGCCTGTGCTCCGAATGCGCCCAAGTCCTTCGCATGCAGGCCGAGAAGTGCCCCATCTGCCGCACACCCATTCAACAGCTCCTCCAGATCAAAATCGCTCCCGGAGTGCCCGTCGAGATCCCGCCGCCGAGAGCCGCTGCGTAGGCGGCGCTGCGTAGGCGGCGCCAGCTTGCTCGCAGACGAGGCTTGCGAAGGCTACCGTCGCTTCCGCGACTTCGCACTTGTTCCGCGAGCGTTCGGAGCCGAGCGCGGGCGAGGGCGGCTCGACTGCGCGGTGTGGCCTCTCATATGTGCTTGTCGCCGGTGAGCTCGACTTGTACTTTTGTCGCGCGCATGTATCTATTACTGCTGTGCAACCTCATCGTATCGAGTTTGACCTTAAAGGAAGATGAGGACGCCGTTGCCACTGCACCAAACCGAAATCATGCACGACCGGACCGGTGCATCCGCCCGGAGGCCTACGACCGCCTCTACATTATCCGCCTCTCATCTCTCCAGGGGTTCATACAACACCTAAAGAAGGAGGGACGACGCGCTTACATCATTTAGCCGCTGGCATCGAGGCCCAGCGCGACGGGGTCCGTCTCCGGGTTGAGCATGGAGAGCGGCAGCTTGGACAGCTCGCGCTGGCCGAGCGGGCCGTACGTGGGGATGACCTGCACGTTGATGCCGTCCTTGACCAGGCGGCCCTGATCCCTGAATTTCTCGTACTGCTCCTTGGTGAGCTTGGAGAAGCCGTAGTTGCCCGACACGACGACGCGCTGCCGGCCTGGCAGCTTGTACTTGGCGCGGCGGAGCGCCTCGAGCACCTGGGGCTCGTGGAACTCCTTGGCGCGCACCGAGAAGAGGATCTGGCCGATGCTCACACGCGCGACGGTGCCGTACGTCTTGCCGAAGGCGCCGCGCATGCCAGTCTGCAGCCGATCCGCGCCGGCGCACGAGAGCATTTTGTTGATGCGAAGCACGTGCCACGGGTGCACACGGATGCGAAGGTGGAAAGCATCCTTGCCAGCGTTCTTCACCATGTACTTGTTGCAGGCAACACGCGCGGCCTCGAGCGTCTCAGACGAGATCTGCTCTTTCTCCATGGAGACCATGTGCGCAGCGAACGGGAAGACATCGATGGCGAGCTTCTTCTTGCCAGCGTCGTAGATGCGGATCTTCGGGTCAGGCACACCACGGTTGAAGCGAGACTTCGGGTACGGCTTGTTCTTCTGGTACCGATAGCACTTGAAAGGGCGGCGGCCCATGGTAGTTAGTGCAGCGGCCTGCGGGCACAAGGCAGGCACGCATTCGCGATGAGCGTGCGAGCAGGACAGGCAATGATCAGCCGCAGCTCAATCGCCCGCTCTCTGCCCTCTGCGGGTCGCTGCCTCAACCACCGGCCGGCAGCGGTGCCTGGCGGCTCCCAGGGGTGCACGGCGGCTCTGAGCAGCCTCTGCGCCTCAGCCACGCCAGCGCCGGCGCCTCGAGTGCGCGCACGCCGCACGCGACGGCATGAGCCTCACCGAGCAGAAGCGCAGGGCGGAGCACGAGACAGCCCCGACTGTGAAAACTTTCCTATGAGATCTGACGGGGTTCGGATCAACATTCGACTGCAAGGCGCCCACACGCTCCTCTTTCGAGTTGCCGAGGAAGGGTGCGCCGCACGTGCCCGTTGCGATGGGCGACTTCGACATCGAGCCGCCCACGGCCAAGGAGAACCTCTTCCACCCTGGCCTCTTCGACGCCGTCAGCTCGGGGGGCACGCCGCGCAAGCGCAACCGCTTCAGAAGGCCGGCCACTGGCAGCAGCCGCTCCCCACTGGGCGATTCGAGCGCGAGCGGCGAGGCGACGGACGCGGCAGCCGCGGATGCCATCGACGCGAGCGCTCACGAGCTGGATGCCATGCCGAGCTCGCATCCCGTCAAGGGCGTCACCATCACCGCCGAGCAGATGGCCGACCTCACCAAAGAGGAGCGCGAGCTCCTCGCCAAGCTGAGCGCGCGGCTGCCGGCGCTGAGGCCGTCGGCCACGGAGCCGACGACACCGCCCGCCGCCGCCAAGGAGCGCGCCATTTCGCCGCCGCATCCGCCGCCTCCGCCGCAGCCGCCCACGCCCGCCAACAGCAGCGCGGCTGTGCTCGGTTCCGCGGCGAGCGTGGCGGCCGCGGAGGCGGCCGCCGCGGCCGCCGTGGCGGCACTACTCGCCAGTGGCGCGCCGCTCGGCGGCTTCACCGTCGGCGCCAATGGCCCGCTGCCTGTGCCGCCGGCGCGGCGCAAGCCAGTGTCACCGCCAAGTGCCACGAAACCAGCCGTCGCCGCTGAGGTCACCAGCTTTGCCCGGCCTTCCACAGCGTTGCCAACGGTGAGCGTGCCGCTGCACTGGTCGCCGCCCGCCGCCTCCGCTGCTGCCGGCGCTTTTTTCGGCAACGGTGTGACGGCACAGCCCTCACCCATCGAGGTGATCATGGCCGATGCGGCCCCGGACATCGATGACGACAGCCCTCAGTTCAGCGTTGGGGCGGGCGACGAAGGCGCACGCAGCTCGCGCTCGGCGGGCCGGCGCGCGAAGCCAGCGTCCGCGCGCCGCGTCCCGTCTGTCGGCCGTGCCGGCGACGGCTTCGGCGACGAGGCCGGCGCCGCGATTGAGCCGACTGCGTCCCTCGCTGAGCGGTTTCGTCAAGTGGGCCTGCACTCCGAGAGGGATCTCTCCGCGAACGTGCCCACGGCCGCCACGGCCAGCAGCGTGCCCAGCATCCCCGGCGCCCCCGGCGCGCCCGCGGCCGGCGCCGGCGCCTTCGCTCCGCCGCCTGACCTGACGTTTAGCATCGGCGCGGAGGAGGCCGCGGCGCGGCGAGCGGGCCGCCGTCGCCCCGGCACGGGCTTCGCGCGCTCGGGTGCGGTCTCGTCTGAGGAGGCAGAGGGGAGCACGAGCGCCATCCCGAACGCCTTTTCGAGCACCTCCTCGGCCGCGCCGCCCACCAGCAGCAGCAGCAGCAGCAGCAGCAGCCAACTCCCGGGCTCATTGCTACCCAAGAGTCGCAGTGCGTGGGAGGGAGGCGGCGCCGAGGCCGCTACCGCCAGCAGCAGCAGCAGCAACAGCAGCACTGCCGCCGCCGCCGCCGCCGCCGCCGCTTCGAACGCTGCGCCAGTGGTGACGGGCGGTACCGCCGGTCTGGGCGACGAGCCGCCCAAGGAGGATCCGGCGTGGCGGCTGGCGGAGGAGCAGAAGGAGCGCGGCAACCGCCGGTACGCGATCAAGTCGTGGGCAGAGGCGAACGTGTGCTACCAAAAGGCCATCAGTGAGCTGCGCAAGCATGCGGCGTGGGGTACCGCGACGGCCGAGGGCCGCGCGCTCAACACCCGGGCGGCCTCGTACCACGCCAACTCGGCGGCCGCGCTGATGCAGCTCGCGCGCATGGCCGACGCCGTGGCCGAGTGCGACGCGGCGCTGCGCGCGGACAGTAAGCTGGGCAAGGCGCTGCTGCGTGTGGCGCACGTGCAGCTCATGCTCGGCGACACGGACGAGGCACGCCGCTTCTACCTCGAGGCCGCGCAGGTGGGCAACTCGGCCGAGAGCGAAGCGGGCCTCAAGGCGTGCGCCGACGACGAGCAACAGGCGGCGCGGCTGCACTCGGAGCTCATCATGTGCCGCCGTGCGGCCGCCTCGACGATGGGCTCGGCCGCCTCGTCGCAGCAGCTCAAGGGGCTGCTCAACGCGCTCGAGACTGCGTGCACGCGCTCGCCGCACAACCTGACGCTGCGCTCGCTCCAAGCCGAAGCGCTCTCCGCCTCCGGCCGGATGACCGAAGCGCACGCGCTGTGCGAGGCGCAGCTGGCCACACCGGCCGCGCACAAGGGCCACGCGTCGCTCTGGCACTGTACCCTCGGGCGCGTGCTCTACGATTCGTCCCTGCTGCCCGAGGCCGCCGACAAGCTGTCCGAGAGCTTGGCGCGACCGAACGCGCCCGCGGGCGCCAAGCCGCTCCTGCGCCTCGTGCAGAAGCTGGAGACGGAGCGAACGGCGGGCAACAATGCCTTCAAGCGCGGGGACTGGACGCAGGCTGTCGAGGCGTACACGCGAGCGCTCGCCGTGGATCCGACCCACGCGCGCTTCAATGCGCTGCTCTACTGCAACCGTGGCGCCGCGCACGCCAAGAACAATGCGCTGCAGCAGGCGCTGGCCGACTGCTCGGCGGCGATCGCTCTCAACCGATCGTACGCGAAGGCATATCTTCGGCGAGGCGAGCTGCGCGCGCGCTGCGGCGACCGCTCGCGCGCGCTCGAGGATCTGGGGGCCGCGCAGCGGCTCGACGCGAGCGGGCCGGTCGGCCTCGAGGCTCAGCGGCGCGTCGCTGAGCTCCGAAAGGAACAGGCACGGGAGGCGGCGAATGCGGCGGGCGCGGCGGCGGGCGCGGGCGCGGGCTCGGGATGGGACCGTGCGCGCGCGCACCATGGAGGCAGCAGCGGCTACGCTGGCGCCGGCGCGTCGTCGCGTGGCGCCGGTAGCGAGCGGCCCTCGACGGCGGTGGCGCCGCCGCCCAAGGCGCCAAATCATTACGAGGTGCTCGGGGTCGAGCCGAGCGCCGACGCGGATGCGATCCGAAAGGCGTACAAGAAGCTGTGCCTCAAGTTCCACCCCGACAAGCACGCGTCCTCGCCCATGGCCGAGAAGGCCAAGGCGCAGGACGCCTTCTTGGCGGTGCAGAAGGCCTATGACGTCCTCTCAGATGTGACGCAGCGGCGTACCTATGATCTCGAGCAGCGCTCGAGATCGCGTGCCGGGGGGCTCGGCGGCTTTGGCGGCGCGCGCGGCGCCGGCCCCTTTGGCTTTGCGTCGGGCATGGAGGACGACCTCTTCTCGGCCTTTTACGGACGTCATGCCCAGGCGCGCGCGCCGCCTGGGCGCCGATGATGCACGCGCTGGTGAGAGGTGGCGGCGCCGGTGAGGCGCCGAGCCGGGCGCTAGTACCAGCAGGGATGGGGCCGGGGCAGAGTTTCCCCACAATCGCATGGCGGCGGCGGCGGAGGAGGAGGAGGAGGAGCAGCGCAGCGGAGGAGACACGACGGACACTGTGGGCCGGATGAGAGAGAAGGAGATTCGCATGCGTCCTGGGCCCTGGGGGGCTTCTCTGGCCGTTTAGCGTGCATGTGGTGTGCGGCGTGAGAGCAGTTGAGAGCAGCGGTGAGTTCTATGCGTGCTCCGGTGGGGCGACGGGCGTGAGCCGAGCGCGTCGGAGTTCTCTGCGGGGTCTCGGGTCTCGTCCTAGACGCAATTAGTTGAAGACGTCTCCATTCTCGCGGCGACCCCGACCGGCCGTCCCGCGCCGCGGGCGCATCGTCCATCGATCCCCGGACCCCCCCCGCGAGCCGCGTCCGCGACCGGCCCGGGCGGAGAGCGCCGGGCGAGCGGTCGAGTCGAGTCCGGAGTCCCGCTCGGCGCTCGCCCTCGGGGGCGAACCGGCTACACCGGGCGAAGCGGTCGGCCGCTCCCAAATTCAACATCCTAATACACACCAAGTGCAGAGTGGCTCTCGCCTCACCTAGACGCAAGACGCTCGACCGACATGTCCTGTCTATCCTATCCTCGGCGCGATGCAGCACAGTGACCGGTGAGGCACTCTCTGCTCAAATCAGATGGTGACAGCTTACACCCGGGGTTGCCGTCACCCCGCCTCACTTGCTTCGCAAGCAGGCTTCAATGAGCAGATCAAGCACATCATCAGGAAACTTCATGCTGTATTTGTTCAGCCACAGCAGCTGCAAGACAAATCGCTGGGTGGTGATGTTGAACATCAAATGATCTTTGCGAGACCAATCGACCATATCCCAGACTTTGATCGTCCCGCCGTTACATGCGGACACGATCTTGGTGCCATCGGGCGAAAACGCCACCGAGTTGATCTGGCGCCTGTGCGCGTTCATCTTCTCGCTCAGCAGCTCCAGTTTGCCTGCCAGACAAGCCAGCGGGCGTCAGTTTTGGCCAAGGAGGGGCGATTTCGAGTTCGCGGCGCACCCGAATCCCAGACTTTGATCGTCCTTTCCTCCGATCCCGAGACGATCTTGGTCCCATCCGGGGAAAACGCCACTGACCTGATCCAGTCGTGTGGGCGTTTTTCTTCTCGCTCAGTAGCTCCAGCTTGCCTGCCAGACAAGCCAGCAGACGTCAGTTTTGGCCAAGGAGGGGCGATTTTGAGGGCTTCGGCACACCCGAATCCCAGACTTTGATCGTCTTGTCATGAGATCCGGACACAATCTTGGTCCCGACCGGGGAAAACGCGACCGACCTGATGATGTCGCTGTGGGCGTTCGCCTTCTCGCTCAGTAGCTCCAGCCCGCCTACCAGACAAGCCAACAGGCGTCAGGTTTGGCCACAAGGAGGGGCGATTTTGAGGGCACGGCGCACCCGAATCCCAGACTTTGATCGTCTTGTCGAACGATCCCGACACAATCTTGGTCCCGTCCGGGGAAAACGCCACCGACAAGACGTAGCTGCTGTGCGCGTTCGCCTTCTCGCTCAACAGCTCCAGTGCGCCTGCCAGACAAGCCAACAGGCGTCAGGTTTGGCCACAAGGAGGGGCGATTTTGAGGGCTCGGCGCACCCGAATCCCAGACTTTGATCGTCTGGTCCCACGATCCCGACACAATCTTGGTCCCGTCCGGGGAAAACGCCACCGAGTTGATCCCCCGGCTGTGCGCGTTCATCTTCTCGCTCAACAGCCCCAGTTTGTCTGCCAGACAAGCCATCAGGCGTCAGTTTTGGCCAAGGATGGGCGATTTTGAGCTCGCGGCGCACCTGAATCCCATACTTTGATCGTCCCGCCGTCACATGCGGACACGATCTTGGTGCCATCGGGCGAAAACGCCACCGAGTTGATCTGGCGCCTGTGCGCGTTCATCTTCTCGCTCAGCAGCTCCAGTTTGCCTGCCAGACAAGCCAGCGGGCGTCAGTTTTGGCCAAGGAGGGGCGATTTCGAGTTCGCGGCGCACCCGAATCCCAGACTTTGATCATCCCATCAGCCGATCCCGACACGATCTTGGTCCCGTCCGGGGAAAACGCAAGCGATAGGACGTAGACGTTGAGGGCGCTGGTCTTCTCCGCTACACAGTTGATGAGCGTCGCGATCATCCTGCGAACAAGAGAGAAGAAGAGAGTCTTTAGGCTGCATGCGTACATTCGGCAGCATGGAGATATGGGACCACAAAAGCGGCTGCAAGCTCGAAGGGCGCTTGAAGTGTCTCGGCGCAGACATGCAACAGCCAACAGAGTGCCGCAAGGATGAGGGGAATCGCGTGCGGCGTGTGGCTCCGAAGCTGTCATCGCGAACGGTGAGAGTCACAGGCCCTCGAGAGAGAGGCAGCCCAGCTCGGGTTCTCAGGATTGGGCAGTCGCGTGGCAGTGAAGCGCGCGGGGGTGGTGAGGAGGGAGGTGGACTGGTCGGCGGCGGCGCGCGACTGCGGAAAGGCACGCGGGAAAAAACCACAGTCGTGAGAGAGACAAAGGGAGAACGCATGTGTGCTCCCTCCGGAGTGTTGCAGGAGAGCCCGTGGGGCACTTTGGAGGAAAGCACCTGAGCGGATTCGATCGATTCCGTGTGCGAAGGCGGTGCGGTGTGCGCGTGCAGCGATCGCACCGACGCACGTTGAGCACAAAGAGCGACGGAGCGCGCGCGCACGGAGCGCGATGAGTGGGACGCGCAACGCAAAATACTGCGCCAAGCTCGTGTCGGCTGTCGAGCTCCTGCTCTCGGCGGCCCTCAGCCGCTCAGCGCAGCTCAGCGGCGACAAAAGGCTCTCGTGTTCACGTGAATGGAGTCAGAATCTCACCGCCCCAAGAAAGCCTCGGAGAAAAGCCGAGACGGTCCCCGCCGCGCTCGAGGCTCGACTCACGTCACCGCCCGGTGGACTTCACGCCACCGACTCGTCACCGCACGTCACGGTCCGGTCGTCGAGCGGTCGAGGTGCAGTAGGTGCGGCCACTGCGGTGTACAGAAACTCTTATCTAATCAAGATCCAGATCTTAAAGGTGAGACACAACTCAGCAAGACGACAAAGTGAGCAAGGCAGAGGCCGCGATGGCCGAGGCCGCGCGCGCGGGCCCGCTCGCTTCAACTTGCACGGATCCTCGGTTTGCCCCCGCCCCCCGAGCCCCCCAGCCCATCAGTGCGCGGCGGGGGCGGGGGCGCGTCGCGTGGCGGACGCGATGCGCGCGAGCAGCCGCCCCGCATGGGGCACGCGGCACGAGTGAAGTGTGAAGAGGAGCACCGAGAAGAGCGTGAGCGCGCCTGCTTGATGGGCGGACCCCAGGTGGACGGGTACGCAGTTGACCAGGGTCGCGATTCCCAGGCCCACCTGCCCCCATGCAGCCAGGAGCAGCACGTCGGTGGCGATGCGCAGCTGCATGGGGAGCGGCATGCGCTGGGCGGAGAGCCAGAGCGCAGTCACGCTGCTCAGGGTCGTGAGCGCCAAGATGCGATGGTGCTGCGAGCAAGGGGTGGACGTTTCCAGGCGCATGGCATCAGTGTGGGGAAGTGATCCCATGGTGTGGGGAACTGATGGCGCATGGCATCAGTGTGGGGAACTGATGCCTGGTGTGGGGAACTGATGCCATGGTGTGGGGAACTGATGCCATGGTGTGGGGAAC
>ENA-UOXK01001673-UOXK01001673.1-mixed-culture-metagenome-genome-assembly--contig:-NODE-1673-length-14876-cov-30.348829_pt1 | contig 14876 bp, 10 predicted proteins | sample MGYA00238160_ERZ761638 | MGnify/ENA primary metagenome ERZ761638 (study PRJEB28912, sample SAMN08777098) | mixed culture metagenome | isolation source: Freshwater growth medium | place: USA...
GAGACGGCGGCGGCGGTGACGGAGGTGGAGAGGGCGGTGGCGGGGAGGGCGGTGGTGGGGAGGGCGGCGGGGGCACCGGTGGAGGCGATGGAGGGGGCGGAGATGGTGGAGGGCTCGGAGGTGGTGGCGAGGGCGGTGGAGATGGCGGTGGGCTCGGCGGCGGCGGCGACGGTGGTGGACTAGGAGGTGGCGGCGAGGGTGGTGGCGACGGCGGAGGCGGGGATGGCGGAGGCGAGGGTGGAGGCGGCGAAGGTGGCGGCGAGGGCGGCGGGGGCAACGGCGGTGGTGACGGTGGCGGCGGCGATGGTGGTGGCGACGGTGGAGGAGGTGAAGGCGGCGGCGATGGGGGAGGTGGCGAGGGCGGTGGGCTCGGAGGAGGCGGTGATGGTGGCGGGGATGGAGGCGGCGGAACTGGTGGTGGTGATGGTGGAGGAGGCGATGGCGGCGGCGATGGCGGTGGAGGCAAGGGTGGTGGGCTCGGAGGGGGCGGTGAAGGTGGAGGGGATGGAGGCGGCGGCGATGGCGGAGGGCTCGGAGGAGGCGGTGACGGTGGCGGGCTCGGCGGCGGCGGCGACGGTGGCGGAGAAGGCGGCGGCGGTAACGGCGGCGGGCTGGGCGGTGGTGGGGACGGTGGGGGCGACGGAGGGGGTGGGAAGGGCGGAGGAGGCGAAGGCGGTGGCGGAGAGGGCGGCGGGGATGGCGGCGGGGAAGGAGGTGGAGGCGACGGTGGAGGCGACGGCGGGGGTGGAGATGGCGGTGGCGGGAGTGGTGCATTGCCGGGAGGATAGGGCGGCGGCGAAGGCGGTGGCGGCCAAGGTGGTGGGCTCGGAGGTGGCGGTGACGGTGGCGGGCTCGGAGGTGGCGGCGAGGGTGGCGGCGAGGGCGGTGGTGAGGGCGGGGGCGGCGACGGCGGCGGGGATGGCGGGGGTGGGGAGGGCGGTGGCGAAGGTGGCGGTGGTGAAGGCGGCGGCGAGGGCGGCGGCGGCAAGGGCGGCGGTGAAGGCGGCGGGGGCGAGGGCGGCGGACAGGGCGGTGGTGGCGACGGCGGTGGCGAAGGGGGTGGCGGGGAAGGGGGTGGCGATGGCGGTGGCGGCAATGGCGGAGGGCTCGGAGGAGGCGGTGACGGTGGCGGCGACGGTGGCGGCGGCGAGGGCGGAGGAGAAGGCGGAGGTGGCGACGGTGGCGGCGGCGAGGGTGGTGGGCTAGGCGGTGGTGGGGAGGGCGGGGGCGACGGCGGCGGTGGCGAGGGCGGTGGAGATGGCGGGGGTGGCAGCGGCGGCGGCGAAGGTGGCGGCGGCGAAGGCGGCGGAGAGGGTGGCGGCGGCGAAGGCGGCGGCGATGGAGGCGGGCTCGGAGGTGGCGGGCTTGGTGGCGGCGAAGGCGGAGGGATCGGCGGCGGTGGAGATGGCGGCGGCGGCGACGGCCGAGGCGGCTTAGGCGGCGACGGCGGTGGCCTGCATCTTGCACCGCAGTCGGCGCAGTCGGTCCCTAAGGCACATGAGTCGTAGGGGGCCGTCGGGCCTCCGTCGTCGCAGAGGTTGTCATGGGCATATCGGCACGTATTGGCGCACCAGCACCCGTTCGCGTCCGTCGACTGTGTGCGTCGTGCCACGGCTTGCCTGAGAGTCGAGCTACTTGGTGGCGATGCAGGTGGCGGCAGCGCTGGCTCGAGAGGTGGTAGTCTCGACACCACTGGCGATGCGAGCACGACAGGACAGAAGAGTGCCAGCGCAGGTAGGAGCGCTCCGGCGATGCCTCGCGTAGATCGTGCCAACTTCATCTGCGTCTCGGACTTTGTTTCCTTTTGATTTGGGATCTTGACAATCTCCTTCGCCGTCCTCCAGAGAGGTTTTACAAACATACCAAATTAAGCAACTAAGTTATATTGGGAGCAGGCAGGCAGCCCACACAGTCCTGCCGAGTCTAATGCAGTGCTTGAGCTTCGATTCTCGGCGAGCTAATCCGCGGCGAGAGTTGAAGCCTTCTGGTCGCTACTCGGATGAGCGCCTTTGCCGCGGTCTTCGGATAGTAGGGCGAGTTCATCGAGGGGTTGCGTCGTTCAGGCGGCAGCCACTCGTCCGGGCGGGTGTGCGGCGTCGTTCCGGGCACGAGCGCGTAATTGGACGGCAAAGGCGCCCTTACCATGACCGGTCCTACCATGACCTTGCGGTCCCGATGCGCTGCTATGCTGCTGGGGCCGCCTGGGATGCACTGCGAATAAGCCGGTCCTAGCGAATAAGCAGACGAGGTGATGGAGGAGCCGTCCTGGGCAGTGGATGTTATTCCGCGGCTCTCCTCCTCCGCCTCCTCCTCCTCCTCCTCCTCCTCCTCGTCCTCCTTCTCGTCCTCCTTCTCGTCCTCGTCCTCGTCCTCGTCCTCCTCCACCACCACTCCCGACCACGTCGGCGGTGGCAACGGTAGCAGCGGCGGAAATGTCTCAGCGATCTCCTCGCCGCCGCTGGCACCCCCACCCCACCCCCACCCCGCGGGCGGCAGCGGCGGCGGCAGCGGAGGCGGCAGCGGCGGCGGCAGCGGAGGCGGCAGCGGAGGCGGCAGCGGCGGCGGCGGCGGCGGCTGCAGCGGCGGCAGCAGCGGCGGCGGGTCCAGCGGCAGCAACCGCGGCGGCGGCGGAGGCGGGACCTTGGCTATGCCTGACGCCGATGCGGCGGTCGATGCGGCGGTCGGTGCGGCGGTCGGTGCGGTGGTCAGTGCGACGGTTGGGACGGCGAGAGCTCTGGCGCTTTTTCCTCGGCCACCAACGTTGCCAACGCCACCAGCCAAGCTGCCTCCGCCACTCCCATCGATGGGTTTACCACGGGTGCTGCAGCGCATGCACAGGAATAAGACGAGGAGGAGTGCGAGATCACGCCACCGGATGTCATCCATCCAGCCCTTGGGCGACGGCGGCGGCGGCGGCGGCGGCGACGGCGGCGGAGAAGGTGGAGGTGGAGGCGACGGTGGCGAAGGCATTCTGCTGGGCCACGCGAGCCCAAAATGAATCACCCTCTTCGGTGGAGACGACGGTGGCGAAGGCGGAGGTGGAGTTGAGGGTGGCGGCGGCAAGGGAGGCGGCGAAGGTGGCGAAGGCAGATATGGAGGGGGTGGCAATGGAGGCGGCGAAGGTGGAGGTGAGGGTGGCGGCGGCAAGGGAGGCGGCGATGGCGGCGACGGCGAAGGTGGAGGAGGGCACGGAGGTGGCGGACTTGGTGGCGGTGGAGATGGAGATGGCGGCGGCGGCGTTGGCCGAGGCGGCTTAGGCGGCGACGGCTGTGGCCTGCATCTTGCACCGCAGTCGGCGCAGTCGGTCCCTAAGGCACATGAGTCGTAGGGGGCCGTCGGGCCTCCGTCGTCGCAGAGGTTGTCATGGGCATATCGGCACGTATTGGCGCACCAGCACCCGTTCGCGTCCGTCGACTGTGTGCGTCGAGCCACGGCTTGCCTGAGAGTCGGGCTACTTGGTGGCAGACTTGATGACGATGCAGGTGGCGGCAGCGCTGGCTCGAGAGGTGGTAATCTCGACACCACTGGCGATGAGAGCACGACAGGACACAAGAGTGCCAGCGTAGATCGTGCCAATGTCATCTCGACACAGACGACCGTCTCCTCAGCGCACCACGCCACATGGACGGTGGACGCGGGGAAAGCCAAAAATAGCTTCCTATTGGCGCCGCCTCGGGCGCCCACTTGTTCTGTGTCAAAAAGGTATTTAGTCAGAGTCTGCAAAATTAGGGGTTGCAAGCCCCTTGAGGCCTAAACAGGGAATTGGTACCGTAAGTTGAGAAACGACGAAAGAAAACGGTATGGGCGAAAAGACCTTGAAAGACCCGACCGGGTGGTTGTGTCCATCCCTCCATGCTCAGTGCGGGGAGCGCGCACCGTAGCCGTGGACCGAGGCACGCAGGAAGGTGGTGTCGACGAGGAGAAAGTACGCGGCGAGGATGGGCATGTGGCGGAAGGTGAACCCTTCGATGCGGCCGACGCCCTGGCCGCTATGGTTCGTTAAGGAGCCGTCCTTGCCGATCTCGGCGATCACCGACCCTTGCTCGTCCTTGACATAGCCGCGCCCCGAGTCGAATTCGCCCACGAGCTGATCGGCCGCATCGACGACCTGCCCAGCGCCCAAGATGGCCTTCCCTACATAGGTCATCGCGGCGTCGCCCACCTCGCCGTTGGCCTCAATGTACGCGAGCGTGGTGGCCAGCCCGTCCGTCACCTCGCCATCCTCCTTGATGATACATCGGACCGAGTCCACGCCGGCGCCGAAAGCGAGCAGCCGGAGCCCAGCTGCATCCGCCCAATCGGGCTCGCCACTGATGATGAGCCTCATCAGAGGCTCGGGGATCTGCCCTAATTTGGGTTCGGGGGTCGTGAGCCCGTTGAGCCGCCTGGACAGTGTGGGCGTCAGCGCGTCGGGCACGGCGTTCGGGGCTGCGTTCAAGGACGCTGCCTGATGCGGTGTGAAGGGCGCGCCCGCGCCGGCGCCGCCCGTGACCGGAAGCAGCGCGGGCGGCGGCGGTTTGCTTCCTGAAGAGCCATCGGCTGACATGGCTGACATGGCCGTGCTCGCAAGGTGGAGTGGCGCGGCGCCGCTCGAGGGATGGGTCTCTGGCCGTTTCCGCTGTTCAGCGAGGCCGAGCGAGGGGGGTGCCGCCACGCCGCCCATCGCCGGAGGGCGACCACTGAACGCAAGAGCACCGGACGAGGCGCATGCGCATGCAGCACTTGAGACAGGCCAAAAGCGGTTAGCGTCGAGCGGCGCGCCCGCGCTGGAAGAGGCCGGCGCCGCCGGCGCTGCGCCTGGCGGCGGCATGGGCGGCAGAGCGGGTCTGGCGGGCGGCGGCGGCGGTGGCGGCGGCGGCGGCGGCGGCGCATCCGAAAACTCGGCAAGGGAGGAGAGCCGTTGCCATCCGCAGAGGCTCTCTGCCCACACGTACGTGTCGTTATGCACGTACTTGTGCTGGCGCAGTTGGCGGAGCCCATGGCTGTCCACCGGGCCGACGTAATTCTGCTGGTCATCAATGTAGTACCACTCCGTTCTTGTGGGCGCCGTCGTGGGCGCTCTCGAGGGCGCCGTCGTGGGCGCTCTCGAGGGCGCCGTCACGGGCGCGCCGCCGCCGGCTTCGCCGCCCACGCCGACGGCGGTGCGCACCATCTGACGGCCGAGGGTGTCCACGGCGGCTGAGCTCGACTGCGAGCTCGCGGCCGACGTGAGCAGCGCGCCATTCGGGTTGCCATTCGAAATCATCAGCGCGAGCGCCGCCTCTGCCTGGGCGCGCTGCTCGGGCGGCGCCGTGCCCGCCTGCGGGCGCAGCAGCAGCGGCGCGAAGAGACGCGCGAGCTCGGCGGCGGGCAGGACCGGGTTGAGCACGGACGTATCGTGCAGCAGCGCGAGCAGCAGCGCCGCGCTCCGGAACGAGCTCAGCGGGAGCTTTCCGAGCAGGTCGGCGAGCTGACCCAGCTTGATGAGCACGTTGCCGTTGCCGTCGCCGGCCGCGAGAAAGTACGGGTAGAGCTCGAAGCTGAGGAGCGGCTTGGGCAGCTCGCGCAGGTAGAGCTTCACCAGCCCAGCTGCCGCGTGCCTGCTGCGCGTGAGCGACGCAAGGTCGAGCTTGCGCCGGCTCGCGTACGCTGCCTCGACCCGTCCGCGCAGCTCAGAGAGCTCGCTGGACTCGCAGTCGGTGCGAAAGATGCCAGGCGTTGCCAGCGCGGACCTGCATTGGGCGGCGCGAGTCGCGGTGGCGTCAGGCAAGGCAAGGTCAGGCGCGGCAGGCCGTCGCAGTGCCCACTGTGTTCGGCAGAACGCGATCGCCACGCTCCAAGGCTCACCGGAGGAAAGTCTCAGCGCCCGCGAGGACGTAGGGAATGTCATCGGTGCCCAGGCGCTGGCCCTGGTCGTACAGATGGGCGTCCAAGTCACTGCCAATGCACGGCAGACCTGCATAGGAAGCCATCGTTCACACGACTGTCGCCGCCGCTGCGAAAAAAATGTCGCGACGCCTCATCGACGGTGGCATCGGCATGCTGGCGGGGCTCGTCGCAGGCGCTGCCGGAGTCGCCATTCGCTTCGGGCGCGACAGCGCCTCAGACACCGCCTCCTCCTCCTCCTCAAGCTCCACTTCCTCCGACCTCGGCGTGACCACCGCCTCCAGCTCCAAATCCACCGACCTCGCCGCCGCCGCCGCGCGATTCGCACCCTACGGCCTGCCATCGCACGAGAATTTATCGCTGCACGAGGGCTACGCCTCCTCCATCAACTACCGCCTCCGCATCCCCAACTGGGTGGCTGAGCACCTCGTCGCGGCCAGCGCGGCCGCCGCCTCCGACGCTGTGGGTGTCACGCGCGAGCGGTCGAACTTCCACGAGGACGTGAGCGTGCCGGCTCCGTGGCGCAGCACGAACGCGGACTACGCGCGCTCGGGCTGGTCGCGCGGCCACCTCGCGCCCGCTGGCGCACACAAGGGCTCGCAGCACGAGCTCGACGAGACCTTCCTCCTCTCTGCCAACATCGTGCCGCAGGATATGTCGAGCAACGGCTCGGACTGGCTGCGCCTGGAGCGGTTTACCAGGGCGCTTCTCGAGCGACACGACGACGTCTACATCATCTCAGGACCGCTCTTTGTGCCCTCACCCGCCGCCGACGGAACTGTCGCCGAGTCCGCCGCCGCGCCCCAGTTGCCACGACCGTCGCCAGCGGCAACGTCGTCGTCGTCGTCGTCGTCGTCGTCCAAGGCACCGGCCGTGGTTAGGGGGCGCGTGTCGTACGAGGTCATTGGGCCTCACGAAGTCGCCGTACCCACACATCTCTTCAAGGTCGTCCTTACCGACGGAGGTACAGATGGACGTCGTCGGCGCTCTGCCTTGCATGCATGTGCTCACCACGGCGCCTTCCCCCCTTCAGGTACAGATGGACGTCGGCTGTCTGCCTTTGTGGTCCCGAATGCACACGTGCCCGGCCACCCGGACCTCGACAGCTTCGTCGTGCCCGTGGAGGAGGTGGAGCGGCGGAGTGGGCTGCGATTCTTCGGAACCCTACCCGATCGGACACGCATACCGCCGCTCTGCGGCCCGGAGCGCCGCTGCGGCCTCGGCGTGGCACGCCTCGATGGCCTCATACGCTCCAACAAGAGCCTTGGCACACTGGCGAGCGCCACGGACTGCGAGGGACTCGAGCTCGCGTGGCGGCAGCTGGCGGAGGCCAGTGCGGGGAACGGCAGCCCCTCTGGTGAGGCGAGCAGGCCTTCCCGCGCGCACGAGCGCGTGCACACGCAGCGTGCCCAGGCACTCGCCTGCCAGCTCCAGCCGAGGGGAGGCTGAGCACGAGTCACTCGAAAAAGGTCAGCAGCTGTGAAGGGTGTGTGAAACGTGTTTTCCAGAAGGCGCTCGCACCACGATGGAGTGTAAGTCTTGTAAGCCGTGCACGTCTCGGCAATTGCAGAGCCAGTCCACCTTCAGCCATGTTCGCGACGCTCCTCGGGTATGCCGAGAAGGTCATGGCCTGCAAGATGGCGAGGAGTTACGAGGTCGACGATGACGCGCCAGTAGAGTCCAAGGGAGAGGCTAGTGCGGAGGCAGTCGACGCATCCGCGAAGCCCAAAGCAGCTGTTGTCGCTAAGGCGGAGGCCTTGGTTGCGATGATTTGCCAAGAGGGATTTGAGGCTGACGACGACGCCACCCTCGCCAACAAGCTGGCGCAGAGAGCTATGACTCTCGGCCTCGCAAATGTTGAGGGCGTAGACTTGGCGGATCTCGATCACATCAAAACGTGGCTCGGCCTGCCCGACGTGCTTCCGATGACAGAGGCCGTCAAGCAGGCGAATGCTATGCTCCTTTTGCCCGACGAGGGCTCTCTGTCAGCGCAGGTCCAGGCGCTCTTGCAGGCGATCGGCCCACCGATCATGCAGGTGATCATCCCGCAGGGGTGTGTTGCGGGCCATCAGTTCCGCGTGGCGGCCCCCGATGGCACGTTGCTCGACTGCGTGGTGCCTCCCGGCCACGGGCCGGGAATGCAGATCCGCGTGGCCATGCCTCCGCGGCAGAGAGGGCCAGCCGCGGCGGAGACGGAGGCGGCGGAGGCGGCGGAGGCGGCGGAGGCGGCGGAGGCGGCTGAGGCAGCGGAGGCAGCGGAGGCAGCGGAGGCAGCGGAGGTTGCGGCGGCGGTGGCGGCGGTGGCGGCGGCGGAGGCGGCGGAGGCCGTGGCGGCGGTGGCAGCGGCGGAGGCGGCGGAGTCTCTTCGAGCAGAGCAAGCGACAGCTTGGCAAAAGGCGGCGGCCGAGAAGGCGGCAGCAGAGGCGACAGCGGCGGCGCAGGCGCAGGCGCAGGCGCAGGCGGCGGCGGCGGCGGCGGCGGCGGCGGCGGCCGCCGAGAAAGCGGCGGAGGTCGCTGTAGCAGAGGTGGCAGCGGCCGAGTCGGCGGCGGCCGAGGCGGCTGCTGCGGAGGCGGCCGCGGCCGAGAAGGTGGCAGCAGAGACGGCGGCGGCGGAGGCGGCGAAGGCGGCGGAGGCGGAGGCGGCGGCGGCCGAGAAGGCGGCAGCAGAGAAGGCGGCGGCCGAGGCGGCGGCGGCCGAGGCGGCGGCGGCCGAGGCGGCGGCTGCGGAGGTGGCGGCGGCCGAGAAGGCGGCAGCAGAGAAGGCCGTGGCGGAGGCGGCGGCGGCCGAGGCGGCGGCTGCGGAGGCGGCTGCGGCCGAGAAGGTGGCTGCAGAGGTGGCTGCGGCGGCCGCGGCGGAGGCGGCGGCGGAAAAGGAGGCAACAGAGAAGGCGGCGGCCGATAAGGCGGCAGCAAAGGCGGCCGCGGCCGAGGCGGCGGCGGCGGCAGCGGCGGCGGAGGCGGCGGAGGCGGCGGCGGCCGAAAAGGCCGCAGCAGAGAAGGCAGCGGCGGAGGCGGCGGCGGCTGAGGCGGCAGCGGCCGAGGCGGCGGCGGCCGAGGCGGCGGCGGCCGAGGCGGCGGCGGCGGCGGCGGCGGCCGAGAAGGCGGCGGCCGAGAAGGCGGCGGCGGCGGCGGCGGCGGCGGCGGCCGCTGCAGCGGAGGCGGTTGCAGCGTCAGCCGAGGCGACCGTAACGCTGTCTCCTGCCTTCACGATGGCCGAGCTCGACGTAATGCGTGATGACGTCTTCGCTCAGGACATCCCTTTATTGGACGAGATGCGCTTCTGGACGCGGGAGGCGATCGACGAGTACTTTCGTACGGGCGGGGAGGTGAGGCCTGTGGGTGTGCCGGTGCCGCCGCCCGTCGCAAGTTGAGCGAGGCGGAGCCGAAGTTGCCGCTGGTGTCGGCCACGCCCACGATCGCCACCCAGGACGCCGACACCGATGTTGGCGACTTACTCTGATGGCATACTGATTGCATGCGAATAGCTCCATTGCATGCAGCGCCGACGCCGATGGCTCGTGCACTCTCCCGGGGCGGTGCCCCCTTGTCTTGCTCGCCCGCCCCCTCTCGCTGTGGCTCCCACCCCGCAGTGGATCATCTCATGTGTACCAGCATGCTACTCGCGCGGTGACGGTCGCAGACCCACCTCGCGGGTCTCGCCGGTACGGTGTCTGGACAGTGCGAGGTTCCCCACAGCTCCCGTGTAGATTCCCCACAGGAGGTGTGTGGGTGTCTGGACAGTGCGAGGTGTTCGAGGTGGCCCGGAGGTCTCGTGTGATTCCCCAAAGCTCCCGTGTAGATTCCGCACAGGAGGTGTGTGCAAGGCACGGAGGTCTCGTGTGTGATCGGGCATCTCCATGGGCACATCTCGGCCCGGCGGGTAGGCACGAGGCCGAGAGGCCCGAGAGGCGAGGCGGCTGAGCCCTAGGCCGAGCGGTGCAGACTCCGCTCCGTATCCGCGACGACGACATGATTCCTCACGCTGCTGCCCGGGCTGCGACGGGTGCGAGCGGACGAGCGCGGCGTGACCTCGAATTTTACACTTATGAATAGCAAGTGCCGAAATCGATATCGAATATTTTCGGTTTATGGTTTCACGCGCCGCGCATCGGCCATCGCTAAGGTGTAAGTGTAAGGGGGGGGTGCATGCGTTAGTCCGGGGTCGGGAACTCACCTACTCACGTCACCCGCTGGCTCAGGTTCTTGAAGCCGACCCCGCGGCAGGCGAGGAGGAGGGAGCCGTCTACCGGGTCGGTCTCGATTTGGAAGGCGACGCCGAAGACCTCCTTGAGCAGCCGGAGTGTGGCTACCGCTGCGTGCGTCAGCTCCGTGCCCATCCGCACGCGCGACACATCCTCGGGACCCAAGCACATAAGGGACAGCACGAGTGGCTGGTGGGTGGCGTCGACCACGCCGCCGGCGCCGATCTGCACGAGGAGCGCGTCGGCGGCGGTGACGCCCACGTCCTCGGGCAGCGTGCCCGCTCCGCCACACAGCTCGGCCGAGAGCAGCGCGCCCGCCGTCGTCTCCGCCACAAGCGCCACCGCAAAGCCCGGTGACGCGCCTGAAGTCTTGCCCTTGTGCACATCCGTGTACACCCAGACGTCAGGTAGGTAGTGGTTGAGGACTCCACGCGAGCCGTCGACCATCCGGTTGGCCGTCTGCGCCGACACCTTGGTGCAGTACGCCACGCCGCGCACGCGCCGCACCTTTCCCGCATCGAGCATGCTGATGGGCGTCAGTTGGCGCACAGGCGGCACCTCGAGACGCACCTCGCCGCCGCCCGCGGGTGGCGCGCCGCGCTTGGCAACGTGCAGCGCGGCGCCTTCGATGCCAAAGTGGCGCAGAAGCGGCAGCGTCACCGTGCGCAGCACGTCCACGCTCACGTCGTCTGGACCGTTGGTCACACCCTTAAGCGTGATGACCAGAGCACGCTTTGCAAACGGCGCAAGCACGAGCAGCGGCTCCGCAAAGTAGCTGATGGCACGCGAGGTGCCGCAGTCGTGCGAGAGCTTTTCGCCGCCGACGATGATGCCCGGGCGGTAGCGCAGCGCCGTGCCCGTCTCGTTAATCGCGATCTCGCACCCGTTGACGACCTTCTCAAGCAGCCGCAGGAAGCAGGCCTCGTAATCTTTGAGCCCGACCTCCGCCTCCTCGGAGCGGATGTCGTCGATGCGAACTGTGCGCCCGGCCAGCGTCGCGAGCACCAGCCGCTGGCGCAGGTGCGCCGCGCCGGTGAAGCGGAGCGTCGAGGACGAGCGGCTCGAGGCAGCCATTCGGACGTCCACGTCGACGCTCAGAATCGTCGCGGAAATCGTCTAAGTTTCAAACCTTACTGTCGCGAAGAGACCTCTCGAGCTTTATTCGCACGTGTTCCCCCTGCAAGTTCGCCAACGCGTTTCGTCAACGCTTCGCGCGCGCGAGTTTCGTCCTTTGGACAGTCCGTCCACCGATGCGCGCTTTTCTCCCGATGTCCCCGCTGCCCCTGGTGGCGCTCCTTTCCTTGGCGGATTCGGCCGCCGCCGCCGCGATCTCCCACGGTCGCCGGGCCGCCGATGAGAGCATAACGCCGCCGTTGCGCTCTCCTTGTAACTCCTGGGTGCCCGTGGCATTGTACGGGAACGTCACGGAAGCGAACAAGCTGTGGGACTTTGGCTACCCCGACTTCAGCAACCAATCCAAGGTTCCCGTGGATGTACTAACATGCTCATCTGGAACACAAAGGAGCGTGCGCGTCGGTCCATATTCCTCTCGACCAGGCGGCACGTATGACATCATGACGGATGGCCTCATTGACTCGTTATTCAGCATCGGCGATCGGATCACGTCGTTTTCCGCGATGCCCGTCACCCATTTAGGTGAGCCGGTGGGGTACCCACCATTCTATGTGCATCACATCCATGTGGGTCGGCTCACCCACTATTACGATGAGCACTGGTTCACCACGCACGGTGACTTTTCCATCGGCAGCGACTTTGGCATCGGCGCGACGAGCACCAAAGGGTACACGACGTTTCTGCCCGAAGGATATGGCTTCACGGTGGACTGCAGGCTGCCCTTCGCCGTGCACGCCATCATCCAAGACATGCGCACCCTCCCCTTGCCTCAAGAGACGCTCTCCATCTACATCGAGGTGAACTTCAACCTCGCGCCTCCGCAGGCTGCGCTCACGCCGGCCACACTCGTCTGGAACGAGGCGCCGCATGGGCCGTTTGGCTTCATGCGCTTTGCCGTGCTCGGCGACGAGCCCACAATGAGCTGGTGGACGATGAGGTGGCCCGTGAGTGGCACGCTGCTTCCCCGCGCAAAGCTGCACTCGCACTACGCGCGGCACCATCGCCTCTTCTTGATCGACGGCGAGCCGAAGGACCTTTCCTTATTTGGATCGCACGTGAAGGAGATCGTGCAGCTGCACGAGTCCAACCCTCCGACGAGCCCCCACGAGACGATGAGGCTGCGCAACCTGTCTCACACGGAGCTCACTTTGGAAGAGCTGCCGAACCTCCTCTGCCAAGATGATGGCACTACGCCGTCCTTCATAGTCTTGGGCACACCCGATCACCCGAATGCGTCTCGATGGGCTCGGCGTCGAGAGTTCTTGTGCGCTCCGGTCACTGTGGAGGCCGGTCGCGTCAGCACCTTTGTGCAGCTCTACCGGCCGGTCACCGATCCCGACGTGCAGCTGTACCCGATGCACACGAACACATGGTTCTACCTGGACAGACCGGGTGAGGCTTCCTCCTCCGACATCAAGGCAGTGAGCTACCGGTATGCTACCTACCGCACCACGAGCCTCCTCGAGCCCCTCCAGAATGAGGAGATTGGCAACTGCCAATCGACCTTCGATGCCGATGCCGTCAACAAGTACGTCGCCAACACAGTCACCGGCTTGAGCGCAGCCGTTGAGGCAGCACACGCCGGCCACTCTGGAGACGCGATCAAGGCCGGCACCGCCCGTATCCCTGTCCTCGAGGCGCAGCTTTGCACCAATACCTGCGGCGCCGCCTCCGACGGAGATTGCGATGATGGTGGCCAGGGTGGTGAGTTCTCCTTCTGCGCCCTCGGAACGGATTGCGCGGATTGCGGCCCTCGTAACCCACAGCACGCCGGCGACGCCATGCACGCCGGCGGCATGCCTGCTAGCGACGCTGACGCCGCGCCCACCACCAGCTACCCATCCAGTTGGCTGTTGGGTGGAGCGGACGAGAGAGGCATCATTTACACCCGGTTCTGGCTCGTTGCTTCTGCACCTTCGGACGAGAGACGCCTCTCCATCGCGACCGTGGCCGTGGCTTGCACGGCGGGTCTTTTTTTGGCGGGGCTGCTGCGCGTAGTGCGCGCGCGCCCGACGGTCACACTACTGTAGGCAGGTCGTAAAGTGACTGTTGGGAGATCCGGCCTCCGTTGACGTGCAGTCCCCTGAGTAGAGGGTGGTCGGCTGAAGCATACCGTACGGCGGCATTTGGCAAGGGCACTAGTTTCATTGGGGCGAAGGCCATTTTGTGAGGGCGCTGGGCGGTCGCGGGACGGTGCGGATCGGTTCGGTTGGGGTCTTATGATAATAGCTGAAGGTCAGCTGTCACTTATGGCGCGAAAGTGGAAAGGCACTTCGATTCCTCAGTGCCTATTACGAGGCCAATTCTTCCGTTCCACGCCTACTACGAGGCCCAAGCCCCATGCAGAAATCCCAACACGACACGTCCAACAGATGCACTCCACACCTGCTCCCGCGACCCGGCACTGTGCCCCTCGGAAGATCTTACTAGGAAGATCGGGGACACATTCATGGGACACATTGCGATGCACACTTTCGCCACGGTGCTGCTGCTCACCGTGCACCTCTCGCACACAGCCGCTCGCCGTCGAGCGGTCCGAACCCTCCGCCTCACAATCATGTCCCATCCCGCCGGCTCGTGCTCCAGAGCGCTCCCCATCATCCCCGTCTTCGTGGGCCGTCGCTCCCATTCCTGAGCTCCCCCGCTCCCAGCTCTATCCCAGCTCATCCCTCCTTCCTCGCTTACAACTCCAACATCAGTCGAGCCCACATCCGTCGCAACAACGCGAAGACGCGCCGCGCCCCCCGCCCCTCCCTGCCCCCCTCCCTCGTTGCCGAGTTGTTGAACAAGCTTAAACGTTTTGCACAGGTCCCTCTGGCTTCGGCGAGAACATCTGCAGGATCGAGGACACAATTGGCTTGCTCTGGAGCTCGAATCCTTCTTCCACTGCGAGTAGAAGCTTTGGGGCCTCCGGGGCCTTGGGTGCCTTGGGGGCCCCTGCGGGTTTGGGCTCTGGGGCCGCCATCTCATCCGGGGCCGCCATCTCATCGGCGCTCTCAGCTTTGGCTTTCCAAGCTGCGGGCGCCCCCTTCTCGTCCTCCTGGCCATTTGGTGCTTGCAGGCCAACATTCTTGCGGCGCTTCTCGTTGAGATGGTGACGACGGTGCATGAAGACCAGGGCGAGGACAAGAGCGACGATGACGCCGACGAGGACGCCGACGACGATGATCCAGATTGAGCCGTTCGTCTCGGCTGCCACGGCACCGGTCAACAGCGGCGCGGGAGGCGGTGCAACGTTTGCAATGGTAGGCTGCGTCACGACCGCAAGCACGGCGATCGAGACGCCGGTGACGTTCGCGAACATGCCCGCAACGCTGTTTGTGCTGCTCGTCACGATCGCCATCGTCGACTGCACCGAGGCCGCCATCGCCGTGGGCGTCAGGATGCGCACGCCGACGATGACGCTGCCCGGCGAGATGGTCAGCTCCACCGCCGATGGGTCGACGCCCACCCGGGCCGCGGTCGCGCTCCTCATCTCGGCTTGCACGCTTGGCGTGAACGAGGAGACGTCGCCGGCGAGCTCGAGGGTGAATCGGACGACACTCGTCGCGCTGGATGCAACGAAGAGCCGGACGGAGCTCACGTAGGTGAAGTGAGCGTCGTGGCTGGCATTCGAGCCGGCCGGCGCGGCGCAGAGCTTGTAGATCATCGGGCCGTCGAGGCGCACGGGGAGTG
>ENA-UOXK01001677-UOXK01001677.1-mixed-culture-metagenome-genome-assembly--contig:-NODE-1677-length-14856-cov-33.613742_pt1 | contig 14856 bp, 11 predicted proteins | sample MGYA00238160_ERZ761638 | MGnify/ENA primary metagenome ERZ761638 (study PRJEB28912, sample SAMN08777098) | mixed culture metagenome | isolation source: Freshwater growth medium | place: USA...
CCGCCGCCGCGGTCGCCGCCGCCGTAGCCGCCGCCGCGGTCGCCGCCGTAGCCGCCGCCGTAGCTGCCTCGGTCGCCGGCGCGGTCGCGCTCGCCGCCGCTGCCTCTGCGGTCATCGGATTCGGATTTTGTGCTCCAGCTGAAGGTGGTCGCCGCAGTGCCCGAGGGCGCGCCGCCGCCGACAGCATAGCTAGGGCGCTCCGTTGGGCGATCCGCAGGGCGTGCCGACGCCGCGGCGGATGGCGCGGCGACTGTGGCAGCGCCGCTCGTACTGGCCGCAGCACGGCCCGATGCTTGGACAGCCTGGCCCTTGCCACCGGCGCGCGTCGAGCCGAGGCCACCGCCGAGCCGGCGCGGCCGCCAGTTGCGCACCGTCCGGCCGCGCTCGACGTCGACGAGCACGCGCCGGCCGTCTATCTTCTTCGCGTCGCCTTGCTTGTACGCGACCTTCATGTCGCGCTCGTGCTCATACTCGATGAAGCTGTAGCCGCGCGACTTGCCTGTGGCCGTGTCCTTGACGATCTGGACCGACTTGATCGGGCCGAACTGCTCAAACTCCTTGCGCAGCGTCGCCTCCGTTGTCGAGTGGTCCATGCGTGCTACGAAGATGGTCTTGTACGGGTCCGCCGACTTGCCTTCTACAATGGCCGACGGGTCGTACGCGGCGATGAGCGGCTCGAGTCGCGCCTTGGCCGCAGCGGCCTTAGCCTCGCGCCTCCGGGCGCGCCGCTGCTCGATAGTTTCGACGGGCTGCGCAGGCGGTGTCTCCGCCGGGTCCTCAAACTGGTCGACATGCTGCGCAAAGCCCGTGTACGGCGGCATCTTGCGCTTCTCGAGCGGCGGCTTGTAGTCGATTGGGACGCGCGGCGCAAAGAGCGCAAGGATGGAGGGCGGCAGCGCATGCGCGACAGCCGATGACATCGCTTCCGGGCGAGCAGGCACGCACAAGCAGTCTTCCGAGCGCCTGAGAAGGACGATGCGTGGAGCGTGTCGTGAGCAACGTAGCCGATATGGGAAGCGTGGGTTAGTGGTCGCAGCAGCACTCAGCAGGCTGGGTGGGGGCAGGCAGCAGTAGGCTGTTCGCTGTGGCAGCCGGGCACGCGCGGGCGAGAGCACGCACGAGAAGCACGACGCTGCGAAGAGTGTGAAGTGCCTGTTCGAAACTTGATGCGAAGCTGCGAAGATAAAATCGACGTCACGTGGCACTCTTGTAGTTAGCGTGGCAATCGCTGGTACATGTAAAAGTTTCCTCTCTGACGCTTGATTGCGCCTTTCGGGTTCCTCGTGGCTACAGCAAGCCTCGGAAGCCACGAAGATGCGACTCTTTCGGACGCAAGCAGCTTCGCGCGCGCTGCTCGCCACGCGCTCGCCGTCGGCGCTCGCACGTCGACCCACACTGCTTTCGTGCGCTCGTCACTTATGTAAACCACCGACCGAGTCCAAGGCGGCCGCGGCTGCCAACGACAAAGCTGCCGAGGCTGCCGGCACTGCTGCCACGCCTCCGCCTCCGCCGCTGAACGATGAGCTCGCCACCACCCAGGAGGCCGAGGGCTCCGGTGGTGGCGGGCTCGCGATTCAGGATCATGAGGGCGCGAACCTGCCGCCGCTCGCCTTTGAGCCGGGCGTCGCCGGTGCTGCGCAGAAGGGCGTGTCCGCAATCGTGATCGCGTTTGGCGCAGTCGCGTTTGGCGCGTGCGCCTGGGGCATCTCGCTCGCACTCTTCCCGGGTGCCTCGTCCACGCAGACCATCTACAGCGAGGCCTTTGAGAAGGTCAAGGTCGACCCGCTGATCGCCAACGGGCTAGGCTCACCACTGCGTGCGCATGGCATCGACCATGGCGGCGCCCGCGGCCGGCGCAACGAGATGGAGCGCTGGGACGACACCGAGGCCGGCCAGGATATCACGATCGTGCGCTTTGCCGTCTCGGGCCCCCAGGGCGCCGGCGCCGTGCTCGTGCAGGTGCCGCGACCGCGGCGTCGCGGCGAGTTCAAGTACATCATCTTCGAAAACCTGACCTGCCCCGCCTTCAAGCGGCGTCAGCTCGTGCACGTGCTCGACACGCGCGCCGACGAGGCGGCCGCGTACGAGGCCGAGGCGGCCGCTGCCCGAGCGGCCTCCGTGGCAGCCGCGGCGGCCAAGGCCGCGAGAGAAGCGCCGGCGGCAGCGCCAGCGGCGTGAAATAACCTTCTCGTCGGAGGGGCCTCAAGTTTCTGAGAGAAGTCCTCAGTTGCGGGTTTATCTGTGGTTTGTGATGACGTGTGGGCGTTCCAAACTCGAAAATCTCGCATGGCTTGACTTGAATAGTCTTGACGAGATGCCGTCGGAAGCCTTCGGACGCGACGAGGAAGCTCGTGAGTATGGCCCAGCTGCCCATCGCCTTCGGTGGCCCACCAAATGCTCGTGGCCTGGCCGTATTGTGCGGTTGGGGAGGCTCGACTCTCAAAAATGTCTGCAAGTACGCGAGCGTGTGGCACAAGCTCGGCTGGCGCACGGCGACTGCGGCCATGTCCATCGACATGACCTTCTTTCCCGGCTCATGGACGCCCGCCAATGAGGTGGCGCGCACTCTTGCGAAGGAGTGCCGCTTGCATCGGGAGCGCCATGGACCCGACGCATTGATCGCGTCTCATGCGCTTAGCAATGGTGGTGTCATGCTGATGCTCTCTGTACTCGAGGAGGCGTCTTCGGACGAGCCCGTCCGCTTTGACGGCGCAGTATACGACAGCGCACCGTCATCGAAGCATCTTCCCCTGCCCATGGGGGCACCATTGATCATCATCTCTGCTGGCTTGCCAGCTGCGGAGACGGCCAAGTCGCTTGCTTTACATGTCCCCTACTGCTTGTTCACGTCTTTGTTGTTTCCGATTCGCACACCGCCACCCCCGATTGGCCTGTTCCCGAAGCTCTTCGGCATCGAAACGAACCCTCCACGACCCGAGCTCTTCATCTACGGCGAGGAGGACCGGCTCATTCCGCCGGACCAGGTGGAGGCCTTCATCAGTCTGCGCGTGGCTCAGGGAAGTGCGGTGCAGACTAGCGGACGCCTCGCCTGCTCTCCGCACGTGAGCCATCTGAGGTCGTACCCTGAAGTGTACGAGAAGGCCTTGGCCAGCTTTGCTGCCTCCCTCGAAAACCCTCGCCCAGTCTCCAGGTTATGAGTGTCGCATGTGGGGTGCTCCCTGGAGGAGAAGAGGCGCGGCGACTCGGGCGTCGGCGGGACGTTCCGCGCATTGGGCGGCGGGACGGGGAGCAGAAGGGGAGAGACTGGCGAGCCAAAAATACGTATAACATAAACCCCCATGTTCAACTCGTAGTGCGACTATCGGCGCCGTGTTGCGTGTACGTTGCCTAAATTCAAAATTGCAGCCGCCGCACGTGCGCATTGCGCATGGCCGCCGTGCGCCGCCGTTTCGTTGCGCGGCGTCATCCGTCACTCATAATCAGAGCAATAAAAACATAATCACGGTTCACGCAGCCGGCTGCCGGGGGGCTCCATCCTCGCCATGTCTCCACCAAGTGCGGCTCCGACACAACGGATGCCGTTCGGGTGCGTCGGCCTGCCTTCGGAGAGATGGATGACGCCACAGAGGAGCCGTGCACATCGTACGCTTCCATGGCCACGATTTGGGCTCCTGGTAGATGGCCCCGACCCCGGCTCCCTTGAGCAGCTCGAGCAGCGTGTGGCACGGCAGCCGGCCACCCGAGTGGCACTCCCACACCAACACATCGATCAGCTGAGCGACGGCCGGAAGAGCTGCGAGCGCCGGCACGAGGGTCTGCTCCGACCCTTCCACATCCAATTTGAGCAGCAGGAAATCCTGCGGCACGAACGAGCGCTTTATCCAGCGGACCAGGTCAATCACCGGAACCGAGTACAGTCGGCTGCCTTGATGCTGCCTTGATGCTGCCATGAACGCGCGGGGGGACATTAAACCACCTCTCAGCAGAGCCTCCGATGACCCAGACAGCTCGATGGTGCCATTACGGTCGCCCACAGCGGCAGGTACGAATGTGTACGAGTTGCGCTCATACAAGGGGCATTTGTGCGCTGCGGAGTCCATCCGTGCCTTTATTGCCTTGTTGCTCAGTCGCCGTACTTGCGAGGCGCTGCGCTCTAGCGCGTGGAGTTGTGGCCGCGCCGCGGCCAAGATGCAGTCAAATCGAGCGTTGCCGGGCATCGTGCAATTGTAGGCGGCACCGGACCTGTAGAGCTCCGCGCTTGAGCCAGCCACTGAGTCGATAGGCGGCCTCGGCAGGGGTTGGCCTGCATCAAGTGCATCTGTGCAGTTCTGAGCGTACAAAGCAATGATCGGCGAGGCCTCAAACCCGAAGACTACCCACGGGGTGTGTGCATGAAAGGAAATCTGCTGCTGCCGCATGTGCTCCTGTGCGAGAGTGCGGTTCTCCGGTCCCGGCAGCGCGTCATGAAGTTGGATGGTGTTGCACCAATTCACGCCGGCGTCGATGTACACGTTACGTGGCGAAGAGCACCTACTAGGTGGATGGAGGGCGCGCACTCAGCTCTGGGCAAAACTACCTTAAAGGTGGCAAATAGATTGGCAAGTAGCATGGCATGTAGCCAACGAGGCGGCGCGTTGACGAGGCGGTGGCGCACCGCATTAATACTTGGGAGTTCGCGGGCAGCCGGACACTGCATGCAATTTTCCTCTCAATCACATCGTCTGCAACAAATTCTGGAACCGCGGGTGCACACAATTCGATGCGCGAGCGCTGCCGAGAGCGCTCGACGCGACGCGGATTCCCGCCGAAAGAGACACGACGAAAGACTTCCGCGGAGGCCGAATGAAGCTCAAGCGCTTTCTGCTGCGCTACTTCCCGCCGGGCATCATCCTCGAGTACCAACGGGGCGAGGAGCTGCTGCAGAAGAACGTCGACCTGCTAGACCTCACGCCGGGGACTGACGTTGAGGACCTCATCGACCGTATCGTGCGGGATGAGGAGCTCATCTCCGAGAATCGTAAGCCGCAGCTGCGCAAGCTCATCTTCAAGCTCATCGAGAAGCTGGACACCGAGGAATTGCCGCAAAACTTCTATCTCTTCAAGATCCTGCGCGCGCACATCTTGCCGCTCACGAACTGCGCGTTCAACAAGTCGGGCGATCGCTTCATCACTGGCAGCTACGACCGCACCTGCAAGGTGTGGAACACGCTCACGGGCGAGGAGCTGCTCACGCTCGAGGGCCACAAAAACGTGGTGTACGCCATTGCCTTCAACAACCCGTGGGGCGACAAGATCGTGACGGGCTCGTTCGACAAGACAGCCAAGATATGGAATTCGGAGACTGGCGAGTTGCTGCAAACGCTGCGCGGGCATTCGACCGAGATCGTGTGCCTGAGCTTCGACCCGTCGGGCGACATCGTGGCGACGGGCTCGATGGACTCGACCGCCAAGCTTTGGAGCGTCGCCACCGGCGAGGAGCTCTACACCCTTATGGGTCACACGGCGGAGATAGTGTCGCTCAACTTCTCGTCCGACGGCACGCTGATGCTCACCGGCTCCTTTGACCACACCACGAAGGTTTGGGACGTGGCCACCGGCCAGTGCCTGCACACGCTCGCGGGCCACCGGGGCGAGATTTCGTCCACTCAGTTCAACTACACGGGCGACCTCGCGATCTCGGGCAGCATCGACCGAACGTGCAAAATCTGGAATGTGAAGACGGGGCAGTGCATCAACACGCTGCGCGGCCACAATGACGAGATCCTCGACGTGGCCTTCTCGACGAGCGGCGACAAGCTCGTGACAGCCTCCGCCGACGGCACCGCTCGAGTGTATAGCACGCTGCAGGGTGCATGCCAGGCCATCTGCATTGGCCATGAAGGAGAAATCTCGAAGGTGAGCTTCAACCCGCAGGGCAACAAGATCATCACCGCGAGCTCCGACCGCACGTGCCGCATATGGGACGTCGAGACGGGCGACTGCAAGCAGGTGCTCGAGGGGCACACGGATGAGATCTTCTCGGCCGCTTTCAACTATGAGGGCGATACCATCATCACCGGCTCCAAGGACAACACGTGCCGCATCTGGAAATGCTGACACACACGAGAGGAGTCGCCCAGTGCAAGCAGCGCCCGCCGAGCGTGCGTGCTCGGGGCACGGCGAGACGGCGTGGGTGTCGACGTAATCTGCTCCCTCGACTCTCGTGCGGCGAGCCGACGACGCAGAGAGACACCGCACGACAGACTTACACGTCCTACGCACCTGTATTCCCCGAAAAGGGAAAAGTGAGCCGAGCGAGCTAGCTCGGCTCAAGAGTGTGACGTTGACCCAAGTGCTCAATGGAATACATGTTGCATGCTTGTGCGCGCGCAGTGGCGGGTGGTATGAAAAAAGAAAGTGAACACCGAAGTACATATTTAAGGTCACTGGTCTTCAACAAGACGGTCGGGGACGACACCCGCGGCAAGACCGCACGACAACGTCAACGACACCACGCACATCGAAGCACGAATCCGCAGGGTCATTCACGCAATTTCGGTTTGTGAATGAACTGAACTGAACTGTGAAATGGCCTGAATTGTATTGTATTGTCTTCACAGCTGTGCTGCTTACGTGTTGTGTGTATTAACATGAAATGAAGAGAGGCCGTTCAGGTTTGTGTGTCTGAAGAAAGTTGGTTGGATGGTGCTCCTTGAGGCGACGCAGACATCCGCGAGAGCGCGTCGAACCGACCGAACCGCCATCGGCTTGGAGGACCACGACTACCTCTACGCAATCAGGTTCACCGCAAGCATACCGTGCGCTTTACGCGCGGCACGCAATTATTCGATGCAGCTGCGGCCGGCCCCATCGGTGTCAGTGGGCCCGCCCGTGGTTGCTGAGCACGAGCAACTGCGCTCGGAGGTCAGCGATCTGGTGTTCAATGTGCTCAACTCGGCGAATGCCAGCAGTAGCAGTAGCAGCCCTCGCCACAAGATGTCGCCACGGCGGACGCACTTTGTCCACACGATGCTGCCGCCACGGCCCGCTTTGCCACGCGTTGGCACGGCCGATGCCAAGGGCGGCTCACGACCATGGGTGCCCACGGACGCAGCCAATCGTGCGGTTGATGCCGTTCCCGTTCCCACCAACACCGCCAATTGTGTCGACGTCATCACGCCAACGCCGAGTGCCGTCGCCAATGAGGGCTGGGCAAACACAGCCCTCATCCACAGCCCCCGTAGCACGCATTGCTCGCGGCATCGGCTGGCGAGGCGGCCGCCACCGCCACAGCGCAGCATGGACGGCGTGCTAGCCATGCTACCAGCCGACGCCCCGGCCCATCTCCTCGTCGAGCTCGCCTCCAACCTCACCCGCGCCACCACTTCCGTCGGTGGCGAGGAGGCTTTGATGGGCATCCATCAGGGCATCCAGGCGGCCTACCGTCCTGCAGCGCTCGAGGAGGAGGGTGTGGGTGACGAACCTGACGAACCCCACGGCAGCACTCCTCGCGAGTCCGTCGGCGCACTCGCGGCGCCCGCGTGCGCGGCGACTTTGAGTAGCGACGGCGAAGCCTCGCCGACCGCCTTCGCCGCCTGGTTGACACAGCTGCAGTCGCGGGACACGAGTCTTGTCGGGGCAGTCCGTGAACGCAAGGAAGGAGAGTTGAGAGGACGCGAGGGCTCGGTCAACTTTACGCCCGGGCCGATCTCGCGATGGGGCGACTTTGAGATTGTGAATGGGGAGGTTCAGTATACAATCTAGATTGGTGCGTTTTCAATCGTGCCGTGCAGCAGGACGGTATCTAATTTAGTCGTCTAGAGGTAGCGGCGCGCAGTCCGGAGTGCGCCGGACGTTCAGTGACGCGGCTCGCGATCTTGTCGCGGCACGCGCACAGGCGAGGGGCGTCAGCGGGTCGACGTTAAGGTCGACGACGACGTGGCTGCTTGACCGGCGCGAGATTTTGACCTAGCAAGGGGGAGGGTTTCACTACTCAGGTAGTTACCCTATGGTGTTTCAACACTGTGGGGCGCGAGATTTTGACCTAGGGGGAGGGTTTCACTACTCAGGTAGTTACCCTATTAGGCGTGTTTCAACACAGTGTTGACGTGTGCTCCTCGTACCTCGAAACGAAACAACAAGCGTACAAGCTTCAACGTTCAAGCTCTAGAAGTTTACGACCACACTCTTTTTTCGCGTCGGCACGCGACCGGACCGGGTAGGTATTGCGCCGCCTTGAGGCACACACGTCACGGTCTCCAGTGACCGCGTCGCGCGTTTCGCGGATTGCGGGCATCTTACCGGTACACCCTGGGGTCCGACTCGCTCCCGAGTAAATGCGTAGTACCCCCCTCTCCCCCCCATTGGAGCGTGGACCACTGTCCCTGGTGATCTACTTCACCTCGTGAACACCATATCGATCGATAACAACAGTAGTGCGACCATTTTCGACCACCTCAACCACGTCGTGAGCACTGTCGTCATCGCTGTCATCGAAGAGCTGCTCCTCGTGTGTTGTCGGGTGATGTCGCCTATATCCGTGGTTCAGCGCTGCATTCGAGGGCTCCTCCCGCCTCAAAGGTAGCGGGTTCAGCGCAGACGGGTCGTTGATCCGGCGCGAAGCAGCGCACGAAGGGCAGCGCAGGTCCTGTGTGGGGCACGCGCGTGAGCCACAGCAGAGGCATTGCGTCAAGTAGCCCTCCGAGCGAGTTGCATGGGCGAGCTGCTTGCGCCGGTTGAGTGCCTTCGCCATGGTGGCCTCATCATCCGAGGCGCCCTCGTTGTCGCCGCCGATGGCCGCCGCACCGCCGTCGGCATCGACGTCATCGCCCATGCAAGCCCCCTCCGGGATACCGACGCCGCCGCCACCTCCGCCTCCGCTGCCACCGCCGCCGCCCCCCCGTTTGTTCTTCTTTCCACCACGCCTGCTCTTCTTGGCCCCTCCGCCATTGCCGCCGCCGCCACCCTCGCCGCCGCCGCTGCCCTCACCTGCACCCTCGCTGATCCCGCCGCCACCGCCGCCGCCGCCGCCGCCGCCGCCGCCGCCCGTCACGACGCCCATCTCGCTCAGCAGCCGCGCAGCGAGAGCGCTCTTCCCGCCCTGCTCGCGCGTCGAGTCCACAGCGCTCGGCACAGCGCTCGTCGCCACGATGGCCCCAGCACTCAGCGCCGCCTCTGCAAAGACCTGCTTGCCCTTCTTCTTGCCTCCCCCTCCGCCACCGCCGCCGCCGCCGCCGCGGCCGCCGCCGCCGCCGCCCTTGCTCGCTTGTTCCTCGACAGCAAGCTCCGCGAGCAGCGCCTCGGCCGCCGCGTTCGCCTTTGCCTCCTTGTCCTTGAGCATCGCTGCCAGCTTGCGCTCGTGCTCGGCTTTCTCGGTGGCATCGAACTCGCGCAGCACCAGCTCGCATGCCTTGGCCTTGAGAGTGACGGCCTCCATGAGCGGCGTGCGCCCGTCGCGCTTGAGCGTCCGATTCGCGCCGGCCATGCACAGCGCACGCACCGAGCCCTCGCGCTTACTCTCCACAGCAAAGTGCAGCGGGGTCGCCCCGTTGGGCTGCTGCGCATTGATGTTCGCCTTCGCACGCACCAGCAGCTTGATCACCTTGGCGCAATCAGCCCATGCGGCCGCATGCAACGACGTGCTGCCCCAATCGCTCTGCGCGCTAATGTCCGCCTTGCTCTGCAGCAGGAACGAGCAGCAGTCGGCGTGCCCGTTGGCCGCTGCGAACGCCAACGCCGTGTTGCCATTCTCTCCGCGCGTGTCCGGGTTGGCCTTCTTGGCGATGAGGGAGGTCAACGTCGCCAAGTCGCCGCGCTCCGCCGCCTCGCACAGTTCGGGCATCGGCTTGAAGTAGCAGCCCTCGCCCGACTCGATCATCTGAACCTTGCGCTGCATATCGCGTTCCATCTTATCGACGGCCGCCTCGAGGTCACTCGCCGTACTCTGCTCCTTTGTAAGTGCCAGGTGGCTGAGAATTTCCTCGCGGGACACTGCCTTACCTCGCCTCACGCGCTCGATGAAACCGAGCTCCTCGACGCCCTGCGCACTCGTGGTTGGCGGCATCGCGACCCCACAGCGGTGTGGCACCACGGTGTAGAGGTGGTGTCTTGGGTGTCGAATTCTAAACATAGGCTGTGAACGATGGCCTGGTTGAGCATACATGCTGGAGGAGCGCCTATTCGAATGACCTTATGCAAAGATTCCAACCGTTCGGTTTTTATAAAAAAGCGAGTAACGCGTGGCCGTGTCAGGAAAAAGCGAGCGAGACGAGCTGAAAAGCGAGCGTACCCTCTCGTCGGATGCCGCTGCCCCCAAGCTGCCCCGGCGGGAGCTTTTATCCTGTGACGCTCACCACTCAAACCTGGGCGAATGAGATCAGCGTCAAGATCGATGGCGTTGCAATCACCTCGGGAACGCTGGCCGACTACCATATGTACACGTACTCGCGCTGCCTCACCCCTGGATCGCACACACTCGTCCTTGTAGACTCTGTGGGGGACGGCTGGCACGGAGGGTACGTGACGATCAACGGCGTCAACTACGGCGCGACCTTCACCGCTGGGTACTCGCAGACGCACACGTTCTATGTCGGCCCATCGCCACCGCCGCCATCGCCGTCCCCATCGCCGCCATCACGGCCGCCGCCCCCGTTTCCGCCCATATCACGAGCGGTAGAGACGAGCAGCATCAGTGTTTCGATCCCTCCCATAAAGGTTTCGATTGGCATCGATGTTTCGATCGGCATCAGTCTTTCAATCGGCATCAGTCTTTCGATCGCCCTCGTCCTCGCCCTCGTCCTCACCCTCGTCTTCAAACGCCATCGTCGCAGACTGGAGACGTTCGTTTCAGGGGGCACCTGTGATGTGGGGGTGAATATGCAGACTGATGCCTCCAATGAAATAGGCGTGCGGACGGAGTCTGGGACGGCATCCAGCGCTGCACTTCCGGTCGCGCCTCCCACGTCTGAGAATGCATCCAGCACTGCACTTCCGATCGCGCCTCCGACCGAGAGCTCCCCTCCCCCTCGTGTGCGCAAGCCGTGCGCCGCCGGATGCGGCTTCTTCGGCAGCACCGACACTGGCGGCATGTGCTCCAAGTGCTACAAGGTCAAAGCGTTTGGAACCCGGTTACCCCGTTAGGTTACCCGGTGAGACAACCGCATACCTAGCTCTCCAGCAATGTGTGAAGTAGTTTCCTTGTACAAGATTCCACCCGTCGTGGGCGTTTCGAGTTTCAAAGAACACCGCTCGTTTGCACGAGAAGAAAGCGTGGAGCGCGGGGGGACCGCGACGAAACTGACTGAACTGACTGGAGAAGAAAGCGAGCGGTGTGGCCGCGCCGGAAAGCGAGCGAGGAAAGTGCAAAGTCAATCCGCACGCCGGAATGCGATGCTCGGTCTTGTTCTCCTCCTCCTCCAGCTGAGCGGCACGGTGGGACAATGCATAAACACGTGCAACTACGCCTATGATGGTGACTGCGACGACGGCGGCCCCGGAAATGAGTACAACTTCTGCGCCTTGGGCACCGACTGCTACGATTGTGGCCCTCGTAGCCAGAGCTCGCCTCCGCCGCCCGCAGCCGGCTCCTCATCTACGGCCACGACGGCATCCCTCCATGCCGTAAGCATCATCAACGGAATCACATACTATTCTGGGGCTGGCTCGAGCTGGACCGTACCACAGCATTCGCCACTGGTCTCCTATGCGTGCCAGTACAACCTTTGCACGATCACGGCTCCCTTTGATGGCACGGCCTCAAACCCACTCGGAAATTCCATCGACTTTGCTGGGCCGAATTACCAACCATTGCCATATACCTACACTATCGAGATGGGCGCTCGCTACACGTTTTCACGTTGGCGGGTTGCAGGCAACACCTGGTATCGCTTCGGGCAGGTGCACCTCAAGTATGCGGATACTTCGGGGACACTCGTCACCGTTCCTGGCTCAAACACCGACTTCACTACCATCCCCGATGGGGAGTTTGCGTATGGCACCTTTAGCAGCCCAGTGACCGCATCTCGCTGGCAAGTGGTCATCACGTCTTACGCAAACACAGATTATCAGGCGATGTTCCAATGCTACCTTCGAGAGGTCCAGTTCGGAGCCGGAGCCGCCGCCGCCTCGTCGCCACCGCCGCCCTCGCTCTCGCCGCCGCCGCCGCCGCCGCCGCCGCCGCCGCCGCCGCCGCCGCTGCCATTGCCACCACCGCCGCCCTCCCTTTCGCCTCCTCCTCCTCTCCCGCCGCCGCCCCCGCCCTCGCCACCGCCGCCATCGCCCTCACCCCCGCCGCCCTCGCCGCCGCCCTCGCCGCCGCCGCCGCCGCCGCCAAGCTGCCCCGGCGGGAGCTTCTATCCTGTGACGCTCACCACACAAACCTGGGCCAATGAGATCAGCGTCAAGATCGATGGCGTTGCAATCACCTCGGGAACGCTGGCCGACTACCATATGTACACGTACTCGCGCTGCCTCACCCCTGGATCGCACACACTCGTCCTTGTAGACTCTGTGGGGGACGGCTGGCACGGAGGGTACGTGACGATCAACGGCGTCAACTACGGCGCGACCTTCACCGCTGGGTACTCGCAGACGCACACGTTCTATGTCGGCCCATCGCCACCGCCGCCATCGCCCTCCCCCTCGCCGCCATCACCCTCACCACCGCCACCATCGCCGCCATCGCCGCCATCGCCGCCATCGCGGCCGCCGCCCTCGCCTCCGCCGCCCTCGCAGCCAGTTCCGCTCGTGTCACCGTGGGCACTTGAACTGGCAGTAGAGACGAGCGGCATCGATGTTTCAATCGTCATCATCATCGCCCTCGCCCTCGCCCTCGCCCTCGCCCTCGTCTTCATGTGCCTTCGTCGCCGTCTGGTGACGTTCGTTTCAGGGGGCACGAAGCTCTACCACCAAACAGATGTTGCGACCGCCAAAATCATCCTTCAGACGCAGCAGATGAAGCCAGGGAATGTTGGGGTGGCTGGGGGTGGCATCTACTTTGCCACGACTCCTGAGCTCACGGGCCACAAGGCGCACAGGCACGGCGTGATCCTGGAGGCGACGGTTGCCCTAGGTTCGATCCACACCCTTGAGGCCGCCGGGGACCCCAACATGACGCTGCAGAAGCTCCAGTCCTTGGGATTTGACTCCGTATGCATCGCCCGGCCCGTTTCGAGAGGCCAGGAGTACGTCGTGTACGACCCGAAGCAGGTGTTGAGCATCCGCTGGCATGCACCAGCCTCTCCCCCTCGTGCGCGTGCGCCGTGCGCCGCCGGCTGCGGCTTCTTCGGCAGCACCGACACTGGTGGCATGTGCTCTAAGTGCTACGAGGTCAAAGAGATCGGAACCAATGTGAGACAACCGCATACCTAGCTCTCCAACAATGTGAGAAGTGTTGTCCGCTTGCTGCCACGCTTAAAGTGGTGCAGAGGGGCTGGACCTGGAGCGTGGCATCATGAGTGCGGCCGGTCGGGTCGACCGGTCGGGTACGCGGTAGAAACACACGAGAGTTCGGTAGCAGAGACGGGGTCTTTTGAGACGTTCAGATTGCGTTAAGTGTTGTGGCTTCGCCTTCGCTTCCGCACCACCTTCCGCTTACAGTTACACGTACATGTCGAGCGCCGTCAGTGCGCGATGGGCGTGGTGCTGATACGGCTGTTTTGTACGCCGGGTACGCATTCCGGAGTACAAGTCAAGTGACACACCGACCACCGTAGCTACAACGCAAGTGACGTCTCATCAACAGACCAAAGCAGCACATATGAGCCTCGCCCTCTCCGACAGGACACACTCTCATCCCTTTGCCTTCAAAACTAAGTCACAAGGCCCTCTCACTGGGGGCGTCGCACCGGCATTGGTGGCGGCGGCTTGCCGCGGCCCGCGGGCACCGGCGGCGGCGGCGCGGCCCGCGGCCCTCCGCGGCCCGCGCCGGCCAACGGCGCTCCGCTGGGCGTCGGCGTCGTGCTTCTCGTAGGGCTGGGGGCCGAGGCCGCTGCCGCGCTGCCGCCGGCCTGCGGAGCCGGCGTGGGCGTGGGAGCGGCCTCGGCCTCAGCAGGACGTATATCGACCGCCCGACACTGCTTTGTCTTCCCAGAGCCAACAGCATCCAGATCCACCGTGTACATCTGCTTTGCCAGATTGTAGGCCGTCACAAAGGCGAGAGTCTCCTCCCCGGTGCTGCGCTTCACGTACACCCGACTGCCGATGGGGTAAGTGGACGCGGACGCGGGCGCGGGCGTAGGCGTGGGCGCGGGCGTGGGCGTGGGCACGGGCGCGGGCGTGGGCGTGGGCGCCGTCGCGGCCTCGACAGGACGAACCCATTGCGTCTTCTTAGTGGACGCGTGGTAGTAGTACGTCTTGCCCGAGGTCGCATCTTTGACTTCACGCCAGCCTGCGGGCAGCGGCGTGGGCCCATCGGAGGGCAACTTGAGGTCACCAGCCGCGTCGCGGCGCCCGACGACCTGCGCGGCAGCCTGCTCCTCGGCCGCCGCCCTCTCGGCCTCCGCCTTCTCGGCCGCCGCCTTCTCGGCCGCCGCCCTCTCGGCCGCCGCCTTCTCGGCCGCCGCCCTCTCGGCCGCCGCCCTCTCGGCCGCCGCCTTCTCGGCCGCCGCCTTCTCTTTTGCGATCCGAACCTCCTTCTCGGCCGCCTCCTTCTCCTCCTTCGCTTTCGCCTCCGCCTTCGCCTTCTCCTCCTTCGCCTTCGCCTCCGCCTTCGCCTTCTCCTCCTTCGCCTTCGCCTCCGCTTTTTGGGCCTCCGCCTTTTTGTCCGCGGCCTCCTTGGCCGCCGCCTGCTCTTTCGCCGCCTTCTCCGCCTTCGCCGTCTTCTCGTCGGGTTTCGGCACCTCGGGCGCAGGGGTCGAAAAGGTGGCGGGCGGCGACTCGTCGCCGTCGGCTTGCCAAAAGGCGCGCAGGTAGACGGTG